>Ga0299912_10000010_pt1 | contig 319343 bp, 328 predicted proteins | sample RVTome_2_FD_207667 | JGI IMG/M metagenome (GOLD analysis project Ga0299912, IMG submission 207667) | Soil microbial communities from uranium-contaminated site in the Upper Colorado River Basin, Wyoming, United States - RVT95D214 (version 2) ... | reverse complement strand
ACCCCCGCCCCGGTCCCCCGCGGCCACCTGCGGGCGACCGCGCAGCGGCGGGCGAATAGTTTTGCTGGGCGGCGTCGCTCGTCTGTCACGATGCTCAAGGCATCGCTCCCTCCTCGCTTCTAGCCCAGCAAAACTATTCGCTCCGTCACGGCCATCGCCAAGGTTGAGCACGGACCCTCGCCTAACTATAGCGCTTGCGGCAATGACCATCGACGCCCCGACCCTCAGCGATGCGCAGATCCGCCAGCTGGCCGACCGGCTCGACCGGCCGATCGTGCTGGTCGGGATGATGGGGGTCGGCAAGAGCACGGTCGGGCGCAAGCTCGCCGCGCTGCTCGGCCTCGATTTCCGCGACGCCGACGAGGAAATCGAGGCAGCCGCGCAAATGAGCGTGAGCGAAATCTTCGAGCGTTTCGGCGAGGACTATTTCCGCGACGGGGAACGCCGGGTGATCGCCCGCCTGATCGAAGGCGGGCGGGCGGTGATCGCCACCGGCGGCGGCGCGTTCATGCAGGACGAGACGCGCAAGCTGATCCTCGAGCGCGGCATCGCCGTGTGGCTCGACAGCGATGTCGACACGCTGGTCCAGCGCGTCGGGCGCAAGGACACGCGCCCGTTGCTGCGCGGCGGCGACCCGCGCGAGATCATCGCCCGCCTGAAGGCCGAGCGCGAGCCGTTCTATGCCGAGGCGCCGATCCACGTTTCGAGCGGCAACGGCCCGCACGGCGAGGCGGTGACGCGCATCCTGCAGGAGCTCGGCCGATGCCTGTGATCCCGGTCGAACTTGCCGGGCGGCCCTACGAGGTGCGCGTCGGCAGCGGGCTCCTGGCCGACCTGCCCGGCCAATGCGGCGCCCTGTTGCGCAAGCAGCGGGTGCCGCTCGTGACCGACGCCAACGTGGCGCGGGCCTGGCAAGCGCCGGTCGCCGAGGCGCTCGCCGCCGCCGGGCACGAGCCGCGCTGGCTGGTGCTCGAACCCGGCGAAGGCGCGAAGTCGTGGGCCGGGCTCGAGCGGGTCACCGACTGGCTCCTGGCCGAGGAAGTCGAGCGCGGCGACCACGTGCTCGCGCTCGGCGGCGGTGTCATCGGCGACCTGACCGGCTTCGCCGCCGCGATCCTCAAGCGCGGTTGCGGCTTCATCCAGCTGCCGACGACGCTGCTGGCGCAAGTCGATTCGAGCGTCGGCGGCAAGACCGCGATCAACACCGGCGCGGGCAAGAACCTGGTCGGCGCGTTCCACCAGCCGAGCCTGGTGCTGGCCGACCTCGACACGCTGGCCACCCTGCCCGCGCGCGAGATGCGCGCCGGATACGCCGAGGTGATCAAGTACGGCGTGCTCGGCGACGCGGCGTTCTTCGGCTGGTGCGAGGCGAACGGGCCACACGTACTGGCGGGCGAGCGCGCGGCGCAGGAATACGCCGTGACGGAAAGCGTCAAGGCCAAGGCCAGGATCGTCGCCGAGGACGAGCGCGAGACCACCGGCGCACGCGCGCTGCTCAATCTCGGCCACACTTTCGGCCACGCGCTCGAAGCGCAGACGGGCTTTTCCGACCGCCTGCTGCACGGCGAGGCGGTGGCGCTCGGCATGGTGCTGGCGGCGCGCTATTCGGCGCGACGCGGGTATGTTTCGGACGACGATGCCGCGCGGGTCACCGCCGCGATCGACGCCGCCGGGCTGCCGAGCGAAATCGCCGCTCTCGGCCTCGATTGCGACGGCCGCGCGCTCGCCGCGCCCATGCTGCACGACAAGAAGATGGACGCGGGCACCCTGCCCTTCGTGCTGCTGCGCGCCATCGGCGAAGCGTTCCTCGACCGCGCGGTCTCGCTCGACGACGTCGCCCTGTTCCTCGACGAGCAACTGCAGGCGCATTGAGCAATCCTCCTTGTCGCGAAGCGATGGGGAGGATTCATGGCACCTGAGATCCTCCCTGTGGCCGCGAAGCGGTCATGGGGAGGTGGCAGACGCCGCAGGCGGCTGACGGAGGGGCCACGGGGCGCCCGGCCCCTCCACCACGACGGCTGCGCCGTCGCGGTCCCCCTCCCCATCGCTTCGCGACAGGGAGGATTTCGAACGCATTAATCCGAGACTCAGTCGTGCGAGCGCGCTAACCCGTTGCAAACGATACCAGCAGGGAGGGACGCCGAATGACCATAGCCGAAGCCACGCCCGACATGGACGAGCTGGTCGAGCACCGCCACGACCGGGCTTTCCTCGGACATCCCAAGGGCCTCGGCTACCTCGCCTTCGTCGAAGGCTGCGAGCGCTTCAGCTACTACTCGATGCAGACGCTGCTCGTGCTCTACATGGTCAACTACCTGCTGCCCGAGCGGTTCGACGCCGTCGCCGGGCTCGGCTGGCTGCAGCAGTGGCGCTATGGCGGGATCGAAGGCCAACCGCTCGCCTCGGCGATCTTCGGCGACTACACCTCGCTGGTCTACCTCACCCCGATCCTCGGCGGCCTGCTCGCCGACCGCTGGCTCGGCCGCCGCATGGCGCTGATCCTCGGCGGCGCGATAATGTCGCTCGGCCATTTCCTGATGGCCTTCGAGGGCACCTTCCTGCTTGCGCTGGCCACGCTGATCGTCGGTGTCGGCCTGTTCAAGGGCAACATCGCCAGCCAGGTCGGCGAGCTCTACAAGCCGGGCGACCTCAGGCGGGCGATGGCCTTCCAGATCTTCTACATCGCGATCAACGTCTCGGTGATCGCCGCGCCGCTGATCTCCGGCACGCTGGGCGAGGACGTGGGCTGGCACTACGGCTTCGGCTGCGCCGGCGTGGTGATGGTGATCGGCCTCATGATCTACCTCAAGGCCGGGCCCTGGCTGCCGGCCGACAACCGCCCGCAGAAAGGTTCCGCGGCGAAGCGCGACAAGCTCACCGGCAGCGACTGGACCCGCGTGTTCGCGGTCGTGTTGCTGGTGCCGGTCATGGCCGTCGCGCTGCTCACCAACCAGCAGATCTTCAACGCCTACCTCGTCTGGGCCGACCAGCAGTTCCAGCTGACCTTCTTCGGCCGGACGCTGCCGACCACCTGGATGATCACCATCGACGCCACGCTGAGCTTCTCGATGCTGGTGGCGGTCGCCTGGTTCTGGAAATGGCGCGCCGACAAGACCGGGAGCGAGCCCGACGAGCTCGGCAAGATGATCATCGGCAGCGTGTTCACCATCGCCGGCGGGCTGTGCCTGGTGATCGCCGCGGCGACACAGGGGGATGCCAAGATCGGGCTGTTCTGGCCGGTGATGTTCCACCTGCTCAACTCGATCGGCTTTTCGCACATCCTGCCGGTCAGCCTGGCGCTGTTCACCCGGCTCGCGCCCAGGGCGATCAACGCCACGGTGATCGGCATCTATTATCTCTCGTTCTTCCTCGCCAACCAGATCGTCGGCCAGGTCGGCCAGTGGTATTCGACGATGGACACGGTCAGCTTCTGGCTGTTCCACGTGGTCACGGCCGCCGTCGGCCTCGCCGCCTTCGCGCTGTTCAAGGTGTTCCTCGCCAAGCGCCTGATGCGCGACGCCGAGCCGGAGGACGCGGCGCTAGCGTAAGTTTCTCACGCAAAGGCGCGAAGGCGCGAAGGAAAAGTACGGCGGCGAAGCCGCCTTTTGATCACACGAAGACACGAAGGCACGAAGATATTGTGCGCGGCCTCTTCGTGCCTTCGTGTCTTCGTGTGAGAATCAACTTCCCGGCTCCGCCGGGCCACTTTGCGCCTTTGCGCCTTTGCGTGAGTATTCCCTTTCTTTCGTCATCCCCGCGGTTGCGAAGCACTGCCGGAGGCAGAACGCGGGGACCCAGTCGCAGTTGGCGGCCAAATCCTCCCTGTGGCCGCGAAGCGGTCATGGGGAGGTGGCAGACGCCGCAGGCGGCTGACGGAGGGGCGATGGCGCGCCCGGCCCCTCCACCCCGACGCTCCGCGTCGCGGTCCCCCTCCCCATCGCTTCGCGACAGGGAGGATCCAGCTCGCCAGCACCGCGGCCCCCGCCTCGCGCAGCGCCGCGACGACCGCGGCTTGCGTCGCCTGTTCGTAGCCGATGGTGAAGATTGTTCCGGCGCGCGACATTCAGCGTTAGCCGGCTGGCTTGTCAGCGGGTGTACTTGTATTCAAGTTTGGCAGGTGAGGCTTATCTTTGGTCCCACACATGCTCTGCCAGTCGAGTTCAAAAGCAGCGAGTTGTAGGCGCTCCTCAGCAGCATCTTTGGCTTGTTCACAGGTCATTCTGGCCAAGTCACGCTGTGTCTCAAAATAGAAGGGCCCATTAGCTTCGCGCCTACACTGATCGCCGAGTCGCTCGGCCTCCTCCTTGGACATCAGTGGCGTTGGCTCGAGTTCGCCCTGCTTGAGCTCGACGACAGCAATGTACCGTGTGTAGCCCGCATATGCTCCATTTCTGTTCTTGCCGTTGATCTCACCACAAACAGCTGTGTGCTTCTCGCCCTTGTCGTTCTGAACTTCAAATACAGCGGAATTCCGGAACATTGCGGAAGTGGGATCAATCAGAAGCTCGCTTGCGACCTCCTCACCCTTTGCAATCGCGTATTGATCGGTCCCTGGAATCCATTGGCATGCGCCTAGCACTGACGCGCATCCGACACTGAACCAAAGACGCCGCATCGTGATCCCCCTCACAACGGCAAGTTATCATGCTTCTTCCACGGGTTCTCCAGCCGCTTGTTGCGCAGCTTCCGCAAGCCCAGCGCAATCCGCCGCCGGGTCGAATGCGGGTAGATCACCTCGTCGATGAAGCCCTTTGACGCGGCCACGAACGGGTTGGCGAAGCGGTCCTCGTATTCCCTGGTCTTCTCGGCGATTTCCTCCGGCGAGAGGCCGCGGAAGATGATCTCGACCGCGCCCTTGGCGCCCATCACGGCGATCTCGGCGGTCGGCCAGGCGTAGTTGAGGTCGCCGCGCAAGTGCTTGCTGGCCATGACGTCGTAGGCCCCGCCATAGGCCTTGCGGGTGATCACGGTGATCTTGGGCACCGTCGCCTCGGCATAGGCGAACAGCAGCTTGGCGCCGTGCTTGATGATGCCGCCATGCTCCTGCGCGGTGCCGGGAAGGAAGCCGGGGACGTCGACGAAAGTCACGATCGGGATCGAGAAGGCGTCGCAGAAGCGCACGAAGCGCGCGGCCTTCTTGCTGGCATTGATGTCGAGCACGCCGGCCAGCACCATCGGCTGGTTGGCGACCACGCCCACAGTGCGCCCTTCGATGCGGCCAAGGCCGCACAGGATGTTGGCTCCGTGGTTCGGCTGGATCTCGAAGAACTCGCCTTCGTCGAGCACCTTCCCGACCAGCTCGTGCATGTCGTAGGGCTGGTGGGCGCTGGCCGGGATCAGCATATCGAGGCTGTCCTCGATGCGGTCCCACGGGTCGTCGCACGGCCGTTCGGGCACGCCCGAGCGATTGTCGCTCGGCAGCAGGCTGACGAACTCGCGCGCGGCCAATAGCGCCTCGATGTCGTTCTCGAACGCGACGTCGGCGACGCCGCTCTTGGTGGTGTGGGTAACCGCCCCGCCCAGCTCTTCCTGCGTGACGACCTCGTTGGTGACGGTCTTGACCACGTCGGGCCCGGTGACGAACATGTAGGACGAATCCTTCACCATGAAGATGAAGTCGGTCATCGCCGGCGAATAGACCGCCCCGCCCGCGCACGGCCCCATGATCAGGCTGACCTGCGGGATGACGCCGCTGGCGAGCACGTTCCTCTGGAACACCTCGGCATAGCCCGCCAGGCTGGCGACGCCTTCCTGGATGCGCGCGCCGCCGCTGTCGTTCATGCCGATCACCGGCGCGCCGACCTTCATCGCCATGTCCATGACCTTGCAGATCTTCTGCGCGTGGCGTTCGCTGAGCGATCCGCCGAACACAGTGAAATCCTGCGAATAGACGTAGACCAGCCGGCCGTTGATCGTGCCGCTGCCGGTGACGACGCCGTCGCCGGGAATGCGCTGATCCTCCATGCCGAAATCGGTGCAGTTGTGCTCGACGTACATGTCGAGCTCCTCGAAGCTGCCTTCGTCGAGCAGCACTTCGACCCGCTCGCGCGCGGTCAGCTTGCCCTTGGCGTGCTGCGCCGCGACCCGCGCCTCGCCCCCGCCGAGCTTAGCGGCCGCGCGGCGGCGTTCGAGTTCGTCGATGTTGGCGGACATTGGCTCTCCCTGCCCCGGAAAGTCGCGGGCGTAACCGTCGCGCGCGCCGCGGGCAAGAGGCGCGCGGCGGCCCCGCCGCTGGCATTTCGCTCAGGCTGGCGTAAGGTGCGCGGCCCCATCCACGGCCGCGCAAGGTCAGGAGCCATTTTCGCAATGCTTACGGTTCTTTCGTTCCTGCTGTTCGCGGCGGCCTCCGGCGATCCGGGCAGCGGCCGGCTGCAGGTTTTCATCGCCCCTTCGGGCGAGCCGTTCCGCGTCTATGGCGACGATGCGCCCTATCCGCTGGTCGACTGGTTCGCCGGGGCCGATGCCAACGGCGACGGGCAGCTCGATTTCGCCGAGTTCAACGCCGACTTCCTGCGTTTCTTCGCCGAGCTCGACGTCAACCAGGACGGCTCGATCGACGGCATCGAGCGGGCCCGCTACGAGAACGAGATCGCGCCCGAGACCCAGAGCGGGCCGTACGACGAACGCCTGCGCGCGCGCGAGGAGAAGGCCCGCAAGCCCGATTTCGGCGGCAGCGACCAGGGCGCCTCGACCGTCCTGCGGCCCAAGCCCAGCTACTCGAACACCAGCGGCGCGGCGCAGTACGAGATGCTCGGCCAGCCGGAGCCGGTGGCGGCGATGGACATGCTGATGCACGGGCGGATCACCGCCACCGACGCCAGCAACGCCGCGCGCCTGTGCTTCCGCCAGCTCGACAGCCAGAACCGCGGCTACCTGACGCTCGACACCCTGCCGGAAACCTATGCCGAGAGCGGCGGCGGCGGGCGCGGCGGCAAGAAGCGCAACTAACGCCAGCCACCGGCCGCCGGGCCGGGCCTATTTCAGCAGCACGAGTTCCTCGGCCATCGTCGGGTGGATCGCCACGGTGGCGTCGAAGTCGGCCTTGGTGAGGCCGGCCTTCACCGCCACTGCCGCGGCCTGCATGATCTCGGGCGAATCCGGGCCGATCATGTGGATGCCGACGATGCGCTCGTCGTCGCCGTCGCAGATTACCTTGTACAGCGATCGCTCGTTGCGCCCGGCAAGGACGTTCTTCATCGGCCGGAAGTCCGACTGGTAGACCTTGACCGCGCCGAGCTTGTTGCGCGCCTCGCTCTCGGTCATGCCCACGCCGGCGATCGGCGGATGGCTGAACACCGCGCTCGGCACATTGTCGTAATCGACCATGGTCGGCTTGCCGCCGAACACGGTGTCGGCGAAGGCCTGGCCCTCGCGGATCGCGACCGGGGTCAGCTGCACGCGGTTGGTCACGTCGCCGACCGCGTAGATGCTGTCGACGTTGGTCCTCGAATATTCGTCGACCGCGACCTCGCCCTTGCCGCCGAGCACGACCCCGGCGTTGTCGAGCCCGAGGCCTTCGGTGTTGGGCAAGCGGCCGGTGGCGAACATCACGCAATCGACCTCGATATCGTCATGGTTGGTCATCGACACGGTCAGGCTGCCGTCGCCGTTCTGCACGATGCCGCGGAAGCTGGCGTTGAAGCGGAACTGGATGCCCTTCATCGTCGAAATCTGCAGCAGCCGGTCGCGCATGCTCTCGTCGTAGCCGCGCAGCAGCTGGTCGGAGCGGTTGATCAGCGTGACCTTGGCGCCGAACTCGTTGAAGATGCCGGCGAATTCGTTGGCGATGTAGCCCGCGCCGGCGATCAGGATGCGTTTGGGCACGGCGTCGAGGTGGAACGCCTCGTTGCTGGTGATGCCGTGCTCGTGGCCGGGGCAGTCGGGCACATGCGGCCGTGCGCCGGTAGCGACGAGGATAGTGCGCGCGGTCTTCTTCGTGCCGTCGGCCAGCGTGACTTCGTTGGGGCCGGTGACGGTGGCGCGCTGGTCGATGATCTCGACCCCGTGGTTCTCGAGCGTCTGGCGGTAGAGGCCGTTGAGCCGGTCGACGTCCTTGAGCACGTTGTCGCGCAGCACCTTCCAGTCGAAGGTGCAGTTCTCGGCCGTCCAGCCGAACGCCTTGGCGTCCTGCAGGTCCTCGGCGAAATGGGCGCCGTAGACGAGCATCTTCTTGGGCACGCAGCCGCGGATCACGCATGTGCCGCCGACGCGGTATTCCTCGGCGACGGCGACCTTCGCCCCGTGGGCCGCCGCAACGCGGCTCGCGCGCACGCCGCCGCTGCCGGCGCCGATCGTGAAGAGGTCGTAGTCGTAGTCGGCCATGGCTCGCTCCTGCTGCGCGGCGCATATGGCGGCTGCGGTGGCGCTTGCCAACCGCGCGCTGCCCGCGCAACAAGCGCGCGATGTCCGGGTCAACCACGTTCAGCCCGCTCGCCCACCGCCCTTTCGCGCTGATCATGACCGGCGCGCTGCTGACCAACCTCGGCAATGCGATCCAGTCGGTCGGCGCGTCGTGGCAACTGACCGCGAGCGGTGCGCCGGCCGATGTCGTCGCGCTGGTGCAGACGGCGATCAACCTGCCGATCATGCTGCTGGCGCTGCCGGCTGGCGCATGGGCCGACATGCACGACCGGCGCCGGATCATCCTTACGGCCCAGGCGGCGATGCTGCTGCTGTCGCTGCTGCTCGCATGGCTGGCATTCTCGGGCGAGCCGCCGGCGGCGGCGGTAATCGCGCTGACCGCCTTGCTCGCTTGCGGCATCGCCTGCGTCAACCCGGCGATGGGCGCCTCGATCGGCGGGACCGTCCCGCGCGCCGAGCTTGCCCCCGCCGTGGCGCTCAACATCCTCGGCTTCAACACCGCGCGCACGCTGGGGCCGGCGCTCGGCGGGGCGATCGTCGCCCTCGGCGGGGCCTTTGCCGCGTTCGCGGTCAACGCGCTGAGCTACCTGCTGGCGATCGCGGTGTTCCTGCGCTGGCGCCCGCCAGCCGCCGAGCCGCGCGAGCGCAAGCGGCTGCACGCGATGATCGCCGAGGGCTTGCGCCACGCCTTCGCCGCCCGCGAGATCCGCACGATCCTGCTGCGGGCATGCACTTTCACCCTGACCGGCGCCGCGGCCTGGGCGCTGATGCCGCTGGTCGCCGCCGACCTGCTCGAGCGCGGCTCGGCGGTCTACGGCCTGCTGCTCGGCGCGCTCGGCGCGGGCGCGGTGATCGGCGCGGCGAGCAGCACCTGGTTCCGGGCGCGCTTTTCGGCCGAGGCGATCATCCGCGCGGCGGGCGTGACCTACGGTCTCGGCTGCATCGGCGTGGCGCTGCAGCCCGGCCTTGCGGCGATGCTCGCGCTGCTGGTCATGGCCGGCGCCGGGTGGGTCCAGGCGCTGTCGGGCTTCTCGGTCTCGGCGCAGCTATGGGCCCCGCGCGAGGTGGTCGGGCGAATCGTCGCGCTGGCGAGCAGCGTGACCTTCGGCGGCATCGCGCTCGGCAGCTGGCTGTGGGGCCATTTCGCGGAAAGCCACGGCGTCGCCGCCGCGCTGGCGGCCTCCGGCGCGGGAATGGTCGTCCTGCCCCTGATCGGCCTCTTCGTGCCGATGCCCGCGCACGAGGCGCCGCATCTCCGGGACTCTGCGTAAAGCGCCGCACCGCGTATCCGCGCATCCTGAAAAGCGCTGCGGCGGCGCGGGTTTGTGCTAGGCTGCCGCCGAGCGAAGGAGGATTCGATGCCGATACACATCAGGATAGCCAAGAACGGCCCCTACGAAGTCAGCGGGGACCTGGCCGAGCTCGACCTCAAGGACAGCAACGGCCATGCCTATGACGTGGCGCACCAGAAGCGGGTCGCCCTGTGCCGCTGCGGCGCCTCGACCACCAAGCCGTTCTGCGACGGCCAGCACTCGAAGATCGGCTTCCAGGCGGCCGAGGCGGCGGTGAAGGCAGAAGACGACTGACGAGCCGGAGGACGCGGCGGCGCCGATGATCGGGACGAAATCCAGCGCACGCGCGTAAAGCGGTCGATGCGCGAGCCCGGCTTGCCGTCTTCCCCGATTGCCCGAAACGTCCGCATCCCGCTTTCCCGCATGGTTGCGGCGAGAAAGACGCGCCGGAATCAGCCGTTCGCCAATCCCGCCGCGTCCAGCAGCGCCGCGGTGCCGGCGTCGAAGCTTTCGCCGCCCCGCTCGATCTTCCCGGCGATTTCCTTGCCCAGCTCGACGCCGAACTGGTCGAACGGGTTGATCCCCATCAGCACGGCATTGGCGAAAGTGCGGTGCTCGAAAAACGCGATCAGCGCGCCGAGGGTGGCGGGATCGAGGTCGTCGCAAAGGATCGTCGCGCTCGGGCGGTTGCCGGGGTAGTTGCGCGCCTGGCCCAAACCATCAGATCCGTCGCTGGCGCGCCCGGCCATCAGCGCGGCGCCTTGCGCGAAGCAGTTCATCAGCAGGATGCGGTGATGCGCCGGGTCGAGCACGTCGCCGGGCGTCACGCTGGCGACGAATTCGACCGGCACCAGGTGGGTCCCCTGGTGGAGCAGCTGGAACACCGCGTGCTGCGCGTCCGTCCCCACCCCGCCCCAGGTGATCGGCGCGGTCGGGCCGTCGACCGGCCGGCCGTCGGCGGTCACGCTCTTGCCGTTCGATTCCATCTCGAGCTGCTGGAGGTAGGACGGCAGCAGCCGCAGCCGCTCGTCGTAGGCGAACACGGCGCGGGTCTCGGCGCCCCTGATCCGCGCGTAATAGAGGTCGGCGAAAGCGGCGCGCAGCGGCAGGTTGGCGCGGCCGTGGCTATCGCGGAAATGCCCGTCCATCGCCGCCGCGCCGGCCAGCATGGCCTCGAAATCGTCCCACCCCACGGCCAGCGCCACCGGGAAGCCGATCGACGACCAGATCGAATAGCGCCCGCCGACGCTTTCCGGAAACGGCAGCACGCGCGTTTCGTCGACCCCCCATTCCACCGCCTTCTCGGGAGAGGCGGTAAGCGCGATCACCCGGCCATAGGGATCGGTGACGCCGTTGTCCTCGAGCCAGCGCAGCGCGCTGGCGGCATTGGTCATCGTCTCGATCGTGGTGAAGGTCTTGCTGGCGAGAGCGATGAGCGTCGCCGCCGGATCGCACGCGGCGAAGGCTTCTTCCAGCGCCACGCCGTCGATGTTGGAGACGACATGGACGTCGACCAGCGCGATTTCGCGCGCCAGCGCGTCGACCGCCAGCGCCGGGCCGAGCGCCGAGCCGCCGATGCCGATATGGATCAGGTGCTTCACCTCGCCGAGCGCGCCTTGGTGGATCGCCTCGACCAGCAGCTTCATCCGCAGGGCGAGCGCATCGGCTTCCTCGACGCTCGCTTCCTTGCCGACGCCGCGCAGCGCCGAATGCTCGGCGGCGCGGTTCTCGCTCGGGTTGACGACCTCGCCGGCGAACAGCTTCTCGCGCATCGCGGCGAAATCGGCCGCCTCGGCAAGCGCCTCGAAGTCGTCCAGCAGCGCATCGGTCAGGTGGGTCTTCGACCAGTCGAACAGGATCCCGCCTTCCCCCAGCTCGATCCGCCCGGAAAGCTTCTCGACGCGCGCGGCATCGCCCGCGAACAGCTCGCCCAGCGCCGTATCGGCCAGCGCCGTATCAGCATGTCGGCGGAGAGCCCGCCAGGCCGCCTCGCGCGGGTCGTTCACAATCTTCGTCCTTCCCTACAGGCAAGCTCTTGGGCTAGGCGACCGGGCCATGATTTGGAACCGGGAAAAGCACCTTCTGTCCAGACCCTGCAGGGGCAGCGCGCGCCCCGGGGCGAAACTTTCCCTAGAACACTGTCACATGTGTCATCCCACCCCCCTAACACGGTAATACACTTGACCGAATCCGACTTGCCCGAACAGACCGCTGCCGAGCCCGCCGCGCCGCCGAAGAAGGAGGAAGGCAGCTTCGCCTGGTTCCTCGTCAAGCTGGTGATCGCCGTGCTGGTGTTCCGCACCTTCATCTTCAGCACCTTCTCGATCCCGAGCGAATCGATGCTGCCGCGGCTGATGGAAGGCGATTACCTGTTCACCGCCAAGTGGCCCTATGGCTATTCGCAGGCTTCGGTGCCGTTCGACCTGCCGCTGGTGCCCGGCCGGATCCTCGCCGGCACACCCGAACGGGGCGACGTCGTGGTGTTCAAACACCCGGTCGACCGGGCCGACTACATCAAGCGGGTGATCGGCCTGCCCGGCGATACGATCCAGATGGTCGGCGGCGTGCTGCATATCGACGGCGTGCCGGTGAAGAAGGAGCGCGTGGCCGATTTCGTCGCCCCGATCGGCCCGCACAACCCGTGCAGGATCGAACGCTTCCGCGCCCTGGCGCCCGACGGCACGCCGGTCTGCCGCTATCCCCGCTTCCGCGAGACCCTGCCCGGCGGCACGAGCTACCTCGTGCTCGACTGGGGCCTGACGCCGCAGGACACGACCGAGCCGGTGATCGTGCCCGAAGGCAGGCTGTTCCTGATGGGCGACAACCGCGACGATTCGATGGACAGCCGCTTCCCGCCCGTCGCCGGCAAGGGCGTCGGGCTGGTCCCGCAGGAGAACCTCGTCGCCCGCGCCAGCGTGATCGCCTTTTCCACCGACGGCACCTCCAGCTGGGTCAACCCGGTCAGCTGGTTCACCGCCGCGCGCTGGAACCGGATAGGCGACGGCTTGTGACCGAACTGGGCAAGAGTCGCGCCTGGCTCGAGGCGCTCGGCTTCGAGGTCAGGAGCGATGCGCTGTGGCTCGATGCGCTGACTCACGGCAGCACCGCCGCCGGGCGCGACTACCAGCGGCTTGAATTCCTCGGCGACCGGGTGCTCGGCCTGTCGATCGCCGAATGGCTCTTTCGCAATAACGAAGGCTCGGAAGGCCAGCTCGCCCAGCGGCTCAACGCGCTCGTCAGCCGGGCCGCCTGCGCCGCGATCGCCCGCGGGATCGGCGTCCCCGAACACGTCCGGCTGGGCAAACACGCGCGCCACGACGGCGTGGTGGAAAGCGACAACATCCTCGGCGACGTGGTCGAGGCGTTGCTCGGCGCGAGCTTCCTCGAAAGCGGCTTTGCCGCCACGCGCGAGATCGTCCACGCGCTGTGGGACAGCGCCCTGACGGGCCGTATGGGGCATTCCAAGCACCCCAAGAGCGCGCTGCAGGAATGGGCCGCGGGCAACCGCCACCGGCCCCCCGAATACGAGCTGGTCGACCGTTCGGGCCCCGACCACGCGGCGAGCTTCACCGTGCGCGTTGCCGTGCACAAGGTCGGCGAGGTCGAGGCGACCGCCTCGAGCAAGCAGGATGCCGAGACCGCAGCCGCGCGGCTGTTCATGGAGCGCTTCGGGTGAGCGGGCAGGTAAACCCGCGCTGCGGCGTGGTCGCGGTGATCGGCGCGCCCAACGCCGGCAAGTCGACGCTGGTCAACCAGCTGGTCGGGCAGAAGGTGGCGATCACCAGCGCCAAGGCGCAGACCACCCGCGCGCGGCTGCTCGGCATCGCCCTCGAAGGGAGCGCGCAGATCATCCTCGCCGACACGCCCGGCATCTTCGCGCCCAAGCGGCGGCTCGACCGGGCGATGGTCAGCGCCGCGTGGGAAGGCGCCGAGGCGGCCGACGCGATCGTGCTGGTGGTCGATCCGATCAAGCAGCGGCGGCACGAGCTGGAGCCCTTGCTGGAGACGCTCGCCACGCGTCCCGAGCGCAAGCTGCTGGTGCTCAACAAGGTCGACGCGGCCAAGAAGGAACCGCTGCTCGAGCTGGCGCAGGACCTGACGGCCAAGGTCGCCTTCGACGAGGTGTTCTACGTCTCGGCGCTGACCGGCGACGGCGTGCCCGAATTGAAGCGCCGCCTGGCCGAGCTGATGCCCGAGAGCGAGTGGCATTACCCGGAAGAGCAGGTATCCGACGCCAGCGAGCGGCTGCTGGCGGCCGAAGTCACCCGCGAGCAGCTCTACCGCCAGCTGCACGAGGAACTGCCCTACGACAGCGCGGTGCGCCCCGAGAGCTACACCCACCGCAAGGACGGTAGCATCGAGATCCGCCAGCAGATCGTCATCGGCCGCGACAGCCAGAAGGCGATCGTGCTGGGCAAGCGCGGCGCGCGGATCAAGGCGATCGGCGAAGCGGCGAGGAAGGAGCTGAGCGAGCTGCTCGGCGTGCCCGTCCACTTGTTCCTCCACGTGAAAGTGGACGAGAACTGGGCCGAAAGCCGAGAGATCTACGAGGAAATCGGGCTCGACTGGGTGCGATGAGGCTCAACCCACCCCTAACAGTGCTTTCGTTGATCGCGCTGACCTTTGTCGTGCTGGGCCTGAGCCGGCAGGTCACGGATTGCGCTTATCAGCCCGATGGTGGACGTCGCTGGAATGCGGTCGCCGAATGGTTCACCGATCCCGGCGATCCTCTCGCCGATCCAGGCTGCGATGTGTGGCATGGAATAGAACCGAGGAAACGCGTCGGTACGATTCAGCTCCAATGGACCACGTCGATGGGCGCGCCGGTAGTCGGCCGCATCTCGCCCGACGGCTCAGGTTTCGTAGCGATTCTGTCGCCGGTAGTCGAAGAAGCCGATGGGCTGCTGATCGGAGATGTCTTTGCATCGCTCGACCAGTATCGTGGGCACGCGGTAGTATTTGAAATCGAACCCGCTGATCCAGGGGCCTACGAACGCGCCTATCGCGAGCTCGCGCCGGTTCGGGATTTCCAGGACGATACGTCAGGGTGGTTCGAAGATCCCGATCCCCTGCTTCGTCAACTATTGGAGTTGGATCATTCCTTGACGCGGCCGATCATCTGTCGCCGGAAGGCCGAGGTCGTGCCTTGGCTCGGCACCGTCGTCGCGTTCGGCTCTGAGGCTCCAAGGGCCTACCCGCACTTGGTCACCAATCTCGAGTGCCTGGATGTCGCCTATGCCGGGATGGTTGCGCGTGAGCGCCGCGCAATCGTCTCACTCAAACAAGCGACCGGTTCAGCTGATGAGATTAGGGCCGAGGAACAACGCGACCATCCCGAGTGCAGAAAGGATAGCCTGCGGTGCTATGGGCCAATCCTATGATCAATGTCGCAGCGTAGCCATGGTCCCGCCGGCCCGCGTCACGCTCTGGTACCGCGCCAGGCTGCACAGCGCCGCGACCACCGCCAGCGCGCAGGAAACCATCAGCGGCATCGGCCCGAGCCCGGTCCCGGCGGCGAGCAGGATGCCGACCGCAACCGCGGCGATCGTCTGCCCGAGCAGGCGCGAGGTCGACAGCAGGCCGCCGGCCGCCGCGGCGCGCTCGCGCGGGGCCTGGCCGATCAGGAGGCGCGAGTTGGGGGCGAAGAACAGGCCGAAACCGACCGCGGTCAGGCTCAGCCGCCAGGCGATGCCGTAGTCGCCCACGTCGCCCGGCATGAACGCCAGCAGCAGCAGCCCGGCGATGGCGATGGCCATGCCGGTGACGCCGAGCTTGGTCGGGGCGATGCGGTCGCTCATCCACCCGGCGAGCGGGGCGACCACCAGCATGGTCAGCGGGAACGGCAGCAGCAGCAGCCCGACCTCCTGCGGCGCGTAGCCCATCGCATCCTCGAAGCGGAACGGCAGCGACAGCATCAGCGCGCCGGCGGCAACGAAGCAGGCGATGGCCGCGAGCGCCGAAAGCCCGAGGACCGGCATCGCCAGCAGGTCGACCGGCACCACCGGCGCGATCCGCGCCCGCTCGCGCCTCAGGAGGAACCACAGCGAAACAAGCCCGGCGAGCGTAGCGGCGGCCCCGGCGGCGAGGTCCTCGTGCGTGGCCACTTGCACGCCGCCGATCACCAGCAGCATGGTCCCCGCGCTCCACAGCCCGCTGAGCCATTCGGCGGGCCGTTCGCTCGGCTCGGGATCGGGCAGCGCGCGGCCGAGCAGCAGCGAGACCGCCGCCAGCGGGGCGGCGGCGACGAACACCCATTGCCATTCGAGGTTGGCGACGATGTACCCGCCGAGCGTCGGCGCCAGCGCCGCCGAGGAAGCGACGATCACGCTGTTGATGCCCATTCCCGTGCCCAGCCTGTTCGCCGGATAGGTCTGTCGCAGCATCGCCGCCGAGACCGACAGCGCCATGCCCGCGCCGAGCGCCTGGAGCGCGCGCAGAAGGAGCAGCAGCGGGAAGTTCGAAGCGAACAGGCACAGCGCCGAAGCGGCCATGAACAAGAGCTGCCCGGCCTGGTAGAGCCGCCGGTGCCCGACGCGGTCGCCGAGGCTGGAGAACGGCAGCAGCACCATGACCAGCACCAGCTGGTAGATCGTCACGACGTTGGTGACCGCGCTGTTGGTTACGCCGAGGTCGCGCGCGATCGTCGGCAGCGCGACATTGGCGATGCCACCGTCGAGCACCAGGAGCCCGGTGCCGAACGAAATCGCCACGATCGCCCAGTAGCGGCGCGGGAGCGGCAGGCCGTCGACTGGATCGGAGCGATGCTTTTGTATCGAAGCCCCTTCCTGGTCGCTCGCGTGCAACATCGCTGCCATGTGAAGGTATCAGCGGCCGCAATCAAGTTGCAGCAACCTTGGCTCAAGGTTTGGAGGATTCGGAGATCAACTTCACGTTGCGCACGTATGGCACCGGCTCACCTGAATCTGCGCGACGTACAACGAAAGTTCTTCCTTGAGCCAGCTCACATGCCCTCTCTCCGAGGTCCTGTCGGGTCTTCCCCCTTTGCCCACATGCGGTGACGGCACCGCCCGTGTCGACGGCAACCACAATCTCGAAGTAGTCGTCCGCTGAAATCGAGGAGCCTGCAAGGGTCAGCCGCGCGTCCGGATCGCCTTCGATGGGCAACGCGAAGAACTCCTGCCTCAACTTCTCCGTCCCTTGCATCGATGACGCAGCAATAGCGATGATCGGCACGGTAACGTATGCGTAAGTCTTGCGCCCTTCGCCGTCACGGGGAAGACCTGTGCGCATGCCGATAAGCATCGGGCAAATCGACTTCGCGCTCGCCTCATCTCCGGCAAAATTCCCGACTGAGCACCTCGATATTCGGCGATTGGGCTCAACCCAGAGATTGACCGTCACTCCAACCCAACGCCCATTCCGGGCAAGTTCGCGAAAATCGATCTTCTCAAGGAAGTAGTCTACGGCGGTGGGACCCAAACCCGGAACCGCTATTGCGGACGCTGCAAGCAACAAGGCGGGGAAAAACATCTCAACCTCCGGAATATCGCCGCCGGGCGCCGCCCGTTCGACTATAATCCCGGTCTAGCCGGTTTTCTTGGCTGCTGTCCTCTTATTTGCTGCAGCCTACTGCCGGAGCGCAATCAGAAAAATGCATCACCGCTTCTTGGCGATGCCGATCCCGTCGATCTTGGCGCGGTCCCTGGTCGATTCCTCGGTCCGGCCGAGCGCCTTGGCGATTTCCTTGAGGCCCTTGCCCTTGGCGGCAAGCGTGCGCAGCTTGCCGAGTTCCTCGGAAGTCCACGGCTGGCGGTGGCGTTCGTAGCGTTCGCTCATCACTTGGCCGCCTTCTTCTTCGCCGGAGCCTTGCGCCCGCCCTTCTTCTTGGCCGGCGGGCCCTTGGCCGCGCGGGCGTCGATCAGGGCCACGGCCTGTTCCTCGGTCACGTCCTCGGGCTTCAGGTCCTTGGGCAGCGTAGCGTTGGTCGTGCCGTCGGTGACATAGGGACCGTAGCGGCCGGGCATGACCCTGATCTCGCCGCCGCTGGTCGGGTGGGCGCCGAAGGCCTTGATCGGCTCGGCCTTGGCGCGCCCGCCGCCGCCGTTCTTGCGGTTGGCGGCTTCGGCGAGAAGCGTCACCGCCGCGTTCATGCCGGTTTCGAACACTTCGCGGGTTGAGCCGAGCTTGGCGTACTTGCCGTCGTGCGCGAGGTAGGGGCCGTAGCGGCCGATGCTGGCGGTGATCGGTTTGCCGGTTTCCGGGTGCGGGCCGATCTCGCGCGGCAGGGCCAGCAGCCGCAGCGCCCATTCGAGATCGAAATCGGGCAGGTCCTTGGGAATCGAGGCGCGCTTCGCCTCTTTGCCCTCGCCGAGCTGGACATAGGGTCCGAAACGGCCGGTCCTGCGCTGGACTTCGAGCCCGGTCGCGGGATCGGTGCCGATCGATTCCTCCTCGGCCCCGCCTTCGCCGTTCGGCTGGCCGAACTTGCGGCGGAAAGTGCACTCGGGATAGTTCGAGCAGCCGATGAAGGCGCCGAAGCGACCGCCGCGCAGCGAAAGCCGGCCTTCACCGCACTTCGGGCAAAGCCGCGGATCGCCGCCGTCGACCCTGGCCGGAAACAGGTAGTCGGACAGGAACTCGTCGAGCACTTCGGTGACTTCGCTGGGCTTGCGCTCCATCACCTCGTCGCTCTTCGGCTTGAAGTCGCGCCAGAAGGCCTCGAGCAGCGCCTTCCAGTCGGCGCGCCCGCCGGAGACGTCGTCGAGCTCCTCCTCCATTTCGGCGGTGAAATCGAAGGCGACGTAGCGAGGGAAGAAGCGCTCGAGAAACGCTGTCAGGAGACGCCCGGAATCCTCTGCGAAGAAACGGTTTTTCTCCATCCGTACATAGGTACGGTCGCGCAGCGTCTGGATCGTCGAGGCATAGGTCGAGGGTCGCCCGATTCCGAGCTCCTCGAGCCGCTTCACGAGGCTCGCTTCCGAAAAGCGCGGCGGCGGCTGGGTGAAATGCTGGCTGGCGGCGACGGCCTTCTTGGCAGGAGCGTCGCCCTTGCGCATCTGCGGCAGCAGGCCTTCGTCCTCGTCGTCGTCCTTCTGGTCGCGGCCTTCCTCGTAGACCGCGAGGAAGCCGGGGAACTTGACCACCTGGCCGGTCGCGCGCAGCTCGTGGCGCCCGGTCGGCTCGCGCAGCGTCACCGTGGTCCGTTCGAGGCTGGCCCCGGCCATCTGGCTCGCCATCGCCCGCTTGAAGATGAGGTCATAGAGCCGGGCCTCGTCACCCGAGCCGGCATGGCTGCGGTCGAAATCGGTCGGCCGGATCGCCTCGTGCGCTTCCTGCGCGTTTTTGGCCTTGGTCTGGTAGATGCGCGGCTTTTCCGGAAGGTAATGCCCGGAGAAGCGCTCGGTGATCGCTCGGCGCGCGGCGCTGATCGCGCTGTGATCCATCTGCACGCCGTCGGTGCGCATGTAGGTGATCGCGCCGGCTTCGTAGAGGTTCTGCGCCAGGCGCATCGTGTGGCTGGCCGAATAGCCGAGCTTGCGGGCGGCTTCCTGCTGCAGCGTCGAGGTGGTGAAAGGCGGCGCCGGGTTGCGCTTCAAGGGCTTGGTCTCGACTTCCTCGACCGTGAAACGACCCGCTTCGACCGCCGCCCTGGCCGCTTCGGCGGTGCCCGCATCGCCGATGCTCAGGCGCTCGAGCTTCCGGCCGTCGAACGTGACCAGCCGTGCCTCGAACTCGGTCCCGTCGTGCTCCATCGTGGCGGCGACCGACCAGTATTCCTGCGCCCGGAAGGCCTCGATCTCGCGCTCGCGGTCGACGATCAGGCGCAGCGCGACCGACTGCACGCGGCCCGCGCTCTTGGCTCCGGGCAGCTTGCGCCACAGGACCGGCGAAAGCGTGAAGCCGAACAGGTAGTCGAGCGCGCGGCGGGCAAGGTAGGCGTCGATCAGGTCGGTATCGAGCGCGCGCGGGTGCGCCATCGCCTCGGTCACGGCCTGCTTGGTGATCGCGTTGAAAGTGACGCGCTCGACTTCGGCGGGCAGCGCCTTGCGGTTCCTGAGCAGTTCCTGGACGTGCCAGCTGATCGCCTCGCCCTCGCGGTCGGGGTCGGTGGCGAGGATCAGCCGGTCGGCCTTCTTGGCCGCGTCGGCGATGGCTTTCACCTGGTCGCGGTTGCGCTTGTCGGCATAGACTTCCCAGTCCATCGCGAAGCCCTCGTCGGGCCGCACGCTGCCGTCCTTGGCCGGCAAGTCGCGGACATGGCCGTAGGAGGCGAGGACCTTGTAGTCCCCGCCGAGATATTTCTCGATGGTCTTCGCCTTGGCGGGCGATTCGACGATGACAAGCTGCATGGTGTGGTGAGGCAATCCCTACGTGTACGTACGCGCGAGGGTGGTTGCCCTTGGCCGTATTCGTCAAGCGATCAGCGAAACCCGTCCGGCGGCATGCCGAACCAGCCTGCCGGTAAGCTCCAGCTCGAGCAGCGCCATCTGCACTTCGGCGGCGCCGGCGCCGGACTGGCGGATCAGTTCGTCGACCGCGACCGGCGCGGTGGTGAGCAAGCCGGCGATGTCGGCCGGCTCGGCTTCGGCCAGGTCCTCCGCCGCGGCATCCCAGCCGGCGGGCAGCGGCTCGCGGAAGGTCGAGCGCGGAGTGCCGTCGAAATCGCTGAGCAGTTCCGCCACATCCTCGGGCGCCTGGACGAGCACGGCGCCTTCGCGAATCAGCTGGTTGCACCCTTGCGCGCGGGCATCGAGCGGGCTGCCGGGGATGGCCATGACTTCCCTGCCCGCTTCGCCCGCCAGCCGCGCGGTGATCAGCGAGCCCGACTTCGGCGCCGCTTCGACCACCAGCGTGCCGCTGGCGAGGCCGGCGATGATCCGGTTGCGGGTCGGGAAATGGCTGCCGCGCGGCTCGGTACCCGGCGGCTGCTCGGCCAGCAGCAGGCCCTGCCGCGCGACCTGCTCCTGCAGCTCGGCGTGCTCGGGCGGGTAGGCAATGTCGATCCCGCTGGCGATCACGCCGATGGTGGCGGGCATGGCCCCGCGGTGCGCCGCCCCGTCGATCCCCCGCGCCAGGCCCGAGACGACGACGAACCCCGCCTCGGCCAGCGCCGCGGCGAACTCGCGCGCCAGCTTGACCGCACCGGCCGAAGCATTGCGCGCACCGACCACGGCAACGCACGGCCGGCTCGCCAGCGAGGCCTCGCCCCGCGCCATCAGGATCGGCGGCGCGCCTTCGATCGCGCCGAGCAGCGCGGGGTAATCGGGCGAATCGTGGAACAGGTAGCGCGCGCCCGCGGCCCGGGCGGCGGCGATCTCGCGTTCGACAAGATCGCGCGATGCGGGCCGGTAATCGCGCTTCCCGCGCGCCGCCAGGTCGGGCAGCGCATCGATGGCGGCCTGCGCGCCACCGAACCGGCGCAGCAATTGCGCATAGCTGACCGGGCCGACGTTGGGCGAGCGCAGCAGCCGGATGCGGGCGAAGGCTTCTTCCTGCGAAAGGGTCACGGCTTCGAGCCGATCCTGGGCTCCTCGCCCTTGAGCAGCCGCTGGATGTTCGCCCGGTGGAGCCAGAGCACCAGCACGGCGATCGCCGACAGAACCGGCACGAATTGTCCGAATCCGAGCACCGCAGCGGCGATCACGGCGGCGACCACCGCGCTCATCCCGGCAAGCGAGCTGATCCGGGTCAGCGCCAGCATCGCCAGCCAGACTGCCGCGTAGGCTGCCCCGATCGGCCAGCCGAGCCCGAAGCTCACGCCCGCATTGGTCGCCACGCCCTTGCCGCCCTTGAACTTCAGCCAGACCGGGAAGCAGTGGCCCAGCACCGCGAACAGCGCCGCGGCCGGGACGGCGTCGGGAAACCAGCGCGCGGCCGCGAGCACCGCGACGAGCCCCTTGCCGAGGTCGAGCAGCAGCACCGCGGCGGCGAGCCCCTTGCTGCCGGTCCTGAGCACGTTGGTCGCGCCGATGTTGCCCGAGCCGATATCGCGGATGTCGCCTTTGCCCGCAGCCTTCGCCAGCAGCAGGCCGAACGGGACGGAGCCGACGAGATAACCGGCAAGCGCGGCGTAGAGCCAATCCATCCGGATCCCCTATCCGTTCGCCCTGAGCTTGTCGAAGGGCGGTTTTTCCTTCAGGCGCATCGCCTAGGAAAAGGACGGGCCTTCGACAAGCTCAGGCCGAACGGAAATGGAGCGTCGCGTGCAAGCAGAGGACCCGATCCTGCTGTTCGATTCCGGCGTCGGCGGGCTGACCGTGCTTGCCGAGCTGCGCAAGCTCCTGCCGCAGGCGCCGGTGATCTATGCCGCCGACCTCGCCGGCCTGCCCTATGGCGAGAAGACCGAAGCCGAGGTCGCCGCGCGCGTCGCCGGGCTGCTCGGGCGGATGAGCGAGCGCTATCACCCGCGGCTGATCGTCATCGCCTGCAACACCGCCAGCACGATCGCGCTCGGCATGGTGCGCGAAGTGCTGCACGTGCCGATCGTCGGCACCGTGCCGGCGATCAAGCCGGCCGCCGCGATGACCAGGACCGGAGTCATCGGCCTGCTCGGCACCGCGGCGACCGTGCGCCAGAAATACGTCGACGACCTCGAGGCCGAGTTCGCCAACGGCAAGCGGCTGATCCGCCACGCCTGCCCCGGCCTGGTCGAAGCCGCCGAGGCCAAGCTGCGCGGCGAGCGGCCCGACCCGGCGGTGTTCGCAGCCGCCGCGCGCGGGCTGAGGGAGCAGGAAGGCGGCGACAGGATCGATACCGTGGTCCTCGCCTGCACCCATTTCCCGCTGGTCGAGGAGGAACTGCGTGCCGCGTTCGGGCCGGGAGTCGAATTCATCCACGGCGCGCAGGGCATCGCCAGGCGCATCGTCCAGCTGACCGCCGGACAGGACTTCCTCCGTAAATCTGCGGATGTCGCGCTGTTTACCGGCGACCTAGCCCGGGCGGCGAAACTGGCGCCGGTGCTGGCAAGGCACGGGCTCGAAAGGATCGAAAGCCTTTAATGCGAACCCTTCGCAAACTCCGCGCTTTCATGCCGCCGCTTCATCGCCTAAATCGCGCCCGACTCCCCGCCGCGGAGTTGGCGCGGCGCAGAATTGGACGGGTCCGTTGAATTACGACCATATCTTCGACCAGGCGATCGAGCGGCTCCATTCGGAGGGCCGCTACCGGGTGTTCATCGACATCCTGCGCAACAAGGGCGCCTATCCCAATGCGCGCTGCTTCGCCGGGCACAACGGCCCCAAGCCGATCACCGTATGGTGCTCGAACGACTACCTCGCGATGGGCCAGCATCCCAAGGTGGTCGCCGCGATGGAGGAAGCGCTGCACGACGTCGGCGCGGGGTCGGGCGGAACGCGCAACATCGGCGGCAACACGCATTACCACATCGAACTGGAGCGCGAGCTCGCCGACCTTCACGGCAAGCAATCGGCGCTGCTGTTCACCAGCGGCTACGTCTCCAACGATGCGACGCTATCGACGCTTGCCCGGCTGCTGCCCGGCTGCGTGATCTTTTCCGACGAGCTCAACCACGCGAGCATGATCGCGGGCATCCGCAATTCCGGCTGCGAGAAGCGCGTGTTCCGCCACAACGACGTTGCCCACCTCGAGGAACTGCTCGCCGCCGAAAGCGCCGACGCCCCCAAGCTGATCGCGTTCGAGAGCGTCTATTCGATGGACGGCGACGTCGCCCCGATCCACGCGATCTGCGACCTTGCCGAGAAGTACAACGCACTGACCTATATCGACGAGGTCCATGCCGTGGGGATGTACGGTCCGCGCGGCGGCGGCATCTCGGAGCGCGACGAGGCCGCGCACCGGATCGACATCATCGAAGGCACGCTGGGCAAGGCGTTCGGCGTGATGGGCGGGTACATCGCCGCCGACGCCAAGATCGTCGATGTGATCCGTTCCTATGCCCCCGGGTTCATCTTCACCACCTCGCTCAGCCCGGTGCTCGCCGCCGGGGTGCTCGCCGCGGTGCGCCACCTCAAGGCCAGCTCGGTCGAGCGCGAAGGGCAGCAGGCGGCCGCCGCGCTGCTCAAGCAGCTGTTCCGCGAGGCGGGCCTGCCGGTGATGGAATCGACCACCCACATCGTCCCGCTGATGGTCGGCGACCCGGTGCGGGCAAAGCGGATCAGCGACATCCTGCTCGCCGAATACGGGGTCTACGTGCAGCCGATCAATTACCCGACGGTGCCGCGCGGGACCGAACGGCTGCGCTTCACGCCGGGCCCGGCGCACAGCGAGCAGATGATGCGCGATCTTACCGCCGCGCTGGTCGAGATCTGGGATCGGCTCGAACTCGAGCTGGCCAGGGCCGCCTGACCGCGGCAGTGGCCCTGCGGGAACGCGTGATTGCCCGATAGCGACATTATTCCCGCGGTGCGCGCCGAACCGCACGACAAGAGTTTCCTCGAGCGCAATTTCGAACATCGCTCGGGCCGCATCATTGCGCTGTGCCGGATGGTCCTGGCGGCTGTCTTCTGGCTCGCACTGCTGGTCGATCCCGACCAGCCCGTCCGCAGCAGCGCCGCCGGTTACTTGCTGCTGTCGGCCTACCTCGTGCTCGCGGCGGTGCTGATGGCGGTCGCCTGGCGCAGCTGGTGGTGGGACCGCTGGCTCGCCGGCCCGGTCCACCTGGCCGACATCTTCGTATTCCTGGCAGCCGTCTACTTCACCGAAAGCACCAACGACGATTTCACCAGCCCGTTCCTCGCCTTCTTCGCCTTCCTCATGCTGTCGGCGACGATCCGCTGGGACTGGCGCGTCACCGGCTTGACGGGGCTCGCGGTCACCGCGCTCTACCTGCTGGTCGGGCTGGCGATGGGCTGGTCGGGGATCGACCTCGATTTCCTCCGTTTCGGGAGGCGCGTCGTCTACATGGCAGTCCTCGCGCTGGTGCTGATCTGGTTCGGGCTCCAGCGGCGCGAACAGCATGTCGAACGGTTCGTCGAGCCACCGGGAGGCGCCGACGACGGGCTGCCGCCGCTCGATGAAGCCCTGCGCTATGCAATGACGCAGAGCGGCGCCCAGGTCGGAGCGATTGCCTGGGCCGACGAAGAAGAGCCCCATGTGGAAGTCCGCGCCATCGGGCTCGACTGCACCACCGGCCGGCTGTCACCTGCCGTCCTGCCGCCCGATGCCCCGTTCGCGAGAAGCGCCCGCCTGTTCGACGCGCGCCGGAACCGCAGCCTGCGCTTCCGGCGGCAGTATCAATGCGTCCCGGTCATAGGCCCGATCGAGGACCCTTTCGCCGCGTATTGCAGTCTCGCCGAAGGGCTGTCGCTGCCGTTCAAAGCGGTCACCGGGCGCGGCGAGATCCTGCTCGGCGAAATCGACGGGGCGTGCGCCGACCACGTCGAGATCGGCGCCTTGATCGCGCGCGAGGTCGGCGCGGGCTTCGACCGGCAGGCGACTCTCACGCTGGTCCGCGAAGGCGCCCTCACCCGGATGCGCGACGCGCTGGCGCGCGACCTGCACGATACGATCGCCCAGTCGCTCGCCGGCGTTTCGCTGCGGCTCGAGGGGCTGCGCACCTGGATCAGCGCCGGCGGCGACCCGGAAGCCGAGATCCAGGCCATCAAGGCGGCGCTGCGGGCCGAGCAGGGCCAGGTGCGCGGCATGATCGACCGTCTGCGCCTGGGCGACAACGTCGTGCCCGACAGCGGCGTCGCCGGCAGCATCGCGCCGCTGCTGAGCGACCTCGCCGGCTATTGGGGCATTTCCGCCAGCCTCGACACCGGCGGCGCCGAAATCAACATTCCCGGTTGGCTGCGCCACGAATTGCGGCAATTGTTGCGCGAAGCGGTGGCCAACGCGGTGCGACACGGGGCTGCCTCGCAAATATCCATCGCGATTGCAGAGGAGGCCGGGATGCTCGAACTGACGATTGCCGACAACGGCACAGGCTTCCCCGAGGCGGGGCCCGGTCCGCGGCCCCGCTCAATCAGCGAAAGGATCGCCGGGCTCCGCGGCGCGCTCGACATCCAGTCGAGCGCAAGGGGGGCCATGTTGCGCTTTTCGCTGCCGCTGGAGCGCGAATGATGGTTCCCGTCCTTCTCGCCGACGATCACCCGTTCATGCGCGCCGGCGTCGAAGCGGTCCTGCGCGGATCGCGCTTCGCGATCGTCGCGACCGCCGGGAGCGGCGACGAAGCGCTTGCCGCGGTCGCCCTGCACGACCCGGCGATCTGCATCTTCGACGTGCGCATGCCGGGCCGGAGCGGCGTCGAGGCGCTGCAGGTCCTGCGCGAGCGAGGCGACACCCGCCCGGTGGTCCTCCTCACCGCGGGCCTCGAGGACCATTCGCTGCTTGGCGCGGTGCGCGCCGGCGTCAACGGCATCGTGCTCAAGGACGGGGCCGAGGACGCGCTGCTCGACGCGCTCGAGAAGGTCGAGGCCGGCGAGCGCTCCATACCGCCGTCGCTGCTGCAGCACGCGCTCGACTTGTCGCTCGCCGGCAGCACGGCAGACCCGCTGGCCCCGCTCGCGCCGCGCGAACGCCAGATCGCCGCGCAGGTCGGGCGCGGCCTGCGCAACCGCGAGATCGCCGAGGCCCTGGCGATGTCCGAAGGGACCGTGAAGGTCTACCTGCACACGATCTACGGGAAGCTCGGCATCAAGAACCGGACCGAGCTCGCGCTGATCGCGCACAAGATCGAAGGGACTGCGACCTAACTTTAGTTAGGTAAATTCTATCCCTACGACAGATTTTAGCCTGCGCGCTTGCGGGCTAGGTACCCGCCAACCCCGCGTAAAAGGCGAATCAGACGGGGCGGACGAGCCTTTCGAGGGAGGGGAACCAGCGCCACAGCTCCAGTTGCGGAGGCCAACGGCGCACATCATCCTGCCCTTACGTAATTCTGAGCCCCCCGGGCCCACGGAGCCCGCGCGCCGGGCACGTATCGCGCAAGCGATGCGTGCCCGGACTGGTTTTGCGGCCTGGCGAATTCGCCTGCAATCGCCCGCACCTTACTTTGGTTAGGCAATTTTTGGCCGTCCTTCAGATAGCGGCTTGGAAAAAAGGCATTAATCGATAGCCGCACAAGACCGGAGCGGGCCCCAAGGATGCCCTTCCGCCAGAGTCCGTTCCGGTTCTTGGCCCAAGATGTCCGCCGAATCCCTGAACTACGGGGGAGGTGTGGAGCGGGGGCATTGCTTCCGCTCCGCACCGTGCTTCGGACCTGTCCGCAAGCCGTGCCGCAGCGGCAACCTATCGATCGCGTTAGGCCGATAGTAAGCAAAAACTGGCATTGCTCGCCCCGTTCAGGATGCCGGATCGGCACGGGATTTGAAATCGGGCAACAGTTTATGGATTTGTCGGGATTTTTCAGGAACCGCTCGGGCCAGGACGCGGTGGGCCAGGGCGAATCCGCCGTGGCGCTGCCGGACGGGGTGATCACCGTGGCCAATTCCGCCGGACGCCTCGCCATCCTCGACGATTTCGAACAGGCCGGGATCGGCTGGATCTGGGCCACCGACAGCGAAAACCGGCTGATCTACATTCCCGACGGCGCCGGCGAGAAGCTCGGTTGGCCAACGTCCGAACTGCTCGGCCGGCCGCTGATCGAGCTGTTCGAGACCGACCCCGAGAATCCCGACGAACGCGCCGACCGCCCGCTCAAGTTCCAGCTGAGCGCGCGCAACAAGCTGACCGACCTCGTCATGCGGTTCGTTCCGCCGGTGCCTCAGTCGCAGGGTCGCAGTTGCTGGTGGTCGTTCTCCGGCCATCCCAAGTTCGACAAGCGCGGCAAGTTCTGCGGCTATCGCGGCAGCGCCAAGGACGTGACTGTCGAATACGAGCGCAAGATCGAGGATTCGCGGCTGGCCGAATACGATTCGCTGACCGGCCTCGCCAACCGCCACCGCATGACCCGGCGGCTCGACGGCATCCTCGGCGCCTACAAGAGCGCCAAGCGTTCGTGCGCGTTGATGATGCTCGACCTCGACCGGTTCAAGCAGGTCAACGATTCGATGGGCCATCCGGCGGGCGACGAGCTGCTGCGCCAGGTCGCCGAGCGGCTGCGCAACATCATCGGCGACCGCGGCGAGATCGGCCGCCTCGGCGGCGACGAATTCCAGGTGATCCTGCCCGACAACGACGATCGCGGGAAGCTCGGCGAGCTGGCCGGCAGGGTCATCCAAATCGTCTCGCAACCCTATCCGATCGACGGCAAGCGGGCGATCATCGGCACTTCGGTGGGTGTCGCCATCGCGCCGTACGACGGTCTCGATCGCGAAGAACTCGTGCGCGCCGCGGACCTTGCGCTCTATTCGGCCAAGAAGGGCGGCCGCGGCCAGTTCCGCTTCTATTCGGGCGACCTCAAGGACGAGGAGGAAGAGCGGCGGCTGCTGCTCGACGACCTGCGCGAGGCACTGGCCACCGACCAGCTCGACCTGCATTACCAGCCGGTCGTCCGCACGGCCGACAACATGGTCGTGGGCTTCGAGGCGCTGATGCGCTGGGAGCACGAGGAACGCGGCTTCGTCAGCCCGGGCGTGTTCATCCCTGCCGCCGAGGAAGGCAACCTGATCAACCAGCTCGGCGAATGGGCGTTGAAAGTGGCCTGCCAGGCGGCGCTGAAATGGCCAAGCTCGGTGCGCGTGGCGGTAAACGTCTCGGCGGTGCAATTCGCCAACCAGGCGTTCCCGGAAATCGTCACCAACGCCCTGTCAGCCTCGGGTCTCGAGCCGCAGCGGCTCGAGCTGGAACTGACCGAGAGCGTGTTCATGGGCGACAGCGAGACGGTCGACCAGACGTTCAAGATCCTCAAGGAACTCGGCGTGCGCCTCGCGCTCGACGACTTCGGGACCGGCTATTCGTCGCTCAGCTACCTGCGTTCGGCGCCGTTCGACAAGATCAAGGTCGACAAGAGCTTCGTCGATTCGTGCACCCAGAAGGATCAGAACAGCGCCAAGATCATCACCGCGATCATCGGCCTGTCCGAAGCGCTGGGAATGGAAACGACGGTCGAGGGCGTCGAGGCCTTCGACCAGCTCGACCTGGTGGTCGCGAAAGGGGCGAAGTTCATCCAGGGCTGGATCTATTCGAAGGCCCTGCGGCTGTCCGAAATCGAGGAAAAGATCGCCAACAAGGATTTCAAGATCGAGCCCGACGGCCCCGAGATCCACCGGCCGGAACGCCGTTCGGTGTTCCGCCGGATCGGCGTGATCCACGACGACCACCGCTACGAGGCGGTCATGCGCGACTTGTCGAAGACCGGCGCCAAGATCGAGGGCCTGATCGGCGTGCCGATCGGCACGGGCCTCGTCCTCGACCTCGGCGGCGGCCAGCTGGCGGTGTGCACCGTCAATCGTTCGCAGGACGCCAATATCGCGGTCGAATTCGAAACCCCGCTGGTCAGCGACGGCGCCGGCGGGCTGTGCACGCGCTATCGCGTCTCGCCCTATGCCCTCGCCGCGGCGGGCATGCCGCTCACTTCGCTGCCGAGGGGAAATTACCCGATCGAGCAGCTCCAGCCCGCCCCGCAGGCCCGCCCGCAATTCATGCAGGTGACGGTCGGCGGCATGGCGGCCTGAACGACCCCGCGGGCCGATTGATCCCGGCGCCGTCGGCGCGTAGGTTGCCGATCCGGGAAAATTCCCGTCCCGAGGGAGAGATGGCAATGAGGATCTATCCAGCCCTGATGGCTTCGGCCGTCGCCGCGCCGGCGCTTTTCCTGGCCGGATGCCAGCAGGAACCTGCCGCGGAACCGGCCGAGGCGCCACCCGCCGCCGGCGTGACGACCCTGCCGGTCAGCCTCAATGCGGCGATGGTCGCCCTGACCAGCCAGTCGGCCGACTACCTGTTCGCCCCGGGCAACGGCGACATGCCGAAGAACGACCACGACTGGGCGCTGGTGCAGAACGCCGCCTACGAAACGATGCTGGCGGGCACGGTGATCCAGATTCCGGGCACGGGCGAGTTCGACGCGCAATGGGTCGCGGAAGACGACTGGAAGAAGCTCGCCGGCGAACTGACCGAGATCGGCGGCGAGGCCGATAAGCTTGCCGCCGCGAAGTCGACCGACCAGGCCAAGTGGCGCGAAGTCGGCGACAAACTGGTGCAGAACTGCCTGGCCTGCCACGAGAAGTTCAAGCCGGAGACTCCGTCGCAGGGAATCCTTCACGAAGCGACCAAGCGCGAGTCGCTCGGCGAGAGCATCTTCCACTAGGCTGAGCCGCGACACGCCCGTCCCGGGGCGATCCCGGGACGGCGCGGTCAGCGCAGGCTGACGACGTTGTCGCTCGCGCGCAGCTCGGGGCGGCCGGAATAGAGGCTCGCCATCGGCTCGTCGGCCACGGTCACCGCCATCGCTTCGCCGAAGCCGTTGAAGCCGGTCTTCATCGCCGCGCCGTAGGCGCCGAGCATGCCGATCTCGATGTAGTCGCCCGCCTGGATATCGGCCGGCAGCATGAAGGGCCCCTTCATGTAGTCGGCATCGTCGCAAGTCGGCCCGTAGAACGCGAATTCGGCGAGCGGATGGGTCAGGTCGTCCTCGAGCGCGCGCACCGGGAAGCGCCAGGCCACGTGGGCGGCGTCGAACAGCGAGCCGTAGGCGCCGTCGTTGATGTACAGTTCTTCGCCGCGGCGCTTTTCGACCTTGACGATCAGCGAGCTGTATTCGGCGCAAAGCGCCCGGCCGGGCTCGCACCACAGCTCGGCCGAATAGGAGATCGGCAGCGCTTCGAAGTAGCGCGAAACGAGCGCGAAATAGTCTTCCATCGGGGGCGGTTCCATGCCCGGGTAGGAGCTCGGGAAACCGCCGCCGACGTCGACGATGTCGACTGTCACCGCGGCCTGGGCGATCGCCGCGCGGACGCGCTCGAGCGCCTGGACGTAGGCGAACGGCGTCATCGCCTGGCTGCCGACGTGGAAGCACACGCCGAGCGCGTCGCAATGCTGCCGGGTCGCCTGCAGCAAGGGCGCCGCATCGGCGAGGTCGATGCCGAACTTGGAAGCGAGCGAAAGTTCCGAATATTCGGACGAAACGCGCAGGCGGACGAGCAGGTTGAGATCGCTCGCAGGCTCGCCGTCTGCATTGGCGGTGGCCTCGACGATCTTGGCCAGTTCCTCATGCGTGTCGAGGCTGAACGTGCGCACCCCATGGTCGCGGTAAGCCTCTGAAATCGCGCTCTTCGTCTTGACCGGATGCATGAAGCACAACGTCGCTTCGGGCAGCAGCGAACGCACCAGCCGAACCTCGGCGATCGAGGCGACGTCGAAATGGGTGATTCCCGCGTCCCACAGCACCTGAATGAGGTCGGGCGAGGGATTCGCCTTCACCGCGTACATCGATTTTCCGGGGAATTTTTCCGCGAAAAAGCGTGCAGCACGCGCCGCAGCATGCGGGCGATTGAGAATGACCGGCTGATCGGGCGCGAAGGTGCGGACTACAGACGGTGCGTCAGGATAGATGTGCAATTCAAGGGACCCCCAAGGCATAAGTTGGCAAAGGCTGCCTTGCGGTTTGGAAGTCCCCATGGGGCAGCGAAGGGCGCATATATTCCGCTGCCGCCGAACTGCAAGCCAAAATCGTGTGAACCGTTCGCCGTTACGGCCCAATCGTGGCGCCGAATTCCCGGGAGCCGGGCGCGCCGCGCCGGGGGCCCCCGGCCGGCCCGGCGGAATTCCGCGCGAACAGGCTCATTCGAAGTATTCGGCGACGTTCCCGGACACGGCCAGCAGGACGTTCACGTTCTCGCGCAGGTTCTCCATCGTGATGCCGTAATCGAGCACCACGTAGCGCGAAACACCGAGGGTCTTGGTCTCCGCGTCGAACCAGGTGTTGCACGCCTGCTCCGACATGTTGATCTCGTTCACCAGCGCATAGTCGGCATCGTCCATGTCGAAGCGCACCTGCATGTTCACGCCCTGGCAGCCGATCGCCTGGTCGGCGCATGCGGTGCCGAGCAGCAGGTAGACGGTGCCGTCGGTCGACCTTGCGGCAAGGCTGGGGTTCTCGGTGATCCCTTCCTCGATCACTTCGTCCTGGTACGATGCGACGATCGCCCGCAGGTCGCCGATCCCGATACCCTTGAGGATTCGCCCCGGCTCGTAGCTCTGCGCCGACGCCGGCGCCGCGAGGCACATGGCCGAAGCCGCTAGGACGAAGCACGACGTGCTGATGGCAAGGCGCATGGATACCCCCCGAAGTTGTTGCTCGGCTGGAGATAGCGCGGCGTCATGCCGCTGTCAGCATCCGCGATCAGAATCGAACGTCGGGCACCTGGTCGACGACACCCTGCTCGCTCGCGTCGAGGCGATGGAAATCCCCCTCCTTGAAGCCGAGCAGGCCGGCGAAAAGGATGGCCGGGAAGCTCTCGCGCGCCGCGTTGTAGCGCGAAACCGCGGCGTTCAGCGCCCGGCGCGCGGCTGCCAGCTTGTCCTCGATATCGGCCAACTCGTCCTGCAGTCCCTGGAAGTTGGCGCTGGCCTTGAGCTCGGGATAGGCCTCGCCGAGCGCCAGCAAGCGGTCGAGCGACAGCTTGAGGCGTGCTTCGTGCACGCTGCTCGGCTGGCCCTGCGCGGCCGTGTTGCGCGCCGCGATGACCTGCTCGAAGGTTTCCTGCTCGTGCCCGGCGTAACCCTTCACCGTGTTCACCAGGTTCGGCACCAGGTCGTGCCGCTGGCGCAGCTGCGCATCGATATCCGCGATGCCCTGCTTGCAGTTCTGGCGCAGGGAAACGAGCTTGTTGTAAGTGAAGATCATCAGGAGGACGACGACGACCCCGATGACCAGGATGGCCGATCCCCACAGGCTTGCGAAAATATCCCCCATTGCGTGTCTCCCCGACGCTGCGCATCGCTCATAGCGCCAAAATCGTTCAGGAGAGAAGCTTGTCATGATCGCCCGGCCCGATGTCGATACGCTGCTTGCCGGGCCGCTCGGGCAATGGCTGGCCGGGCAGGCGACCCTGCGCGAGGCTGCCAAGAAGCAGTCGGCGAACAGGCTGTTCTGGGCCCTGCTCGTCGTGCTGCCGCTGGCGGGCGCCATGTGGGTGCTCGCGCCGATGGAGGTCGAGACCAAGTTCTGGTTCACCCTGCTGCCTGCCGGGGCCGCCTGGTGGTGGTCGCAAGGGCCCAAGCGCAAGGCGATCAAGCAGGTCAAGACCGGCATCAACGAGGCCATCGCCGCCTCGCTCGGCCTCAGTTATGAATGCGACATCGAGCCCGACGGCGTGTTCGAGAAGGCCAAGAACTTCGGCCTCATGCCCAGTTACGATCGGGCATCGTTCGAGGATCGCTGGGCGGGCAGCTTCGGCGCCATGCCGTTCTCGCTCCACGAGGCACACCTCCAGGAACGGCGCGGCTCGGGCAAGAACACCCGCTGGGTCACGGTCTTCCAGGGGCCGATCATGGCGTTCGGCTTCGGCCGTTCGTTCCTCGGCACCACGCTCGTCCAGCGCTCGGGTCGGTACCGCAAACTGTTCGGCGGGACGAAGGATTCGATCGTCCTCGACGGTCTTCGCCTGGATTACGTCGACATGGTCCATCCGGGTTTCGAAGACGTGTTCGACGTGTTTTCCGACGACCAGGTGGAGGCGCGCTACCTGGTCCACCCGGTCTACATCGAGCGCCTCGTCGCGCTCGAGCAGTCGTTCGCGGGAAAGAACATCCGCGCGCTGTTCTCGGCCGGCGAACTGGTCGTCGCGGTCGAGAACGAGAACATGTTCGAGAGCGGCTCGATCGAGGCGCGCGACGACCGCGCGCTGATCGAGCGCACGATCGGGCAGTTCGCGCGGATGACGGACCTGGCGGACGCGTTGAACGAGCGCCCGCGTTAGGGCGTGTACCCTGGCTCAGTCGAACAGCTTGGCCCAGCGCCGCGGGGTGCGGGTCTTCCGCGCCTCGCGGTGCCACGCGTCGCTGGCGAGCAGCGGCATGACGCTGCCGGCTTCGGCGAAGACCATCTGCTCGATCGCGGTCGAAACCTTGCCCCAGCTGGCGGCCTCCTGCAGCGTCGAGGACGAGCAGGCGCCGTCGCGCACGTCGGCGACGGTGATCTGCACCGCGTACTTGTGCACGGCGACGTCTTCGTGCCCGAGAATCTCGGCGCACACGACGGTGTCCTGGATGAAGTTCTTCGGCACTCCGCCGCCGACCATCAGCAGGCCGGATTCGCCCGCCTTGACCTTGACGTCGGTCAGCTCGCGGAAATCGGCCACGGCGTCGATCATCAAGTAGGGCTTGCCTTCCTTCATCCGGTCGACCTGGTGCTTGACCAGGCCGAAGCCCGCCGAGCTGTCGACGAACGCGGGGCAGAAGATCGGCACGTCGTGCTCGTAGGCGAGCTTGACCAGGCTGTTGTCCTTCTTGCCATGCTCGGCCAGGTACTTACCCATCTCGCGGATGAAGGCGCGGCTCGAATAGGCCTTGGGCTCGAGGCTGTTGGCGATCTGGTTGATCGTGAAGTCGCAGTCCTGCAGCTGCTCCTCGTCGATGTAGGTGTCGTAGATGCGGTCGATGTAGAGCGAGCGCAGCGTGTCGTCGTCGGGCACTTCGAGCGCCTGGTAATGCTTGTGGCCGAGCCCTTCGAAGAAATCCATGTCGACGATCGTCGCCCCGGTGGCGACGACGCAATCGACCATGTTGGAGCGCACCAGCTCGGCATAAAGGTCCATGCACCCGCCCGCCGAGGTCGAGCCGGCGATGACGAGGAAGATCGTGCAGTCCTTGTCTTCCAGCATCTGGTTGTAGATGCGCGTCGCGCGGGCGAGGTCGCGGCTGGTGAAGCTCATCTTGCCCATCGCGTCGATCAGCGGGCGCGCGTCGAACTGGGTGATGTCGATGTGCTCGACCGTGGTCGAAAGCAGCTCGGCCTTGCGCTTGTCGTTGATCTGGCTGTCGGTCATTCTCGTGTTCCGTTCCTTGCGAACTGGCTATGCGGGCAACGGGCGCTGGCGAAGGCGGGTTCCCGTGAAGGGCGCGCCCGTTAGATGGTGGAAGGGCGCAAGTAAATATGCCACGTGACCGCGCAGTGACGAGCGGCCGATCATGGACCCGATAGCAATGCGAACGCCGACACGCGAGGGTGTCCTGCGCGCCGCCGGAAAAGTGGCGGCAATCCTGCCGCCCACGCCGCTGCTGCCGGTCGAAATCGGCGGCACGGCAGCATGGGCCAAGGCGGAAAGCCTGCAACCGGTCGGCGCGTTCAAGATTCGCGGCGCCTGGCACCGCCTGACCGACCTGTCGGACGATGAGCGCGCGCGGGGAGTCGTCGCGGTGTCGAGCGGCAACCATGCGCAGGGCGTCGCCTGGGCCGCTCGCCGGCTCGGCATCGCCGCGACGATCGTGATGCCGAACGACGCGCCGCACGTGAAGCTCGCGGGCACGCGCGCGCTCGGGGCCGAAGTCGTGCTCTACGACCGCCCGGGAGGCGAATTGCGCGACGAGGTCGCCGCGCGGCTGTGCGCCGCAAGCAGGGCGACGCTGGTCCATGCCTTCGGCGATCCGTGGGTGATCGAAGGCCAGGGCAGCGCCGGAATCGAGATCGCCGCGCAGATGGCGGCGCTCGCCGGCAGCTCGCCGACGCGGATCGTCGCGCCGTGCGGTGGCGGCGGGCTGGCGGGCGGCCTCGCCCTCGCTTGTCCAGAAGCCGAGATCGTCACCGTCGAGCCCGAAGGCTGGGACGACGTCGCGCGCAGCCTCGCGGCGGGCGAAATCGTCAGCGTGGGGCCGAGCCCGCCGCCCACCGCATGCGACGCGCTGCAGACGCTCGCCACCCACCCGATCAACTTCGACATCCTCAAAAGCCGCGTCTCGGCGGCGCTCGCCGTGTCCGAGGCCGAAGTGCGCGAGGCGCAGCGCTTCGCCTTCGCGCGCCTGCGCCTGGTGATTGAGCCCGGCGGCGCGGTGGCGCTGGCGGCGGCGCTTTGCGGCAAGGCGCCGGTGGACGGGCGGACCGCGATCGTGCTCAGCGGCGGCAATACCGACGCCGCCTCGTTCGCCCGCGCGATCGCCGACTGACAGGTTGCGTTTGACGGCCTTGCCGCATGGCGGCACAAGCCGACGCTGTCCGAGGGGAGATTTCCGACATGCCTGCTGAGATACTCGCACCCGCCGCCGTGCTCGTTGCATGGACGCTGGTAATGCAATTGTGGATGACGGTGACCAGGTTTCCCGCGCTCGCCGTTGCCGAAGTCGACCTCAAGACGGCAAAGCCCGGAGGGCGCGGGCAGGACCTCGAAGGCATTCTTCCCGACAAGGTGATGTGGAAGTCGCACAATTACGCCCACTTGATGGAGCAGCCGACGGTGTTCTATCCGCTGGTCGCGATCTTCGCGATCCTCGGCGCCACCGAAGGCGACATCGTGCTGGCCTGGGCCTACGTCGGCATCAGGATCGTCCATTCGCTGTGGCAGGCGCTGGTCAACCGCATCCCGGTGCGCGTGGCCCTGTTCGCGATCGGCAGCGCGGTACTCATCGCGCTGGCGATCAGGGCCCTGTTCGTCACCCTTGCCCCGGTGCTTGCGGCATGATCGGGATGGACATCCTCCAGCCGGTCGTGGCGCTCGCCGGCTGGACGATGGTGATGTGGGTGTGGATGTACGCCACCCGCATCCCGGCGATGAGTGCCGCCAAGGTCGATCCGGATTCGCTCGCCAACGACCCGGATGCCACTCTCGACAAGCTGCTGCCGCCCAAGGTCCAGTGGAAGGCGCACAATTACAACCACCTGCACGAGGCGCCGACGGTGTTCTACGCGGTCGCCATCGTGCTGGCGATCGTCGGCCATGGAGACGGGCTCAACGCCCAGCTCGGCTGGGCCTATGCGGGCCTGCGCGTGCTCCATTCGCTGGTCCAGGCGACGGTCAACAAGGTGATGGTCCGGTTCGCGATCTTCGCCTTGTCGAGCCTGGTCCTGATGGCGCTGGTGGTGCACGCGGCGATCGCGGTCTTCTAGGGACCAATCCCTAGGGCCGCCTTAGCGCGGCGCGGCCTGGTGATCGGGTAGGCACGCCGCTGCAGCTAGTGGTCGTGGGGTCTTGCATGACATTCATCCTGGTCGTCGATGCCAACGAGGCATTGGCCGTGCGCGCTTCCGACGCGCTGATCGCGGCCGGCCATGCCTGCGGCTGGGTGAACGACGGCGACAAGGCCATCGCCCTGCTGCGCTGGCGCGCGCCCGATCTCGTCCTGCTCGACCGGGACGCGGACGGCGCCGAGTACGGGCACTTGCCGCAGGCACTGCGCCGCGCGGCCGGCCGGCCGGGCCTGCCGATCATCCTCCTCGCCGCCGCGTCCGCATCGGCCGCAACGGACGAGTACCTCGACCGCGAGGTGCTCGACTGCATCGGCAAGCCGTTCGACCCGCGCTTCCTGGTGTGGCGCGTCAATCACGCGCTCGAAGAGAGCGCGGCGCGCCCGCTTCGGGCCAGCCGCGAACACCGGCCGGCGATGGCCTGGGGCGACAGCCTCGTCCGGGAAATCTGGCCTGGGATGGTAGCGGAGGAGGGACTCGAACCCCCGACACGCGGATTATGATTCCGCTGCTCTAACCGGCTGAGCTACTCCGCCCCGAAAGGCAGGCGGCGCATTTAGGGTGCGGGCCTGCCCCGGTCAACCGCGAAAGCTCCACCGCTTTACCGTCTCCCACGGCCCGCCGCGATAGCGATGCAGCGCAAGCCCGGCGAAGCGGAAATCGCGCGGTTCCACCTGCCCGGCCAGCTCGGCCTGGAGCGCCCGCGCCACGGCCGGCGTGACCTTGTCCTGGATGGTGACGTGCAGCCGCGGCACGGGCATGTCCTGCGGCATGAGCAGCCCATGGAAACGCCCGGCCAGGTCGGCGCGCAGGGCCAGCGTGGCCGGGCTGGAAATCCGCAGCGCGGTCCCCCGCCCCAGCGCCATCACGCCTTCCAGCCGTGCACGAGGCGGCGGATTGTCGCGCGCAGCGGCGGCCAGGCGCTCGCGCAGTTCGGTCTCGCACGACGGCGGCAGCGCGTGGAACAGGGTGACGTGCGCGTCGAGCCGGTTCCGCTCGGGCGGGTAATGCGCCCGCCGCAACCGGGTCGCCCAGGCCTGCAGGTCAGGGGGCAGCTCGGCCGTGACGACCAGCGGCGCGGGATCGCTCACGCCGCGAGCCTCACATCTCCCCGCGTGCGCGGCGGATGGCGAACCATTTGCGCCTGTTCGCCTCGTGCTCCGCAAGCGTGCGGGCGAAAACGTGGCCGCCGGTGCCGTCGGCGACGAAATAGAGCGCTTGCGTCGGTGCCGGATCGAGCACCGCGGCAATGCTGGCCTTCCCGGGATTGGTGATCGGCCCCTTCGGCAATCCGGGCTCGCGATAGGTGTTGTAGCCGGTGATGGCGTTCAGCTCCGAGCGGAGGATGCGCCGGCCGAGCGGCTTGCCCTTGGTGATCGGATAGATGACCGTCGGATCGGCATCGAGCTTCATGCCGATGCGCAGGCGATTGCAGTAGACGCCCGCCACGGTGCGCCGTTCGGCGGGCTTGCCGGTCTCCTTCTCGACGATCGCGGCCAGGATCACCGCTTCGCGCGGGGTGTCGACCGGGCATGCGCCGGCCCTGCGCCCGGCCCACAGCTGCTTGAGCGTCCGGTCCATCGCCGCCTGCATGCGGGCGACGAGCGCGGCGCGGCTCTCGCCGCGCTCGAAGTCGTAGCTGTCGGGCAGGATCGAGCCTTCCTCGGGCACCGGGATCGTGCCGGTCAGCAGCGGCTCGGCCATCAGCCGCTCGTGGACCATGATCGCGGGCAGGCCTTCGGGAATGGCGGCGAAGCGGCGGATCACATTGCCCTGCTGCAAGGTGTCCAGGATGCGTGCCGGGCTCGAACCCCCGGGCAGCAGGAATTCGCCGGCCTTGACTGGATCGCCGCTGCCGAAGACCTTCGCCCTGACGAGGAACGCGTCGGCCGAGGCGATCACGCCTTCGTCCTCCAGCTTGTGCGCCACCGACGTCAGCGAGGCGCCGGCGGGCACGATGAAAGTCGTGTCCTCGTCGATCCTGGCCGAGCCCCACCAGCCGCTGGCGAAGACGATCGCGGCGACCAGCGCGAGGAGCAGGAGGGCGGTGCCGAGAAGGCAGCCGCGGCGCATCATGTCAGTCGACCCGCTTCAACACCAGCGAGGCATTGGTGCCGCCGAAGCCGAAGCTGTTGTTGAGCACCGCCTTGACGAAGCGCTTCTTGGCCTTGTGCGGCACGAGGTCGACCCCCGCGCAGCCTTCCGACGGGTTGTCGAGGTTGAGCGTTGGCGGCACGATCTGGTCGCGCATCGCGAGGATGCAGAAAATGCTCTCGACCGCGCCCGCGCCGCCGAGCAGGTGGCCGATGGCCGACTTGGTGCTGCTCATCGAGACGGTCGAGATCGCGTCGCCGAACAGTCGCCGCACCGCGCCCAGCTCGAGCTCGTCGCCGAGCGGGGTCGAAGTGCCGTGGGCGTTGATGTAGTCGATGTCCGACGGGGTCATCCCGGCCTTCTTGAGCGCCATTTCCATCGAACGGTAGGCGCCCGAGCCTTCCGGATGCGGCGCGGTGACGTGGTAAGCGTCGCCCGACAGGCCGTAACCCACCACCTCGGCATAGATCTTCGCCCCGCGCGCCTTGGCGTGCTCGTATTCCTCGAGCACGACCACGCCGGCGCCCTCGCCCATCACGAAGCCGTCGCGGGCCACGTCGTAAGGGCGACTGGCGCGGGTCGGCTCGTCGTTGAAAGCGGTCGACAATGCGCGCGCCTGGGCGAAACCGGCGATCCCGATCGGGCAGATCGTCGCTTCCGAGCCGCCGGCGAGCATGATGTCGGCGTCGTCGTCCTTTATCATCCGCGCGGCATCGCCGATCGAATGCGCCCCGGTCGAACAAGCGGTCACCACCGCGTGGTTGGGGCCCATCAGCCCGTACTTGATCGATACCTGGCCGGAAATGAGGTTGATCAGCCGCCCGTGCACGAAGTGCGGGCTGACCCGGCTGGGGCCCTTTTCGTAAAGGACGATCGATTCCTTCTCGATCCCCGGCAGTCCGCCGATGCCCGATCCGATCGAGCAGCCCGCGCGCAGCCGCGTCGCCTCGTCCATCTCCAGCAATCCGGCATCCTCGATCGCCTGGCCGGCCGCGTCGATGCCGTAGATGATGAACGGATCGACCTGGCGCTGGACCTTGTGATCGACGCGCTTGTCGGGGTCGAAGCCGTATGCATGGTCCGCCGGCTTGACCTCGCAGGCGATGCGGCATTTCTGGTCCGACGCGTCGAACCTCGTGATCGGCCCGGCGCCGCTCCTTGCGGCGATGATGTTCGACCAGGTGGTCTCGACATCGCCCCCAAGCGGAGTGACCAGGCCCAATCCGGTTATCACGACACGGCGCATACTAATCTCCAGAAACGCAACAGGCCCAACCCGTCCGGGCTGAGCCTGTCGAAGCCCCGCTTTTTCTTCTGGCGCTGCGCCGGAAGGAAAAACCGCCCTTCGACACGCTCAGGGCGAACGGAGTGGCTGGTGGCGGATCAGCCCTTGTGTTCTTCGATGTACTTGTTCGCGTCACCGACGGTGTTGATCTTCTCGGCGGCATCGTCGGGAATCTCGACCCCGAATTCCTCCTCGAAGGCCATCACCAGCTCGACGATATCGAGGCTGTCGGCGCCCAGGTCATCGATGAAGCTGGCGTCCGGCGTGACTTTTTCATCTTCGACGCCCAGGTGCTCGACGACGATCTTCTTCACGCGGTCGGCGGTATCGCTCATTTTATGCCCTCTCGGATATGGGGTGTAGAATTCGCTTTCGCCCTAATGAACGCCGCGCGCACTGGCAAGTGCCCGGGTCACTGGCCGGCGCCGGCGGGCGGCGACTTTTCCGCACTCTCCGCCTTCGGCGGCTCGATCAGGCGAATATGCAGCTCGCGCAGCTGCTTCGGGCTGGCCACGCTCGGCGCGCCCATCATCAGGTCCTGCGCCCGCTGGTTCATCGGGAAGGCGATCACTTCGCGGATGTTGGGTTCGTCGGCCAGCAGCATCACGATGCGGTCGATGCCCGGCGCCGAGCCGCCGTGCGGCGGGGCGCCGAGCTTGAACGCCTCGATCATGCCGGAGAAGTTCGCGTCGACGTCTTCCTTCGAATACCCGGCGATCTCGAACGCCTTGTACATGATTTCGGGGCGGTGGTTCCGGATCGCGCCGCTCGACAGCTCGTAGCCGTTGCAGACGATGTCGTACTGCCAGGCGAGGATCGACAACGGGTCCCGCGTCTCGAGCGCCTCCATCTCGCCCTGCGGCATCGAGAACGGGTTGTGGCTGAAGTCGACCTTCTTCGCGTCCTCGTCCCATTCGTACATCGGGAAATCGACGATCCAGCAGAACTTGAAGCACCCCTGCTCGACGAGGCCGAGTTCCTCGCCCACGCGGACGCGAGCGGCGCCGGCCAGCCTGGCGGCGTCCTTTTCCTTGCCCGCGGCGAAGAACAGCCCGTCGTTCTCGCCGAGGCCGAGCTCGTCGTAGAGCGCCTGCATGTTTTCGGGGCCGTGGTTCTTGGCGATCGGGCCGCCGAACTCGCCGGCCTTGCGAGTGACGTAGCCGAGCCCGGCGAAGCCTTCCTTGCGCGCCCACTCGTTCATGTCGTCGAAGAACTTGCGGCTCTTCTCGTGCGTCGCGGGCGCCGGGATCGCTCGCACCACGCCGCCCGTCCCGACGATCTTCTCGAACAGGCCGAAGCCCGACTGCCGGAAATGGTGCGACACGTCGCTGATCAGCAGCGGATTCCTGAGGTCGGGCTTGTCGGTGCCGTATTTCAGCATCGATTCGGCATAGGGGATGCGCGGGAACTGGCCCGCGGGCGTCACGCTCCGGCCGCCGCTGAATTCCTCGAACACGCCCGCCAGCACCGGCTCGATCGCCTGGAACACGTCTTCCTGCGTGACGAAGCTCATCTCGAAGTCGAGCTGGTAGAATTCCGGGCTGCGGTCTGCCCGCAGGTCCTCGTCGCGGAAGCACGGGGCGATCTGGAAATAGCGGTCGAAGCCGGCAACCATCAGCAGCTGCTTGAACATCTGCGGCGCCTGCGGGAGCGCGTAGAACCGCCCCGGGTGCAAGCGGCTCGGCACCAGGTAGTCGCGCGCGCCTTCCGGGCTCGAGGCGGACAGGATCGGCGTCTGGAACTCGGTGAAGCCCTGCTCGACCATTCGCCGCCGGATCGAAGCGATCACGTTGCTGCGGAGCATGACGTTGCGGTGCATCGTCTCGCGCCTGAGGTCGAGGAAGCGGTACTTGAGGCGGATCTCTTCGGGATAGTCCTGCTCGCCGGCGACCGGCATCGGCAGCTCCTCAGCCCGGCTCTGCACCGTCACAGTGCGGGCGTAGACCTCGATCGCACCGGTCGGCAGGTTCGGGTTGACCGTCTCCGCCGAGCGCGCCTTCACCTCGCCGTCGACGGTGACGACCGATTCCACGCGTAGCCCCTCGATCACCGCCAGGGCCGGCGAATCCCCGTCGGCGACGAGCTGGGTGATGCCGTAATGGTCGCGCAGATCGACGAACAGCACGCCGCCGTGGTCGCGCTTGCGATGCACCCAGCCCGACAGGCGCACGCTCTGCCCGACATCGCTGGCGCGAAGGGCTGCGCAATTGTGGGTACGGTAGGCGTGCATCCTGACTCTTTCCGTTTGCATGGCTATGGCGCTAGGGAGCCGGCGCTAACAGGCCAAGGCCGGTCGCTTGTCAAGGCGCGCCAGCCGCAGTCGTGCGCCCTATAGAAAACCGGACATGAAAATACACCCGCTGATTACCAAGACCGAGGATCTGGCCGAACTGTGCGAACGGCTGGCGCAGGGAGAATTCGTGTGCGTCGACACCGAGTTCATGCGCGAGAACACCTATTACCCGCTGCTGTGCCTGGTGCAGATGGGCAACGAGGAGGAAGCCGCGGCGATCGACCCGCTGGCCGAGGGGCTCGATCTCGCCCCGATGCTGGCGCTGCTGACCGACAACGAGGACGTGCTCAAGGTCTTCCACGCCGGCGGGCAGGACGTCGAGATCATCTACAACCTGACCGGACGCACGCCGCACCCCATATTCGACACCCAGATCGCCATGATGGCGGTCAGCCAGAGCGAGCAGATCGGCTATGCCAACCTGGTCGAAAGCTGGATGGGCAAGCAGATCGACAAGGGCGCGCGGTTCACCGACTGGAGCCGCCGCCCGCTGACCGAGCGGCAGATCGAATACGCCATCGGCGACGTGACCTACCTCGCCAAGATCTTCCCGCGCCTGCTCAAGAAGCTGATCAAGACCGGGCGCGGCAGCTGGCTCGACGCCGAGATGGAAAAGCTCGCCGACCCGGTCAATTACGCCAACGATCTCGGCACCGCCTGGCACCGCATCCGCGCGCCGAGCCGGAACCCGCAAGTGCTCGGCCGCTTGAAGGCGCTCGCCGCCTGGCGCGAAAGCGAGGCGCAGGCCAAGGACATCCCGCGCGGCCGGATCATGCGCGACGAAACCCTGGCCGACGTCGCCAGCCACCCGCCGAAGGACCAGGCCGACCTGGCCAAGGTCCGCGGGCTCAGCCAGGCCTGGAAGGACAACGACATCGGCCGGCGGCTGATGAAAGTCCTCGCCAAGGCCGAGCCGCTGCCGGCGGACGAATTGCCCGACAAGCCCAAGCGCGGCGCGCCGCTCGGCAAGGAGGGCGCGCTCGTCGCCGACCTCCTGAAGCTGCTGCTCAAGATCCGCACCCGCGAGATCGACGTCGCCAGCCGGCTGCTCACGCGCTCGGACGAGCTCGAGGCGCTCGCCGCAGGCGTGCGCGACCTGCCGGTACTGCAAGGCTGGCGCTACGAAATCTTCGGCCGCGACGCGCTCGAGCTGGTCGAAGGCAAGCTGGCCTTCGCGGTCGAGAACGGCCATCTCAAGATGACCCACATCGACGATGTCGTGACGGGCGGCGTGGCAGTGTACGCGGAGAACGCGGAGGAGTGACCACTTACCTGCCTACGATCAAGCAGCTGCAGTACCTCGTCGCGCTGCACGAGCATGGGCATTTCGGGCGCGCGGCGGAAAGCTGCTTCGTCTCGCAATCGACGCTGTCGGCGGGGATCCGCGAGCTCGAATCGCTGCTTGGGGTGACGCTGGTGGAGCGCAGCCGCCGGGTGATGCGCTTCACTCCGCTCGGCAACGCGGTGGTGGCCAAGGCGCACCGGCTGCTGCGCGAGGCGGAGGAGCTGAGCGACCTCGTCCAGGCCAGCGGCAAGCCGCTCGCGGGCGAATTGCGGATGAGCGTGATCCCGACGATCGCCCCGTTCTTCCTCCCGCGCATCCTCCCGCGGCTGAGGAAGGAGCGCCCGGCCCTCAAGCTGTTCCTGCGCGAGGAAACCAGCGATCACGCAATCGAATCGCTCCACCACGGCCGCGCCGACTGCGTGCTGCTCGCCCTTCCCTTCGCCACCGGCGAAGTCGACAAGGAAACGATCTGCCAGGACGACTTGTTCGTCGCCTTCCCGCGGGATGATCCGCGCGATCCCCCCGCCGAAGTGACCCCGGCGATGATCGACGAGGGCAAGCTGTTGCTGCTCGAGGACGGGCATTGCCTCAAGGAGCACGCGCTCGCCGCCTGCAACCGCCCCGAATTGCGCGCCAGCGCGACGATGATCGGCACCAGCCTGCACACGCTGGTGCAGATGGTCGACAACGGCCTTGGCGTGACGATCCTGCCGCAAATGGCGATCGACGCCGGCATCCTGCACGACACCCACGTCGTCACCCGCCCGCTCAAGGCGCAGAACGCCAGCCGTGAGATCGCCCTGGTCTGGCGCAAGAACAGCCCGCGGGCCGAGGAATTCAAACTGCTGGCGAAGGAACTGCGCGCGGGCTAGGTGTCGCTCCCTTGGGGGCCTGCCCGATGCGGATCGTCGCGGCGCTAGCTGCATTGTTCATTGCCGTAATGCCGGCGCACGCGATGGCGGGCGAGGCGCGCGTTGCCCTGATCATCGGCAACAATTCCTATTCCGGCGGGCTTCGCCCCTTGCGCAACGCGGTCAACGACGCGGTGCTGATCGCCGGCACGCTGCGGCAGGCCGGGTTCGAAGTGGAGGAACTCCACGACGGCGACCGGGCCAGCACCGAACGGGCGATCGAGCGCTTCGGCGCGCGGCTGAAACAGGCCGGGCCCGGCTCCGTGGGCCTGTTCTACTTCGCAGGCCACGGGCTGCAGGCATGGAGCAAGAACTACCTGATGCCGACCGACGCGCCGCTCGGCAAGCCGGACGACATCTCGCGCTACGGCCTCGAAGCCGACTCGGTACTGCGGGTGATGTCCCGGGCCGGCGCCGACACCAACATCCTGATCCTCGATGCCTGCAGGCCGAACCGGGTTGCCGAAATCCTCAAGCCCTATGCCGCGGCCGGCCTGGCCGAGATGGATGCCCGCGACAAGGACCCCGGCCGCAGCTTCATGATCGCCTATTCGACCGGCCTTGGCGAAACGGCGGCGGACGGCGACGGCGCCAACAGCCCCTATGCCGAGACGCTGGCGAAGCACTTGCTGCAGCCGAACCTGCCGCTCGAGATCCTGTTCCGCAACGTGCGCGTGGCGATGGTCAGCCTGGGATACCAGAAACCCTGGGAAAGCAACGGTATGCTCCGCGGAGTCGCCATCGTCGGCGACCCGCAGGAGCCCGCTCCGCAGCCCGCCAGGCGGATCGCTCCCGGGACGATCGTCCAGATCAGCGATTTCGGCAGCTTCCCGGCCGAGCTGGGTACCGACCGGTTCATTCCCGCCGAGCGCTACCTGCGCCAGGGGGCCGTGCCGGTGACGATTCGCGACGTGTTCCCGGCCTCGTCGCAAGTCGCCTTCTTCAGCACCGCCAAGCTTTACGAAGGGCGCGCGGTCACTCCTTCGATCAGCGGCAACGTGCTGACGCAGATCGATACCGGCAACGTTCCCGCCAGCTTCACCATCGAGCTGCCGCAGCCGGCGAGCCGCGTGCGCTTCCTGATCCCGCGGCTGTTCGCCGCCACCGAAAGCGGCATCACTTTCCCCGCATGGAAAGCCACCGCGCTCTCGGCAAGCGGCGAGGAGATCGACACCGCCGAAGACGAGCTCGTGCGCAGCTTCACCGACGTTCCGGAGAAGTTCTTCGAAGTACGCAGCAGCGACGGCCGCGGCATCGCCGCCGTTCGCTTCGATTCCGATCCGAACCTCTATGGCCGACCCTTCGCGGCGTTCAGCGCCTTGCTGATAGAGGGAATCTGGATCCAGACCATGCCGTGACGGCGGGGCTCCCGCCTGTCAGGCGTCGCAGAACAAGTGGAACACGCCCCGCCCGCCCGACCGCGCTTCAGTCCATATGCTTGAGGCCGACCCTCAGGTAGTCCCAGCCGGTCGTCAGCGTCAGGATCGCCGCCGCCCACAGCGTCGTCAGCCCGACGGTGTGCGGCACGTTCATCTCGATCCCGCCCACCACGACGTTCCAGCCGGGCAAGGCCCCGCCGAGGATCAGCGAACCGAGCGCGACGATCTGGCAGGTGGTCTTCCACTTGGCGAGCCGGCTGACCGGCACTGAGACCTGCAGCCCGCCGAGGAATTCCCTGAGGCCCGAAACGGCGATCTCGCGCACCAGGATGATCAGGCCGGCGATCACGTGCATGTCGCCGACATAGGGCCCGCGCAGGATGCCTTGCGCGGTCAACACCAGGATCACCGCCGCGACCATGATCTTGTCGGCGATCGGGTCGAGGAACACGCCGAGCTTCGAGACCGCGCCGGTCGACCGCGCGACATAGCCGTCGAAATAGTCGGTAATCCCCATCAGGCTGTAGAGCGCGAAGGCGAGCCCGTAGCCCAGCTCCCAGCCCGGCCACCACAAGAGGAAGGCAAGCAAGGGGACGGCGAAGATCCGCGAAAGCGTGAGGACGTTGGGCAGCCTGTGCATCTGGTGCCTGCCCTAGCGCCAAATCGCGCGGCGAAAAACCCGCTTCGCCCTTGCGGGCGCGGCGTGGGACGCTAGGGTCGCGTTCGAACCGGGAAAAGGCCGCGAAGCCAGCGCATGTTTACGTCGACCTACCTGCTTCGGCAGCGCCGCTTCCTGCCGCTGTTCGCGACGCAATTGTTCAATGCGTTCAACGACAATCTCTACAAGAACGCGATGGTCCTGTTCGTCGTCTACGGCGTCTACAACTCGGAGAAGGCCGAAGCGCAGTTCTCGGCGATCGCCTCGGGCCTGTTCATCCTGCCGTTCTTCATCCTTTCCGCGCTTTCGGGCCAGCTGGCCGACATGCGCGACAAGGCGGTCATCATCCGCTGGATCAAGCTGGCGGAAATCGGGATCATGGCCTGCGGCGGCGCGGGCCTGCTGCTCGCCTGGACCGGGCACCTGACGACCGCGCTGGCGATCCCGCTGATGCTCGTCGCCCTGCTGGCGATGGGCGTTCACTCGACTTTCTTCGGCCCGATCAAGTACGCGATCCTCCCGCAGCATCTCGAAAAGCGCGAAGTGCTGGCCGGGACCGGGCTGGTCGAGGCGGGGACCTATATCGCGATTCTCGCCGGAACGATCCTCGCCGGCTGGATTCCGGTCGAGGCGGCGGCGCTGGCCGTCGTCGTCACCGCGGTGCTCGGTTACCTGACCAGCCTCAGCGTCCCCAGCGCGCCGCCGCTGGTCGCCAACCAGCCGATCGACCTCCACGTGATCCGCTCGTCGATCGCCCTGGTCAGGAACACGATGCACGACCGCGAGGTGTTCTACGCGATCCTGGCGATCAGCTTCTTCTGGACCATCGGCGCCGTGCTGTTCATCCAGTTCCCGCCGCTGGCGAAGAACGTGCTGCTGGCGAGCAAGGAAGTCGCCAGCTTGTTCCTGGTGATCTTCTCGGTCGGCGTGGCGATCGGCTCGGTCTCGATCAACGCGCTGCTGAAGGGCGACGTCTCGGCGCGCTATGCCCCCGCCTCGGTCCTGGCGATGGGGCTGTTCGTTGCCTGCTTCTACCTGATCTGCCGGGTCTGGAGCGTGCAGGTCACCGGCGGACTGATGAGTGTCAGCGAATTCCTCGCGCAGCCGCTCGCCGTCCCGGTGCTGGGATCGCTGCTGCTGATCGCCGTCGCGGGGGGCATGTTCGTCGTGCCGCTTTACGCCTTCCTCACCACCAAGGTCGAACCGGGCCAGGCGGCGCGCACGGTGGCGGCCAACAACATCGTCAATTCGGGAGCGATGGTGGTCGGCTCGCTGCTGGCGGGCGGGCTCAGCGCGATCGGCATCCCGCTGGTCGAGCAAGTGCTGCTGAGCGCGGCGATGTGCCTCGTTTCGGCCTGGCTCGGGTGGATGCTGCACAATGCAGAGCGCGACGCGGCAGCTGCCGCATCGATCGCCGCGCAATGATCAGAAGATGAAGGTCGCCACCGCCAGCAGGCAGGCGCAATAGGCCATCATGAAGCCGCGGATGTCGTCGGCCGTGATGGGCGGAACCGGGCGCCACTTCTTTTCGGGCGGCGGGGCATCGGCGTCGAGCCGGCGGACGTGCGGCGGCAGGCTCGCCAGGAACGGATGGCGGGCACTTTCGTCGGTCAGGACCAGGAAGCGTCTCATTGCGTCGCATTAACGCCTTGCTAACCATTTGGTATCCCGGCGATCGGGGCTGTCCACAGCCGGGACAATATCGCCGCGGGCGCGGGCGATTGCCGCGCGGGACCGGCGGGGCTAGGTCCCGGACATGACTCGCAGCGCCGCGCAGCTCCTGGTCGATTGCTTGGCGGCACAGGAATGCAGCCGGATCTTCACCGTGCCGGGCGAAAGCTTCCTCCCCGTGCTCGACGCGCTGCACGGCCATCCGTCGATCGAAACGGTGACCTGTCGACAGGAAGGCGGCGCGGCGTTCATGGCTTGCGCCGACGGGGGGATCACCGGCCGCCCCGGGGTCGCCTTCGTCACCCGCGGTCCCGGCGCGACCAACGCCAGCATCGGCGTCCACGTCGCCCAGCAGGATTCGCAGCCGATGATCCTGTTCGTCGGCGACGTCGCGCGCGGCATGCGCGGGCGCGAGGGATTCCAGGAAATCGACTTCCCGGCCTTCTTCGCTCCGATCGCCAAGTGGGCGGCGCGGATCGAGGATGCGGCGCGGATCCCCGAATTCATCGCCCGCGCCTATGCCACCGCCACTTCCGGGCGGCCTGGCCCCGTCGTGCTCGCGCTGCCGGAAGACATGCTGTCCGATCCGGCCGGAGAGGCCGCGCCACGCCCGTTCGTCCACCGCCCGGCGCAGGCCCCCTGCCCCGACGCGATCGCGGCGATGATGGCGATGATTGCCGACGCCGCCTCGCCGGTGGCGATCGTCGGCGGCGCCGGCTGGAACACCAAGGCGCGCGAATATTTCGCGATGTTCGCCGAGCGGCTCGGCATCCCGGTCGCGACCGCCTTCCGCCGGCAGGATTCGATCCCCCCGTCCTCGCCGGTCTATGCCGGCAACCTCGGCTATGGCCCCAACCCGGCGCTGGTCGAGCGGATCAAGGCGGCCGACCTGGTGCTGGCGGTCGGCGCCCGGCTCGGCGAGGCGACGACCGACGGCTATACGCTGGTGACGCCCGACCATCCGGGCCAGCTGCTGGTCCACGTCCATCCCGACCCGGAAGAGCTCAACAGCGTCTATCGCGCGGACCTCGCGATCTGCGCCGACATGGGCGAATTCGCCGAGAGCGCCGCGCTGTGGGACGACGGCGAGGCGATCCCGTTCGACGCCGGGGCCGAGGCGCACCGCGCCTGGCTCGGCTGGTCGGCGCCGGGCAGCGACGGCACCGGTCTCGACCTTGCCCGCTGCCTTGCCGCCGCGCGCGAAAGGCTCCCGGCGGACAGCGTGATCTGCAACGGGGCGGGCAACTTCTCGGGCTGGTGGCACCGTTACTGGCCCTATGCCGGCTGGCCGTCGCAGCTCGCGCCGACTTGCGGGGCGATGGGCTATGGCGTGCCGGCGGCAATCGCCGCCAAGCTGCGCCTGCCCGAACGGTGTGTCGTCGCGGTCGCCGGCGACGGCGACTTCCTGATGAACGGGCAGGAGCTGGCGACGGCCGCGCAGTACGCGCTCGACCTCTTGGTGATCGTGGTCGACAATTCCGCCTACGGCACGATCCGCATGCACCAGGAGCGCGAGTTCCCGGGGCGAGTCAGCGCCACCGACCTTGCCAATCCCGATTTCGCCGCGCTTGCGCGCGCGTTCGGCGGCTGGGCGGCGCGCGCCGAGACCGCACAGCAGTTCGCCGCCGCGCTCGACGAGGCACTCGGCATGGGCGGCATCCGCCTGATCCACTGCGTGAGCGACATCGAGCGCCTCAACGCGGCCGGAACCACGGTCAGCGGGCTGCGCGCGAGGGCCTGACGCGGAGGCCTAGGCCTTCGCCATCTCGAGGATCTTCCGCCACTCGGCGGGGCGGATTTCGGCCACCGACAGGCGCGACTGGCGGATCAGCTCGATGTCGGCGAGCGAGGGTTCGGCCTTGATCTCGGCCAACGTCACCGGCCGCTCGAGCGCCCGCACGGGCCTGATCTCGACCGCCGCCCAGGTGCCGCTGTCGTCGCCCGGATCGGCCATTCCCGCCCGGACGATCTCGACGATGCCGACGATCTGCTTGCCGGTCACCGAATGGTAGAAGAACGCCTCGTCGCCGGCCTTCATGGCCTGGAGGTTCATCTTCGCGCGATGGTTGCGCACGCCGTCCCAGGTGGTCCCGCCCTCGGCCACCAGCCGGTCCCAGCCATAGGCTTCGGGCTCGCTCTTCATCAGCCAGTGACGCTTGCTCATTTCTCAATCTCCGCCGTCAGCCCTAACCGGGCGAGTCCCGCGACGCAATTAACCAAACACAAAGGATAATTCGGTAGGCAAGCCGCGTGAGCGGAGGATCGATGCGCACTGCCCGAACTAAAGGCAAACCGGATTCAGAGCCCGTGTCCGGCGAGCCGATCGAGCGTGCCCAGCGCGATATCGTCGGCCTGGGCATAGCCGTTGCCGCGCTGATCCTGTTCGTCGGCATCGGCGGGCGAGTCATGCCGCAGATCCTGCGCAGCTGGCTCGGCCTCGACCGGCCGCCCGACCTGCTGCTGACCAATGCCCTCCTGCTCAACATCGCCCTGCTGATCTTCGGCTGGCGCCGTTACGAGGAACTGCGCCGCGAAGTCAGGTTCAGGCGGGTTGCCGAGCGCAGGGCCCGCGAGCTTGCCGAAAGCGACCCGCTCACCGGCTGCCGTAACCGCCGCAGCGTGACGCCCGCGATAGAGGAAATGATCGGCAACGCGGCCCAACAGGGCCGGGAAGTGGCGCTGCTGCAGATCGACCTCGACAATTTCAAGGCGATCAACGACCGCTGCGGCCACAAGGCGGGCGACGCAGTGCTGGTCGAGACCGCAGCGCGGCTCGGCAGGGTGCTGCAACCCGACGCGGTCTGCGCGCGGATGGGCGGCGACGAATTCGCCTGCGCCCTGACCATCGATCACGCCGACCGGGCGCGCGCCGACCGCCTTGCCGCGGACATCGTCAGCGCGCTCTCGGCCCCGGTCAAGGTCGATGACCTGACGATCGATATCACCGTCTCGGTCGGCATCGCGACCAGCCGCCAGCCGGGGCAGGCGGACAATCCGCCGAACGCGGAAACGCTGATCCACTGGGCCGACATCGCGATGTACCACGCCAAGCGGCATGGCCGCGACGGCTACGCCTGGTTCGAGCCGCAGATGGAAAGCGAAATCCGCTTCCGCAACGCGCTGGAAGACGGCCTGCGCCGCGGCATCGGCCGGGGCGAGTTCGTGCCCTATTACGAACAGCAGATCGACATCCAGACCGGCAAGCTGGTCGGCTTCGAGATGCTCGCGCGGTGGAAGTCGCCCGAATTCGGCATCATCAGCCCGGAGATGTTCATCCCGCTGGCCGAGGAAATCGGCGTCATCAGCGAATTGTCCGAAAGCCTGATCCGCATCGCGCTGCGGGACGCCAAGCAGTGGGACCCGGAGCTGACGCTGTCGGTCAACATCTCGCCGATCCAGCTGCGCGACCCGTGGTTCGCGCAGAAGCTGCTCAAGCTGCTCGCCGAAAGCGGCTTTCCGCCGCACCGCTTCGAGATCGAGATCACCGAAAGCTGCCTGCACGAAAACATCGCGGTGGTCCGCTCGATCATCACCAGCCTCAAGAACCAGGGCGTGTGCGTCAGCCTCGACGATTTCGGCACCGGCTATTCGAGCCTCGCCCAGTTGCGCGCGCTGCCGTTCGACCGCCTCAAGATCGACCGCAGCTTCGTCACCGAACTGGCCGAGGCAGGGGCGAATTCGGAGCTCGTCGCGGCGATCGTCTCGCTCGGCCGCGGCCTTGGCCTGCCGATCGTCGCCGAGGGGATCGAGAACGGCGAAGCGCTCGAGGTGCTGCGCCAGCTCGGCGACCTCAAGGGCCAGGGCTACCACTACGGCCGGCCGGAAGACGCCGAGGCGACGCTCCAGCGACTGATGGAACAGGCCCACCACGCCATTCCCGCCGAGGACAAGCCTGGCCAGCCCGCCCGGCGCAAGACGGGCTGAGCCGCGCATAGCGCCATTGCGATACGGCGCTTGCGCCACTAGTTGGCTCGCATGCGCGTTCCGTTCATCAAGATGCATGGCCTGGGCAACGACTTCGTCGTGCTCGACGGGCGCAGCGAAAGGCTGCCGCCGGTCGGCGCCACGTTCGCCAAGGCTGTGGCCGATCGCCGCACCGGGATCGGCTGCGACCAGCTGATCGTGCTCGAACCGTCCGACGTGGCCGACTTCCGCATGCGCATCCGCAATGCCGATGGCGGCGAGGTCGAGGCCTGCGGCAACGCCACGCGCGCGGTGGCGCTGCTCTGCGGCAAGCCGGCGCGGATCGAAACCGCCGGCGGCATCCTCGAGGTCCGGCCCGAGGACGGCGGGATCGCCGTCGACATGGGCGAGCCGCACTTCGAGTGGAACGAGATCCCGCTGTCCGACGCAATGGACACGCTCGACATGCCGGTCGCCTGGGACGACCTCGAACGGCCGAGCGCGGTCAACGTCGGCAACCCGCACGTGGTGTTCTTCGTCCGCGATTGCGACACCGTGCCGCTCCAGCGCCTCGGCCCGGCGATCGAGACCGACCCGCTGTTCCCCGAAGGCGTCAACGTCAACGTCGCGACGATCGAGAACCGCCACGAGATCCGCCTGCGCGTGTGGGAGCGCGGCGCCGGGCTGACCCGTGCTTGCGGCACCGGGGCCTGCGCCACCGCGGTCGCGGCGATGCGGCGCAGGCTGGTCGATCGCGAAGTGACCGTCTCGCTGCCGGGCGGCAAGCTCCTGATCGGCTGGGGCGAGGACGGGCACATCACCATGACCGGCCCGGCGGCGGAAAGCTTCCGCGGCACCTTCGACTGGGGCCAATTCGCGTGAGTCCTGAAAATTCCGGGGCGGAAGTGATTTCGCTCGGCTGCCGGCTCAACATCGCCGAAAGCGAGCGCATCCGCACGCTGCTCGGGCCCGCCCGCGACCTCGTCGTCGTCAACAGCTGCGCGGTCACGGCCGAGGCGGTGCGGCAGACGCGCCAGGCGATCCGCCGGGCCCGCCGCGCCCGGCCCGACGCGCGGCTCCTGGTCACCGGCTGCGCGGCCGACATCGAGCGCGACCAGCTCGCCGCGATGCCCGAAGTCGACGGGCTGGTGCCGAACAGCGTGAAGCTGGATGCCCGCCGATATAATGTGCGCACCGATGTGAGTCCCCGCGCAGGCGGGGACCTCATTCTGACAGGCGCCGCGCTTGACCGACGGAGGTCCCCGTCTTCGCGGGGACTCACGGGTTCCCGCACCCGCGCCTTCATCGCGGTGCAGAACGGCTGCGACCATGCCTGCACCTTCTGCGTGATCCCGCAAGGGCGCGGGCCGAGCCGTTCGCTGACCGTGGCCCAGGTGCTGCGCGAGGTCGAGCGCCACCTCGAGCAAGGCGCGCCCGAAGCGGTCCTCACCGGCGTCGACGTGACCAGCTGGGGTCACGACCTGCCCGGCAGCCCCCGCCTCGGCGCACTGGCCCGCGCGGTGCTCGACGCCTTCCCCGAACTGCCGCGGCTGCGCATGTCCTCGCTCGACGGGATCGAGATCGACGCCGAGCTGTTCGAGCTGTTCGCCGGCGAGGCGCGGGTCATGCCGCACCTCCACCTGTCGCTGCAGCACGGCCACGACCTGGTCCTCAAGCGCATGAAGCGCCGCCATTCGCGCGCCGATGCGCTGGCGCTGGTCGAACGGCTGCGCGAACGCCGGCCCACCATCGCCGTCGGCGCCGACCTCATCGCCGGCTTCCCGACCGAGGACGAGGAAATGCACGAAGCCAACCTGGCGATCGTGCGCGAACTCGGCGTGGTCCACGGCCACGTGTTCCCCTATTCGCCGCGCCCGCGCACGCCCGCCGCGCGCATGCCGCAAGTCGACAAGGCGACGATCGGGCGCCGCGCCGCCGAGCTGCGCGAAACGGTCGCCCGCGCGCGCAATGCCTGGCTCGGCACGCTCGTCGGGACGCCGCAACGGGTTCTCGCCGAAGCCGACGGGACCGGTCACGCGGAGAACTTCGCGCGAGTCGCGGTACCTCCGGGGACGGCCCCGCGAACGATCGTGACCGTGACGCCCGCCCGGCTGAAGGAAGGCCTTCTCACGTGAGCGAGCAAAGCTGGCGCGAGCGCCTGTTCGGCGGCTTCCGCAAGACCTCCGAGCGCCTGTCCGAAAACCTCGCCGGAGTGGTCGGCACGGCGAAACTCGACAATGCGACGCTCGACGAGGTCGAGGATGCGCTGATCCTGTCCGACCTCGGCCCCGCCGCCGCCGCGCGGATCCGCGCGAAGCTCGCCGAAAAGCGCTTCGGCCTGACGATGACCGATCGCGAGCTCAGGGAAGCGGTGGCCGAAGAGATCGCGGCGATCCTGCGGCCCGTCGCCAGGCCGCTCGAGATCACCGCCTTCCCGCGCCCGCAGGTGATCCTGGTGATCGGCGTCAACGGCAGCGGCAAGACCACCACGATCGCCAAGCTGGCGCACTTGTTCCAGGAACAGGATTACGGTGTGATGCTGGCCGCGGGCGACACTTTCCGCGCCGCGGCGATCGGCCAGCTCGCCGTCTGGGCCGAACGGATCGGGGCGCCGATCGTGCGCGGGCCCGAAGGCGGCGACCCGGCGAGCGTGGTATTCGACGCGGTCAAGGCCGCCACCCAGCAGGGCATCGACGTGCTGATCGTCGACACCGCGGGCCGCCTGCAGAACAAGCGCGAGCTGATGGACGAGCTGGCCAAGATCTGCCGCGTGCTCGGCCGCCTCAACCCGGAAGCGCCGCACGACGTCGTGCTCGTGCTCGATGCGACCAACGGCCAGAACGCGCTGTCGCAGATCGACGTGTTCAAGGAAGTGGCGGGCGTCACCGGGCTGATCATGACCAAGCTCGACGGTACCGCGCGCGGCGGCGTGCTGGTTGCGGCGGCCGAACAATACGGGCTGCCGATCCATGCGATCGGCGTGGGCGAGAAAATCGACGACCTGCGCCCGTTCGATGCCGACCTGGTGGCGCGGGTGATCGCGGGAGTGGCATGATGGCTGACGAGACCAAGAAACCGGCCGCCGGCTGGCTCAACCTGGTGGTCGACTATGGCCCGCTGGCGGTGTTCTTCGCGGTCTACTGGCTCTACGCCCCGGCCGACAAGCAGGACGGGCTGAGGGTGATCTTCGCCGTGGTCCGCAGCACCGGGGCATTCATGCTGTCGGCGCTGGTGGCACTGGCGGCCTCGAAGTACCTGTTCGGCAAAGTCTCGCGCATGCTGATGCTGTCGACGATCCTGATCGTCGGCTTCGGCGGCTTGACGATCGTGCTGCGCGACCCGTTCTACGTGCAGGTCAAGCCGACGGTGCTCTACCTGTTCTTCGGCGCGGTGCTGCTGGCGGGATGGCTGCGCGGCAAGGCGCTGCTGCAGTGGCTGCTCGAAGCCGCGTTCGAGGGGCTGAGCGACGAAGGCTGGCTCAAGCTGAGCCGCAACTGGGGCTATTTCTTCCTGTTCCTCGCCGCGCTCAACGAGACGCTGCGGATGACCTTGTCGTTCGGCGACTGGCTTACCGCCAAGCTGTGGGTGTTCGTGCCGCTGAGTTTCGTGTTCACCTTCGCCCAGCTGCCGATGCTGCTGCGCCACGGCCTTTCGGTCGCGGCGGAAGAGGAAGTCATCGAAAACCCGCCGTCGGAATAACCGCCGCGAGCTAGATCTCGACCTGGCTGCCCAGCTCGACCACGCGGTTGGTCGGCAGGCGGAAAAATTCCATCGGCGTGGCCGCGTTGCGCATCATCCACGCGAACAGGCGTTCGCGCCACACCGCCATGCCCGGCTTGTCCGCCGCCAGCAGCGTCTGGCGCGACAGGAAGAAGCTGGTCTGCATCATTTCGAACGGCCCGCCGCACAAGTCGATCTTCGCCAGCGCGGCGGGCACGTCGGTCTCTTCCATGAAGCCGTAATGCAGCACGACGCGGTAGAACCCGTCGCCCATGTCGGTCACCTCGACCCGGTCGCCCGCGTCGACATAGGGTATGTCGGCGATCGCCACCGTCAGCACGACGACCCGTTCGTGCAGCACCTTGTTGTGCTTGATGTTGTGCAGCAATGCCGACGGCGTGCCGCTGGAGCCCGAGTTCATGAAGATCGCCGTGCCCGGCACCTTGGCCGTGCTGTTGCGACCCGACTTGGCGAAGATGTCGAGCGGCAGGCCGACTTCGGCCATGTGTGCGCGCATCAGCCGGCGGCCCTTGGCCCAGGTGGTCAGCAGGGTGAAGGAGAAGGCGCCGATCAACAGCGGGAACCAGCCGCCATCGGGCACCTTGGCGAAATTGGCCGCGAAATAGGCGCCGTCGACGATGAAGAACACCAGCATCACCGGTCCCGCCAGCCACCACTTCCACTTCCACACCGCCGTCAGCAGCACGGCCATCAGGCAGGTGTCGATCAGCATCGCGCCGGTCACCGCGATGCCGTAGGCCGAAGCAAGGTTCGACGAATTGCGGAACACCAGCACCAGCAGGATCACCGCCACCATCAGCGCCCAGTTGACCAGCGGGATGTAGATCTGCCCCTGGTGCTGGTGGTGCGTGTGGAGGATCGACAGGCGCGGGATGAAGCCGAGCTGGATCGCCTGGTGCGTTACCGAGAAGGCGCCGGAGATCACCGCCTGGCTGGCGATGAAGGTCGCCGCGGTGGCAAGCAGCACCAACGGCAGGCGCAACACTTCGGGGGCCATGAAGAAGAACGGGTTGGCGATCGCCTCGGCCGCCGCAGCGTCGCCCATGCCGAGGATCATCGCGCCCTGGCCGAAATAGTTGAGCAGCAGGCACGGCATGACGAAGGCGAACCACGACAGGCGCATCGGGCCGCGGCCGAAATGGCCCATGTCGGAATAGAGCGCTTCCGAGCCGGTCACCGCCAGGACGACCGAGCCGAGCGCGAGAAAGGCCAGCGTCTTGTCGACCAGGAAGAACTGGATCGCGTACCACGGGTTGAGCGCGATCAGGATGCCCGGCGCCATGGCGATCTGGATCACCCCGAGGACCGCGATGGTGACGAAATAGACCAGCATCACCGGGGCGAACAGCGCGCCGACCCGCGTGGTGCCGCGCTTCTGGATCACGAACAGGCCGATCAGCAGGACCAGCGCGATCGGCACGACCCATCGCGACAACCCGGCCTCGACCACGGTAAGCCCCTCGACCGCCGACAGCACCGAGATCGCCGGGGTGATCATGCTGTCGCCATAGAACAGCGAGGTCGCGGCGACGCCGAGCAGCAACGTCAGCCAGCCATATCGCGATCCGCCGATGTACCGCGAGATCAGCGCCACCAGCGCCAGCGTGCCGCCCTGGCCCTTGTTGTCGGCGCTCATCAGCACGCCGACGTACTGGACCGAGACAACCAGCGTCATCGACCAGAAGATCAGGCTGACCACGCCGAAGACGTGGACGTCGTCGATGGTCAGCGGGTGCGGGCCGACGAAGGTTTCGCGGAAGGCGTAAAGCGGGCTGGTGCCGATATCGCCGAAAACGATACCGATCGCCCCGACCGCCAGCTTGAGCTTGGCCGAACGCTGGCCGTCCCCGGCATCGATCGCGCTCATCCGAACTGGCGCCCCTGGCTGCAACTCATGCGCATCGAGCGCGGCGCTTAGCAGCGCGCGAACGCCGCCGCAATCGCACGCCGCCTCGCCGTATCAGTCGCGGCCGATCAGGCGCCGGGCCATCGCGTCGGCGACGACGTCGGGCGGCGCGCCGCTCGCGTCGCTTTCGCGCCAGATCGCCGCGAGCCGGTCGGGAATCTGCGCGATGCGCTTGCGCACTTCGTTGATGTCGCAGGGCTGGCCGTGCTGGCGGCAGAGGTATTCGAGGCCGACGTTGATGATCCCGCCGGCGTTGATGACGTAGTCCGGCGCATAGAGGATGCCGCGGGCCGCCAGCAGCGCGCCATGCTCGGTCCGGGCGAGCTGGTTGTTGGCCCCGCCGGCGACCACCGCGCAGTCGAGCCGGGCGATCCCTTCCTCGTCGAGGATCGCGCCGAGCGCATTGGGGCTGAACACGTCGCAGGCCGTGCCCATGACCTGGTCGGGTGCGACCGTCACGCCGCCGGTTTCCCGCGCCAGCGACTTCGCCCGCTCGGGGTCGATGTCGGACACGGTCAGCCGGGCGCCGTCCTTGGCCAGCAGCCGGGCGACCCCGCCGCCGACGCTGCCGCAGCCCTGGATCGCCACGCGCACGCCCTTGACACTGTCCTGGCCCAGCTTGTGCGCCACCGCCGCCTTGATGCCGTGATAGATGCCCATCGCGGTGAACGGCCCCGGATCGCCGCCGATCGATCCGTCTTCCGCCGGCAGCCCGCAAACGTGCGGCGTGCGGTGCGAGATCGCGACCATGTCCGCCTCGGTCGCGCCGACGTCCTCGGCGGTGACGTAGCGCCCGCCCAGCGCATCGATCGCGTCGCCGAACGCGGCGAGCATCTCGGGCGTCTTCGCGCCGTCCATTTCGAGCATCACGACCGCCTTGCCGCCGCCCATCGGCAGGCCGGCCATGGCGTTCTTGTAGCTCATCCCGCGCGACAGGCGCAGCGCGTCGCGCATCGCGCCATCGGGCTTGGGATAATGCCAGAAGCGCGTTCCCCCGGCGGCCGGGCCGAGGTGGCTCGAATGGATCGCGACAATCGCCACAAGGCCCGACCCGCGGTCGTGCACGAGCTCCACCAGCTCATGCTCGTCATAGTCCGGCTCGGTCCAGAATGCCATCGTGCCCGCCTGTCCAACACCTTGAATCGGCGGCAGAAAGGTTCGGGAAATGGGGCGATTGAGGGGTCTCGAACCCCCGACCTCCGGTACCACAAACCGGCGCTCTAACCAACTGAGCTACAATCGCCACAAGCCTGTGCCGCGAGGGGGCTGTTAGGCAGCCGCGCCCGCCGGTCAAGCAGCGAATGCGCAGGCGCGCGCCTGTTGCACAGGCCATCCGAAATGAAAAGGGAAATGTGCCCCGCAGCCCGTTTCGCGCAACAAAGTTTCGCGAGCAGGCGAACCTTGCCGTGCCGTTTGGGCAGGCTATCACCGCTTGCATGGCGACTCCGGGCGAAACCTCGAGCGAGCACCTGCTGGCGCAGCCGGGCGTGCGCCGCGTGCCTTCGCCAAGGATCGAGCTGTTCACCGTGCCGGGCTTCCTGCCGGGCGGCCTGTGCGACGAGCTCATGCGCCTGATCGAGGCCAACCGCCGCCCCTCGGCGATCGCCGATCCCAACGGCGACGACTATTTCCGCACCAGCGAGACCTGCGACCTGGAAGCGGACGAGCCCGCGGTGCAGGAGCTCGAGGCGCGGCTCTTCGCGCTGACCGGCATCGACCCGGCCTACGGCGAGCCGGTCCAGGGCCAGCGCTACGAGGTCGGGCAGGAATTCAAGGCGCACACCGACTATTTCGAGCCGACCGGGCAGGATTTCCACCGCTTCACATCGGTCGCCGGACAGCGCACATGGACCTTCATGGCCTATCTCAATAACGTTGCCGCGGGCGGCGCGACGCGGTTCAAGGTGATCGACAAGATGTTCCGGCCGACGCGCGGCATGCTCGTCGGGTGGAACAACCATCGCCCCGACGGCAGCCTCAACGGCGCGACTTTGCACCACGCAATGAAGGTGCGAAAAGGGCTCAAGTACGTGATCACCAAGTGGTACCGCGAAAGGCCATGGGGATGAGCGGGACGCACCCGCACGAGGGATCGTGCCACTGCGGCGCGGTGCGCTTCACCGTTCAGTTGCCGGAAGTGCTGCGGCCGCGGCGCTGCAACTGCTCGATCTGCGCGATGAAGGGCGTGGTGATGATCGACGTCCCGCTCGCCGACCTGGCGATCGACGCTGGCGAGGAACTGCTGACGCTCTACACCTTCAACACCGGTGAAGCGAAGCACCGGTTCTGCTCGCGTTGCGGCATCCACACGTTCCACCAGACCCGCTCGGACCCCGACAAGTTCGGCATCAACGCCGCCTGCCTCGAAGGGATGAGCCCCTACGACTGGGCGGAACTGCCCGTGTTCGACGGCCGGAACCACCCCAGCGACAACGGCGGCAAAGGCCGTTACGCCGGGGTCATGCGGTACTTGCCCGCCGGCGAATAGCCACGATCATTCAGGCGCCTTCGGCGCGTTGCCGGTAGAGGCGTTCGATGTCGGCCGGCAGGCACAGGTCGGAACCGGGGGTCAGCACTGCCGCGGCGCCCGCGGCAACGCCGTAGCGGAGCGCTTCCACGATCGGGTCGCCCGCGCACAACCGATAGACCATCGCCGCAAGGAAGCTGTCGCCGGCGCCGACCGAGCTGCGCGCTCGAATCGGGATGGCCGGTTCGTAGTGCGTGCCGCCGCTGCTCGCCAGCAGCGCGCCGCGATGGCCCATCGTCACTGCGACGTGCTCGGCGCGCCCGCTGCGGACTACGTCCATCGCCGCCTCCGCGGCGTCTTCCACGCTTGCCAGCTCCCGCCCCGCCAGCTGGCCCAGTTCGCCGATGCTCGGCTTTAACAGGAGGACGCCGCCCCCGGAGATGCCCCCGGCGATCCCCCTGCCCGAGGTGTCGAGCACGAAGCGGGCCCCGCGCTCGCCCGCGATGCGCGCGGCGCGGGCATAAAAATCGTCGGGCACGCCCTTCGGCAGCGACCCGCTGGCGACGAGGAAATCGCACTCGATCTTGCCGATCTCGGCCAGCAGCGCCTGCCACTCGGCCTCGCTCACTTCGGGTCCCTCGGGCACGAAGCGGAACTCGCGCCCGGTCGTCCGCTCGAGAACCGTGGTGCTGGAACGTGTATTGCCGGCGATCCGGATTCGCGTGCGGACGAGCTTGTGCAGGTCGACCAGCTGGTCGTAGGCGACGCCGACCGGCCCGCCGGAAAGATAATAGCTGCGCGCGTGGCCGCCGAGCCGGACGAAGACCCGCGCCACATTGATCCCGCCCCCGCCCGGCGAGAAACGTTCGCCGGTCGCGCGCATCTTATGCGTGTCGATCACCCGCTCGACCTCGCAGCAGATGTCGAAAGCCGGGTTCAGCGTGAGCGTGGCGACAGTGTACATCGCGGGCACCCTATCACAGCCGAGTTGCGTTTGCAGGCCGCGCGCGCGGCGCAAACGAAAAAGGGCGGCCCCGCAGGACCGCCCCTTGCTCGATCGCCGGTGAAGCCGCTCAGCCCTTCTTGAGGCTGAGGCCGCCGAAACGCTTGTTGAACTGGGCCACGCGGCCGCCTTCCTGAATCTGCTGCTTGCCGCCGGTCCACGCCGGGTGGCTGGTCGGATCGATTTCGAGCGCCAGCGTGTCGCCTTCGCTGCCCCAGGTGGAGCGCGTCTGGAATTCGGTGCCATCGGTCATCTTGACCGTGATCATGTGGTAATCGGGATGCGTATCGGCCTTCATGGCAATGGTCCTTCGTGCGTTTGGCCGGTTCCGACCGGCCCGGGCAATGTCGGGAAAGGCGCGCGCTTAGCGGCGCCTTGCCGAAAAATCAAATCTTCTGTCGGGCAAAGTCAGTTCGCGCTAGGCGGGTCGGCGACCATGGCGGTGAATTCGACTTCGCAGGTCACTGTGCCCTCGACGCTGGCCTTGCCCCAGAACTTGCATACGCGGGCGCGTTTCTGGACGAAGCCGACGTTCAGTTCGAGCAGGCAGCCGGGCTCCACCGGGGCGCGAAACTTGGCGCCCTCGATGGCCATGAAATAGACCAGCTTGCCGCTGCCGGCGAGCTGGAGCGTCTCGATCGCCAGGATCGCCGCGGCCTGGGCCAGCGCCTCGATCTGGAGCACCCCCGGCATGATCGGGCGGCCGGGGAAGTGGCCCTGGAAGAACTGCTCGTTGAAGCTGACCGCCTTGACCGCGCGGATCTGCTCGTCGACCCGCAGATCGATCACCCGGTCGACCAGCAGCAGGGGATAGCGGTGCGGCAGGACGTTGAGGATCGCCGCGATATCGTAGGACTTCGCTTCGCTCATGCCCTGCCCCGCTTCGCCCTCAGCGGCCCGTGACGGCGGGCTGTTGCGGCTGGCTCGCCGCCTGCGCCTGCTGCTGCTGGACTGCCGCCATCATGAGCACTTCCTGCACGTCCTGGAACAGCGAGACCGACTGCTGGCTCGGCTGCCAGGCGTCGGGCGGAGTGATCGCCACGGCCGGCAGGCGCGTGTTGAGCGCAGCGACGATCTCGTCGCTGACGCTGACTGCTTCCGCCATGTAAAGCACCGAATTGGGGGCGATGATCAGCTGGATGCTGCCCTGCGAGACGACCTGCTGCACGGCCGGGTTGAGCTGCTGGGCGATTTGCTCGATCGCATAGACGCGCGCCCGGTTGAGCGGGGCCTGGGTCTGGGCGATCGACTGCTCGTTCGCTTCGAGCTGCGGCCGGACCGGGTTGTTGGCCTGCTGGGCGGCTGCCTGCTCCGCCTCGCTCAGCTGGCCGTCGCCGTTGCTGTCGAGCTGGCGCAGCAGCGCGGTGTGCTGCTGCTGGAGCTGTTCGAGCTGGGTGCGCTGCGCCTGGTAGGTCGTGGCGATCTGGCTGTATGCGGTTTGCAGCGCCTGCGAGCTGGCGACGATGACGGCCGGGTCGGCGACGCCGATTCCGCTCACCTGGGCCGAAACGGGCGTAGCCACGGCGGCCGAAACGGCCAGGGCTGCGGCGGCATGTCGAATGATCTTCATCAGAATTGGGTTCCTACGTTGAAGGAGAACAGCTTCGTGTCGTCGCCCTTCTGCTTGAGCAGCGCGTAAGCGACGTCGACCCGGAAGGGGCCGAACGGCGAATTCCAGTTGACGCCGACGCCGATCGAAAGGCGAGGCTTCCATGTGTTGCCGTAGAATTCCTCGACGAACGGCGGCAGGGCCCTTCCCAGCGGGTCGTTGTTCGGGCTGGCAAGGCAGGCCGGCGGATTCGGATTGATCGGATTGGTCACGATCGAAAAGGCGCTGGCGACGCACTGGCCGCTCGAATTGAGCGCGGCGGCGTCGACTTGGGTATAGAGCGCGTTGCCCGACTGGTCGCGCGTCGGGATGAACAAGCCGTCGGGATAGGGGCTGTTGACGAGCTGCGGGGTCTTGATCCCGAACACCGAGCCGACATCGAGGAACACCGACGGGCGCAAGCCGAGCTCGCGGGCGCCCGAACTGAGCGGGATCTCGACCTCGAATTTGCCGAGGTAGTAAGCGGTCCCGCCGAGTGCGTCGTCGGCGCTCGAGCGATCGTTGATCGGCGTCAGCACCGGGTCGCCGTTCTCGTCGAGCATGTAGAACCGGCGGATCACGCGCGGACCGATGCCGCGGATGTCGAAGCCGCGAATCTGCGGCTCGCCGAGGAAGAAGCGATCGCTCAGCAGGACGTCGGTCACGTTGGGGCCGCGATCCTTGAGGCCCTTGATCAAGCCCGCCTCGCCTCGCACCGAGAAGATGAACCCACCGCCCAGCGGCCAGTACTGCGCGCCGTTGCCGCTCAGCCGGACGTAACGCGTATCGCCGCCGAGGCCCGCGAAATCGAGGCTCAATGCCGCGTTGCGGCCGCGCGTCGGGCGCAGGCGGCTGTCGAGGTTGTTGTAGATCAGCGAGAGGCCGAGGATCGAGCTGGTGCGCTTGCCGATCGCTTCGCACAAGTAGCGTCCGGCGAGCAGCGGCTCGCAGGTCTGGATACCGTCGCCGTCGAAGTCGGCGAAATACTGGGCTTTGTTGAGCGAGATGTCGTCGTAATTGAAAGTGTAGCGCCCGAGCACCGAAGTGAATTCCGTCAGCGGCACTCCGGCGCGCAGCTGGAAGCCGGTCGTCGACTGCTTGTAAGTCGCGCTCTGGCGGTCGAAATAGCCGTTGTTGTAATCGCGCCGGTAGATGTCGATGCCGGCCGAGATGTTCTTGTCGAACACGTAGGGTTCGGTGAAGCTGACCGAGGCCGAACGCGAATAGCGCGAATAGTTGGCGGAAAGCCCGATCCCCTGGCCGCGGCCGCGGAAGTTGTTCTGCTGGATCGAACCCTGGAAAACGAAGCTTTCAAGGCTGGAGAAGCCGGCCGACAGCGTGAGCTCGCCGGTCGCCCGTTCCTGCACGTTGGCTTCGAGGATGATGCGGTCGGGCGTGGTGCCGTCGACTTGCGTGACCTCGAAGTTCTCCTGGAAATAGCCCAGCGAGTTGATCCGGTTGGTGGTCCGCTTGACCGCGAGCGAGTTGAACGCATCGCCTTCGGCCACGCGGAATTCGCGGCGGATGACCTTGTCCTGCGTCAGCGTGTTGCCGTTGACGTCGATCCGCTCGACGTAGGTCCGCGGGCTTTCCCCGATCTCGAAGGTGACGTCCATCGTCAGGTCTTCGCGATTGCGGGTGAAGTTGGGGCGCACGTCGGCGAAGGCGTAGCCGATCGTGCCGGCGGTTTCCGACAGGCCCTCGACCGTGTCCTCGACCGACTTGGCGTTGTACCAGTCGCCCGGCTTCATCGGCAGCGCGGCGGTAAGGAACTTGCTGTCGAAGTCGCGGATCTGGCTTTCGACCTTGACGTCGCCGAACTTGTACCGCTCGCCCTCCTCGACGACATAGGTGATGATGAAGTCCTTCTTGTCCGGCGTCAGCTCGGCGACGGCGGACACGACCCGGAAATCGGCATAGCCTTCGGTCAGGTAGAACTGGCGCAGCTTCTGCTGGTCGAATGCCAGGCGGTCGGGGTCGTAGCTGGTGCCCGAGCTGAAGATCTTGAGGAGGCTGGCCTCCTTGGTCAGCATTTCGCCCTTGAGATCGCCGTCCGAGAAATGCTCGTTGCCGAGGATGTTGATCGCGCGGACCTTGGATTTCGGGCCTTCCGATATCTCGAACACGATATCGACGCGGTTCTGGCTGAGCTGGACCATCTTCGGCTCGACCGTGGCGGCGAAGCGGCCCTGGCGCTTGTAGAGCTCGATGATGCGGGCCACGTCGGCGCGGACCTTGGAGCGAGTGAAGATCTGCCGCGGGGCAAGCTTGATCTCGGGATTGATCTTGTCGTCCTTCAGCCGCTTGTTGCCCTCGAGCACGATGCGGTTGATGACCGGATTTTCGACGATCGTGATGACGACGTTGCCGCCCTCGTTGGAAATCGAATAGTCGGAGAACAGCTCGGTCGCGGCGAGGTCCTTCAGCGCCTGGTCGGCGGCGGCGGCGGTATAGACCTGGCCGGTGCGCAGCTGGATGTAGCTGAGGATCGTCGAGGGCTCGAGCCGCTGCGCGCCGTTGACCACGATCGAGCGGATCACCTGCTCCTGCGCGGGAGCCGGGGTTTCTACAGCAGGCGGCGGCGCGGAATCCTGCGCCATCGCGGCGGCCGGCATGCCGGCGAGCATCGTGCCGCCCAGGAGGGCCATGGCGAATTGCGTCTTTGCGATCGTCTTGGCCCTTCGCTTCATACACCCGTCCATTCGTTCGACACTGCGCGTCCCCATGTCGCGATACCTCGGGCGCCTGCCCTTGAACGGGCGTCCGGTCCCGGCGACGGCGCGGCGAACCGCGCCATTGCCCGAAGCGGCGTGGCCAATCAAGCGATCATCCCGGGATAGCGCGCGCCCAGTGTCCCTTTTCCCCGCCTAGCCGCCGAATATCGGCAGCGAGACGATATCGTTTATCGTCACGAACAGCATCAGCGCGAGCACGAAAGCTATGCCGGTGCGGAACGCCCATTCCTGACTGCGCAGGCTGGCCGGCCTCCGGCGGACCGCTTCGGCCGCATAGAAAGCCAGGTGCCCGCCGTCGAGGGCCGGGATTGGCAACAAGTTAATGAATGCCAAGTTAATCGAGATCAGCGCCACGAAGCTGACGAACGACAGCGGCCCGAGGCTGAGCTGCTCGGCGGAGAACTTGGCGATCTTCAACGGCCCGCCAAGCTCGTCGACCGGGCGCATCCCGGTGACGATCTGCCAGATACCGGTGATCATCGTGCGCACGATCTCGCCGGTCTGCGAAACCGCCAGGGCGACGGATTCGATCGGGCCGACCGGCACCGTGCGGCGCTCGTACGCGCCGATCCCGAGCCTGCCGAAGCGGTATTCGTTGCCGAACCGGTCGCGCTGGGTGAGCGAGCCGAGCGTCACCGGCACGCGGTGCACGCCCCCGTCGCGCTCGTAGGCGACGACGACCCGCTGGCCCGGATAGAGCGACACGTAGCGCGCGACTTGTTCGAAGGATTCGATGGCAGTACCGTCGAGCGCGACGATGCGGTCTCCCGCCTCGATCCCGGCCTGGTCCGCGGCGCTGCCGGCGACCACTTGTTCGACGAGCGGCGCGGTGAATTCCTTGCCGTAGGCGAAATTGAACGCAGCCAGGATCATGATGGCGATGAGAAAATTGGTCACCGGCCCGGCGAGCACGATCAGCGTGCGCTGCCACAGCGGCTTGGCCTGGAAGGTCTGCTCGCGCTCCTCCGGCGGCAGCGCCAGCCATTCGGGGCTCGGCTGGCTCGCGGGGTTCATGTCGCCGGCGAACTGGACATAGCCGCCCAATGGCAGCGCGGAGAGCTTCCAGCGCGTGCCGCGCCGATCGGTGAAGCCGGCCAGTTCCCTGCCGAAGCCGACCGAGAAGGAATCGGCGCGCACCCCGAAGATCCGCCCGACGACGTAGTGACCGAGTTCGTGCATCGTCACCAGCGGCCCGAGAACCAGGAGGAAACCGACGATCCACATCCAGAAGGGCGGGGTCTCGAAAATCACGGTCTAGGCATGCTCCAGCGTTTCGGCGGCCCTTGCGCGCGCTTCGGCATCGACGGCGAGCACGTCGTCGAGAGTCCTGGGCGCGGGTGCAAGGTTGCCGGATAGGGTCTGCGCCACCAATGCGCAAATATCGGTGAACGCAATCTGACCGGCGAGGAAGGCGGCGACGGCGATCTCGTTCGCGGCATTGAGCACCGCCGGCGCCGCCCCGCCCGCTTCCGCCGCCTCGCGCGCCAGCCGCGTCGCCGGGAAGCGCTCCTCGTCGGGGGCGAAAAAGCTCAGCGTCCCGATGGCAGCGAGGTCGAGCGGCTTGAGCGCGGTCTCCATCCGTCCCGGCCAGGCGAGGCACGAAGCGATCGGCACGCGCATGTCGGAGGGGCCGAGCTGGGCCAGCGTCGAGCCGTCGCGATATTCGACCAGCGAGTGGATCACGCTTTGCGGGTGGACCACGATGCGGATCCGCTCGAGCCCGACCGGGAACAAGTGGTGCGCCTCGATCACCTCGAGGCCCTTGTTCATCATCGTCGCGGAATCGACGCTGATCTTGGCGCCCATGTCCCAGTTCGGGTGAGCCACCGCCTGCGCCGGGGTGGCGGCGGCGAGCTGCTCGGCGGTCCAGCCGCGGAACGGGCCGCCGCTGGCGGTGAGCGTGATCCAGCGCACGTCGGCCAGGTCCTCGCCGTGCAGGCACTGGAAGATCGCGTTGTGCTCGCTGTCGACCGGCAGCAGCGTCGCGCCGTGCCGCGCGACCGCGGCGGTCATCACTTCGCCCGCCGAAACCAGCGCTTCCTTGTTGGCCAGCGCGACGGTCCCGCCCTGCTCGATCGCCGCCATCACCGGGGCGAGCCCCGCGCAGCCGACGATCGCCGCGACGGTGACATCGGCCCCGCGCGCCGCCGCCTCGCACAGCGCCGCCCTGCCCCCGGCGGCCTCGACACCGCTCCCGGCCAGCGCCGCGCGCAAATCGGGCAGGCGGCTTTCGTCGGCGACCACCGCCAGCTTCGCGCCGAACTCGCGCGCCAGCGCGGCCAGCTCGGCGACGTTGCCATTGGCCGACAGCGCCTCGACTCGCCAGTCGTCGCGGTTCCGGCGAACGAGGTCGAGCGTCGAGCAGCCGACCGAGCCGGTGGCGCCGAGGATGGAGATGGTGCGGGTCGTCATTCGGGTGCCTAGACCTGTCTTGCAGCCATGAAGAGGACACCGATGACGAACGCGACAGCCAGAAGGCCGTCGACCCGGTCGAACAGTCCGCCATGGCCTGGAATGAGTTTGCCCGAATCCTTCACTCCCGCGCGCCGTTTCATCCAGCTCTCGAAGAAGTCGCCCGCCTGGGCGATAATCGCGATGACCGCGCCGCCCGCCGCATAAGCCAGCAGGATCACTCCCGACGCTTCGCCAGCGCTCACGAGGTAGCTAGCAAGGGTCAATATCCCGCCGGACGCCAGCATCCCACCGATAAGACCGGCCCAGGTCTTTGACGGGCTGATGCTGGGCGCGATCTTGGGGCCACCTATCGTCCGCCCGGCGAAATACGCTCCGACGTCGGTTGCGATCACCATTGCCATGACGACGAGCACGCTGACCAAGCCGTCGTCGCCATCGCGCAACGACATCAGCGTCGCGGCTGCGACACCGATGTAGAGGATGCCGGCCAGGTTCCACCACACCTGCGCTGCAAGACCCGACGCGAAGCCCCGCACCAGGCCGCGCCATTCCCACAGCACCCCGGCCGCGACCGCCGCGACAAACGCCGTCCACCACCAGCCGCCGAGCCACAGCGCCGTCCCCGCCACCGCCAGCATGACGAGGGCGGACAGCGTCCTGACGCCGAGGTCGGATTTGCGGGGCGCAACGTCGGTCATATGCGCCAGCGATACCCATTTTCGTCACCCTGAACTTGTTTCAGGGTCCATTTCTCCACCTGCACCGGCTGTCCGGAAAGGCGAAATGGATGCTGAAACGAGTTCAGCATGACGGGTCGGGTGAGTGCACTACCGCCCGCCATAGCGCCGCTCCCGCCCGGCAAAATCGTCGAGCGCCTGCTTGAGGTGCTCGGTCGTGAAATCGGGCCACAGCACGTCGGTGAACCAGAATTCGGCATAGGCCGATTGCCACAAGAGGAAATTCGACAGCCGCTCCTCGCCGCTGGTGCGGATCAAGAGGTCGAGCGGCGGCAGGTCCGCCGTATCGAGGTTCGCCTCGATGGCTTCGACCGTCACCTCGCCCGAGGCCGCCGCCCTGGCCGCGGCGCGGGCGATTTCCTGCTGCGAGCCGTAGTTGAGCGCCACCGCCAGCGTGCGCTTGCCCTTGGAAGTGCGCGCCAGTGCGTCTTCGAGCATTTCGACAATATCGGCGTCCAGTGCTTTGTAATCGCCGATTATCTTGAGCTTGACGTCATTCGCCACGAACTCCGGCAGGTCCGACTTGATGAACCGCCGCATCAGCCCCATCAGGTCGCGGATCTCCTCGTCGGGCCGCTTCCAGTTCTCGCTCGAGAAGGCATAGAGCGTCAGGCACTCGAGCCCGGTGCTCTCGAGCGAGCGCACCAGCCGGCGCACGGCCTCGACCCCCTTCTGGTGGCCCATCGCCCGCGGCACATGGTGCCGCTTCGCCCAGCGGCCGTTGCCGTCCATGATGATCGCGACGTGTTTGGCCGGAGCCATTACTCCCCCTCCTCTTCAGAGGAGGGGGTCGGGGGGTGGTGGCGGGCAGCACAGCGGATCGCCTGGCTTGGGCACCACCCCGCTGCGACTAGGCTCACCGTCAGTTCGCCAAGTCTCACTGCCCCTCCTCTGAAGAGGAGGGGCGAAATTGCGCGAACCCCCTCACTGGGTCATGATTTCCTTTTCCTTCGCCGCGGCGACGGCATCGGTTTCGGCGACGTACTTGTCGGTCAGCTTCTGGACTTCGTCCTCGGCACGCTTGCGCTCGTCCTCCGAGATTTCCTTCTTCTTCTCGTCTTCCTTGAGCGCTTCCATCCCGTCGCGGCGGACGTTGCGGATGGCGATCTTGGCGTTCTCGGCATACTTGCCGGCGAGCTTGGCCAGCTCCTTGCGCCGCTCTTCGGTTAGGTCGGGCATCGGCAGGCGGACCGTCTGCCCGTCGGTCATCGGGTTGAGGCCCAGGTTGGCGTGGGCAATGCCCTTTTCGACCGCCGTGACGTTCGACCGGTCCCACACCTGCACGCTCAGCATGCGCGGCTCGGGCGCCGAGACGGTCGCGACCTGGTTCAGCGGCATCATCGCGCCATAGACCTCGACCACCACCGGATCGAGCAGCGCGGTGTTGGCGCGGCCGGTGCGCAGACCGCCAAGGTCGTGCTTCAGGCTCTCGACCGCCCCGTGCATCCGCCGTTCGATGTCGGCCTTTTCGTACTTCGCCATGATCAGGCTTCCTTCTGCACTATCGTCTGGACGCCTTCGCCCGCCAGTACGCGCGCGAGGTTGCCCTTCTCGCGGATCGAGAAGACCACGATCGGGATATCGTTGTCGCGGCACAGCGCCACCGCGGAAGCGTCCATCACCTTCAGGTTGTCTGCCAGGACCTTGTCGTAACTCACTGTCTCAAAACGCCTGGCATCCGGATTCTGTTTCGGGTCGGCATCGTAGACCCCATCGACGCTGGTGCCCTTGAGCAGCGCATCGCATTTCATTTCCGCGGCGCGCAGCGCGGCCCCGCTGTCGGTGGTGAAATAGGGGCTGCCGACACCCGCGGCGAAGATCACCACGCGGCCCTTTTCGAGATGGCGTTCGGCGCGGCGGCGGATCACCGGTTCGCACACAGCGTCCATCTGGATCGCCGATTGCACGCGGGTGTCGACGCCCACTTGCTCGAGCGCGTTCTGCATCGCCAGCGCGTTCATCACGGTGGCCAGCATGCCCATGTAGTCGGCCTGCGCCCGGTCCATCCCCTTGGCGGCGCCGGCCATCCCGCGGAAGATGTTGCCGCCGCCGATGACGAGGCAGATCTCAAGCCCGCTGTCCTTGGCCGCCTTCACTTCCCGCGCCAGCTCGGCGACGAACTCGGGGTCGATCCCGAACTGCTGGTCGCCCATCAGCACTTCGCCCGAAAGCTTCAGGAGCACGCGTTTGACAGGTGGCATCGGCATCGGGTTGAATTACCTCTCCGGGAACGGCGATCCGCCCTTATAGAACGCGCGCCCGAAGTGCCAAGGGCGCGGATGCAGGGCAAGGAAAACCCCGCGCGGCGCCAGGCCACGCGGGGTCATTTCCCTGCACGCAGGCTGGGCTCAGCCCTTGACCGCGGCGGCGACTTCGGCGGCGAAGTCGCTCTCCTGCTTCTCGATGCCCTCGCCGAGCTGGAAGCGGACGTAGTCCTTGAGCACGATCGGCGTCCCTGCGTCCTTGCCCGCCTTGGCGACCACGTCGGCGACTTGCGTCTTGTTGTCGATCACGAACAGCTGGCTGAGCAGCGCGTTCTCCTTGGCGAACTTGGCGATCGCGCCGTCGACCATCTTGGCCTGCACTTCGGCCGGCTTGCCGCTCTCGGCCGCCTTTTCCGCCGCGATCGCGCGCTCGCGCTCGATCACCGCCGGGTCGAGGCTCTCGGCGTCGAGCGCCTGCGGGAACGCCGCGGCGATGTGCATCGCCAGCTGCTTGCCGAGCGGCTCGAGCACATCGGCGCCGGCCGAGCTCTCGAGCGCGACGAGCACGCCGATCTTGCCGAGGTTCGGGCCTTGCGCGTTGTGCATGTAGGGCACGATCATTCCCTGGCTGACCGCAACGCTCTTCATCCGGCGGACCTGCTGGTTCTCGCCGATCGTCGCGACGTTGTTGGTCAGCTTCTCGGCGACCGTGCCGCCGTCCGGGTAGGCCGCCGCCTTGAGCGCCTCGACGTCGTCCGAAGCCAGGCCCAGCGCGGCCTGGGTGGTCTTGCGGACGAAGTCCTGGAACTGGTCGTTCTTGGCGACAAAGTCGGTTTCGGAATTCACCTCGACCGCAACGCCCCTGGTGCCGGCAACGGCGACGCCGACCAGCCCTTCGGCGGCGGTGCGGCTCGACTTCTTGGCAGCGGCGGCAAGGCCCTTGGCGCGCAGCGCATCGACGGCCGCCTCGAAGTCGCCGCCGGTCTCGTCGAGCGCCTTCTTGCAGTCCATCATGCCGGCGCCGGTGCGCTCGCGCAGGTTCTTCACGTCAGCGGCGGTGTAAGCCATCGCTCAATTCCTCATGCTAAAATCATTGGCCCGCCGGGCGCATCGGCGCGGCGCGCGTCAATCGTGTGGCGAAATCGGCCCAACGGGCCGGATCAGGCGTCGGCAGCCGCTTCGGCCGATTCTTCGGCAGCCGGTTCGGCAACCGGTTCGGCAACCGGTTCGGCCGGCGGTTGGTCCAGCGAGCCGATATCGGCACCCGAATCGACCACTCCCTCGCCGCGCCCGGCGGTGGCCGCCTGGGCGACCGCGTCGCAGTAGAGGCGCACGGCGCGGCTGGCATCGTCATTGCCCGGGATCGGGAAGGCGATGCCGGACGGGTCGACGTTCGAATCGAGGATCGCGACGACCGGGATGCCGAGAACGTTGGCTTCCTTGATCGCCAGCTCTTCCTTGTTGGCATCGATCACGAACATCACGTCGGGAATGCCGCCCATGTCGCGGATGCCGCCAAGCGACATTTCGAGCTTGTCCTTCTCGCGCGTGAGCTGGAGGACTTCCTTCTTGGTCAGGCCCGAGGTGTCGCCCGAAAGCTGCTCCTCGAGCGACTTCAGGCGCTTGATCGACTGCGAAATGGTCTTCCAGTTGGTCAGCATGCCGCCGAGCCAGCGATGGTTGACGAAGTGCTGGCCGCTCTTGCGCGCCGCTTCCGCGATCGGATCCTGCGCCTGGCGCTTGGTGCCCACGAACAGCACCTTGCCGCCCGCGCGGACGGACTGCTGCACGAAGTCGAGCGCGCGCGCGAACAGCGGCACGGTCTGCGACAAGTCGATGATGTGGACGCCGTTGCGCGCGCCGAAGATGTACGGCTTCATCCGCGGGTTCCAGCGGTGGGTCTGGTGGCCGAAGTGCGCGCCGGCCTCGATCAATTGCTGCATGGTGACGGTAGGAGCCGCCATAGAAAATTCCTTTCCGGTTCTGCCTCTGGAAAGCGCTGGAACCCTGGCGGAGCGTCCCGCTGGGGCACCGGTTTGCGTGTGCCTTCCATGTGAATTTGCCGCGCTGCCCCGCCCGACGATCGGACGGGAAACTCCGGCGGGGGGCGCCTTAGCGGCGTTGGCCTGCGAAATCCACCCTCAAAACGCGAGTGCCCGGCCGCCGTCCGAAAACAACGCTTGACAGTTGGAACAAAAAGGGAACATATGCGAATCAGGTCAAGCAGACGCGTAACGAATAGCAGCTTCAGTCAGTTTTCCACAGGCCTCCCACAGCCGGTCCACGGCCCCGGAGCGCAAGCAAGGTCCGGAATCGATGCTCGCACTGCTTATGACGTCCGCCTTCATCGCCGCCGCCTTCCTGGCCGTCGCGGTCGTCGCACATTCGCTGTCCAGGGGTATTGCGGCCGGCGCATCGCTGCGCCGGCAGCTGCAATCGTGCGACGATTGGCGCGTCGTGACGATCAGGCACGGCCGCACGGCGGTTCACGGCCTCCGCGGCCGCCCGTCTAGTCAGGCACGTGCCTTGCGCCGGACGGTCCGGCCTGAATTTGCGCATCGTGCGCCGCCGCGGCATCGCGCTGCCGCTTGACCTTCGCGTAGTTGGCGATCCCCAGCGGCATCAGCGCCAGGTAGACCAGGCAGATCCCGGCGAGCGTCCACCACGGTTCGGTCAGCAGTGCCGCAAAGACCAGTCCCGCCAGGGCAATCGCTTCCAGCCTTATCGAACGCTTCGGCCTGATGGACTTCCAGCTCATCGTCGGAAGGTTCGAAATCATCAGGAAGGCGATCGCGGCGACCCAGACCGCAACGGGCCACGGCTCGCGGAAGATCTCCTCCCCGCTGGCGATCCACAGGAACATCGGCAGGAATGCGAGCCCCGCCCCGACGGGCGCGGGCACGCCGGTGAGGAAGCCGGCCGACTTGTGCGGCTGATCGTCCACGTCGATGCGCGCATTGAACCGGGCAAGGCGCAGCGCGCAGCAGATCGCGAATGCGAGCGAGGCGAACCAGCCGAAACGCGGGATGTCCTGCAAGGTCCACAGGAACAGCACGAGCGCCGGCGCCATGCCGAAGCTGAGCGAATCCGCCAGGCTGTCGAGTTCCGCGCCGAAGCGCGACTGCGCCTTGAGCAGCCGGGCGATCCGCCCATCGATCCCGTCGAGCATCCCGGCCAGGACGATCGCGAACAGCGCCTTCTCCCAATCACCGACGATGGCGAAGCGGACGCCCGTCAGCCCCGAACACAGTGCCGCGGCGGTAATCGCGTTGGGCAGCACCGCGCGTACCGACAGCCCGCCGCCGAAGCGTCGAGCGTGAGGCATTTCATCCTCACTCGCCTTCGGGCCGAGCCAGGCCGGTCCCGGGTCGATCGGCCGATCGTCGTCGTTGCCGTCGGGAGTCACTGGCTCACCCCTTCGATCAGCCCTTGCCGGCCCAGTTCGGCCAGGATGGTCTCGCCGGCGATCACCTTCTGCCCGAGCAGGACCCTGGCATCGGTCCCCTTCGGCAGGTAGACGTCGACGCGGCTGCCGAAGCGGATCAGGCCGACGCGCTGCCCGGCCGCGACGATGTCGCCCGGCTTGACGAACGGCACGATGCGTCGCGCCACCAGGCCCGCGATCTGCGTGAAGCCGATCAAGGTCCCGTCGGCCCGCTCGATCAGCAGATGCTGGCGCTCATTCTCCTCGCTCGCCTTGTCGAGGTCGGCGTTCATGAACTTTCCGGGAATGTACACCACACGCTGGACGGTTCCGCCGATCGGGGCGCGGTTTATGTGCACGTCGAAGACCGACATGAAGATCGAAATTCGCGTGACCGGTTCGCTGCCGAGGCCCACGCCTGCCTGCCCGTCGGTTCCCTGGAGCTCGACGGGCGGGGGCACTTCGCTGATCAGCGTGACCATCCCGTCGGCCGGAGAAACGATGAAATTGGCCCCTTGGGGCACCACTCGCTCGGGATCGCGGAAGAAGGCGAACACGCCGAGCGAGGCCATCAGCAGGGGCCAGCCGACGATTTCCCAATCGAGCAGGAACAGGAAGATCAGCGATATGCCGACCGCAGCGAGCCCGAACTTGCGCCCTTCAGGATGGACCGGAGGCCAGCCCCATTCGGCGTCCCCGCGGCCCCGGTTATCGAGTAGTTCACCGGCCATCCCCTGCATCTAGGGTGTAATGCCGGGTGTCACAAGCTCGGTAGGGCGGCCGTTGCCGGATCGCGCCATTCCAGCGCTTCGGGTGCGCGCTGTATGTAGCCGGGAGCTGCTCTGGCGGCATTCACGGCGGCACTGGTGGACAGGGGTGGATTCGAACCACCGTACGCTTGCGCGGGCAGATTTACAGTCTGCTGCCTTTAACCACTCGGCCACCTGTCCACCCTGGTGCCGGGTGACGGGCGAACCCGCTGAATTGCGGCCCCTGTGTCGGGGCCCCGGCCGAGTGCGCGCGTCAATGGCGAAGCGGCGCTTGCCTGTCAATGGTGCCGCTGGCAGGAGGAGCGCGACTGGGAGCACGATGGCCAAGAGCGGTAACAGGAAGGCGTTGCGCGGGCGCGCGGGGCGGATGCAGAGCGGGCGCGGTTCGGGCCGCGCTTCGCAGGGAAGCGTCCGCCTGTGGGGACGCCATGCGGTCGAAGCCGCGCTGAACAACCCGGCGCGCCGGCATCGCAAGTTATGGGCCACCCGCGAAGGCATCGCTTCGCTCGATGGCGAGCTGCCGCCCGATTTCCCGATCGAATACGCCCAGGCGGCAGACCTCGCCCGGCTCGTCGCCCACGACGCCCCGCACCAGGGCCTGGTGCTCGAATGCGAACCGCTTGGCGACGTCCACCTCGACGAAGTCCTGACCGGCGAAGCGGATCGCCCGGTAATCGTGCTCGACCAGGTCACCGACCCGCACAATGTCGGCGCCATCCTGCGCTCGGCAGCGGCATTCGGCGCCGCTGCGCTGGTGACGCAGGACCGCCATGCTCCGCCCGAAAGCGGCGCGCTCGCCAAATCGGCCTCGGGCGCGCTCGAGATCGTGCCCTGGGTGCGAGTGGTCAACCTGGCCCGCGCGCTCGAGGAAATCGCCGAGGCAGGATACTGGCGCATCGGGTTGGCCGGCGAGGCGCAGGCCACTTTCTCCGCCGCGCTTCCCGCCGGTCCGGTGGCGCTTGTGCTTGGCGCGGAAGGCGAAGGCATGCGACATAATATCGCGCAGCATTGCGACGCGCTGGCGCGGCTACCGATCGGAGAGGCGATGGAAAGCCTCAACGTCTCCAACGCCGCGGCGATCGCGCTCTATGCGGTGGCGACCAGAGGGGATTGAGCTGTCTATTCGAAGGGGGGTTGAGACGATGGTGTTGAATCGGATCTGGCGGCTGGCGGTACCGGCGCTCGCCTGCATGTTGCTTACCGGATGCTTCCTGCAGCCGGGCAAGTTCAGCTCGGCGCTCGACCTGCGCAAGGACGGTACGTTCACTTTCTCCTACACGGGCCAGATCTACATGCTCGCGCTGAGCAAGATCGCCGAACTCGCCAGCAAGGCGGATGCGAACTCGGAAGAATTCGTCGAGCAGCCCTGCTGGGACGACGACGAATTCGAGGAACGCAAGTGCACGGACGAGGAAATCGAGCAACAGCGCGAAGACTGGGAAGCCGAAAAGCAGCGCAAGCTCAAGAGCGCGGAAGACGAAAGCAAGATGATGCGCGCCATGCTCGGCGGCATCGATCCCGCCGATCCTGACGCCGCGCGCGAACTGGCGGACCGGCTGCGCCGGCAGGCCGGCTGGAAGAAGGTCGATTACCTCGGTGACGGGCTGTTCGAAGTCGATTTCGAGCTGACCAGCCGCATGACCCATGACTTCGCGTTCCCGACCTTCGAGCGCTTCCCGATGAACAATGCCTTCGTCATGGCCAATCGCCGCACAGGCGACACGATCCGCATCGATGCGCCCGGGTTCGCAACGCTCGGCTCGGGCAATCCGATGCAGGGGATGATGAGCGGGATGGCCGGCATGTTCGGCGCGCTGGGCGAAAGCGCTGACGAGGAGGAACCTGGGTTGCCGATTCCCGAGATCGCCGGCACGTTCCGCATCGTCACCGACGCCGAGATCCTCGCCAACAACACCGACGAGGGACCGCAACCTTCGGCCGGCGGGCAAGTGCTCGAATGGACGATCAACAAGCGCACCCAGAACGCGCCGACGGCGCTGGTGCGGCTGGCCCAGTAGGCGAAAAAAGGAAAGGGCCGCTCCGGACTTGCCGGGGCGGCCCCTTCCTCGTGGCGACGCCCGGCGCGAGGCCGGGCGGCTTATCGCTCAGTTGACCGAATCCTTGAGGCCCTTGCCGGCCTTGAACTTCGGCTGCGTCGAAGCCTTGATCGTCATCGGGGCGCCGGTGCGCGGGTTACGCCCGGTCGACGCCTTGCGCTTGGTCACGGAGAACGTGCCGAAACCGACCAGCCGCACTTCGTCGCCCTTCGAAAGCGTTCTGGTGATCGTGTCGAACACGCCCTCGACTGCTTTCGTGGCATCGCTGCGCGACAGCCCGCTGGCATCGGCGACCGCTCCGATCAGTTCGTTCTTGTTCATTTTCCGAGATTCCCCCTCATTTTGTGCTTGTTCGAAACGTGTATTGAATCGCCTCGCGATGGCGCGGGAGTTGAGCGCCTTTTCCATGCCCTGTCAAAGCCAAAGCCGCAGATTCCCGCGCATCCTGGCCGATTCGAAGCAAGATCGGGCGTACATCGGGTTCGGTGGGTCAGCCGGTTCTGGTTAACCCGCTGCGAACCCTGTCCAGGCCTCGCCGAGTCGCTGCGATGCAGCAAGGCCGGGCCGGCTCAATGCGCGGTCGTGCCCGTCCCGTGAGCGGCCGTTGGCGGGACCGGCTGGCTCGCCAGGTCGTCGGCCTCGGTCCACTCGATCGGCGCCGGCATGGCGGTGAGCGCATGCTCGAGCACCTGGTCGACATGGGAGACCGGCACGATCTCCAGCCCTTCCTTCACGTTGGCCGGGATCTCGGCGAGGTCCTTCACGTTTTCCTCGGGGATCAGCACCTTTTTGATGCCCCCGCGAAGAGCTGCGAGCAGCTTTTCCTTGAGGCCACCGATCGGTAGCACCCGGCCGCGCAGCGTGACTTCTCCGGTCATCGCCACGTCCGGGCGCACCGGAATCCCGGTGAGCGTCGAGACGATCGAAGTGACCATGCCGATCCCGGCGCTCGGCCCGTCCTTGGGCACCGCCCCTTCGGGCAAGTGGATGTGGATGTTCTTGCGCTGGAAGATCGACGGCTTGATCCCGTAGGCAGGCGCTCGCGCCTTGACGAAGCTGAAGGCGGCGGCGACGCTCTCGTTCATCACCTCGCCGAGCTTGCCGGTGGTCTTGACTTCGCCCTTGCCCGGAGTGGTGACGCTCTCGATCGTCAGCAGTTCGCCGCCGACCTCGGTCCAGGCGAGCCCGGTGACCGCGCCGACCTGCGCCTCTTCCTCGCTCATGCCGTGCTTGAACTTGCGCACTCCGGCAAAGTCGCCGAGGTTTTCGGGCGTGATGGTGATGCCGGTCACCTTTTTCTCGAGGATCTGGCGCAAGGTCTTGCGCGCAAGGCGCGCGATCTCGCGCTCGAGCGTGCGAACGCCCGCCTCGCGGGTGTAGTAGCGGATCAGGTCGCGCAAGGCCGCCTCGGTCAGCTCGAACTCGCCTTCCTTCAGCCCGTGCGCCTCGACCTGCTTCTTGATCAGGTGGCGCTGGGCGATTTCGACCTTCTCGTCCTCGGTGTAGCCTTCGAGCCGGATGATCTCCATCCGGTCGAGCAACGGCTGCGGCAGGTTGAGGCTGTTCGCGGTGGTGACGAACATCACGTCCGACAAGTCGATGTCGAGCTCGAGGTAGTGATCCTGGAACTTCGCGTTCTGTTCGGGGTCGAGCACCTCGAGCAGCGCCGAGGCGGGGTCGCCGCGGAAGTCCTGGCCGAGCTTGTCGATCTCGTCGAGCAAGAACAGCGGGTTGCTGGTCCCGGCCTTCCTCAGGTTGGTGACGATCTTGCCCGGCAGCGAGCCGATGTAGGTGCGCCGGTGGCCGCGGATCTCGGCCTCGTCGCGCACGCCGCCCAGCGACTGGCGCACGAATTCGCGCCCCGTGGCGCGGGCGATCGACTTGCCGAGGCTGGTCTTGCCCACGCCCGGCGGGCCCACGAGGCACAGGATCGGCCCCTTGAGCTTGTTGGTCCGCGCCTGCACCGCGAGATACTCGACGATCCGGTCCTTGACCTTGTCGAGCGCATAGTGGTCCTCGTCGAGCACTTGCTGCGCCTTGGCGATGTCCTTCTTCAGCCGGCTCTTCTTGCCCCACGGCAGCCCGAGCAGCACGTCGAGGTAGTTGCGGATCACCGTCGCCTCGGCGCTCATCGGCTGCATCGTGCGCAGCTTCTTGAGCTCGGCCTGGGCCTTGGCCCTGGCTTCCTTGGACAGCTTGAGCGTCTCGATCTTCCCGGCCAGCTCGGCCAATTCGTCGCCGTCGCCCTCGTCGCTGCCGCCGAGCTCGCTCTGGATCGCCTTCAGCTGCTCGTTGAGGTAGTATTCGCGCTGCGTCTTCTCCATCTGCCGCTTCACGCGGCCGCGGATCTTGCGCTCGACCTGGAGCACCGACAGCTCGCCTTCCATGACCGAATAGACCATCTCCAGCCGCTTCAGCGGCTCGGGCTCGGTCAGCAGCGATTGCTTGATGGCGACCTTGGCGGTGAGCGCCCCGGCGATGGCATCGGCCAGCCGGCCGGCATCGTCGATCGCGCCAAACTCGCTCTCAAGCTCGTCGGGCAGCTTCTTGTTGTGCTTGGCGTAGTCGGCGAACTGCTCGAGCGCGCTGCGCATCATCGCCGAAACCTGCGTGCCGGTGGCGGCCTCTTCGTCAACCATCGTGGTTTCGGCCATCACGTATTCGTCATGCTCGGTCATGCCTTCGAGCCGGGCGCGCGCCTGGCCTTCGACCAGCACGCGCACCGTGCCGTCGGGCAGCTTGAGGAGCTGGAGCACCTGCGCCACGACGCCCACGTCGTAGAGGTCGTCGCGTTCGGGATCGTCGCAGCCGGGATCGAGCTGGGCGACCAGATAGATGTCCTTGTTGCCCGACATCGCGGCCTCAAGCGCCTTCACCGACTTGTTGCGCCCGACGAACAGCGGGACGACCTGGCCGGGGAACACGACGACGTCGCGCAAGGGGAGCAGGGGAAATGCAGTCATAGAAATACGTATCCGTCCATCAATGGCGCGCGCACGGCCGTTTGGCGTGCGCCGCGGGTCTTGTCCGGCAATATGGTGATCGCCCCGTGGCGCTGCAATCCTGCGGTTCCCCCAAGCTGTGGATGGGGGGTGACAGGTGTGACAGGGTTCAAGGGAAAGAAATCGAGGCCGTTTGCGAGGCTGTCGCCGCGCGAGGCGAATCCGGGATGGCGAGGCGGGGCGCAATGCATCCACCGACGGATGGCAGATTGGGCCGCTGTAGGAAAATGCGCGCGCCTGGCCAGGCGTCATTCCGGCGCAAGCAGTTTCCCGGCCGGGCGGAAGGCGCACCAGTTGAAGGATTGCGATGCGCCCGAAGGGGTCAGGTGCTGCTCGCGCCATTCGCCGGCCAGCGTGAATGACGGGCCCAGCTCGCGTGCCAGCGCGGCGCCGTCATAACGCTGCACCGGCAACCCGCTGCATCGTTCCGGCCCGTCAGGGGCAAAGGTCGCCATGATCAGCAGTCCATCTGCCGCCAGCCCTGCCGAAAGCGCCCGGCGATAGGCTTCGCGCTGTTCCGCCTCGATAAGGAAATGAAACACCGCACGATCGTGCCAGACATCGTATCGGCGGGCCGGCCGCCAATCGGTGATGTCGGCCACGATCCAGCTGACGGACCCGGCCAGCGGGCCGAGCCGCGCTTTGGCGACTTCGAGTGCGGGCGCGGCAATGTCGAGCACGGTCAGGTCGGTCCAGCCACGCTGCAGCAGGCGATCGACCAGGTTGGACGCACCGCCGCCCACGTCCACCAGCGAAGCGGTGGGCTGGATGCCGAAGCGGTCGAGTGCGCGCAGCGAAGGCTCAGGCTCCTGCTGGTACCAGCTGACCGAGGTCGAATCCTTCGTCTGGTAGACCCCGGTCCAGTGCGCTTCGCGGTTCGTCTGCATCGCGGCAAATCCCTAAAAAACCAAGACCTTGTCGGCCGCAGCCGTGGCCTCGGCCAGCTCGGCCATGTTGCTGACCGCAGCGCCTTCGAGCAATTCGCCGGGCAGGAGCCCGCGCGCCTCCATGCAGGTTCCGCACAGCATTACCCGGCCGCCGCCGAGGAGCACGCGCCCGAGCATACGCTCGATATTGTAGAAACCCTCGGGCGTTTTCTGTCCCCTGCGTGCGGCCGAGACCGCGTCAGCCAGGAGAAACACGCTCACCTGGGCACCCTCGGGCTTGAGCAGGGCGTGCGCAAGCCGCAGCGCGTTGTAGCACCGTTCATTGCCGTAAGGCGGTTCGTTGATGATCAGCAAAGTCTGCATGCGCCTGACTGATACCTTTCGGCCGCGAAGGCCACAATGAGCACCCGTTCCGAAGACCGGCGCGGTTCGCCTATCCCATCCCGGGCAGCTTGAATCCCGGCGGCAGGCCGATGCCGGCCTGGACCTTCTGCATCTCGGCATTGGCCGCCTGGTCGGCCTTGGTCCGGGCATCGTTGAAGGCGGCGGTGACGAGGTCCTCGAGCATCTGCTTGTCTTCCGGGACCATCAGGCTGTCGTCGATCGACACGCCGAGGATGCGGCCCTTGGCGGTGCAACGGATCGTGACGAGGCCGCCGCCCGCGCGGCCTTCGACCTCGATCGAGTCCAGCTTAACCTGGGCCTCGTTCATCTGCTTCTGGATCGTCTCGGCCGCGGCCTGCGCGGCCTTGAGCATCTCTTCCATCGATTCCATCGCTCTATCCTAGGCTCGTTTGTTCCAGTTGCGGTCGCCCTGCGCGGCTTCGGCCTCGTCGACCAGCTCGGCGCCGGGAAACGCGGCGAAAGCGGCCTCGACCAGCGGGGCGCTGCGGATGCGCGCCAGTTCGGCGGCCTTGTGCGCCTCGGCGCGCTCGCGCAGCGTCGGCTGGGCTTCGCCTTCGCCGGCCGAGACCTGCCAGCGCTCGCCGGTCGCCTTGAGCAATGCGTCGCGCAGTTCGGGGCCGGGATCTTCGCCGAGCCCGGGCGCGAGCTGGTAGACCAGCTTGCCCGGTGCCAGCTCGATCACCCGCAGCCAGTCGCGCATCACTTGCGCCACGCGCAGCGCGCCCGAATGCTCGACGCGCTCGACCAGCCGCTGCCAGCCTTCGGCGGTGGCCGGTGCGGGGGCCGCGGCGCTCGCGCCGTTGCTGTTGCCGGGAGGGGCGGGCACTGCGGCCACGCCGTTGGCCGCCATGTCGGCCAGCTTCTTCGCCAGCGCGCCGGGGTCGGGCATGTCGGCGGCGTGGAGCACGCGCAGCAGCGCCATGTGCGCCGCCACCAGCGGATCGGGCGCCTTGCGCACCTCGTCATGCCCCTTGAGCAGGAGCTGCCACAGCCGGTGGAGCTGGCCGGGAGCGAGAGTGCCCGCCCAGCCCTCGATCGCCTCGCGCTCCTCGACCGACGCCGAGTCGGCCGCGTTGCCGCCGATCTGGGCGACCGTGACGCGGTGGGCGAGTTCCATCATCGCGCGCATCAGCGCGAGCGGTTCGACGCCCAGCGCATATTGCCGGTCGACCTCGGCCATCAGCGCCTTGGGATCGCCTTCGAGCAGCGCCGCGAACAGCCGCCGCCGGGCGCCCTTGTCGGCGAGACCGAGCATGTCCTGCACGCGCGCGGCGGTGACCCTGGGGTTTCCGGCGCCGCCGCCTTCCATGTCGGCGTGGGCGATCGCCTGGTCGAGGATCGAGAGCCCGTCGCGCACCGAGCCCTCGGCCGCGGCGGCGATCATGTGCAGCGCTTCCTCCTCGGCCTCGACGCCTTCCTGGCGGCAGACGCCGGCGAAGTGCTGCTGCAGCATCGGCGCGGGGATGCGCTTGAGGTCGAACCGCTGGCAGCGGCTGAGCACCGTCACCGGCAGCTTGTCGACTTCGGTGGTGGCGAACAGGAACTTCACGTGCGGCGGCGGTTCCTCGAGCGTCTTGAGCAGCGCGTTGAAGGCGTTGCGGCTGAGCATGTGGACTTCGTCGATGATGTAGATCTTGTAGCGCGCGCTGACCGCGGCATAGCGCACGGCCTCGATGATCTCGCGCACGTCGTCGACGCTGGTGTGGCTCGCGGCGTCCATCTCGATCACGTCGATGTGGCGCCCCTCGGCGATCGCCCGGCACGGCTCGCACTGGCCGCACGGGTCGATCGTGGGCCCGCCCTGCCCGTCCGGGCCGACGCAATTGAGCGCCTTGGCGATCAGCCGCGCGGTGCTGGTCTTGCCGACGCCGCGCACGCCGGTCATCAGGAAGGCATGCGCCAGCCGGTCGCGCGTGATCGCGTTGGCCAGCGTCTGGACCATCGGGTCCTGCCCGATCAGCTCGGAAAAGGTCTGCGGCCGGTACTTGCGGGCGAGCACGCGATAAGGTTGCGCCGCGGCGGGCGGTGCTGCTTTCGGAGGCGCGGGCTTGGGCGGCTCGGCGGTCGGCTCGGGCTTGTCCGGTGCCGGCTCGCCGAACATCGCCGACTGGCCCGCCGCTTCGAGCTCGGCAGCGGTCGGCTTGACCGCTTCCTCGCCTTCGGGCGGCGCGCCCTCGCCGAACATCTCGCCGGAATCATCCATGCGCGGCAAGGTAGGGCCTCGGCCCGCGAATGTCATGGCAACAATGGTGTGGAGAAAGCGAGCCTGACGCTATGCGTCGATAGGAGCCGGGCGACCCGCTGCCATCCGTTGTGGCTGCTTCCTTCCGGACCTGACCAGGTTGGCGGACGCGAACGTCCACCCGACTCCCGGGCAGGCATATGGCCGCCAAGAGCCGGATTTGCAAGGCGCCGCCGCCGCGATAGACTGGACCGGCGTAGATGGGGGCAATCGCGTGCGTGCATTCGTAGCCATCGCTGCGGCCGGCATGGTGCTGGCCCAGCCGGGTCCGGCGCTGGCGCTGGCTGCCCGCACCGTGCCGTTCGACCTCGGCGACGACAGCAGCGAATGGGCGTTCGACGGCGAATGCGACGATCCCCGCTTCGTCGGCGAGGGAATGGCCGATTACCTGCTGACCGATTCGATCGGCGCCGATGCGACCGATTGCCGGGCGGCCTACATCCTCGGGACGATCGAGGCCGACCCGCACTTCCTCGAGCCGGCCAGCCCGAAGGAAATCCTGTGGGGCGACGACGGGGGCGAATTCGCCAACGACGGGGTGTGCGAGGATGTCCGCTTCACCGGCTATTTTTCCGCCGACCTCGACTACCTGGCCGAGGACATCGGCCACGATGCGAGCGATTGCCGGGCGATGTTCGTCAGCGGCCGCGCCCGCTGGAGGGGCGCCGCGCTCGACTAGGGCGTGTACCCATAGACCCCTTGGGCCATGACGGAGCCGATTTTGGCCCGAGGCAAGGAGCGAGGAGGGAAGCGATGCCAAAGCATCGTGAGCGACGAGCGACGCCGCATTCGGGCCAAAAGCGGCCCGCCGCAGTGCGGTCGCCCGGGAAAGCCCTCCGGCAGCGTTGCGCCGCTTGTGCGGGCAGACCAGCCCGCCCTGCGCGCCGCGCCTTGCCGGCGAACTTTCCCGGGCGATCCTGGCCGAAGGGGTCTATGGGTACACGCCCTAGCGGAAGTTGTCGGCGTAGGCCTGGATCTTGAGCTTCTTCGGCGGAACCGCGTGGACCAGCGCGGAAATGCCGTGCTTTTCGGCATAGGCCTGCGCCGCCGCGCAGCTCGGGAACCTCAGCTGGAGCTGCTGGCGCGTGTCGCCGCTGCCGGCCCAGCCCATCAGCGGGTCGGGCTTCTCGGCCTCGGCGGGCACGAAGTCGAGGATCCACTGGTGGTCAAGCGCCTTGCCGGACTGCATGGCGTTCTTCGGGCGCTGGTAGATACGGGCCTGCATGGCGATCCTTTTTTCTAGTGCCTCAAACGCCGGGCGCGAGCCATCCGGCTCGCTTGGCTTCGGCCTGACCGGCCGACGCGCGTTCGCGCTTGCGGGCCGCAAGTGCGGCCCGAATCCCCTAATTCAGCCGCCCGAGTTTTGGAAGGCGTTCCTGGTCTTCAGGCTGGGCTTTTCCGCCCACGGCTGGTCGGGCCAGCGATGCTTGGGGTAGCGGCCCTTCATGTCCTTGGCGACGTCCTTCCAGCTGCCGCGCCAGAACCGGGGCAGGTCGCGCGTCGCCTGGATCGGACGGCCCGCGGGGCTGGTCAGCTTCAGCAGCAGCGGCGCATCGCCGATCATCGGGTGGGCATCGAGCCCGAACAGCGCCTGCACGCGCACTTCGACCGCAGGGGCGTCGGGGCCGGCATAGTCGATCGGATGGCTGGTGCCAGCAGGGGTGACGAATTCGCGCGGGGCCAGCCGGTCGAGCTTCTGGCGCGTTTCCCAGTCGAGCATGCCGAGCAGCGCGTCGACCAGCTTTCCCCTGGCAATGCCGAGATCGCGGCGTCCGCGAAGCAGGGGGCCGAGCCAGTGACCGGCCTGCGCGGCCAGGCGTTCGGGCGAAAGCGCCTCGATCCCGGCGAACCGCGCCCGCGCCACGAGGCCGGCCGGAAGCAGTTCCCCCAGCTTTTCGACAGCCTTTTCCACAAGCAGCGCGGCGACCGCTTCGCCATCCGGCTCGGGATCGGGCCCGCTGGCCAGCACGATCGCGCCGAGCTTGCGCTCGAGCCGCGCCTCGACCCGCTCGCCGGTCCACCGGAGCACGCTGCGCCGCTCGATCCGCCCAGCCAGCCATTGCTCGACCTCGGCCGTCGTGAGCGGCAGGGCGGCGGTGATCCGCGCGCCCTTCGCCTGCCCCTGGGCGTCGCCGATGGCGAGCCATTCGGCCGTGGCGAGCGGCGAGGCCGCGTCGAGCACGTATCCGCGTCCGCCCGCCGACAGCCAGCTATCGCCCGTCGCATCGCGCCGCCGCGCGAGGTTGTCGGGCAAGGCCATGGCGAGGAGCACGCCGAGGGGCGGCCCCCCTCCCAACCCCTCCCCGCCGGGGAGGGGGGACAGCGACCGCGCCTTGGTCGCCCAGCCCGCCGCCAGCTTGCGGCTCGCCTCGGCGCGGGGGGAGCGATCGCCGTCCCAGCGTGACAGGCGCTGTGCCAGGTCCTCGCCGCGCCCGCCGAGGCCGCGTTCCTGCAGCAGCAGCGCCAGTCTGGCCGCCTGGGCCGCCGCGCCATGCTCGGCGCCGTAGAGCACCATCGCCGCCTGCCACGGCGCCATCGGCAGCGAAGCGATCCGGCGGCCCCGTTCGGTTATGCGCCCTTCCCTGTCCAAGGCGCCGAGCGCCTCCAGCCGCCCGCGCGCGGCCGACAGCGCGGGCGGCGGCGGCGGATCGAGCCACGGCAGCGAGGCCGGGTCGGCCGCGCCCCATTGCGCCAGCGCCAGCACCAGCGGCGCGAGGTCGCTCGTCAGCATCTCGGGCGGGTCGAACCGGGCCCTGCCGGGATGCGCCGCTTCCTCCCACAGGCGGTAGGCGACGCCCGGGCCCTGGCGCGCGGCCCTCCCGGCGCGCTGCGCCGCGGCGGCCTGGCTGGCGCGATGCGTGACGAGGTGCGTCACGCCCGCGGCGATATCGAACTCGGCGCGGCGCGAGAGGCCGGCGTCGACCACCACCGAGACCCCGTCGAGCGTGATCGAGGTCTCGGCGATCGCGGTCGCCAGCACGATCCGCCGCCGTCCTTGCGGATCGCGCCGGATCGCCGCGCGCTGGGCGGCGGGCTCGACCTGGCCGTGCAGCGGCAGGATCGGCACGCCGGGCAGGCGCCCAGAGAAATGTTGCTCCAGCCGCTCGCGCGTGCCCTCGATCTCGCCGACGCCGGGCAGGAAGGCGAGCACGTCGCCTTCTTCCTCGCGCCAGGCGGTGAGCACCGCGCTCGCCATCGCCTCGTCGGTGCGCAATTCGGGACGGCTGCCGAGCCATTCGATGCGCAGCGGATGGGCGCGGCCCTCGCTTTCGATCACCGGGGTCCCCGCCCCCATCAGCCCGGCGAAGCGCGCGCCGTCGATCGTCGCCGACATCACCACCACGCGCAGGTCCTCGCGCAGCACCGCCCGGCTCTCGAGCGCCAGCGCCAGGCCGAGGTCGCTGTCGAGGTGCCGCTCGTGCGCTTCGTCGAACAGCACGGCGGAGACGCCCGCAAGCTCCTGGTCGCCAAGGATCTGCGACACGAAGATCGCCTCGGTGACGACGAGGATGCGGGTCGCCGCCGAGCGCTTGCTGTCGAGCCGAGTCAGGTAGCCGACTCGCTCGCCCACCTTCTCGCCCATTGTTTCGGCCATCCGCTCCGCCGCCGCCCGCGCGGCAACCCGCCGCGGGCTGGTGAGCAGGATCGTGCCGGCGCACCACGGCTGGTCGAGCAGCGCCGGAGCGACGGCGGTGGTCTTGCCCGCCCCCGGCGGCGCGACCAGCACCGCGCCAGTCCGCGCGCGCAGGGCGGCGAGCAGCTCGGGCAGGACGGCGTGGATGGGGAGGTCGGGGGCTTCAGCCATTCTCGTCATGCTGAACTCGTTTCAGCATCCATTCCGCCTTCTGGCGATGTCCGTTGGGTGGGGCACGATGGACCCTGAAACGAGTTCAGGGTGACGAACATGGGAGCAGGGCTCAATACCCGCGGCTGACCGCGAACTGCGCGGCTTCCGCCATTGCCGCGCGCGCCTTGCAGTCGGGGAAGATCGCCAGCGCATCGCAGGCGCGCTGGGCGAAGTGGCGGGCGCGCTCGCGCGTGGCGGCGATCGCGTCGTGGCGGCGGATCAGCTCGACCGCGTGGGCGAAATCGTCCTCGTCGGTGCGGAAGCCGGCGATGGCTTCCTGCCAGAAGCGCCGCTCCTCGTCAGAGCCGCGGGCATAGGCGAAGATCACCGGCAGGGTCATCTTGCCTTCGCGGAAGTCGTCGCCGCGATCCTTGCCCATGTCGGCGGTGCCGGTGTCGTAATCGATCGCATCGTCGACCAGCTGGAAGGCGATGCCGAGGTTGCGGCCATAGTCGTCGAGCGCCTGCTCGTCGGCCTCGCCGCATTCGGCGACGACCGCGGCAATGCGGCTGGCGGCGGCGAACAGCGCGGCGGTCTTGGCGCCGATGATGTGTAGGTAGCGCTCCTCGCTGGTTTCGATCCGGCGCTGCGCGGTGAGCTGGTCGACTTCGCCCTGGGCGATGATCGCGCTGGCCGAGCTGAGAATCTTGAGCACCTTGAGGCTGCCGTCCTCGACCATCAGCTCGAACGCGCGGGAGAACAGGAAGTCGCCCACCAGCACGGTCGCGGGATTGCCGAAGACGATGTTCGCCGCCGACTTGCCGCGGCGCGTCTCGCTGCCGTCGACCACGTCGTCGTGCAGCAGCGTCGCGGTGTGGATGAACTCGACCGCGGCGGCGAGCTTGTGGTGCCGCGTGCCGTTGTATCCGACCAGCTCGGCGCCGGCGAGCGTCAGCATCGGCCGCATGCGCTTGCCGCCGCCGGCGATGAGGTGGCCGGCCAGCGCCGGGATCAGGGGGATCTCGCTCTGCATCCGGTCGAGGATGATGGCGTTGACCGCGTTCATCGCGGTAGCGGTGAGATTGAGTATCGGAGCCAGTGACGGCTCCGCGCCCTCGAATCTCCTCGGCAGCGGAATGACCTCGGCGCTCATTTCCCGGCAATTGGGGGCACACCGCGCGCTTGGCAAGCGCGCAATTGCTGCTAGCGTCGCAAGCCTATGGCCAGCCGACCCCAAGAACCGCAGGACGAGCAGCAGAGCGACGAAGTGCTCGCCAGCTTCCGCAAGAGCATCGACAATATCGATGCCGCGCTGATCCACATGCTTGCCGAACGCTTCCGCATCACCCAGGCGGTCGGCGAATACAAGGCGAGGATGGCGATGCCGCCGGCCGACCCGGAGCGTGAGGAGCGGCAGATCAAGCGCTTGCGAAACCTTGCCGAAGAAGCCGATCTCGATCCCGAATTCAGCGAGAAGTTCATCCGATTCGTGATTGAGGAAGTGATCCGCCACCACCAGCGGGCACGCGGAAAGTAGCCGAACCTTTGAGGAAAGTGAGCGCCGCCCGGTATATATGAAGGGGAGAAGGCGGCGCTCGTTTCAGACTGCGACTATCCGAAGGGCTCCCCTATTCCTTGTTTCTCAAAAGGCCTGCCTTCGCGACTGGACGAACCAGCCTGCCTTCTCTTGCGGGCAAATCGCTTCGGCGGACGGATTTTCCCAATGCCAATTCGTCCTGAACCGTATAAACTGTTGTTATAGGGCTTCCGGCTCGCGCCAAGACCGTAACGCGCGGTTCGGGCTAGTACGCTGATCGGAAAATAGAAAATCGCAACCGGAATGGCGAACACGCGTGGTCTTTCCGGTGCGGGAGAGCCCGGCTTGATTGGCAGCACGGCGGATTCCCGCCAAGATTTTCACGGCAACCAAGTAGGCAGGTCATGATCGTATCCCTCGTCAAGCTTCGCCAGCTGGTCACCGTCGCGCGCTGCGCAAGCCTCACGCGCGCGGCGGAGGAGCTCAACATCAGCCAGCCGGCGCTGAGCCGGAGCGTCGCCTTCATCGAGAAGGTCTACGGCGTGCAGATTTTCGACCGCACGCCGCAGGGCGTGGTGCCGACCCAGGCCGGCGCGGCGATCGTCGAGGAAGCTTCGCGGCTGCTGCGCTCGGCCGAGACCTTCGACCACAACGCCAGCCTGATCGGCGAAGGGCGGCTGGGCCAGGTGTCGGTCGGCATGGGCCCGGCCATCTCGAGCCTGGTGATGGCGAAGGCGTGCATGGCGCTGATGTCGGATTCGCGGACGATTTCGATTCGCGCGCACATTCGCCGGGCCGATCACCTGCTCAAGTCGCTCATCGCCGAGGAAGTCGAGCTCGGGCTGCTGGTCGACGTCGATCTCGACCTTTCCGACGAATTCGCGACCACCAAGGTCGGCGTCGCCACGACCGCGCTGATGGCCCGCAAGGGCCATCCGCTGGAGCACAAGCGCCGGATCAAGATCGCCGACTTGCGCGAATACCCGATCGCCGGGCCGCTCGACATCAACGTGCGGCCGAATTTCAGGCCCATCGCCCAGGTCATCGTATGCGACGATTACAAGGCGCTGACCGAAGTGGTCAGGAACACCGACGCGCTGTTCCTGGGCTCGCGCCTGTTCGCCCGGAAGGCGTGCGAGGAAGGCGGCCTTGCCGTGCTCGACGTCGACTTCCCGCCCGAAGAGCGCGAGTTCGACATCCTCGCGGTCACGCTCAAGGGGCGCACGCTGTCGCCCAGCGTCAACCTGATCATCGATTGCTGCCGATCGGTGCTGGAACAGCCGGCCTAGGCCCCCCGCAAGGGCTCAGCCGGCGCGCGGCAGGCGCAGGCGGGCGAGAGGTCGTTCCCCGGGCCAATGCAGAAAGGGGCGGATGCTTTCGCACCCGCCCCTCGCTTCTTGTGGGATTCTCAGGCTGCCGGGATTCAGGCGGCCTGGAGATTGACCGCGCTGGACTTGCCGCGCTGGTCGTTCTCGAGGTCGTAGGTCAGACGCTGATCCTTCTCGAGCGAGCTCATCCCGGCGGCCTGGACCGCGGAAATGTGCACGAAGGCGTCGTTGCCGCCCGCTTCGTTGGTGATGAAGCCGTAGCCCTTGGCGTTGTCAAAAAATTTCACTGTACCGGTCGCCATAAATATTTCCTTCTTGAAGGAGCCGGAATTCGGCTCCACGACGCTAATAGAAGCAAGAGAAGGAAGTAGGACCGATAAGGCACCGCAAACCGTCAATTTCAGCTGTAGCGAGGCCTATATAGGAACGGAAAACGCGAATGTTAGGGCCTATGCCGGCAGCAGGCGCCACGATTTCGCAGGTCCCGCTCATTGCGAAACGGCGGGCGCACCATATATCGGGCGAGCCATCGGCATGCCTCCCCCTCGGCACTTGTCCTAACGGCCTCAACAGAACGGAAGATTGATGTCCCCCACACCGCTAAAGCCGTTCAAGATCGCCAAGGATGAAGCGGGCCAGCTGCGCCTCACCGTGCGCGAGACCCGCTATAACAGCCAGGGCTACCCCTGGGTGACCGAAAGGCTGCTCGACGAAAGCTTCGCCAACGCCGCTGCCGCGCGTGCCTATGCCACGGAGCATTATGGCGCCGAGGCGGGGCAGTTCTCGGCCAAGTGAGCTTTCGGGCGGTTACCCCGCCCGCGGCAGCTTCAACGTAGCGAGCAGGCCGCCCAGGTCCTCGCTCTCGCCCAGCTCCACCTCGCCGCCGTAGATCTCGGCCACGTCGCGCACGATCGCAAGGCCGAGCCCGGTGCCCGGCTTTTCGGTGTCGAGCCGGGCGCCGCGCGCGAACAGCGCGCCGCGCTGGCTTGCGGGAATGCCGAGCCCGTCGTCCTCGACCCACACCGTGCACAACTCCTCGTCCGGCGCGGGATCGACGGTGACGAACACGCTGCCGCCGCCGTACTTGGCGGCGTTTTCGATCAGGTTGCCGAGGATTTCATCGAGATCCTGCCGTTCGATCGCCACCATCGCAGCGGGCGATCCGTCGATGTCGAAGCGGACCCCGGGATAGAGCCGGCCGACCGCCCGCTCGACCGCCTCGGCGCTTTCCATCACGTTGGCGCGCGACAGGCCGATCGCCCGCCGGCCGACGGCGCGCGCGCGCGTCAGGTGATGGTCGACCTGCCGGCGCATCAGCGCCGCTTCGCGCAACACCGTCTCGTCGAGGTCTGGCGCATGCGCGCTGGCGGCATTGGTCAGCACCGTGAGCGGCGTCTTCAGCGCGTGGGCAAGGTTGCCGGCATGGGTGCGCGCTTCCTCCGCCTGGAGTTCGGAATGGGCGAGCAGCGCGTTCAGCTCCTCGACCATCGGCTGCACTTCCAGCGGCAGCGGGTCGGTCACCCGGTTGCGGCCCGTGCTGCGGATGCGGGCGATCGCCAGGCGGATGCGGCGCAGCGGGCTGAGGCCGTACCAGGTCTGCAGCATGGCCATCAGGAACAGACCGATGCCGAGCACCGCGAACGACCAGGCGAGGATCGAGCGGATGCTGGCGATCTGCTGATCGAGTTCCGCGCGCGCGCCGGCGACGATGAAGGTCCATTCGGTGTCGCTGCCCGGCAGGCGGATCGTCCGTTCGACCACGCGCAACGGCTCACCCGCGAACTGCTCGGAATCGTGATAGTACGGCTCGTTGCGCGCGGTCTGGCCGCTGATCTCGAGCGTGCGGTCCCACAGCGAGCGCGAGGGGTAAGGCTCGTGCCCCTGGCCGTTGATCTGCCAATAGAGCCCGCTGTTCGGCTCGAGAAACCGCTGATCTCCTAATGGACGGTTGAAATAGACATCGCCGTAGGGATCGATCTCGGTCGAACCGAGCATCGCGTTGAGGCTGTAGTCGAGCTGGTCGTCGAACTGGCGGATGACGAGCGCGGTCAGCGTGCGATCGAGCGCCACGCCGCCGACGAGCAGCAGGATCGTGATCCACCCCGCCGCGATCAGCATCATGCGCCGCGCCAGGCTGCCGGTGTGCGGCGTCATGGCCCCGTCACCGGACGCGCCGCCCTGCTTCGAAGCGCCGCTCCCGTCCTCCGGCGCTTGCGCCAGCGAGGAAGGCTCACTCGCGCGGCGGTTCGTCGGGGTCGTCGAGGCTGTAGCCGAGGCCACGGATGGTGGTGATCACGTTGGCGCCCAGCTTCTTGCGAATCCGGGTGACGAAGACCTCGATCGTATTCGAATCGCGGTCGAAATCCTGATCGTAGATATGCTCGATCAGTTCGGTGCGGCTGACCACCTTGCCCTTGTGGTGCATCAGGTAGCTCAGCAGCTTGTATTCCTGCGCGGTCAGCTTGACCGGCTCGCCCGCGCGCGTGACGCGGCCCGAGCGGGTATCGAGCCGCACGGCGCCGGCGGACAATTCGGAACTGGCGTTGCCCGAAGCGCGGCGGATCAGCGCGCGCAGGCGGGCGATCAGTTCCTCCGTCTGGAACGGCTTGGCGAGATAATCGTCGGCCCCGGCATCGAGCCCGGCGACCTTGTCCGACCAGCTGTCGCGCGCGGTCAGCACCAGGACCGGGAAGTTGCGCCCTTCCCTGCGCCACATGCCGAGCACGGTCAGCCCGTCGATTTCTGGCAGGCCGAGGTCGAGGACCACCGCGTCGTAATCCTCGGTCGAACCGAGGAAATGACCGTCCTCGCCGTCGGTGGACAAGTCCACCGCATAGCCGTTCTGCTCCAGCGTGCCCTTGAGCTGCTGGCCGAGAGTCGGCTCGTCTTCGACGATCAGGATGCGCATTCACCGTCCCTTGTTCTGACGCAGCCCTGAATCTGGGGCTTGAACATGAACGCGTCAATGGCAGGGGTGTTTCCCAAGCGCTATTTGGAAATCCGCAGGATGCGGGCGGTGCGCCCGTCGACGTCGACCCAGACGACCTGGCCGCGTTCGTTGTCGATGAACTTGAGGCGATAGGCGCGCGCCACTTCGTCGAATTCGGGCGTGAGATATTCGAGGCCGCGGCGCTCGATCTGCGGCACGACGATGCGCTCGATCTCGCGCAAGGTCAGCACGTTGCCGGCGCGCATTTCCTTGCGCGCGCTCTGCTGGTCGCCCCGGTTCTGCTGGGCAAGCGCAGGCGTGGCGGAGATTCCGCCCGCCAGGAGCACGCCGGCAAAGAAGAGGAAGAACAGCTTGCGCATCATGCGCTTGTGCCTAGGGGGCGCGCTTTGAACAAGCCGTGAATGTTCGCGCCGCCCGCCGTTCACCCTAGCGAGTCATTTCGTACTTCACCGTCACGGTCACCCCGGTACCGACTTCGCCGGGCTCGATCGGGGTCTTCGCGTCCTGCGCCCCCTCGGCGCGAATCGCGGCCGCCATCGGGAGCGGGCCGCCGCCCTGGAAGCTCTCGGAGACCTCGAGCAGGCGCAGGCCGGAATAGCCGGCCATGCGCGCGTAGTCCTGCGCCATCGCCTGCCCGCGCGCGAACGCCTTCGTGCGCGCCGATGCCTTGGCCGCCGCGTCGTCGTCGAGCATGAAGCTGGGGCCATAGACGGTGTTCGCCCCGGCGGCGACCAGCGCGTCGAGCACCTCGCCCACCGAATCGAGCTTGCGCAATTTCACCGAGACCTGGTTCGTCGCCTCGTAACCGACAAAGGTCGGCGTGCCGCCTTCGGGGCGGTAATCGTACTGCGGGTTGAGGTTGAAGGTGGAAGTCTGGATGTCCTTCGCCTCGATGCCGAGCGATCGCAGCCGTGCGATCACCCTTTCCATCGCCGCGGCGTTCAGCCGCACGGCTTCCTTGGCGGTCCGCGCGCGGACGGTGACCCCTGCGCCGACCTGGGCGAGGTCGGGCCTCGAATTGACCACTTCGTCGACCGTGAGCTCGACCACCGGGCCAGGCGACTGGATCTGCACCTCGGCAGCGGCCGCGGGCGCGGCCAATGCGGCCATGGCAAGCATCGGGATTACATATCGAACCATCGGAAATTCTCCTTCGCCGCAACGGCCGCCCACTCGGGCAATACGCGCCGATCAGCCCGAGCGTTCCCCCGATCGCTTCGCGCCGGGCATGGCGCAGCTCGATTCCATTCTCGCGGGCGCGGCTCAGCGAAGCAAGATCGACCCTTCGACCGGCCTGGGGCGAACGCAAAAGAGGTTTGACCTCCCTTCGGCATCCTCTAACTGCGCCCGCCATGGCGGAACCACCGATCCTTTCCTGGGAAGGCCTTGGCCTGCAGCAAGGCGGCCGCTGGCTGTTCCGCGATCTCGATCTGCACATCGGCCCGCGCGACCGCCTGGCGCTGATCGGCCGCAATGGCGTGGGCAAGACCACCCTGCTCAAGCTGATCGACAACCGCATCGAGGCGGACCTGGGCTTGCGCTCGATCCAGCCCGGCACGAGGATCGTGATGCTCGAGCAGGACCCGTTCTTCACCGGCTACGACACGCTGATGGACTTCGCGCTCGACGGCAACGACGCCCCCGCGCGGCACGAAGTCGAAGCGATCGCCGGGCAGCTCGGCATCGACATGGAGCGCCCGGCAGAAAGCGCCAGCGGCGGCGAACGGCGGCGCGCCTCGATCGCCCGCGCGCTGGCGATGGCTCCCGACCTGCTGCTGCTCGACGAGCCGACCAACCACCTCGACCTTGCCGCGATCGAGTGGCTCGAAGGCTGGCTGACACGTTACAAGGGCGCGTTCATCGTCATCAGCCACGACCGCACCTTCCTGAAGCGCCTGACCAAGGCGACGCTGTGGCTCGACCGCGGATCGCTCAGGCGCAAGGAAATCGGCTTCGGCGGCTACGAGGCTTGGGAAGAACAGGTCTACGCCGAAGAAGCGCGCGCGGCGGAAAAGCTCGACGCCAAGCTCAAGCTCGAGGCCCACTGGCTCGAGCGTGGGGTGACCGCGCGGCGCAAGCGCAACCAGGGGCGGCTCGAGAAGCTCCACCAAATGCGCGCCCAGCGGGCGGCGATGCTGAGCCCGGCGGGCACCGCGAAGCTGGCGCTGGCGACCGACGAGGAATCGCGCGCCAAGTCGGTCATCGTCGCCGAGAAGGTGACCAAGCGCTATGGGGAGCGCACGATCATCCGCGACTTCTCCCTGCGCATCCAGCGCGGCGACCGGATTGGCATCGTCGGCGCCAACGGCGCGGGCAAGACCACGCTGCTCAGGCTCCTGACCGGCGAACTGGCGCCGGACGAAGGCGAAGTGACCCTGGCCAAGACGCTCAAGGGCGTGATGATCGACCAGCAGCGCGCGCTGATGCAGCCCGAACGGACGGTGCGCCAGATCCTGGCCGAAGGCGGCGACTGGATCGACGTGCGCGGGGTTCGCAAGCACGTGCAGGGCTATCTCAAGGAATTCCTGTTCGATCCCGCGATCGTCGACATGAAGGTCGGCGTGCTGTCGGGCGGGGAGCGCTCGCGCCTGCTGCTCGCCCGCGAATTCGCCAAGGCCTCGAACCTGCTGGTGCTCGACGAGCCGACCAACGACCTCGACCTCGAGACGCTCGACCTGTTGCAGGAAGTGATCGCCGATTACGAAGGCACGGTGCTGATCGTCAGCCACGACCGCGACTTCCTCGACCGCACGGTGACGGTCACGCTCGGCCTCGACGGCAGCGGCACGGTCGATATCGTCGCCGGCGGCTACGCGGACTGGGAAGCCAAGCGGACGAAGCGGGCGGCGCCGGGCAAGGCGAAGGCGGCAAGAGCCGAAGCCCCTCCGCCCCAACCTCCCCCGCCGTCCAGGCGTGCCAAGCTCAGCTACAAGGACCAGCGCGATTACGATTTGCTGCCCGCGCGGATCGAGGAACTCGACGCGGCGATCGCGCGCGACGAAGCGGCACTGGCCGACCCCGATCTCTACACGCGCAATCCGGCGAAATTCGCGCAGCTGACCGCCGCGATCGCCAAGGCGCGGGCTGAAAAGGATGCCGCCGAAATCCGCTGGCTCGAACTGGCGGAAATGGTCGAAGGCTGAATTGCTCGCCTTCGGGCGACGGGACGTCCGCCAAGAGGGATATCCGCCCTTCTCGTGCACCCGTCATGCTGAACTTGGTCCAGCATCCATCGCGCCTCCGGAACCGGTCGTTGGTGGGGAGAAATTGACCCTGAACCAAGTTCAGGGTGACAAGCTTGGGAGGTCCCGCAAACGTCCGCAATGGGTCGTCAGCGCAGGGCAACCCTACCCCGCCTTGACCTTCGCGATCCACGCCTCGACCCGCTTGTCGAGCAGCGCTAGCGGCATCACGCCTTCCTTGATGATCTCGTGGAACTGCCTCAGATCGAAGCGATCGCCGAGTTCGGCCTGCGCGCGGTTGCGCAGGCTTCGCCACACATTCTGGCCGATCTTGTAGCTGCATGCCTGCCCGGGAGAAGCGCAATAGCGTTCGACCTCGCGCTGGCTGCGCGCCCTTGTGAAGCCGGTCGTCGCGACCAGGTAGTCGGTCGCCTTCTCGCGGCTCCAGCGCTTGGCGTGAAGGCCCGTATCGACCACCAGCCGCGCCGCGCGGAACAGCCAGCTCTGCAGCGCCCCCGCCTTTTCCAGCCCGCTATAGCCGCCGAGTTCCTCGGCAACCTGCTCGGCGTAGAGCGCCCAGCCCTCGCCATAGGCGGACAGCCAGTAATTCTTGAGCAGCAGCGGCAGGTCCTGGTCCTGCTGCAGCAGGCTCAAGTGGAGGTGATGGCCCGGCACGCCTTCGTGGTAGGTGAGCGCAGGCAACGAATATTTCGGCCAGTCGCCGGTATCCTTGAGGTTGATCCAGTAGATTCCCGGGCGCGAACCGTCGAGCGAGGCGATGTTGTAATAACCGTTGGACGCGCCGTCCTGGATTTCGACCGGCACACGCCTGATTTCGAGCGGCTGTGTCGGGATCGTGGCGAAAGCCTGCGGCAACTTGGCCTGCATCGCCTGCACGCCTTCGTTGAGCGAGGCGATCAGCGCGGCGCGCCCGGCATCGTCATTGGGAAAAAGCTGTTCGGGGCGTGTGTTGAGCTGCGTCAGGCGGTCACCGACCGAACCCTGGGTCAGGCCGGCGCCCTTCAGGATGGCGTCGAGTTCCGACGAGATTTCGGCAACCTGTTCGAGCCCCGTCCGGTGGATTTCCTCGGGCGGGAAATCGGTGGTGGTGAAATAGCGCAGCGCCTTCGCGTAAATCTCCTCGCCGCGCGGGACGCGCCACACCCCATCGCCACGCCGCGCCTTCGGCCGCAGGCCGCGAACAAGGTCGAGCTGGCGCTTGAGTGCGGGATAGACATCCTGCCCGACAATCGTCGCCGCGCGCGCACCCCAGTCGCCCGCAATGCCTTTTCCCGCCGCGCGCGAGGCAAGCGACCTGGCCATGCCGCTTTCGGCCGCAGCAGCGCCGAGCAGGGTGTCGATCTGCCCGGCGGCTAGATCGAGCGACCAAGCCGGAGCGAGATAGCCGCGCGCCGCATCCTCGCGCTGCGCGTCGGTTTCATCGTCGAGCGCAAAGGGAAACGCCGCGAGCCGAGCGAGATAGGCCTCGGCGTCGGCCGCATCCTCCACGGGATGGGTCGAATCGAGGAAGTCCGGGATCTCGAAATAGGCGCCATCCTGCTGGCTGAGGCGATAGGGGGAGCCGACATGCGCGATGCCGAAAGGCTCGGAAACGAGCCGCATGTCGAGCATGTCGAGCACCACTTCGCGCCGCACGCGCCAGATTTCGCTCAGGCCGGCGGGATCGATGGCGCGCAATTCGGCGAGCATCTTGCGCGCATGTTCTTCTTCGGCCGCCTCGCCCGCGCGGCTGTAGCTGTCGAGCCGCGAGCGTGCCCAGGCGAATTCACCCCTGTCGATGCCGAGCGAAGTCTGCGTCATCGGGCTCAGCATCATGTCGCCCGTGAACACGCGGTCGATCGCCTGGCGGAGCGAAGCGTCGGCCGGGGTCTGCGCAAATGCCAGCCTCGGTTCGAGCGCGATGACCAGCGCGACCGCGCCGGTTCCTGCAAGAAAATGCCTGCGATCCATGTTGAAGCCCCCTCCGGGATAGTTGCCCAAGGAACTTTCTGGCACGGCAAGCGGCGCGGCTCAAATCGCAGGGCGTGGAAAATCGACCAAAAGCCGATGCGGTCAAACGCAGGGCGAGGCGGCCCGTCACCCGATCCGGTAGAAGTCCGCCACCCGGTCGAGCGCCAGTTTCAGCACCAGCTTGCCGCTCCGGGCCGGCCATTCGAGCGCCTTTTCGGCCGCGGGCAGCGTCTCGCAGGCGCAGACCACGCGCCACAGGATGTCCTCCAGCCCCTTGCCCGCGGCGGCGATCGCGCCGTCGAAGCGGCGGCGGGCCGCGACCTGCCGCTCGGTCGGCGTAAGGGCGCCGTCGCCGGTGCCGCGAATCCGCACCGGATCCCACCGCATCGTCACGCTCGGCGCCAGCTGGGACCGCTCGTAGTCGGCGCGCAAGCGCTCGCCCGCGTCGAACAGGCGGTCGTCGAGGTGGCCGCGCGCGTGGAGCCAGCCGAGCGGCGATTCAGCGAGATTGACGGTGACGCTCCTGCGCCTTGGCGCCGTGCCGCCACGACGCCGCGGGCCTTCACTGGTCAGTTCGCGTTCGGCCAGCACTTGTCGCATGCGGTTCTCCTCCGTTCCGGTGGACCGGCGCCTTGACAAAACCGGTTCGTGTAGGAAAGTTGAATAACCTGATTGGTTATCGGAGAAGGCACGTGATCAACCGCATCCGCGACGTGCGCAAGGAAATGGGCATGACGCTGGCCGAAGTCGCCGCGGCCTGCCGCCCGCCGACCACCGCGCAGACCATCGGCCGCCTCGAAACCGGCATGCGCAATCTCTCGCTCGACTGGATGAACCGCATCGCCGCGGCGCTGGGCGTCGAGCCGGAAACGCTGCTCAAGGGCAATGACGCGGCAGCGCCGCAAGTCGTCGCCCGGCTGACCGAGGCGGGGGCCGAAGCGCTCGGCGCCCCGCGCGACGCGATCCTGCCGACCCAGCTCGATACGGGCGCACCGCTGGTCTGCCTGACGGTCGAGGCCTCGCAAGGGGAATACCGCGCCGGCGACCAGCTGTGGCTGCGCCAGGTCGCGCCCGAGGACGCGGCGAAAGTCATCAACCGCGACGTGCTCGTCCCGCGCAGCGGCGGGAGGTTCGCCTTCGGCCGGCTGATCGACCGCCAGGGCTCGCTGGTCGGGCTGCTTCCGCCGGGCATCGGGCAGCGCCAGGTGGTGATCGATGGGCCCGCCTGGCTGGCGGTCGCGGAAATGCTGGTCCGCAAGCTGTGAAGCGCCTGCTGTCGCTGGCGACGCTCTATCCCAACGCCCATGCCCCGCGCTTCGGCACTTTCGTCGCGCGCGGCCTCGAGGCGCTGGCGGCGCGCGACGACTGGCAGGTAAGCGTGATCAGCCCGATCGGCGTGCCGCCGGTCGCATTCGGCGAATACCGGGCGCTGGCGGCCGCGGCGGTCGACGGCGTCGAGCACGGCGTCGAGGTCCACCGGCCGCGCTTCACGCTGGTCCCGAAGCTCGGCGGGCCGTTCAATCCGTGGCTGATCGCCCGCGCCGTCCTGCCGCTCGCCCGCCGGCTCCATGCCGAAACGCCGTTCGACCTCGTCGACGCGCAGTTCTTCTATCCCGACGGGCCCGCCGCCGCGCGGGTCGCCAAGGCGCTCGGCCTGCCGTTCGCCATCAAGGCGCGCGGGGCCGACATTTCCTATTGGGGGGCCCGCCCCTACGCCCTGCAGCAGATGCGCGAGGCGGCGTGGGACGCCGCCGGCCTGCTCGCGGTGTCGGCCGCGCTGGCGGAGGACATGGCCGGGCTCGGCTTTCCGCGCGGCAAGATCGCGCTGCATTACACCGGCCTCGACCGCGACCTCTTCCGCCCGCTCGACCGCATCGAATGCCGCCGCCGGGTCGCGGAGCATTTCGGCTTCGAGCTGCCCGCCGGCGCGCCGTTGCTGGCGACGGTCGGCGCGCTGATCGGGCGCAAGGGACAGGAATTCGTCATCCGCGCGCTTGCCCGGTTGCCGGAAGCGCACCTGGTCCTGGTCGGGATGGGGCCGGACAAGGCGAAGCTCGAAACGCTCGCCGCGTCGCTGGGCGTAGGTGCCCGTGTGCATTTCCTCGGTTCGCTTGAGCACACCTTGTTGCCCGTTGTGCTGTCGGCCAGCGACGCGATGGTCCTGCCGTCGGCCAGCGAAGGCCTCGCCAATGCCTGGGTCGAGGCGCTCGCCTGCGGCTGCCCGCTGGTGATCACCGACGCCGGCGGCGCGCGCGAAGTGGTCACCTCGCACGAGGCCGGGGTGATCGTCGAACGGTCGGCCGATGCGATCGTGGCAGGCGTCGCACGGCTCCTCGCCGATCCGCCCGCGCGCGAGAAGGTCGCGGCCATGGCCGCCAGGTTCAGCTGGCAGGCCCACGCCGAGGCATTGGACCGGATCTATTCGGGAATCCTCCACCGAGACTGATCGTCATTGCGAGCGAAGCGAAGCAATCCAGGGCGGCATGGAACTGCCCTGGATTGCCGCACCCGCTTCGCGGGCTCGCAATGACGAATGGGAAATGGCGGTGGCGCCTAGGCTTCGCCGCGAGCGGCCTTGTCCTGCCGGTCCGCGGCGCTTTCGGTGGGCACGAAGCTGTCGCCGGTCACGCCCAGCCAGATCAGGATCGGCGCGGCCATGTAGATCGAGCTGTAAGTGCCGACGAAGATGCCGAGCGTGATCGCCGCGGTGAAGCCGAACAGGCTCGCCGGGCCGAGCAGCAACAGCGCGATCAGCACCAGCAGCAGCGTCATCGAGGTCATTACCGTGCGCGCCAGCGTCTCGTTGACCGACAAGTCGAGCAGCTCGGGCAGCGGCATCTTGCGGTATTTCTTCAGGTTCTCGCGAATGCGGTCGTAGACGACGATCGTATCGTTCAGCGAATAGCCGATGATCGTCAGGATCGCGGCGATGATCTTGAGGTCGAATTCGAGCTGGAACAGCGCGAACATGCCGAGCGTCAGCGAGACGTCGTGGAACAGCGCGAACAATGCGCCGACGCCGAACTGCCATTCGAACCGCACCCAGATGTAGATCGAGATCGCGATCATCGCGAACAGCAGCGCGTACATCGCGGTCGTGAACAGCTCTCCCGAAACCTTGCCCGATACCGCGCTGAGGTCGTCGATCCGCGCATCCTCGAAATTGCCGGTGATCGTGCTGGTGACCTGGCCGGTCATCGCGTCGGACGCCTGGGGATTGTCCTGCACCTCGGGCGGCAGGCGATAGCGGATGTTGACCGAGTTGGCCTCGCCCGCGCTCTGGATCACCGGTTCGCCGTAACCGAGCGCGCCGATCTTTTCGCGCAGCTCGGCGATCGGCGCCTCGGAGCTTTCGGTGAAGGTCACCTGGATCTGCTGGCCGCCGACGAAGTCGACGCCGAGGTTGAGGCCGCGCGTGAACACCAGCGTCAGGCTGGCCGCGACCAGCAGCAGGCTGATCGCGTAAAACGGCACGCGCCACCGCAGGAAGCGGATGTTGGTGTCGTCGGGGACAAGCTTGAGCAGGCGCATGGCGGGTCCCTCAGATATGCAGGTCGGTCGGGCGCGCGCGGCGCAGCCAGCCGGCGACCCACATGCGCGTGAGGGTGACGCCGGTGAAGACACTGGTGAACAGGCCGACGATGAGCACCACCGCAAACCCCTTCACCGGGCCCGAGCCGAACAGGAACAGCAGCATGCCGGCGATGAAGTTGGTGACGTTGGCGTCGTAGATCGCCCGGCTGGCTTCCCGGTAGCCGTTCTCGACCGCGGCGACGACGCGTCGCCCGCGTTTTCGCTCTTCGCGGATGCGCTCGTAGATCAGCACGTTGGCATCGACCGCGGCGCCGATCGTCAGCACGAAACCGGCCAGGCCCGGCAGGGTGAGCGTGGTGTTCATGACCGCCATGATGCCGACCAGCATCAGCACGTTCAGCACCAGCGCCAGGTTCGCGTACATGCCGAAGCGGCCGTAAGTGACCAGCATCAGCACGATCACCGTGCCGGCCCCGACCAGCATGGCGAGCACGCCCTTGCGGATCGAATCCGCGCCGAGCTCGGGCCCGACGGTGCCTTGCTGGATCACCGTGAGGTCGACCGGCAGCGCGCCGGAACGCAACGCGATCGACAGCTGGTTGGCGCTCTCCACCGTGAAATTGCCCGAGATCACCGCCGTGCCGCCGAGGATCGGCTCGTTGATATTCGGCGCCGAGAGAACCTTGCCGTCGAGGATGATGGCGAAGGGCTTGTTGACGTTTTCGCTGGTCAGCCGGGCGAACTTCGCCCCGCCCTGCGGATCGAAGGTGATGGTGACGGTCGGCTCGTTGGTCTGCGGGTCGAAGCTTTGCTGCGCATTCGTCAGCTGGTCGCCGCGAATGCCGCCGAGGCGCTTCACCGCGATCGAGGTGCCGACAAAGTCCGAACCTTCCTCGTACGGCACGATTTCGCTGCCCGGCGGGGCGATGCCCTGGGCGATGTCCGATTGCAGCGCGGTGCCGTCGACCAGCTTGAATTCGAGATTGGCGGTCTTGCCGAGCAGCTCGCGCAGCGCCTGCGGGTCGTCGAGGCCGGGCACTTCGACCGAGATGCGGTTGTCGCCCTGGCGGATGATGGTCGGTTCGCGCGTACCGAGCGCGTCGATGCGCTTGCGCACGACTTCGGTGGCGCTGTCCATCGCCTGGTCGACCGCCAGGTCGAGGCCCGCCTGGGTCTGCGTCAGGACAAAGCGGTTGCCGTCGACCACTTCCAGGTCCCAGTCGCGCACGGTGCCCTGGCCGTTGATCGCCGGGAGGATCGCCTCGCGCGCCGCATCGACCTGCGCGGGGTCCTCGAGCATGAACGACAAGCGGCCGCCCGCGCTGGAGATATCGCCGATGCGGATGCGCGGCGTGGCATTGCGCAAGGCGCCGCGCACGCTTTCCTCCATCGATTCGAGCCGCTGCTTGGCGACCTGGTCGGGGCTCGCTTCAAGCAGGATGCGGCTGCCGCCGGCAAGGTCGAGGCCGAGATTGACCATCGGCTGGGGCAGCCAGGCGGGCCAGCCCAGTCCGGCGTGCGACGTCAGCGATGGAATTGCGGCAGCGGCCGCGACCAGTGTCAGCGTCCAGAGCCAGATTCGCTTCCAGCGGGGAAAATCGAGCATGGGTTCGGTGCGTCCGTGAAGCCGGCCGTCAGTCGTTCGCCGGGGAGCCGCCGGGCGGGATGATGTCGCCGAGCGTCGCCTTGATGACCTTGACGCGCACGCCCTGGGCGATCTCGATCTCGGCGTAGCTGTCGTCGACCTTCACCACCTTGCCGACAATGCCGCCGGCGGTGACCACCTGGTCGCCCTTCTTGACCGCTGCGACCTTTTCGCGGTGCGCCTTCTGCTGGCGCATCTGCGGGCGGATGATCAGGAACCAGAAGATCGCGATCATGCCGATGATCGGCAGGAATCCGGTCCAGCCCGGCGCGGCGCCGGCACCGGCGGCGGCGGTAAGCATGTCAAGCATCGTGATCGCCCATCAGGTTGGATTTCATCCGTTTCACAGGCGGCTGGCGAGGCGCTTTCGGCCCCCTGCCGCCGGGTCGCGCCGCGCCTAGCAGCAAAGGTCCGGGCTGGCAATTGGGGCCCGTCTTGCCTTGCGTGGCGCCCGGGCCTATAGGCGCGCGCTCCACTGGATCGGGACGTAGCGCAGCCTGGTAGCGCATCACACTGGGGGTGTGGGGGTCGCTGGTTCGAATCCAGTCGTCCCGACCAGTGGAGCGATCCCCCCGACAAGCCCGCCGTTCAGCCGCCGCGCTCGACCCGGTTCTCGATCGCGCCGATGCCATCGACCTCGCAGCGGACTACGTCCCCGGCCTTGAGGTACTGGGGCGGGTCCATCCCCGCGCCGACGCCTTCGGGCGTGCCGGTGGCGATCAGGTCGCCCGGTTCGAGGGTAAAAGCGGTCGAGAGATATTCGATCTGCGCGGCGACCGAGTGGATCATGTTCGCGGTGGTGCTTTCCTGCCGCTTTTCGCCGTTGACGAAGCAACGCAGGGCGAGCGCCTGCGGATCGGGGATCTCGTCGGCGGTGACGATCCACGGGCCGATCGGGCCGTGGGTGTCGAAGCTCTTGCCCATGGTGAACGTCGGTGTGTGGCGCTGCCAGTCGCGCGCCGAGACATCGTTGGCGACGAGATAGCCGAAAACGTGATCGAGCGCGTCGGCGGCCTCCACGTGCTTGGCCGTCTTACCGATCACCACGCCCAGCTCGACTTCGTAATCGACCATTTCCGAAACGCCCGGATCGATCGGGTCGAACGGGCCGTTGATGCAAGTGGTCTGCTTGTTGAACCAGTACTGGTGCGGCGGCGGGCCGCCGTGGCCCATCTCGGCGATATGCTTGGCGTAGTTCATCCCGATCGCGAGATACTTGCCCGGCCGCAGCGGCGCGAGCAGGCGCACATCCTGCAGGCGGTGGTGCGGTGCAATTGGACCGGTCTTCTCGCCGATCCGCCGCAGCGCTTCGGCCCCGCCGGCGATCAGCGCGAGCATGTCGGGGAATGGGCAGCCGGCGGCGGCGAGACCGAACACGCCCTCGCCTTCAACCACGCCGATTTCGACCCGACCGTCGATTTCGAACCGCGCAAGCTTCATCGCCACCTCCCGGTTGCGCGCCGCATACGCCTTTGCGGCGAATCCGCCAATCGGCTATTTGGTACATCCTGTTTCCTACATGTACCATTTTGGTTATCACGGTCGCGACTCACAACTGCAGGAAATTGCCAATGGTCCTTCTCGAAACCCTCGTCGGCCCGATCGCCTCGCTGATCGACAAGCTCATTCCCGACCGGGAAGCGCGCGAAAAAGCCAAGCTCGAACTGCTGCGGCTGCAAGGATCGCAGGAACTCGAAACGCTCAATGCGCAGATCCAGGCGATCGTCGCCGAAGCGAACAGCAAGGACCCGTGGACCAGCCGCGCCCGGCCGAGCTTCCTCTACGTGATGTACGTCATGATCCTGTGGGCCCTGCCGATGGGCGTGCTGGCCGCGTTTCGCCCCGAAACCGCGCGCGACATCGCCTCGGGCATGAACTCCTACCTCAACGGCCTGCCGGAGCCGCTCTACGCGCTGTTCGGCACTGGCTACCTCGGCTACACGGCGGCGCGCCAGTGGGGCAAGATCAAGGGGGTGGAGAGATAAAGCTCAAAACCTACCTGTCACCTCCACGGAAGCGGCGGTCTCGCTTCAGATTTCTCACACGAAGCCGCGAAGGCACGAAGGTGCCGTGCCATGCGCCCTCTTTGTGCCTTCGTGGCTTCGTGTGATTCAAATTCCTGGCTTCCCGCTCACGCGGGAATGACGAAGGCGCGACACGTCTTTCCGCTCGGCTCCCTTCCCGCTAAGGCGCTCCCATGTCCGCCAACACCGTCTATGTCCTCAACGGACCCAACCTCAACCTGCTCGGCTTTCGCGAGCCGACGATCTACGGCAACGATTCGCTCGACGACATCGCCGGCATGCTCGAAGACCGCGCCCGCCAGCTGGGGCTGGAGATCGACATGCGCCAGTCCAATCATGAGGGCCACCTGATCGACTGGCTGCACGAAGCGCACTTCGCCAAGGCCAAGGCCGTCCTGCTGAACGCCGCCGGCTATACGCACACCAGCATCGCGATCCTCGACGCGATCACCTCGATCAGCGTGCCGGTGATCGAGGTGCACATTTCCGATCCCACGGTGCGCGAACCGTTCCGGCATCAGTCCTTCGTCGCGCTCGGCGCGGTCGACACTGTCCAGGGCATGGGCGCGCGCGGCTATGTCGTCGCACTGGAGAAGGCGGCCGCGCTCTAGGAATGCGCCCCGCCCCCTTGTCAGCATCGCCGCGCCCGCGCATAGGCGGGCGCCGGAACTGACAAGAGGCGCAGATGGCCGAATCCAAGGCTGCTTCCGGGCGTGCCCCGGCAATGACGATCGACGGCAAGCTGGTGCGCCAGCTGGCCGACATCCTGGCCGAAACCGGCCTTACCGAAATCGAAGTGGAAGAAGGCGGACGGCGCGTCCGCGTATCGCGCGCGGCCCCGCCGGCCCCCGTCGCCCACGTCGTGCCGCAGGCCGCCGCGCCGGCCGCCGCGCCCGCCCCGACGCCTGCGGCCGAAGCTGCCGCTGCCGCCGCTGCCGCCGCGGCCGATGCGATCAAGTCGCCGATGGTCGGCACCGTCTATCTCGCGCCCGAGCCCGGCGCCTCCGACTTCGTCAAGGTCGGCGACCAGGTGAAGGCCGGCGACACGCTGCTGATCGTCGAGGCGATGAAGGTGATGAACCCGATCACCGCCCCCGCCGCCGGCACGGTGAAGGCGATCCTGGTCGAGAACGCCCAGCCGGTCGAATACGACCAGCCATTGATCGTCGTCGCCTAGCGCCATGGCGATATCGCGAATCCTCATTGCCAACCGCGGCGAGATCGCGCTGCGCATCCACCGCGCGGCGCACGAAATGGGCATCGAAACGGTCGCGGTGCACTCGACCGCCGATGCCGACGCGATGCACGTGCGGCTGGCCGACCATGCGATCTGCATCGGCCCGCCGCCGGCCAAGGACAGCTACCTCAACGTCGCCGCGATCATCTCGGCCGCCGAAATCTCGCATGCCGACGCGATCCACCCCGGCTACGGCTTCCTGTCGGAGAACGCCCAGTTCGCCGAGATCGTCGAGGCGCACGACATCGCCTGGATCGGGCCCAAGCCCGAGCACATCCGCACGATGGGCGACAAGGTCGAGGCCAAGCGCACCGCGGGTGGGCTCGGCCTGCCGCTCGTGCCCGGCTCGCCCGGCGCGGTTTCGGATCCGAAGGTGGCGGCGAAGATCTCCGGGGAAATCGGCTATCCGGTCATCATCAAGGCGGCCGCGGGCGGCGGCGGCAGGGGCATGAAGGTCTGCACCAGCCCCGGCCAGCTCGAAACGCTGATCAAGCAGGCCGGCAACGAGGCCAAGGCCGCCTTCGGCGACGACACCGTCTACATCGAGAAGTACCTCGGAAATCCGCGGCACATCGAATTCCAGGTGTTCGGCGACGGCAAGGGCAACGCGATCCACCTCGGCGAACGCGATTGCTCACTGCAGCGCCGCCACCAGAAAGTGCTCGAGGAAGCGCCCTCCCCGGTCATCACGCCCGAGGAGCGCAACCGCATGGGCGGGATCGTGGCCAAGGCGATGGCCGACATGAGCTATCGCGGCGCGGGCACGATCGAGTTCCTGTGGGAGAACGGCGAGTTCTACTTCATCGAGATGAACACCCGCCTGCAGGTGGAGCACCCGGTGACCGAGGCGATCACCGGAGTCGACCTGGTGCGCGAGCAGATCCGCATCGCCGACGGCAAGCCACTGTCGGTCAAGCAGGACGAGATCGAGTTCAAGGGCCACGCGATCGAGTGCCGGATCAATGCCGAGGACCCGTGGACCTTCGCTCCCTCGCCCGGGCTCGTCACTGCCTACCACGCGGCCGGCGGCATGCACGTGCGCGTCGATAGCGGGCTCTACGCCGGCTACCGCATCCCACCCTACTACGATTCGATGATCGCCAAGCTGATCGTCTACGGTCGCACGCGCGAGGGGTGCATCATGCGCCTGAAGCGCGCGCTCGAGGAAATGGTCGTCGAGGGCGTGAAGACCTCGATCCCGCTGCACGCGGCGCTGCTCAAGGAGCCCGACATCCTCAACGGCGACTACTCGATCAAGTGGCTCGAGGACTGGATGGAGAAGCGGGAGAGCTGATCTTGCGCGCTAATCCAGCGGCACGCCCGGCTCGTTCTTCGCTGTCCTGATCGTCAGAGAGGTCTTCACGCTCGCCACATTGGGCGCGGGGGTCAGCTTGCTGGTGAGCAGCTCCTGGAAGCTCTGCAGGTCCTTGCTGACGATCTTGAGGATGAAGTCGATCTCGCCGTTGAGCATGTGGCATTCACGCACTTCGGGCAGCGTCCTGATGTGGTTCTCGAACGCGCGCAGGTCTTCCTCCGCCTGACTCTTCAGGCTGACCATCGCGAACACGGTGATAGCAAAGCCCAGCTTCGAGGCGTCGAGCTCGGCATGGTAGCCCTTGATAACGCCGGCTTCCTCGAGCGCGCGGACGCGGCGCAGGCACGGCGGCGCGGTCAGGCCGACTCGCTGGGCCAGCTCGACGTTGGTGACGCGGCCTTCGGCCTGCAATTCGGCGAGAAGCCGCCGGTCGATCGAATCGAGCGATGCCATTTCCTGCTGCTCCGTTGCGCGGCGCGCCCCTCCGCCTGCCGCTCGGTTGAAACTAAGCGATAATTCGATGGGGTCCAGGGAAACATTATTAGCTATGCCCGCAATTGTCCCGGTTTGCAACGCGTGCCCAGCATCCCGTTCTGTTCGCCGGCCAAACCGCTAAGGGCAGGCTTCGCGCGCATGCGTCTGGCGCGCGCAGGGGCCTGGAGACCGGATGCTGTTCGACGACCGCCTTGCCACCGTGCTGCGCTCCGGCGCTGCGGGCGAGCGAGCGGCGCGCACGCAGTTCCGCCAGCTGCTCGACCTGCTCGGCTCGATCCCGCCCGGCGCAAACGGCCCGCTGGTCGCCGCGGGCTATCGCCGGCTCGACGAGATCTGCGAGGTGGTGCCGGCCAGCGAGCAGGCGCGGATCCTGCGCGAACCGGGCCTGCGGCTGCGCAATCCCCGGCTGGTCGCCCACCTCGCGAAGGGCCCGTCGCAGACCGCCGCCGCGGCGATGGCGGCCGCGCGACTGAGCGAAAACGCGTGGCTTGCGCTGATCCCCGGGTTCCCGCTCACCGCGCGCGGCTTCCTGCGCAATCGCCGCGACCTGCCCGAACAGGCGCGCCGCCTGCTCGCCCGGCTCGGCGTTCGCGACCTCGTGCTGCCCCGGCCGGCCGTGGCCGACGAGAGCCCGGCGCCGCCGCCGCGGGACGAGCCCGAGGCGAACGGCGGAATCGGCGCGCTGGTGCGCCGGATCGAGGCCTTCCAGAAAGCCCGCCAGGGGCCCGCTGCGGTGGCCCCGCACCTGCCGCTCGGCATCGGCGAGGCTCCGGGCGGAAGCGAGCAGCCCGAAGCGTTCGACTTCTCGACCGACGCGACGGGGGCGATCGACTGGGCCGAGCCGGCGGTCGCACCGCTGCTGGTCGGCCTGCGGCTTGCCGGCAAGGGAGCCATCGGATCGGGCGCTTGCGACCCGCAGACCGATGCCGCGCTGCGCCGGCGGGCCGTGGTGCACGGCGGCGATGCGATCCTGCCGGGGGCCGATCCTGTCGCCGGCGCCTGGAAGCTCGACGCGGTGCCGCATTTCGACGCGCCGACCGGTGTCTTTCGCGGCCATCGCGGGCGGATGCGGCGACCGAACCTTGCCGCGCCGCCGGAGCGCGCGGAAGTCGACAGCTCGACCGACCTCATGCGCCAGGTGCTCCACGAGCTGCGCACCCCGGTCAACGCGATCCAGGGCTTTGCCGAGATCATCCAGCAGCAGATCTTCGGCCCGGCCCCCAATGCCTACCGGGCACTCGCCGGCGCGGTCGGGGTCGACGCCGCACGCCTGCTCGCCGGTTTCGACGAGATCGACCGGCTGGCCAGGCTCCAGGGCGCCGCGCTCGACCTGTCGACGGAAGGCTGCAATTTCCGCCTCGTCGTCGAGCGGACCTTGCGCCGGCTCGAGGGCGTGACCCGGCAGCGCAGCGCGCTCCTGCGCCTGCTGACCTCGGGCGAGGATTTTACCGTCGAGCTGGGCGAGGATGACAGCGCGCTGCTCGCCTGGCGGCTGCTGGCCACCCTCGCCGCGGCGCTGGCGCCGGGCGAAGTGGTGGAGATGGCGCTGCGCGGCGGCGCGGAGGGCATCGAGCTGCAAGCCGAGCTGCCGGTCGGCCTCGTCGGCGAACACGACCTGTTCAACGCCCCCGCGCGCCGCGAGCCGCTTTCGGTCACGGTCGGAATGTTCGGCGACGGCTTCACCATGCGGCTGGCGCGCGCCGAAGCCGAAGCGGCGGGCGGGTCGCTCCTGATCAGGGGAGAGAGCCTCGTGCTCAAGCTGCCTCCCTTGACCGGGGCGGCGCCCGGACATAGCCAAGGCGATGACGACGGGAGCACGGCCGCCGCCTGAACGGGCGGCAGGCACAAGGGGGGGCGATGACGGCGATACCGGTTCCCCCTCCGCGCGGTCGCGAGGCCAGGCTCTCGGCGGAATTCGGCTGCAGTTTCCTGGTTACCGTCGACACCGAGGAAGAGTTCGACTGGGGCAAGCCGCTGGTCCGCGAAGGCTACGGCGTCGAACACATCCCCCGCCTCGCCAAGTTCCAGGAGTTCTGCGAGGGGCAAGGCGTGGTGCCGGTCTACCTGGTCGATTGGCCGGTCGCGACGTCGACGCTCGCGGTCGACATCCTCGGGCCCGCGCTCGAAGCGGGCAGGGCCGAAATCGGGGTCCAGCTTCACCCGTGGGTCAATCCGCCGTTCGACGAGGAAGTCACGCCGCACAATTCGTTTGCCGGCAACCTGCCCCGCGAACTGGAGTCGGCCAAGTTCCGCAACCTGCGCGACATGATCGAGGACAGGTTCGGCATCGCCCCGCTGATCTACCGCGCCGGCCGCTACGGCGTCGGTCCGGACACCGCCGCCCTGCTCAGGCAAACCGGCATCGCTATCGACACTTCGGTCCGCGCCAAGTTCGACTATTCGGCGTCCGGCGGCCCCGATTTCCGCCGCCATCCGCTCGTCCCATACTGGATCGACGACGAGCGCAGCCTGCTCGAACTGCCGCTGACGACGGTTTTCTGGGGCATGCTGAGGCGCCAGGGCGACTGGCTCTATCCCGCCTTGCGAGCGGTGCCGAGGCTGCTCGGCGGACTCGCGCGGTTGGGGCTGCTCGAACGCATCCCGCTGACGCCCGAGGGAGTGACCGTGGAGGAGGCGATCCGCGGGATCGACATCGCGATCGATGACGGCCTGCCGGTGCTGGTCTTCTCGTTCCACAGCCCGTCGCTGCGCCCGGGCCACACGCCCTATGTGCGCGACGAGGCCGATCTCGACGCGCTATACGACTGGTGGCGCAGGGTGTTCGCCTATCTCGCCATGCGCGGCGTCAAGCCGGTCACCGTCGCCGAGGTGATGAAGGCGGTCGAGCGCTAGCCGCGCTTGCCAGCGCCACGGGCGCCGTATAGGCGAAGCGCCGCGCAATGCGGGTCGGGGCCTGTAGCTCAGCGGTTAGAGCTGGCCGCTCATAACGGCTAGGTCGCAGGTTCGAATCCTGCCGGGCCCACCACCGCCGAGCGCATGAAGCTTAGGGTCGGGGAGTAGCGCAGCCCGGTAGCGCATCTGCTTTGGGAGCAGAGGGTCGCAGGTTCGAATCCTGTCTCCCCGACCAGCATCTTGTGACCCGAAACGCACCCCAGCGTTAGCGCGGGAGGAACCAGGCGAAACCTAGGGCGGCGGCGCAAACCCGACCTTGGTCCCCGCCGCGGTGGTGAAGGCCACGATGTATCCGCCGTCGCTGCCATCGCGCAGCGGAGCGAAGGTAATCGAGATCGTGTCGCCCGCCTTGACCGAACCGCGGGTGTAACCGGCGCGATAGAAGTTGCTCGCGCTGTGCCCTTCGAAATCCCAGTCGCGGGTGCCCCTGGCGTCGGTAATGGTCAGCACCATGTGAGTGTGCGGGTTGATCACGCGGATGGACTTGACCGTGCCCTGCCTGGTGACGGGACTTCTGAAATCGAAAATGGCCGCGGAATGGTGCGCCGCAGCCGCGCCGGAAAGGCCCAGCGCAGCAGTGACGGCAAAGGCAAGAAGCGGACGTTTCATCGAAAAGCTCTCCCGTCGAATCAGTCGTAGACGTCGATCACGTCGGCCATCCTGGCGGTGATCGGCTCACCCGCCTCAAGCTGTTCACGCCGCTTGTCGAGCAGCCGCAGCCAGGGCTCCTCGGTACAGTTGTAGGCCATGATGTGCCCGTCCTTGAGCGGCATCCAGCGCTTCGTGAAGCTGACCGGCGCGGTGTAGTAGACCGGATCCGTCATCGTCAGTTCGTATTCGAGGATCTTGCCGACCGTGTCGTCGGGCACCAGGCGGATCCGCTCGACCATCGTGGCCTCTTCGCTGTGCGGGTAGGTGCGCTGGTCCTGCCCGTCGGACAGGTCGGTCGTGGTCACCACCAGCGTGTCGCCCTCCCACCGGCCTTCGGAATAGCCCTGCCGCACCGGCAGGCGCTTTTCCGGCGGCACGCCGTGGCCGGGCATGTAGACGCGCCGGGTTTCGCTCTCGACCTCGTAGATGATCGTCAGCTGCTCGGGCCGGTGGATGAACTCGATCGGATAGCCGCCGGCGGACTGCATCATCGTCGGCATGCCGTAGACGACGCAGTGCGCGGCCGGATTGTCGCCCGTGAACGCGCCCGTTCCGTTGCCGCCCTCGCCCACCAGCTTGCGGTATTCGTCCCGCCTGCGGCGGCCTTCCTCGGTGAACGGCGGTTCCTCCACGGCAGCAAGCTGGCCGCCCGCGGTCGGCGGCGCGCCGGGATTCCGATAAGTCGTCCAGACGCCGGAAAAGTCCCGCGCCGGGGTCAGCGGCTCGGCGGTTTGCGCGAACGCCGCGGCGGCGACCGCTCCCAGCGCGAAGCCCGCGACAATCCGCACGGTAGGCCAAGCCATTGCAATCTCTCCCTCCGAGCCGCCGTCGTTGGTTGGCAACCCGGCACGAAGACTGTCACAGGCCGCGCGATTGCGAAAGTCAAACTTGTCGGGCGCGCGAGTTGCCCGAACCGCTTGCCCCATCACCGCGCACGGCCTATTTGCGCCGCCAACTCCGCAACACCCGATTGTCCCCGAAGGACGACCCCAAGGAATCCCGATGGCCGCCCAGTACGCATACGTCATGAAGAACATGACGAAGACCTTCCCCGGCGCACCAAAGCCGGTGCTCTCGAATATCAGCCTGCAGTTCTACCAGGGCGCCAAGATCGGCATCGTCGGGCCCAACGGCGCCGGCAAGTCGACGCTGATGAAGATCATGGCCGGGATCGACACCGACTACACCGGCGAGGCCTGGCCGGGCGAGTACATCACCGTCGGCTACCTGGCGCAGGAGCCGGAGCTCGATCCGTCGAAGACCGTGCTCGAGAACGTCAAGGACGGCGCGCGCGAGATTGCCGACATGGTCGATCGCTTCAACGCGATTTCGATGGAGATGGGCGATCCGGACGCGGCCGATTTCGACGCGCTGATGACCGAGATGGGCGAACTGCAGGAGAAGATCGACGCGGTCGACGGGTGGACGCTCGACAACCAGCTCGAAATCGCGATGGAAGCGCTGCGCTGCCCGCCGTCCGACTGGGAAGTGACCAATCTCTCCGGCGGAGAGAAGCGCCGCGTCGCGCTCACCCGCCTGCTGATCCAGAAGCCCAGCATCCTGCTGCTCGACGAGCCGACCAACCACCTCGACGCCGAATCCGTCGAATGGCTCGAAAACCACCTCAAGGAATATGCCGGCGCGGTGCTGATGATCACCCACGACCGCTATTTCCTCGACAACGTGGTCGGCTGGATCCTCGAGCTCGATCGCGGCAAGTACTTCCCCTACGAAGGCAACTACTCGACCTACCTCGAGAAGAAGGCCAAGCGCCTCGCCCAGGAAGAGCGCGAGGAAACCGGCCGCTCGAAGGCGCTCAGGGAAGAGCTCGAGTGGATCCGGCAGACCCCGGCCGCGCGCCAGACCAAGTCCAAGGCCCGCATCCGTAAGTTCGAGCAGCTGCAGGAAGCCCAGGAAGGCCGCAAGCCGGGCAAGGCGCAGATCGTCATCCAGGTGCCCGAGCGGCTCGGCGGCAAGGTCATCGAGGCGAAGAACCTTGCCAAGGCCTATGGCGACAAGCTGCTGTTCGAAGACCTTTCGTTCACCCTCCCGCCCGGCGGGATCGTCGGTGTGATCGGGCCGAACGGCGCGGGCAAGTCGACGCTGTTCCGCCTCATCACCGGGCAGGAAAAGCCCGACAGCGGCACGATCGACATCGGCGAGACCGTGCGCCTCGGCTATGTCGACCAGAGCCGCGACCACCTCGACGGGTCGAAGAACGTGTGGGAGGAAATCTCCGACGGGCTCGATTACATGACGGTCAACAAGCACGAAACCTCGACCCGCGCCTATGTCGGCGCGTTCAACTTCAAGGGCGCCGACCAGCAGAAGAACGTCGGCAAGCTCTCGGGCGGCGAGCGCAACCGCGTCCACCTGGCCAAGATGCTCAAGACCGGCGGCAACGTGCTGTTGCTCGACGAGCCGACCAACGACCTCGACGTCGAGACGCTCGGCGCGCTCGAAGACGCGATCGAGAACTTCGCCGGCTGCGCCGTGGTCATCAGCCACGACCGCTTCTTCCTCGACCGCCTGGCGACGCACATCCTCGCCTTCGAAGGCAACAGCCACGTCGAATGGTTCGAGGGCAACTTCCACGACTACGAGGAAGACAAGCGCCGCCGGCTGGGCGATGCGGCCGACCGGCCGACGCGGCTGGCGTACAAGAAGCTGACGCGTTGACGGCTTGGCGGCGGACCTGGCGCGGCCCTTGGCGCGTGAATATCCGTTCATCTTGAGGGACGCCAAGATGAACGGGAGGCATAACGCCCGGTTCAGTGAACCGACAGACCGGTTCGCCTAACCAACAGGCATCACGGGCCGCGCCCACTCGGCGGCAGGTCAAGGAGATGCCGCAGATGAAAATTTCCCAGGTCTTGTCCGGCGCGGGTCTGACCGCACTGGCCGCAACTCTCGCCATCGCAGCGGTTCCGGCCGCAGCGCAGGATCGTGGCCAGCGCCAGGCGCGCGATGGCAGCAGCAACGCGTCCGAACAGCGCGTCCGCGTGCGCGAGGAGCGTTCCGCCGGCCGCGCCGATCGGGCCGCAGCGCCCCAGCGCACCGAAACCCGTCCTCCGCGGAGCGAGCCGCGCGCGGCGCCGCCGCCCCAGCCGACCGGCCAGCGAGCGGCCACGCCGTCGCAACAGCCCCCCGTCCGCAGCGGCTGGGCCGCGCGAGGGAGCGAGCGCAATCCGGACGGCGCGAACCAGCGCAACGAGCGCGAGCGCGCAAGGTCGGACCGCGCCGGCGAAACCAGCCGCCCGGGCGCCTATGCCGCCTGGACCCGCGGGGCCGCGGGCGTGCAACAGGCGGGGCGCAACCCGACCTACGTCGACCCCAACCGCAACACGACCTATCGCGACGGGCGGCGCGACAACGATCGCGGATCACGCGATGGACGCCGCGATAACGACCGCGCCTCACGCGATGGACGCCGCGATAACGACCGCGCCTCACGCGACGGTCGGCGCGACAACGACCGCGACTGGCGCGGCGACCGGCGCGACAACGACCGCGACTGGCGCGACAATCGCCGGGACAACGACCGCGACTGGAGCGACGGCCGGCGGGATGACCGCCAGTGGGACCGCCGCTGGCGCGACGACAACCGGTATGACTGGCGCCGCTGGCGCGACCGCAACCGCACGGCCTTCCGCATCGGCACGTACTACGCGCCGTACCGGCACTACTACTATCGCCGGCTGAGCGTCGGGCTGTTCCTCGACTCGCTGTTCTACTCGGACCGCTACTGGATCAGCGATCCGTGGCGCTACCGCCTGCCGGAAGTCTACGGCCCCTATCGCTGGGTCCGCTATTACGACGACGCGCTGCTGATCGACATCTACTCCGGCGAAGTGGTCGACGTGATCTACGACTTCTTCTGGTGACCCGGCCCGAGCTGTTGCCGGGCTGAGTGGACCGGCAGGAGCGAAGCCCCCGGCCTTCACGGGCCGGGGGCTTCTGCCATGCGGTCAGCCTTTCGGGGTGCCGAACGGCAGCATCCGCCAGAGCATGCCGTCCTTGTCCCAGAAGTGGTGCTTGAGCGCGCCGAGGATGTGCAGGCCGATGAGGTAGATCATGATCGTGCCGGCCGTGCCGTGCACCTCGAGCAGTTCGTGCCCTGCCCGGCGATCGTCGGGCGCCGGCAGCAGCGGCACCTCGAACAGCCCGAACATGCTGAAGCCTTCGCGCTCCATCGAAGTGCCGATCCAGCCGGCCAGCGGCAGGCCGACCAGCAGCACGTAGAAAATAACATGGATCGTGCGCGCGAGCGCCGCTTCCCACCTGGCCAGGTGAACCGGGAGGGGCGGCTGGGCATGGGTCAGGCGCCAGGCCAGCCGCACCACGGTGAGCACGAGGATGATCATCCCCAGCGCCATGTGGTTGCCCATCACCGCTTCCTTCTCCTCGCGCGCGAGGTGCTCGGCGGATTCGGCGACTCGCCAGCTGACGATCACGGCAATGGCAATCGCCCAGTGGAGGATCATTGCCCCGGTGGAGTAACGGTTCGTCGGCATGGCAGCTCCTTTCGCTGACGAACCTAGCGCCCGGAGAGGCTCCGGCAAGCCCAAGACTTGCATCGCGCGCCCGGCGATGGAAAAGCCGGGGCCATGATTACGTCCCCTTCTAAGGCCGCCGCGCAGGCGCCCGTTCCAGACCAGGCCGCCCTCAAGCGTATCGGCGCGCAGGTCCGCAAGCGGCTCGCCGCCAACAAGGCCGTGTTCCACCTGCCGGCCGACAATGCCGAGCTGTTCGCCGTGGGCGATTTCATGACCGTCGACGAATGCGACCGGATGATCGGCATGATCGACCAGGTCGCCAAGCCGAGCATCGTGTTCGATGTCGCCTATGGCGCCGACTACCGGACTTCCTATTCGGGCGACGTCGATCCCTACGATCCGTTCGTGCTGAACATAAGCCGCAGGATCGACGACCTGCTCGGGCTCGAGCCGAGCTGGGGCGAGACGATCCAGGGCCAGCGCTACCTGCCCGGCCAGCAGTTCCAGGCGCATTGCGACTGGTTCCACCACGAAGCGGATTACTGGAAGATCGAGAAGGGCCGCGGCGGCCAGCGCAGCTATACGACGATGGTGTTCCTCAATGAGGTCGAAGGTGGCGGCACGACCGACTTTCCCTATCTCGGCCTGTCGATCGAGCCCAAGCAGGGCGTCCTGCTCGGGTGGAACAATGCCGATCCCGAAGGCGTGCCGAGCAACTGGACGCTGCACGCCGGGATGCCGGTGACGGCCGGAGTCAAGTACGTCATCACCAGGTGGTACCGCACGCGGCCCTGGTCCTGACGCGCGCGGCGCTCATCGCGCCAGCGCGTCGGCGATCAGGCGGCGGGTGTTGGCGATGCCGTACAAGGCGATGAAGCTGCCCATGCGCGGGCCCTGCGAGCTGCCGAGCAGGGTTTCGTAGAGCGCCTTGAACCAGTCGCGCAGGTTCTCGAAGCCGAATTCCTCGTTCTTGCCGATCTCGTAGATGGCGGTCTGAAGGCCTTCCGCCGGCGTGCCCGGCGCGGTCGCGGCGAGCAGCGCATCGAGCGCCCGCAGCGCCGCGGCCTCGTTTGCCGCGGGCGCGCGCTTGTGCAGCGTCGGGGCGACGAAGTCGTGGTTGTAGGCCAGCGCCCGGTCGACCAGCGCGTCGAGATCGGGATGGTTCGCCGGTTCGGCATCCCGGATGTAGTTGCCGAGGTAGGACCAGACCTGCTCGCGCGTCGCCCCGGCGCCGAGCACGCCGACGAGGTTCAGGAGCAGGCCGTAGGTCACCGGCAGCGCATCGCCGTCGCCGCCCTGGTAGCCGTTGGCGCGCAGCAGGTGCCAGGCCGGGTTGCCGAGCTGCTGTTCGAGCGGCTGCTCGGGGATCTTCTCGCGGAACTGCCAGTAATCGTCCACCGCGCGCGGGATCACGCCGACGTGCAGCTGCTTGGCGCTCTTCGGCTCGCGATAGATGTAGAAGCCCAGGCTCTCCTCGCTGCCATAGGTCAGCCAGTCCTCGATCGACAGGCCGTTGCCCTTCGACTTGGAAATCTTCTCGCCTTTCTCGTCGAGGAACATTTCGTAGATCAGCCCTTCGGGCTTGCGCCCGCCGAGCACTTGCACGATGCGGGCCGATTGGGTGACGCTGTCGGTCAGGTCCTTGCCGCACATCTCGTAATCGACCCCGAGCGCATACCAGCGCATCGCCCAGTCGACCTTCCACTGCAGCTTGGACCTGCCGCCGAGCGCCGACTGCTCGACCCACTTGCCCCCGGAGTCGGTCGGGTCCTCGAAGCGGATGACGCCGGCATCGGCATCGACCACCTCGACCGGAACCTGCAGCACGACGCCGCTCGCCGGGCTCACCGGTAGCACCGGCGAATAGGTCTGCCGCCGCTCCTCGCGCAGCGTCGGCAGCATGATCTCCATGATCTCGCCGAAGTGCTTCAGCACGTTCTTCAGCGCATGGTCGAAATCGCCCGAATTGTACTTCTCCGAAGCCGAGACGAACTCGTATTCGAAGTCGAACCGATCGAGGAAGCGGCGCAGCATCGCATTGTTGTGGTGCGCGAAGCTTTCGAACCCGGCGTTGAAGGGGTCCGGAATGCGGCTGAGCGGCTTGCCGAGGTGCGCCGCGAGCATTTCCGAATTGGGCACGTTGTCCGGCACCTTGCGCAGCCCGTCCATGTCGTCGCTGAAGGCGACCAGCCGGGTCGGCGCGGGCTGCCCGTTCTTGGCTCCGACGATCTCGTAGGCGCGGCGCACCAGCGTGGTGCGCAGGACTTCCTGGAAGGTGCCGATATGCGGCAGGCCCGAGGGGCCGTATCCGGTCTCGAACAGCACCGGGGCGAGCGTTCCGTCCTTGGCGGTCTTGCCGTCGGGAAAGCGTTTGACGAGCTTCATCGCCTCCTGGAACGGCCAGGCCTTGGACACGCGGGCGGCTGCGATCAGCGTCTCTTCAATCATCGCGGCGGCTTTTGCGGAAGGCGCGCCGTTCCGCAAGTGCGAAGCGCGCCAAGCCTGCTGCTAAGCGTTTGGCGACTCGCCCGCCCTGTGGCAGGATAAAGTCAACAAGACGCGGGGAGAGGGGACAACATGGCCCAGCAGGCCTATCCGGACGTGCCGCTGTTCCGGTACGATTACACGGACCTCAGCGAGGCGCAGGTTGTCGCCAGGCTGGCCGGTCCGGCCAAGGCCGGGCCGACCGGCAAGAGCGGCCTTGCGGCGTCGATGGCGGGCCGGACCCTCAGGTTCGTCGCCGACGGCGGGCCGACGCTCAGCTGGTCGTTCGGGCCGAACAACCGCGTGACCTTCGACGGCAAGGAAGGCGGCTACGGCGCGCTCGATCTCGACCATGTCACGCTCATCGCCCACCTCGTGCCCGGCACGGCCACCGGCCATGCCATCGTGTGGGACCGCGCCAGCAACCTCGCCACGGTGTTCGAGCTGTGGTTCGGCGGCGGTCCCGCCCCCAAGGCGCGCGAAGTCAACCGCGCGGTGTGGCACGGCTATGTCGCCGGGCCCGGCGACCCACCCACGGAACGCCACAAGCCAACCCTGCGCTGCGAAGGCCGCGCGCTTGCCTGGACCGAGGACACCGGTCTGCGAACCGTCGAGTACTATTGCTCGGTCACCTACACCCATTTCGTCGAGCTCGACCGGCTGCCGGAAAAGCGCGGCTATTCGGCCCCGGCGGACTACGTCCAGCTGACCGAGGACCTCTACGCCTTCGCCCGGGTGGAGGCAGAGTTCTCGGGGCTGCTGCACATGTATGTCTACGACGCCAACCGGCTCACGTCCGTGGGGCTGCGGCTCGGCTTCGACGGCCTCGATAGCCTCGAATACTACATGTTCCGCGGCACCGGCGAGTGGCTCGGCCAGAACGCCCGGTTCGAGAAGCTGGGCGACTTCAGCGCCGATCCCCTGAAGATACCGGACGGCAAGAAGGGCGAGCGGCGCATCTACCGTCCGCTGGCGACGATGGACAAGATGACCCCGGCAGAGGTCGATGCGGTGATCGCGGCGGGCAACGTCCACGTGTTCGATCGCGCCAGCCCAATGGCCGGCAACGGCACCGCTTCGAGCGCGGCGCTCGCCGGCAAGGCCTTCACCATCGAATACGACGGCGGCCCGAAGGTCGAATACCGCATGAAGGGCGCCGAGACGCTCGACTGGCGGATGGACGGCCAGGGAGGCTGGACCGAGGCGCGCTACAACGCGTGGGAGATGATGCCCGGCGCCTTCATCTTCGGCCACTTGTTCGAAGGCACGAAAAACCACGACGGGCACATCGTCGTGGTCGACCTCGACGCGGGGCTGGCCACCGCGTTCCACGGCTTCCTCAACACCCCCTTCTTCGCCAACGAGGCGGGGGCGGAAACGCTGTTCGGCAAGATCGTCGGCACGGGCATTCCCGATCCGGGAAGCAAGCGGCACCAGCGGACCACCGACCTGCTCGGCCGGGCGTTCACCTGGGAATATTCCCCCGGGCTCAACTCGATGCACCTCTATTCGACGCCCAACACCACCAGCTGGATCATCCCCACGCCCGACGGCCACTTCGCCACCGAATGGAGCGGCAGCGGCGACTTCATCAAAATCCGCGACCAGCTCTATTTCGCGCGCTGGCAGGAAGAGGCGTGCAACGGCACGCTGGGCACGATCCTGATCAACATGCGCACGATGCACGACGCGGGCATCGGCTATCACATGGGCAAGCAGGGCGGCCTCTCGATGAGCGCCGTGGGCGCGCCCGCGCGCCACGCGGGCAAGTTCGATGTCGCCCGCTTCTTCGGAGACAAGGCATGAGCGAGAAAATCCCAGCAACCGACAGGCGCTCGTTCCTCAAGACCGGCGCGCTGGTCGCCGCGCCGCTGGCGGCAATCGCCCCCGTGGCCGCGTTGGCCGACGACGGCAGCCGCGCGAAGCTCGCCCGGCTGGAAGATGAGCGCGCGATCGAGGCCCTGCACCGCGCCTTCCTGCGCCGCCTCAACGGCAAGGGCGTCGAAGCCTGCGGCGAATTCGGGCTCGACGAGGCCTTGTCCTCGCTGGCCGACGATCCGGCCGACGAGCCCAGGATCGCGTTCGGCGACGACGGCCGGCGCGCCACCGCCCGGCGCGCCTGCAAGGTCGAGCTGGAAGCGCATTTCACCGGCGATTCCACCCTCGAGCGGATGGCCCGGCACCAGGGGCACGGCAGCCATCGCCATGAAGAAGCGCGAGTGCTCGTCGCCGACTACGTCAAGGGCCAGGACGGCTGGGCCATCGAACGCCTGCGCTTCGCCTGAGGTCGCAAGGGGAGAGAACGATGCGAATTATGATTGGGGCCAGCCTGGTTGCGCTGGTCTGCGCCTGCACGACTACCGACGCCTCGACCACGACCACCGCGCGCGCGGGGGCCGAAGCCTGTGCGGCATTCGATGCGTCGTCGCTCGGCCTCACCGACGCGACGGCGACTTACTATCCCGCCGACGCCGAAAAGGGCCTTCCCGCCAATTGCGACGTCAAGGGCACGCTGCACCCGGTCGCGGGCTCGAACATTGGCGTGGTCTACCGCCTGCCCGACAACTGGAACGGCAAGGTCTACGGCATCGGCGGCGGCGGCTGGATGGGCAACGTTTCGCTCCAGGCCGCCACCGAAGCGCTCGGACGCGGCTATGCGACGATGCAGACCGACGGCGGGCACCCGGCGGGCAGTGTGTGGGACACGAGCTGGGCGGTCAATCCCGAGGCGGCGAAGGACTTCAGCTACCGCGCGATCCACGAGATGACCAAGGCGGGCAAGGCCCTCGCCCGCACCTATTACGGCAAGGCGCACGAGCGGTCCTACTACGTCGGCTGCTCGACCGGCGGCCGCATGGGGCTGATGGAAGCGCAGCGCTTTCCTGAGGACTACGATGCGATCGTTGCCGGCGCGCCGGTCTACAGCCTGCAGGTGCAGACCAGCGCCATCCTGCGCAACAGCACGTTCGCGAACAACGGCGGGGGGTTCAGCGCCGATGACCTCAAGCTGGTCGAGAACGCCGTGCTCGGCGCCTGCGATGCCGACGACGGGCTCAGGGACGGGCTGATCAACGACCCGCGCCAATGCAAGTGGGAACCGGCCGCGCTGCAGTGCTCGGGCGCCAAGACGGCGAGCTGCCTCAGCGCGCCGCAAGTGGCCGCGCTGCGGACGATCTATGCGGGCGTCAGGTCGCCCGACGGCCAGTGGGCGATGTTCCCGATGAGCCGCGGCGGCGAAAGCGGCTGGAGCCTGTTCGTCGGCACCCAAGGGACCGGCAACGACGCCAGCGGAGGCGGCGGCCTCGGCGGCCTGTGGGGCTCGATCTTCCCCGGCGAGACGCCCGATTTCGCCAGGTTCTCCGCCGAAACCGACGTGCCAAGGCTGCGCGCCAGCCAGTTCGCCAGGCTCTATGAAGCGACCGACCCCGACCTCGGCGAGTTCTTCGCCCGCGGCGGCAAGCTGCTGCTGTGGCACGGCGAAAGCGACCCCGGGCCGAGCCCGGTCGGCAGCAACGACTATGCCCGCGCAGTGCTTTCGCAAAACGCCCGCGCAGAGCAGAGCTTCCGCCACTTCCTCGCCCCCGGCGTCGGCCATTGCGGCGGCGGCCCGGGAGCCGACGTGCTGCCGCTGATCGAGACGATCGAGGCGTGGGACGCAAGCGGCAAGGCGCCCGAGCTGATCGTCGCCGGCAAGCGCGACAAGTCGCTGACGCGTCCGCTCTGCGCCTGGCCCAAGGTCGCGCGCTACACCGGCGGCGAGGCCAACGACCCTGGCAGCTGGACGTGCGTCAACCGCGCGAGCTGACCGGCGAAAGGGCGGCCCCCCGAAGGAGGCCGCCCTTCCTTGAGCGGCGGAGAGAGGTTTACGCCGCCCTGTAGCGGGGCCGGGCCAGCTCCGGCCAGTTGTTCGGGTACTGGCTGAGGTCGATCAGCGGCGCGCGGTCGAAGGTGCGGCCGAGCGACTGCATGATCAGCCGGGCGCGGTGCAGTCTGGCCCTGCGGTCGGTGAACGGGTTCGCCTTGTCGGGCCGCGCCTCGATCATCCGCTTGAGCAGCGCGTCGCGTTCCTCGTAGGTCGCCGGCATCGCGGCCGGCAGGTCGACCGCGGCGCCATCGCTCGGCAGGGCGGCGGGGGCAGTCAGACGCCTGAGTATCGTCGGGGCTGCGACAGGCGGCGCCTCGACGGCGACCGCGACCAGGTCCCTTCTCACGGCCGTGCGCGGCGCCTCGGGGACAACCGGTGTGACGGCGGCCGCAGGCTTGGCGCTGACCGGACGGCAGCGGCGGAATGCCAGGATACCGGCAAGCGCGATCGCCGCCGCGAGCAGCCCGAGGAAAACCACCATGAGCAGGCTTGTGACATCGCGTGCCTGTTCCGGCGTCGGCGCGGGGGCGGCGCGCGGCTCGCTGACCGGCGGGCTCGCCGCCGCGGCCGGAAGCAAGTTCGCGGTGGGCGCGGGATCGACCGAGACTGCGACCGGCGCGGCCTTCGGCCTCGCAGTACTGCGCGGCAAGGCGGGGGAGCTTTTCGGCGAAGGCGCGGTCGCCGGTTCGGCTGCGAGCGGCGTCGCCGCCGCGGCGGGCGAGACGCCGGCGGAAGGCAAAGGCGACGGCTGGATCGGCGGCAGGACGGCCGGTTCCGCGGGAATGACCTGCACGGGTCCCGGGACAGGCGGCGGGGTTGCCGGGGCCGGCTCGGCGGAAACCACCGGTGGCGGTGCCGGGGCGGCCGTTTCCGCGCTCTGCGCGGCCAGCGGGGCGGATGACAGCGCGAGCACCGCGGCAATCGCGGTGGCGGCGCAAAGGGGGTTGTGTTCGAATCGTTGCATAGTCCCGATAGAACAAGCCGCGATCCCTTCCGGTTCCTGTAATCGGCGGTTCAGGAACGCCCTAATACCTTGATTTCACGGACTATCTGTATTCCGTTGCGGCGACGAACGGCGCGCCGTTTGCGGCCAGTGGAGCGCTCCGGCGGACGCAGCTTTGCCGATCGACCGTCTCAAAACGCCACCGGCGACCGCTTCCCGGCGTTTACTTTTCGTTCCTGCCGATCCATCGTTTCGGTCGATGGATCCGCTTGCCCTTCCCGCGCTTCACGCCAGCCATGCCGGGACCTGGCTGCGCGGCGCCGGTGGCGAAACCCGCGGCGCTTCGAAGGGCGATGCGATCATGGCCGCGGCGGACACGCCGCTGCTCCTGCTCAACGCCCCGCTGGTCGCCAGCCGGCTCGGCTATCCCGACTTGTCGGGACTCGACCTGCTCGAACTGTTCGCCTTCGTCCATCCGGCGCGCTTCATGGTGCCCACGCCCAAGGGCCTCGCCCATGCGCTCGGGCTGGAGGAGCCGGCGAGCGACCACGCCGTCCCCGCGCTGCTCCAGCGCGCCGCCGCAGCGCTGCTGGCCGATTGCGCGCGCGACGACTGGGCCGAGCGCGAGGGTGCCTGGACGGCGCTGCAATCGCTCGCCCGGCTGCGCTGGCCCTGGGCGCAAGTGCTCGCGCCGCACGTCCGCCAGCCCGAGCGGGCCGAGAAGTGGCTCTTCGCGCGCCTGACCGAATGGGAGGAGGCCCCCGAGCGCCAGCCGCCCGCGCAAGTCGCGATCGACGAATTCGAGATCGAGGCGCGCCTCGAGCGGTTGACTGGCGAAGGCGCCGAACGCCGCGAGGGCCAGCGCAGCTATGCGCGCGAGGCCGGGCGGATCTTCGCCCCGCGCGACCGGCGGCGCGTGCCGCACGTGCTGCTGGCCCAGGCCGGGACCGGGATCGGCAAGACGCTCGGCTACCTCGCCCCTGCCTCGCTGTGGGCGGAAAAGTCGCATGGCACGGTGTGGGTCAGCACCTACACCAAGAACCTCCAGCGCCAGCTGCGCCGCGAAAGCGGTCGGGCCTGGCCCGCCGCGCGGCCCGACGGCAGCAAGCCGGTAGTCGTGCGCAAGGGGCGCGAGAACTACTTGTGCCTGCTCAACCTCGAGGATGCCCTGCAAGGCGGCTTCGGCGGGCGGGCGGCGGTGCTGGCGCAGCTCGTCGCCCGCTGGGCCGCCTATTCGCAGGACGGCGACATGATCGGCGGCGACCTGCCCGGCTGGCTCGGCACGCTGTTCCGTGCCCGTGCGATCCGCTCGCTGACCGACCAGCGCGGCGAATGCGTCTATGCCGGCTGCCCGCACTACCGGAAGTGCTTCATCGAGCGCGCCGCGCGTGCCTCGGCCCAGGCCGACCTGGTCATCGCCAACCACGCGCTGGTGATGGTCAACGCCGCGCGCGGGCGCGACAGCAGCCAGCGGCCGACGCGGATCGTGTTCGACGAGGGACACCACTTGTTCGACGCCGCCGACAGCACTTTCGCCGCGGCGCTCACCGGGCAGGAGGCGATCGAGCTGAAACGCTGGATCGCCGGGCCCGAACGCGGCTCCAAGGGCCGCCGCCGCGGCCTTGCCGCACGCCTGGCCGACGTCGCCGGCTACGACGAAGCGGGCGGCAAGGCGATCGCCGCCGCGCGCGAGGCGGCCGAGGCGCTTCCCGCCGACGGCTGGCTGCAGCGACTTGGCGACGGCATGCCTTCGGGCCCGATCGAGGCGCTGCTCGCCGCGGTGCGCGCGGTCACTTACGCCCGCGACGAAAGCGGCGGGCAGGAAGCGGGCTACGGCATCGAGACCGAGGCCGCGCAGCTCGACGGAAATTTCGTCGAGCTCGCCCAGCAGGCGGCCGGAGCGCTGGCCGCGATCCGCCAGCCGCTGCTCCGGCTCGGCGCAAGGCTCGAAGCGCTGGTCGAGGACCCGCCGGACTGGCTCGACGCGCAAGGCCGCGCGCGAATCGACGGCGCGCGCCACTCGCTCGGCTGGCGCGCCGACATGCTCGCGGCGTGGGAAGCCCTGCTCGAACGGATGGGCGGCCCGGCGGACCCCGATTTCGTCGACTGGCTGGCCGTCGAACGCTCCGACGCGCGCGAGTTCGACGTCGGCATCCACCGCCGCTTCCTCGATCCGATGAAACCGTTCGCGCGAGTCGTGCTCGAACCCGCGCACGGCGTGATGCTGACCAGCGCCACCCTGAGGGACGGCGAGGACTGGCTCGCCGCGATCGCCCGCTCGGGCGCGGCGCATATCGAGGTCCAGCCCTTGCTGGCCGCCGCCGAGAGCCCGTTCGACTACGCCAACAATGCCGAAGTGCTGATCGTCACCGATATCAGGAAGGGCGACCTTGCGGCGCTCGCCGGCGCCTATGCGCGGATTATCGAGGCCTGCAACGGCGGCGTGCTCGGCCTTTTCACCGCGATTCGCCGGCTGCGCGCGGTCCATGGCCGCATTGCCGACCGCCTCGCGCGCGAAGGCCTGCCGCTCTACGCCCAGCACGTCGACCCGATCGACACGGGAACTCTGGTCGACATCTTTCGCGACGACCCGCGCGCGAGCCTGCTCGGCACCGACGCGCTGCGCGACGGGGTCGACGTGCCGGGAGAGAGCCTGCGCTGCGTGGCGATGGAGCAAGTGCCCTGGCCCAAGCCGGGCATCCTCCACCGCGCGCGCCGCGCGGCGAACGGCGGTGCGGCATACGACGATGCGATCATCCGCGCGCGGCTCGCCCAGGCCTTCGGCCGGCTGATCAGGAGCAAGGACGACAAGGGGCATTTCGTGGTGCTGTCGCCTTCCTTCCCAAGCCGCCTGCTGACGGCCTTTCCCAAGGGAACCCCGGTGGTCCGCTGCACGCTCGACGAAGCTTTACAGCGGCTGGCCCAGGGTATTTCATCCTTCGAGACGAGCTCTCAGCCTGCGGCTTCGATCTCTCCGCAGGACGAGCGGAGTATATAGAAATCCGTTCGTCCTGAGGAGCGAGGCCGCAGGCCGAGCGTCTCGAAGGACTGCGGTGCGCAGGGGAGGACGGTTGAAGTGAAAATTCTCGGCCTGCTGCGTCATGCCAAGTCCGACTGGGACGACATGGCGCTGCGTGATTTCGACCGCGGCCTCAATGACCGCGGCCGGCGCGGCGCCGCGCTGATCGGGCGGCATATCGCCGGCCAGGGGAATCAGTGGGACGCGATGATCGCCAGTCCGGCGGAGCGAGTCAGGCGAACGCTCGAAGCGAGCGGGCTTGGCGGCGCGCCGCGCTTCGACGCGCGGGCCTACCTGGCCGACGCCGCGATGCTTATCGAGCTGCTGCGCGAAGTGCCGGGCGACCCCGGCTCCGTGCTGCTTGTCGGCCACAACCCGGGGTTGCAGGAACTCGTCTTCCGCCTCGTCGATCCGGGCCACGAAAACGTCCTGTTCGTCCGCGCCGCGGAGAAGTTCCCGACCGCGAGCTTCGCCGTGCTCGAGTTGGCGATCGATGACTGGCGGGATGTCGAATCAGGCTGCGCTGTGCTTGTGCATTTCGCTCGGCCGCGCGATCTCGACCCCGAGCTCGGACCCGAACGAGGCGGATAATTTCGGTTATCCCACAAGATATTGGATCGGCATCTTCGATTCGGCTCGAGGATAGGTTTCCGCTTACCCCCGAAAACGCGGCTAACAAATCTTTGACGGTGTTTGCAATTCGGCAATCAGTCTGTGGCTAGAAGGGGCCTTTCGGGAAGCAAGGCAAAAACCTTGATAGAAATCGAAGTTCAGAACGAGACCCACCAGACGCAGGACACGCTCAAGTTCTTGGCGGTCCCGCGCATCGGGGAGGGTATCAGGCTGCTCGAGCCGGACGGTCTCTGGGCGTCATACGACGTCCTCGACCTGTGGTACGAAAAGGCCAGCTACGGCGACGTGTGGATCCCCTTCATCCACGTCCGCCAGACTCCGCCGGAGACCGATTACGGCGCCGTGCTGCGCCCTGACGTGTTCCCGGTCGAAGCCGAGTAGGCCCGCACCCCATCCATCGATGCCCTTACGGCAATCTCAGGCCGCTTCGAGCGCCTGGGCCAGCCGGCGGTGAATCGCGCGCAATTGCGGCAGGACGCCGGCATATGACTCGGGCGCGGCCCGAGCGGGCCCGGCGAACTCCGCTGCTGGTGCGGCAGCGGCATGGGCCCGCCCCGCCGCCGCCTCGATCGCCTGGCGAGCACCCTTGAGCGTATAGCCTTCACGGTTGACCAGCCTGTCGATGCGCTGGACCAGCTCGACATCCTCGCCGCGATAATAGCGCCGGCCGCCGCTGCGCTTGAGCGGCTTGAGCATCGGGAACTGCTGTTCCCAATAGCGCAGCACGTGCTGGCGAATGCCGAGCGCCTTGGCGACTTCGCCGATCGTGCGCAGGGCCCGGGCCTCCTTGCCATCGTCGAAACGCGGCTCGAGAGGCGGCCTTTCGCTCATCCTTCGGCTATCCGCGCCTTGAGCTTCTGGCTCGCCCGGAAAGTCAGCACGCGCCGCGGCGTGATCGGCACCTCGACGCCGGTCTTCGGGTTGCGGCCGATTCGTTGCCGCTTGTCGCGCAGCACGAAACTGCCGAAGCCGGAGATCTTGACGTTCTGGCCGTCAGCCAGCGCAACGCACACCTTGCCGAGGATCGCCTCGACCAGATCCAGGCTCTCGGCGCGCGAAAAGCCCATCTTGCGATTGATTGTCTCGGCCAGATCGGCCCGGGTAAGCGTGCCTACGGAGCGCATCATCGGCGAAAGGTCTCCAGTATTCGCGACCCTTCCGGCAAGGTAACCATCTTGCAGGAATAGGCAAGTTCGCGCCGGCAGATTCCCCAAATATTTCCTAGAGCCTGACCAGGCTGGCGCCCCAGGTGAACCCGCCGCCCATCGCTTCGAGCATGATGAGGTCGCCCGCTTTCAGGCGTCCGTCGCGCCGCGCCTCGTCGAATGCGAGCGGCACCGAGGCGGCCGAGGTGTTGGCATGGCGATCGACGGTGATGACGACTTTCTCGAGCGGCAGGCCGAGCTTCTTCGCGGTGGCGTCGAGGATCCGGCGGTTGGCCTGGTGCGGCACGACCCAGTCGATGTCGGCCGCCGCAAACCCGGCGGCGTCGAGCACTTCCTCGAGCACTTCCGCAAGGTTGACCACAGCGTGGCGGAACACCTCGCGCCCCATCATCCGCACCTTGCCCACGGTCCCCGTGGTCGAAGGACCGCCGTCGACATAGAGCAGGTCGCCATGCTCGCCGGCCGCATGGAGGCGCGTGGCGAGCACGCCGGGCCCGTCCTCGGCCACATCCTCGGCCTCGAGCACCATCGCGCCGGCCCCGTCGCCGAACAGGACGCAGGTCGCGCGGTCTTCCCAGTCGAGGATGCGGCTGAACGTTTCCGCACCGATCACCAGCGCGCAGCTGGCCATCCCGGTGCGGATCATCGCATCCGCGGTCGCCAGTGCGTAGAGGAAGCCCGAGCACACCGCGGCCACGTCGAACGCCGCGCCGCCGTCGCAGCCGAGCGCGTCCTGCACCAGGGTGGCAGTGGCCGGAAAGGTCCGGTCGGGGGTCGCGGTCGCGAGCACGATCAGGTCGATCTTGGAGGCCTCGATCCCGGCGTCGGCCAGGGCCGCCCTGGCGGCATCCGTGGCAAGCGTGCCGGTCGTCTCGCCCTCGCCGGCGATGTAGCGCTGGGCGATGCCGGTGCGCTCGCGGATCCACGCGTCGCTGGTGTCGACCGTCTGCGCCAGCTCTTCGTTGGTGACGACGCGCCGCGGCAGGGCCGAGCCCGTCCCCTTGATGACCGAACGGATCACTTGCCGGCCCCGCTGCTGCCGGTCTCGCGCAGGCGCGCCTCGCCCAGTTCGGCAAGGTCCGCCGTGATCCTCTCGGTCAGCTCTTCTTCCAGCAGGCGTGCGGCCACGGCCACCGCGTTGGCGACCCCGGCGGCGCTCGCGCTTCCGTGAGATTTAACCACAACGCCATTCAGGCCGAGAAATACCGCACCATTATGGTTATTAGGATCGAGGTGGTGCTTGAGCAGCTCGGTCGCCGGGCGCGAGACGAGGAAGCCGACCTTCGACCGGAACGAGCTGGTGAATGCCTGCCGCAGGAGGTCGGTGACGAAGCGCGCCGTGCCCTCGATCGCCTTCAGCGCGATGTTGCCGGAAAAGCCGTCGGTCACGACGACGTCGGTCTCGCCGCGATTGATCTTGTCGGCCTCGACGAAACCCTCGAAGCTCAAGGCCAGGCCGGTCGCGGCGCGCAGCTGGGCGGCGGCGTCCTGCAGCACCTCGGTGCCCTTGGTATCCTCGGTGCCGATGTTGAGCAGGCGCACGCGCGGCGCGTCCTGCTTGTTCACGATCCGCGCATAGGCCGCGCCCATGATCGCGAACTGCACCAGGTTGCGCGCATCGCACTCGGTGTTGGCGCCGAGGTCGAGCATGACCACGTCGGTCTCGCCGAGCGAGGGCATCAGCGCGGCGAGCGCGGGACGATCGATTCCCGGCATCGTGCGCAGCGCGAGCTTGCTCATCGCCATCAGTGCGCCGGTGTTCCCGGCGCTGACCGCGGCGCCCGCGCGCCCGTCCTTCACCGCCTGGATGGCAAGCCCCATCGACGTGGTCTTGGCCCGGCGAAGCGCCTGCGTGGGCTTCTCGTCGCCGCCCACGACATCGTCGCAATGGAGGATCTCGCTGGCCTCGCGCATGTTGGGATGCGCCTCGAGCGCGCGCTCGATGCGCGCCCGGTCGCCGACCAGCAGGAACTTGAACCGGTCGTGCCGGCGCCGCGCCAGCGCCGCGCCTGAGATCATCGTGCGCACGCCTTCGTCGCCGCCCATCGCATCGACGGCGATACGCGGCAGGCTCATGCGCTCAGTCCTCTCTGGAGCCGGGGCTTAAAGCCCGACCGAGACGATCTCTCGCCCGTTGTAGTGGCCGCAGTGCGAGCACAGGTTGTGCGGGCGCTTGAGTTCGCCGCAATTGCCGCACTCGTGGAAGGCTTCGACCTTCAGCGCATCGTGCGAGCGGCGGTTGCCCCTGCGATGCGGCGATACTTTTCTCTTGGGGACAGCCATTGCGGCACCTGTTCCTTGAAATCTCTGTTCCGAATTTTCGACAGCCGCCCTAGGCCAAGCCCCTGCCCCGCGCAAGCGCGGCGGCAGCAGGCCAGCCATGCGGTGAAGGCGCGCCCTATAGCGATTTTTCGTGTGGGTGCAAGCGGGGGGCAATGACGGCGCGCCCGGCGGTGCGCACGCATCCCCTTCGTCATTGCGAGCCCGCAGAGCGGGCGCGGCGATCCAGGGCTGCGCTGTGCCGCCATGGATTGCCGCGGGGCTTCGCCCCTCGCAATGACGAAGGGGTAAGAGGATCGAAAGGGTTACCGGCCCGCAGCGATCGCCGCGTCGCTGACGAAGGGGTTGGCCTCGCGTTCGCGGCCGAAGGTGCTCGGGCGGCCGTGGCCGGGGACGAATGTCACCTCGCTGCCGAGCGGCCAGAGCTTGCCTGTGATCGAATCGAGCAGGTCCTGGTGGTTGCCCAGCGGAAAGTCGGTGCGGCCGATCGAGCCTTCGAACAGCACGTCGCCGACGAAGGCGAACTTGGTCGGGCGATGGAAGAACACCACGTGGCCCGGCGTGTGTCCGGGGCAGTGGATCACCTCAAGCGTCACCTCGCCGAAGCTGACGGTGTCGCCGTCCTCCAGCCAGCGCGTGGGCTCGAACACTTTCGTCTCCATGCCGAAGCGCGGGCCGTCCTCGTCGAGACGCGCAATCCAGAAGCGGTCGGCTTCGTGCGGCCCCTCGATCGGCAGGCCCAGCTCGGCCGCGAGCATCCCTGCCTGCCCGCAATGATCGGCATGGCCGTGGGTGAGGAGGATTTTCTCCAGCGTCACCCCGGCGCGCGCCACGGCGTCCTTCAGCTTGTCGAGATCGCCCCCCGGATCGACCAGTGCCCCGCGCATCGTCTTGCTGCACCAGACGAGCGAGCAGTTCTGCGCGAACGGCGTGACCGGAATGATCGCGGCGCGGAGGGGGGATTCCTGGATGGCGGTCATGGCCGGCTAGGTGAACGCGCCCCGATGGCTTTGCAAGCCGGGTCCAGGCGTGATCACCTTGCCTGTCTCGCCGCCATTTCCTTCAGCCATTCCTCGGCCGTCGGCATCAGCGGGTGATCGACGCGGTGGAGGATCTTCCACTGGCCGTCCTCGCGGACGAACTCGTCCTCGTACCAGCCGGCGAGTGTCGGCTGCGGATGACCGCCCTCGCCGCGGGTCATCATCAGGTGGCGCGAGCGGGCCTTGGCGCGGTCGCCGTCGACGTCGACCTCTATGTTCGAGACAAGGTGATAGTCGCTGCCGTTGACGAAGCCCGGCGGCGTCGGTCCGAACAGGCCGGTGAGCATGGCCTTGATCTCCTCGGGGCCATGGCGGACCGTCTGGCCGGTCTGCCAGGTGCCGTCCTTCGCGAACAGCGCGGCGTAGCCGTCGAAGTCGCGCGCATCGAGGCGGGCGGCGTAGTCGGTGATGACGCGCTGGATGGCGAGCTGGTCCTCGGCGCGCTGCAGGCGCTGCTCGGTCGACAGCGCAGGCGCCGCCGCCGCCGGGCCGCCGCCGGCCGCCGGCGGCTCGTTGGGATCGCGGAACGGGATCGCGCCCCACGTCGTGCGGCGGGCGATCTTCCACTCGCCGTTCTCGCGCACGAACTCGTCGACGTAGCGCCCGGCGAGCAGCGGCGTCGGCCGGTTGTCGGGCGAGCGGGACCAGAACAGGTACTTCGATTCGACGCGCGCGCGGTCGCCGTCGATCTCGATCACCGGGTTGGTCAGCATGTGGAAGTTCGCCTTGTTGACGAACCCCGGCTCGGGCGCGCCGAGGTTGTCGGTGAGCATCTTCTCGATCGCCGCCGGGCCGGTGAAGCTGCCGAACCCGCCGGTCCATACGCCGTCCTGCGCGAACAGCGCGGCGTAGGCCTTGTAGTCCCTCGCATCGAGGAAGGCGCCGTATTCGATCAGGATGCGGCGGATGGCGGATTCGTCCTCCATCCGCTGAACCCGCTGCTCCAGCGTCGGCGCGGCTTGCGCATCAAGCGCGGCGGGCGCGGCGAGCAGCAGTGCCAAGGCGATCGACCGGTGCGTCATCGCAAACCCCTCCCCGACTCGTCATTCGGCATGCGAGCCTACAGCATTCCGTCATTCTGCAAGACAGGCCGAGGCGCTCCGGCCGGGCCGTCGCTTCAGGAATTCGCCGGCGAACTTCGGACTGCATGCGGGCGCGGCCGGAAAAGGAACCATTTCGCCGCTTCGGCAATGGCGAGCACGAGCGCGGATCCCGCAAGGCAGGTGCCGAACAGGGCCAGGGACACCGGGGCAATCCCCAGCATTTGCTGCATCGGTGCGAGGTGCATCGAACCCAGGTGGAGCGCCAATGCCGTCCCGATGCCCAGGAATAGCCAGCGGTTCTCGCGCACGGGATGCCGCCACACGGGATGGTGCAGGTTCCGGATGCTCAGCAGGAGTGCATTCTGGAACAGGACAACAAGGAGCAGAACGGAATTGCGGGCCTGGTCAACGGTCGCGCCGGAGCCGAGTTCGGCGGCCAGCAGCCACACGGCCATGACCGTCATGGCGGCGGCGGCGGCTGACATCAGCACGAAGGACCCGCGGTCGAGCAGCGAGCCGAGCTTGCGGCTGGGCGATTGCTCCATTTCGTGGCCCTCGCCGCGGCCGAAGCCGAGAGTGACGTCCTGCACTCCGTTGGTGACCAGGTTGAGCCACAGCAACTGGATCGGGGTGAGCGGCATCGGCAGGTCACATGCCAGGGCGGCAAGGAACATGCCGATCTCGGCAGCACCCGTCGCCAGCAGGAAGAGGACGATCTTGCGCACGTTCAGCAGCGTTGCGCGCCCTTCCTCGATCCCGGCGACGATCGACACGAAGTTGTCGTCGGCCAGGACAAGGTCGGCTGCGCCTCGGGCCACGTCGGTCCCGCCGCGTCCCATCGCAATTCCGATGTCGGCGGCCTGCAAGGCCGGTCCATCGTTGACCCCGTCGCCCGTGACGGCGACGATCTCGTTCCGGTCCTGATAGACGCGCACGATTTCCAGCTTCTGCGACGGCTCCGTGCGGGCAAACACCTTCGCCGTGGCGATCTTGCGGCGCAGGGCAAGCGGGTCCTTCTGCAGCGCCTTGAGTTCCGCCCCGCTGACCACCTCTGACAGATGTTCGGCGATTCCGATCTGCCTGGCGATTGCCAGCGCCGTCCTCGGGTGGTCGCCGGTAATCATCCGCACCGAAATTCCCGCGGAAATGCACTGCCGCACCGCCTGGACGACGCCAGGCCGCACCGGGTCCCCCAGCCCGACCAGACCGACCACTTCAAGTCCGTGCAGGCGATCGGCAATCGCGCCGGCCGGGCCGGGTCTGGCGCTCTGGGCAAGGACGAGCACTCGATAGCCGTCCGCGGCGAGCTGCTCGGCCAGGTCTGCTGCCCGGGAATCGCTCCCCGGACACATCGGCAGGACCGTCTCGGGCGCGCCCTTGACCACGAGCAGCGGCGATCCGCCGATGTCCACTTCGGCGGCGGCGAAGCGCTGCACCGGCTCGTAAGGGATGATTGCAAGCCGCCGTTCGGCGAGAAGCGCCGCCGGATCGTTGCCGGTCTGCTCGGCGAAATCGAGCAGCGCCAGGTCGACCGAATCCCCGACCGCCGTGCCATACGCGTTCAGGCGCGCTTCGTTGCACAGGGCGGCAGCTTGTCCGAGCGCGTGCAATTGCCCGAGGCCATCGCCCTGCCATTCCTCTCGCGCCATGCGGGCGCCGCCCGGAAGCACCGCGCACTCGACCGTCAGGCTGTTCATCGTGAGGGTGCCGGTCTTGTCGCTGGCGATCAGCGTCACCGATCCGAGGCCTTCGACCGCAGGCAGCCGGCGAACGATGACATTGCGGTGGGCCATGCGGTTCGCCGCCGCCGACAGGGCAACGGTAACGGCTATCGGCAGCCCTTCGGGGATCGCGGAGACCGCCAGTGCAATGCCGAGCAGGGCGATCTGGCGCCAGCTTTCCCCCTCCAGCGCCAGCAGGCCCGCAAGCGCCAGGATCAGCGCGACGGTCGCCACGGCGATCTGGCGGGCAAGCCGGTCCATGCGGCGCAAGAGCGGCGATGCATGGGCCGCCCGGCCGGCTTGCCGGAGCGAGCGAGCGATGCCGCCGATCGCCGTGTCCTGCCCGGTCGCCACCGCCAGGCCGATGGCCCGGCCCTCGACCACCGTCGTTCCGGCGTGGGCCAGGGTCACCCGATCGGCCAGTATGGCGTCGGCCGCTACCGGTGCCGCCGCATCCTTTGCCACCGGCAGCGATTCGCCTGTCAGGAGAGCTTCGTCGGCAAGCAGGCCGTAGGCCTCGATCAGGCGCAAATCGGCCGGAACGCGCATGCCGCTTTCAAGCTCGACTATATCGCCCGGAACGACCGCGTCCGAAGGCAGCTCGCCCCAATGGCCGTCTCGCCGGACTCGTGCAATCTGCGGAACCAGGCTGCGCAACGCCCGCGCGCTGGTATCCGCCTGCCATTCCTGGAAGCCGCCGATCAGCGCGTTGAGCAGGAGGACGCCGAGGATGAACAGGGCGTCGCGAAGGTCACCGATCAGGAGCGACAGGACGGCGGCAAACAACAGCAAGTAGATGAGCGGGCTGGCGAACTGACGAATGAGGATCCGCAAGGGAGACTTCGCCCGTCCTTCGGGAATCCTGTTTGGGCCGAAGCGAGCGAGACGGCGTTCTGCCTCGCTCGATGCAAGGCCGCCGATGTCCCCGCCAAGCGCCGTCAGCGCTTGCTCGGCGGCAATCGCATGCCACGCCAAAGTGCCGACTGACGACAGCCCGTCCATCACTTCGAAAGGTCGTTAGAGACCGGCCTTGCCATCTGTAATTGCCCGGAACCCCGTGTGTTCGGCGAACCTCCGCTGCCGCCGGAAAGGAGTGGCGGCGTCAGAGTCGCCCTCCCTTCCATACCACGCGGCCGACCACGTCAACGTCGGCCATCGTGACTTCGACCGGCTCGTAGGCGGCGTTCTTGCTGATCAGGCGCAGGCGGCCTGGGGGGACGGCCTGGAGCAGCTTGACGTGGAGCGCCTCGCCGAGGCGGACGACGTGGACGCCTTCGCGGAACGGGCGCAGCGTGCGGTCGACGAGGATCTCGTCGCCGTCGCGCAGCAGCGGGTCCATCGAATCGCCCATCACCCGGATCGCCGAAAGCTGCGCCGGTTCGAGCCCGTTCTCGCGCAGCCAGCGGCGCGAGAAGCGGAAGGCGTCGAACGGGATTTCCTCGGCCGCGGTGGCGCCGGGCCCGGCCGAAGCCTCGAGCGACAAGCGCGGCACTTCGACCCAATCGCCGCGACTCGCGAAGGATTTTTCCTCAGCCGCTCCAAGCTCCGATTCGGCCACGCCGAAGAATTCGGCCAGCAGGCGGCGGTCGTCCTCTTCCAGCTTTCGCGGGCTTCCCTTGGTGATGTACTGCTGCAAGTAGCTGGAATTGCGCCCGATCATGCGCGACAGCGCCGCCAGGCTGTTGCCCGTCTCGCTTGCCAGTGCAGCCAGTCTTTCGCGCGGGTCCATAGGACAGGTTCCTGTGTTTTCTGAATAATTCCTTCATACACGAAAGATTTTTCCTAGACAAGTAGGATTTGAAGCGCAACCAATCAGCTCACCGAGTCGTCGTCACCCACCGCGGAAGAGGAGTCGCAAATGCTGATCCGCAAGATCGAGGTCTTCCTGCGCCACACCAAGATGCCACCCACCAAGTTCGGCCGCCTGGCCGCGCGCGATCCGCGCTTCGTGCTCGACCTGCGCAACGGCCGCACGCCGCGTACCGGGACCGAAAGGCGAGTGGAACATTTCATGAACACTTATCGCGAGGAAGCGCATGCGCATTGACCAGTCTGCCCCGGCCAGGCCGCCTCGCCGCGGCCCGTCGGACCGCTTGCGCGAAGAGCTCCAGGCTCTCGCCGGGGGGCACGCCGAATTCCTCGCCCACTCGGAAAAGAGCTGGGCGAGCGTGACTTTCGCCGGCACCCGCCACCGGATCGACCTCGCCTTTGCCGGCGATGAGGCGATCGACGCCGCGGAGCGCTTCATCGCCTTCCTGCCCGATCACGAGTTCGCCATTCCCAAGCAGCTGGTCGCCGACGCCGCGGTGACTTCGGTGGACCACCGGATCGGCCCCGCCCCGCGGATGGAAATGCGCATCGAGCTGCTGCTGCTCGACGAAGAATGACGGGCCTTTAATCCGAGCTCGTCATTGCGAGCGAAGCGAAGCAATCCAGGGCTATCCAGACCAGCCATGGATTGCCGCGGGACCTGTGGTCCCTCGCAATGACGAATCCTCGGACTCAGTACCCCAACCGCAGGTCGACTTGCGCCTCGAGCGGCTTTCCTTCCCGGAAAAGCCCGCAATTGCGCGCGAAGCGCTCGGCGGCGCGCTGGAGGCTGGCGGGGGTCGGGATGCCCGAGAGGTGCATGGTGATGTGCGCGTTGTCGAGCGACCACAGCGGGTGGCCCGCCGGCAGCGGCTCGGGATCGGTCAGGTCGAGGATCGCCGCGGCGATCCTCTTTTCGGCCAGCGCCTCAACCAGCGCCGCCTGGTCGACGCAGTCGGCGCGAGCGAAATTGACCAGCACCGCGTCGGGCTTCATCGTCGCCAGTTCGGCCGCGCCGATCATGCCCTTGGTGGAGGGCGTGCCGGGCAGCGAGAGGACGATCCAGTCGAATTCGCCCAGCCGGCCGCGCCAGTCGTGCGGTCCCTGGCTGCCGACAGGCTCGACCGAAACCCCGAGCGCCTCCAGCGTGCGCCCGATCGCCCGGCCGATCGAGCCGTGGCCGAGGATCAGCGCCCGGCTCCCGGCGAGGTCGCGCGTGCCCGGGGCGGCGTCGGGCCATTCGTGCCGGTCCTGCGCCCGCACCACCGCGCGATAGTCCTTGGCGATGGCGAGCATGCCCATCACGGCGAACTCGGCCACCTGGTGCGTGGTCAGCCCCGAGCCGCAAGTCAGCGCGACCCCGCGCCGTTCGAGGTCGGCCAGCGGCAGCCAGTCGACCCCGGCATAGGCGGTGTTGAGCCAGCGCAGCCCTTGCGCGGCCGCGATGGCCGCCAGCACCGGCGGCTTGTCGTGCAGGTCGAACCAGCCGATTTCGGCGTCGCGAGCGAGGGCGGCCAGCTCTTCCGGAGAGCCCCACCAGCGCGCCTCGACCCAGCCCGGCAACAGCGGCTCGACCAGCGCGCGCATCCGGCCGGGGAGGACGGCAACGGTCAGAGCTTCCACTCCCAGCCGAGAGGGTCGCCGTCCATGACGTCGACGCCCTTCGCGGCAAGCTCGGCGCGGATCGCGTCGGAGGTGGCGAAGTCCTTCTCGGCGCGGGCGGCCTTGCGGCGGGCGAGCGCGTCCTCGATTTCGCTTTCGGAAATCGCCGCGTCCTTCGGCCGCAGGCGCAAGTCGGCGCGGGAAAGGCCGAGCAGGCCGAGGCCGAGCACCGCGTCCATCGCCGCGACGGCGGCCAGTTGCTGCGCCGGGTCGAGCTTCTTCAATGCGAGCACGTCCTCGAGCACCGTCAGCGCCACAGCCGTGTTGAGGTCGTCGGACACCGCCGCGTCGAAATCGGCCAGTTGCGGCAGCAGGATCGCGTCGACCTCGTCGTGGGCGTGAAGCTGGGTCCAGCCGCCCGCCGGCTCCTCGACAGGTTCATCTACTCGCGTCTTGAGCGCCTCGACGGCCATCACCAGCCGCTTGAGCCGCGTCAGCGCCGCGCCGAGCCCGTCCCAGCCGAACTCCAGCTCGCTGCGGTAATGCGCCTGGAGGCACATCGTGCGGTAGGCGAGCGGGTGGTAGCCCTTGTCGATCAGCAATTGCAGGCGGAGGAACTCGCCGGCGCTCTTGCTCATCTTGCCACTGCGCTCGACCAGGAAGTTGTTGTGCATCCAGATCCGCGCGCCGCTGTTGGCCGGCACGTCGAGGCCGTTGGTGCAGCAATAGGCCTGATTCTGGGCGATCTCGTTCGGGTGGTGGATCTCGCGGTGATCGATCCCGCCGGTGTGGATGTCGAACGGGAAGCCCAACAGCTTGCCGCTCATCACCGAGCATTCGAGGTGCCAGCCCGGCGCGCCGCGGCCCCACGGCGAATCCCACTCCATCTGCCGCGTCTCGCCCGGCGGGGTCTTGCGCCAGATCGCGAAGTCGGCGGCGTTGCGCTTGCCTTCCACCGCCTCGATCCGGCCCTCGCCTTCATCGGTGACGGCGCGCGCCAGCCGGCCGTAGTCGGCGACGGTCGAGACGTCGAAATAGAGCCCGCTGTCGAGCTCGTAGCAGTGCTTGCCGGCGATCGACTTGGCGAAATCGATCATCGGCTCGATGTAATCGGTCGCCACCGACCATTGCGCGGGTGCGCGGATGTTGAGCGCCGAGACGTCGGCCCAGTAAGCCTCGGTATAGTGCTTCGCGATGTCCCAGATCGACTGCGCGCGCTCCGCTGCGGCCTTCTCCAGCTTGTCCTCGCCCGCATCGGCGTCGTCGGTCAGGTGGCCAACGTCGGTGATGTTGATCACGTGGGTGAGCTGGTAGCCCTTCCACGACAGCGTCCGCCCGAGCACGTCGGCGAAGACGTAGGCGCGCATGTTGCCGATGTGCGGATAGTTGTAGACCGTCGGCCCGCACGAATAGACCCGCGCCTCGCCGGGGTGGACCGGATGGAACGTCTCTAGCTCGCGGGTGAGCGAGTTGAACAGGCGGAGGGGGGTCGTCATTCTAATCGGCAGACTCAGCTGGCTCGACTTTCTCGTCAAATCCTAGCTTCGCCATGTCCTCGGCATCCAAGAGTGGCAATTCCCCAGTCAAAATGATCTGCACCATCTCGACGGCGGCAGCGAGTTCATTCACGCCTTTTTCGATTTCAAGCAAATTGTCGAAGGGCTCCGGATTGACCCCAACCACAAACCCGCATGAAAACATGAGCGCTTCCAAGCGGAGTCCTAGATCAACGAGGGATACCATGAGCCGTTCGCTAGCTGGCGGCGAGCGATCGATCAGCTTGGCCAGATAAGGCTGAGCAACCGTCAGTCTGGCCAGTGAATATACATCCCGTGTTTCGTCCCAATCGTTCAGCTTTCCGGCGATGAAGTTCGCCAGGGCGAATGCACCATGGAAGACCGCGCTTTCGCGTTCGTGAGCATCTCGCCGCTCGTCTGCCTTCTGCCTTCGATGCTGAAGAAATGAGCTCAAGTGCGTGAGCGCCGCGCCGATGACCACACCGCCGATGCCAAGTGCGCCCGCAAGGAGGGGGCCCGAGAGTCCAGCTGACACCACGCTCACTCCACCTCGAACAGTCCCGCCAGCTGCTCGATGATCGTGCCGCCCAACTGCTCCACATCCATGATCGTCACCGCGCGCTTGTAGTAGCGGGTCACGTCGTGGCCGATGCCGATGGCGACGAGCTGGACCGGCGATTGCTTCTCGATCCACTCGATTACCTTGCGCAGGTGCGTTTCGAGGTAGCCCGCGCTGTTCACGCTGAGCGTCGAATCGTCCACCGGCGCGCCGTCGGAGATGACCATCAGGATACGGCGGTCCTCGGTCCGCGCCAGCAGGCGGGTGTGCGCCCAGAGCAGCGCCTCGCCGTCGATGTTCTCCTTCAAGAGCCCCTCGCGCATCATCAGGCCGAGGCTCTTGCGCGCGCGGCGCATCGGCTCGTCGGCCTTCTTGTAGATGATGTGGCGCAAGTCGTTGAGGCGGCCCGGCTGCGCGGGTTTGCCGCTGGTGAGCCATTTCTCGCGGCTCTGCCCGCCCTTCCAGGCGCGGGTGGTGAAGCCGAGGATCTCGACCTTGACCCCGCAGCGTTCGAGCGTGCGGGCGAGGATGTCGGCGCTGATCGCGGCGATCGAGATCGGCCGCCCGCGCATCGAGCCCGAATTGTCGATCAGCAGCGTGACGACGGTGTCCTTGAACTCCTGCTCGCGCTCGACCTTGTAGGACAGCGAATGGCCGGGGCTGACGACCACGCGGGCGAGCCGCGCGGCGTCGAGCAGCCCTTCCTCCTGGTCGAAGTCCCAGCTGCGGTTCTGCTGCGCCATCAGCCGCCGTTGCAGCCGGTTGGCGAGCCGGGTGACGATGCCCTGCAAGCCGGTCAGCTGGCTGTCGAGATAGGCGCGCAGCCGATCGAGCTCCTCGTAGTCGCACAGCTCGGTCGCTTCGACGACCTCGTCGAATTCCTCGGTGAACACGTTGTAGTCGAACGTTTCGGGCAAGTCGGTCCACGGCCGGTTGGGGCGGACCGGCATCATCGCTTCCTCGCCCTCGTCGCCGACTTCGCCCTCGGACATGTCCTGCTCTTGCGGGACCTGCTGCTCGCCTTCCTCGCCTTCGCCCTCACCCTGCTCGGCGGCCATCTGCTGTTCGCGCAGCTCGTCCCCAGCTTCCTCGTCGCGGTCGCCGTCCTTTTCTTCGCCGCCTTCCTCCTCGTCGCCCTCCTGTTCCTCGCCGCCGTCCTCGATCTCCTCGGTCGGGACGAGGTCGAGATGGCGCAGCAGGTCGAGGCTGAGCGACTGGAACGCCTTCTGGTCGTCGAGCGACAGCGCAAGCCGCTCGAAATCGTCGCCGATGCGCGATTCGATCGACTGGCGGACCATCTCGACGCCGGCGCGGGCGCTTTCAGGGATCGGCTGGCCGGTCAGAGCCTCGCGCAGCATCAGGGAAAGCGCGGTCTGCAGCGGCACTTCGTCGGCGTTCGCGGCGCGCGAAATCGGGTCGGAGCGCGTGCGCAGCTCGGTCGCCGAGGCAAGGTTTCCGCGCATCCCGGCGTAGTTGTTCTCGCCCAGCGCCTCGTAGCGCACCCGCTCGATCGCGTCGTAGGCGGCGCGCGCGGCGGGCTCGGCCGGCATCGCGCGCTGGTGCATCACCTCGTTGTGGTGGCGCAGCTTGAGCGCGAAGCTGTCGGCGAACCCGCGTGCCTCGCGCGCCGCCTCGGGCGCGAGCGATCGGCCGGGCATCGGCACGCGCATCGCCTTGCCCTGGACCGCCGGGGCGTCGGCGGTCCAGCTCACTTCCGCCTCGGGCTCGTGCGCGATCGCGCGCGCCGCGCCGGTCAGCGCGAGCTTGAAGCGGTCGAGGGGCGATTCGTCGGCCATCGGGACCGGCTATATGTATCGCGGTGCCAGGGTGCCACCCCCCTCCTCTTCAGAGGAGGGGCCGGGGGTGGTGACGTGACGCGCCAGCGTCACGGTCGGGGCAGACACCACCCTGCTGCGACTAGGGCCCGCTCCGCGGACCCAGGTCTCGCTTCCCTCCTCTGAAGAGGAGGGAGACTGTACCCTAGAACGCGTTGCCCGCGCCGAACACGCCGATCAGCAGCGGGTCGCGCGTGGCGGCGGGGTCGGCGCGGATCGCCGCTTCCTCGCTGCCGATCTCGCGCCAGATCACGTCATCGACCTCGGTCGAGAAGCTTGTCGCCACGCCCGAGACGTCAACGCCGGTGAGCGCCGAAAGCAGCTGGCCGACGAGCGGCTCCTGCGCGACGCGCATCGCGTCGCCCACTTCGGGCACCATCACGTCGATCATCCGGTTACCCATGTTGCTGCGCAGGTACGCGGTCGCCGCCGTCGGTCCGCCGCGGACGAGGTCGACCGCGTTTCGGTAGCCGATCACGCGGATCGTGTCGGCGACCACCGGCGCGGCGCGCTCGGAAGCGCGGAAGGCGATCTCGGCAAAGGCGTGCTCGAGCCGCGACTTGAACAGCGCCGAGGTAAGGATGCGGGCGAGCACGTCGCCGCGCCCGCCGAGGAACTCGCCAAGGCCCAGTTGGGCGACCTGCTGGTCCCAGAAGGCGCCGGGTGCGATCATCCGCGCGAAGGCGCGCTCGCTAGACAGGAACAGCAGCCGCTGGACCGCGTCGACGAAGCTGAAGCGATAGCCGGTCGCGCAAGCGGAAAGCGCGAGAGCGGCGCTCGCGGCGGTGCCGGCAAGGAACACGCGGCGGGGAAGGATCGGGGTTTCCGGCATCTCAACAGCTCCCATTCATCGGGGCGCTTGCCGCGCCGCCTGCGGGCTGCCCATATAGGGGAACCCCATGAAACGCGCCCGACTTATCATCTTCAACGCCGCGCTCGGCCCGCTCGACTACCGGGTGCCCGAGGGCATGGACGTCGAGCCGGGGTCGGTGGTCGTCGCCCCGCTCGGGCCGCGGCAGATCGTCGGGATCGTCTGGGAAGCGGAACGGTTGCCGGCGACCCCGGTTCCGGACGCCAGGCTGCGGCCGCTGCTCGATGTCCTGCCCGTGCCCCCGCTCAGGGCTGAATTGAGGCGGCTGATCGAATGGACCGCCGACTACTATTGCGCCTCGCTCGCCTCCGTCGCGCGCATGGTGCTGGCGAGCGGCGGCGCGCTGCGCGGCCCGGCGACGATGACCGAATACCGGCTCAGCGGCGGCATGCCCGAACGGATGACCCCGCAGCGGCAGGCGGCGATCGAGGCGCTCGAGGGCGAGCAGGCGACGATCCGCGAGCTGGCGGGCATTGCCGGCGTCTCGGAAGGCGTGCTGCGCGGCCTCGTCAACCAGGGCGTGCTCGAGCCGGTCGTGGTCGATTGCGATCGACCCTACCCCCGCGCCCGCGCCGACTTCGCGGCGCCCGAGCTGACCGATCACCAGCGCGAGGCGGCCGGACAGTTCGTCGCCGCGGTAAAGCAGGGCGGCTTTGCCCCGTTCCTGCTCGACGGCGTCACCGGCTCGGGCAAGACCGAGGTCTATTTCGAAGCGATCGCCGCCGTGCTGGCCAAGCAGCGCCAGGTGCTGGTGCTCCTGCCCGAAATCGCGCTGACCGAAGCGTTCCTGCGGCGTTTCGAGGAACGGTTCGGCGCCGCGCCGGTGGTGTGGCACAGTTCGCTCAAGTCGACCGAGCGCCGCCGCGCCTGGCGGGCGATCGCCCACGGCCCAGAAGGCGGAGGGGCGCAGGTGGTGGTGGGCGCGCGCTCGGCGCTGTTCCTGCCTTACGCCAGGCTCGGCCTGATCGTGGTCGACGAAGCGCACGAAGTCAGCTTCAAGCAGGACGAAGGCGTGCGCTACAACGCCCGCGACGTGGCGGTGATGCGCGCCCGGTTCGAAGGCATCCCGGTGATCCTCGCCAGCGCCACGCCCGCGCTCGAGAGCCTGCAGATGGCCGAGAGCGGGATCTACACGAAGGTCGAGCTGGCCGACCGTTTCGGCGGCGCGCTGATGCCGGCGATCGACACCGTGGACCTGACCGTGGAGAAGCCCGAGCGCGGCCGCTGGCTCGCCCCGCGGCTGGTCGCCGCGATGCGCGAGCGGCTCGAGCGCGGCGAGCAGTCGCTACTGTTCCTCAACCGGCGCGGCTATGCCCCGCTGACGCTGTGCCGCAATTGCGGCTTCCGCTTCCAGTGCCCCAATTGCAGCGCCTGGCTGGTCGAGCACCGCCTCAGCCGCCGCCTCGCCTGCCATCATTGCGGCTACGGGACCGAGCTGCCCGCGAACTGCCCCGAATGCGGCGAGCCCGATTGCCTTGTCGCCTGCGGCCCGGGAGTCGAGCGGATCGCCGACGAAGTCGCTGAGCTCTTCCCCGAGGCGCGCATCGCGGTGGCGACGTCCGACACGCTCAGTTCGCCGGAAAAGGCGGCCGCCTTCGTGGCGCAGGCCGAAGCGGGGCTGATCGACGTGATCGTCGGTACCCAGCTGGTCACCAAGGGCTTCCATTTCCCCGAGCTGACGCTGGTCGGCGTGGTCGATGCCGACCTCGGGCTCGAAGGCGGCGACTTGCGCGCGGCCGAGCGGACCTACCAGCAGGTCGCGCAGGTCGCCGGGCGCGCCGGGCGCGGCGCCAAGCCGGGCGAAGTGCTGATCCAGACGCGCCATCCCGAAGCGCGGGTGATCGCCGCGCTCGCCGCCGGGGATCGCGACGCCTTCTACGCCGCCGAGACCGAAGCCCGGCGCCATGCCGGCGCCCCGCCGTTCGGGCGCTGGGCGGCGATCATCGTCTCGAGCGAGGACGAGGCCGAAGCGAGGGAAGCCGCCAAGCGCATCGGCGTCACCCGGCCCGCTGTGGCCGATGTCGCGATCCTCGGTCCCGCCCCGGCGCCGATGGCCCTGCTGCGCGGGCGCTACCGCTATCGCCTGCTGGTCAACGCGCGCCGCTCGGCCGAATTGCAGGATATCATCCGCGGCTGGCTCGGCGGCCTCAGCTTCCCGTCGGGGGTGCGGGTCGCGGTCGACATCGACCCCTACAGCTTCGTTTGAGGCGAATTACCCCTCAGCCGCTCCCTCGCTCAGCGCAATAGGCACGGCCGACGTCCCGGATATTGTAGAGCGCAGCGGGTCGCCGGGCCTGTGGAAGGCGGCGAAGGCCGCGCGTTTGTCGCTCATTCCTGTTCTCCTGCTCCCATGCCGCCGCGACTCACATAGAACTCGTCTTTGCGAGGAGCGAAGCGACGAAACAATCCAGGGTGGCGCGTGGGCGCTCTGGATTGGTTGGCCGTTGGCCAGCTTCGCTACCGCTGCGCTCGCAATGACGAACGAGGGAATGCAGAATCGACCTAACCCTGCCGCTCCCGCGCGAGCAGCTCGCGCTTGATATCCTCGCCATAGGCATAGCCGCCGAGCGAGCCGTCGGAGCGCACGACCCGGTGGCACGGGATCAGCACGGCGACGTTGTTGGCCCCGTTGGCGCTGCCCGCCGCCCGCACGGCGTTCGGATTCCCGGCCGCGGCGGCGATCTCGGCGTAGGATCGCGTCTCGCCTTTCGGAATCCTGCGCAACTCGGCCCAGACGCGCTGCTGGAAGGCCGTTCCCTGCACGTCGAGCGGGATGTCCTCGCCCGTTCCCGGACGCTCGACCGCGTCGACCACGCGCTGGAGCAGCGCGGCGAAGTCCTTGCCGCCCTCGACCAGCTCGGCATTGGGAAAGCGCTTGTCCAGCTGCTCGCGCCCTTCGGCGAACGAGAGGCGGCAGATTCCCTTTTCGGTCGCTGCAACGAGCATCGGGCCGAGCGTCGTTGCGACCGCCGCCCAGCGGATCGTCACACCGGCGCCGCCCCTGGCCCAGGCCGACGGCGCCATGCCCAGCTTCCCGTCCATCGCATCATAGAACCGCGAAGGCGCCTCGAACCCCGCCTGGTAGATCGCCTCGGTCACCGAACCGCCGCTGCTGAGCGCCTCGCGCGCCCGTTCCTCGCGCAGCGCGCGGGCGTAGGCGGCGGGCGACAGGCCCGTGGCTCGCTTGAACACGCGCTGGAAGTGGCTCGGCGAATAGCCGACCGCCGCGGCCAGCTCGGCCAGTTGCGGCCTTCCCCTAAAGTCCCCGGCGCTCGCCTTGATTTCGTCGATCGCCGCCAGCACCGCGGCTTCGTCGCGCGCGACTTCGTCGGGGCGGCAGCGCTTGCACGGGCGCAGCCCCGCGGCCCGCGCTTCCCCGCCGTCGGCGAAGAAGCGCACGTTGCGCCGGTCGGGATGGCGCGCGGCGCACGAGGGCCGGCAATAGATGCCGGTCGAGAGCACGCCCGTGACGAAGCGCCCGTCGAACGAACGGTCGCGCCGCGTGACGGCGGTCCAGGCCCGATCCTCATCCAAGGGGTCCGCGTCGATCATGCCTCCCCCCTATAGCGCTCGATCCGCGCGGCGAAACAGCCCGGCGCGGCATTGTGGGCATCGATGTGGTCGACCCGTTCGTCGGCGAACAGCCGGCGGATCGCCGGATCGTGCTCGCGAGGTGCGGCGAGGCCGGCGGCCAGCAGGTCGCCCGCTGCGTCGAAGGCCCGCAGGCTCAGCGTGCGCCCGGCGAACACCGGAGGACAGCGGCCGACGAACGGTTCCGGCTCGCGCGCCTGCTCGCGGACGAAGATGGCATGAGCGGTGCGGTATGGGCCGGCCTCGTTGCTGACATGGTTGAGCAGGATCAGCGTCTCGCCAGCCGTCGCTTCCTCGAGGCTGACGCGGCAGGGATAGCCGACGTCGGCATCGGCGACGACCCGGCGGGCGCCGCGCTGCGCCAGCGCCGCGTCGTCGAGATCGAACAGCGGAGCAAACTGGGCGACGGGCAGTCCGCGAACGATGTAAGTCATCTGCAATCTCCTTGTTGCCGGACCGCGATCTAGCGTTCCTCGGCGGCGCGTGCTTCCCGTCGCTTGCGTTCAAAACGCCGCGTGCCCTAGACGGTTCGCCATGATCCGCCGCCTGGCCGCCATCCTCGCGTTCTGCCTGCTCCTCGCCGCGCCGCCGGCGCAGGCCGACCCGGCCGACATCGATGCCGCCGCGCGCGGCGTCGTGCGCATCGTCATCGTCGAGCGCGAAGGCAATTCGGTGATCGCCATTTCGCACGGCACCGGATTCGCGGTGACTGCCGAGCGCATCGTCACCAATTCGCACCTGATCGAGGAAGTGCTGGAAAATCCCGACCTCTATATCGGCATAGTCCCCTCGGACGGGAACGAGGCGGTATTCGGCCGGATCGTTTCCGTCAGCCCGCGCAACGACCTGGCGCTGATCGCCACCATCAAGCCGCTGCGCCTGCCGCCGCTGACCATCGCCGGCAATCCCGCCACCGACAGCGGGGCGGTGATCGCGGTCGGCTACCCGATGAACGTCGATCGCGCGCAGGGGCTGGCGATGGCCGACATCTTCCGCTCGCAGCCGCCGGTGAAGGCGAGCGGCGCGCTTGCCGGCCGCCGGCCGAGCCGCGAGTTCGACACGCTGCTGCACACCGCGCCGATCGCCCGCGGCAATTCGGGCGGCCCGCTGCTCGATGCCTGCGGGCGCGTGGTCGGGGTCAACAGCTTCGGCGCGGAAAGCGGAGGAGCCGACGCCGAGTTCTACTTCGCCATCTCGACGCGCGAGCTGCTGCCGTTCCTGCGCGCCAACGGCATCGCCCCGCAGATCAACGCCCAGCCCTGCCGCAGCCTCGCCGATCTCGACGCCGAGGAACGCGCGCGGGCCGAGGCCGAGGCTTCCGCCGCGCAGACGAAGGCCCGCGCCGAGGAGGAGGCCCTCGCCCGGCGCCGCGACGAAGCGCGGCGCGAGATCGACTTCGCGATTCTCGCCGAGCGCGAGAACGGCATGGCGCTGGCATTGCTGCTGGCGATGATCGCGCTCGGCGCGGGCGGATTCGCCTGGCTGGAGCATGACGGAGGCGACCGCAGGAAGGCGAAAGCCCGCGCCGGCATCGCGCTCGCCGCGCTGGTGGCCGCGGCCGCGGCCTGGTTCCTGCGGCCGCCGTATTCCGAAGGCGACGATCGCCTGCAGGACCTCCTGCGCGAGGAAATGTCCGCCGACGAAGCGGGCGCGATTCCCACGACCGAGCCGTCGGGCGCGCTGGTCTGCACCCTGCAGCCCGAACGGAGCCGGGTGACGGGCGCGGCCAGCGAAACGGTCCCGTTCGACTGGAGCGACGACGGCTGCGTCAACGGGCGCACCCAGTACGGCCTCGAAGGCGGCACCTGGAGCCGGGTGTTCGTGCCCAACACCGAAGCCAACGTCTCGGTCAACCGCTTCGACCCGGCGACCGGCGAATACCGGATGGAGCGCTACCTGCTCGGCCGCGAGGAAATGGACCTCGTGCGCAAGGCGCGTGGCGAATACCAGACGCCGGCCTGCAACAGCGGCCGCGCCGCCGCGCAGGAACTCGGGGCCAAGCAGGCGGCGGTGATTTCGCTGCTGCCGGCCCAGCCCAACGAGCGGCTCGTCTATCGCTGCACGACCGGCGGCAAGACCGAGTCCACGCCCGGTCGGTAAGCCCTGAGCCCGACTCGGGTTGCATCGCAGCAAACCCGGTGATAGGGGCGCGCCAGCCTTGCCGGGGCCGCTCCTGCGCGCCCGTCAACGGCAGGCGAAAATTTCTGTTCCTTCTGACCCAAGAGGACCTCTTCGCGTGGAGCTTTCCGCCGGTATTCAGGCCAGCCTGGCAGGGCGTTACGCCAGTGCCCTGTTCGAGCTAGCGAGCGAGGCCGGGACCGTGACCGCGGTCGAATCCGATCTCGACAACCTTGAAGCCGCGCTGGCCGAATCGGCCGAGCTGCGCGCGCTGATCAGGAACCCCGAGGTGAGCCGCGAGCAGATCGGCAGGGTGATGGCCGGGCTCGGCGCGCACCTTGGCCTTTCGGCGCTGACGAACAATTTCCTCGGCGTGCTGGCGCAGAACCGCCGCGTCGCCGAGCTGCCGGCGATGATCCGCGCGTTCCACACCATCGCCGCCGCCCAGCGCGGCGAAGTGACCGCCGAAGTCGCCAGCGCCCACGCGCTGACCGACGAACAGCTGGCCACGCTTGAAACCAAGCTCCGCGCCCGCGAGGGCCGCACCGTCAAGCTCCGCACCCGCGTCGATCCCGCCCTGCTCGGCGGGCTCGTCGTCACCGTCGGCTCCAAGCGGATCGACGGCTCGATCCGCACCCGTCTCAATTCGCTAGCCCAGGCCATGAAGGGCTGATGCCAGGAAGGCTCGAAGGAAACTAACAATGGAAATCCGCGCCGCAGAAATCTCCAAGGTCATCAAGGACCAGATCGCCAACTTCGGCACCGAGGCGGAAGTCAGCGAAGTCGGCAGCGTGCTGTCGGTCGGTGACGGCATCGCCCGCATCCACGGCCTCGACAAGGTCCAGGCCGGCGAGATGGTCGAATTCGCCAACGGGGTGCAGGGCATGGCGCTCAACCTCGAAGCCGACAACGTCGGCGTGGTGATCTTCGGCTCGGACTCCGAGATCAAGGAAGGCGACAGCGTCAAGCGCACCGGCACCATCGTCGACGTGCCGGTCGGCAAGGGCCTGCTCGGCCGCGTGGTCGACGCGCTCGGCAATCCGATCGACGGCAAGGGCCCGATCGTTTCGGACCAGCGCATGCGCGTCGAAGTGAAGGCCCCGGGCATCATCCCGCGCCAATCGGTCAACGAACCGGTCCAGACCGGACTCAAGGCGATCGACGCGCTGGTGCCGATCGGGCGCGGCCAGCGCGAGCTGATCATCGGCGACCGCCAGACCGGCAAGAGCGCGGTGGCGATCGACACCTTCATCAACCAGAAGCAGATCAACGCCGGCGACGACGAGAGCAAGAAGCTCTACTGCATCTACGTCGCCATCGGGCAGAAGCGCTCGACCGTCGCGCAGCTCGTCCGCACGCTCGAAGAAAACGGCGCGATGGAGTATTCGATCATCGTCGCCGCGACCGCGTCCGAACCGGCTCCGCTGCAGTACCTCGCGCCTTACACCGGCTGCACGATGGGCGAGTTCTTCCGCGACAACGGCATGCACGCCGTGATCGTTTACGACGACTTGTCCAAGCAGGCCGTCGCCTATCGCCAGATGTCGCTGCTGCTGCGCCGCCCGCCGGGCCGCGAAGCCTATCCGGGCGACGTGTTCTACCTCCACTCGCGCCTGCTCGAGCGCGCGGCGAAGATGAACGCGGACAACGGCTCGGGCTCGCTCACCGCGCTGCCGATCATCGAGACCCAGGCGGGCGACGTGTCGGCCTACATCCCGACCAACGTGATCTCGATCACCGACGGGCAGATCTTCCTCGAAACCACCCTGTTCTTCCAGGGTATCCGCCCGGCGATCAACGTCGGCCTGTCGGTCAGCCGCGTCGGCGGCGCCGCGCAGACCAAGGCGATGAAGAAGGTCTCCGGTTCGATCAAGCTCGAGCTCGCGCAGTACCGCGAGATGGCGGCCTTCGCGCAGTTCGGCTCGGACCTCGACGCCTCGACGCAGAAGCTCTTGAACCGCGGCGCGCGCCTGACCGAGCTGCTCAAGCAGCCCCAGTTCAGCCCGATGCCGTTCGAGGAGCAGACCGTGTCGATCTTCGCCGGCACCACAGGCTACCTCGACGATGTCGCGGTCGACCGGGTGACCGAATACGAAGCGGCCATGCTGGCCTTCATGCGCTCCGATCACGCCGACGTCCTCACGCTGATCCGCGACACGCGCGACTTCGGCGACGAGGCCAGGGAGAAGACGGTCAAGGCGCTAAGCGCCTTCGCCAAGCAGTTCGCCTAAGCAACCTACCCTCGTCATCCCCGCGAAAGCGGGGACCCAGGGCGAAGTAGCGCAGAGCTACCCTAGGTTCCCGCTTTCGCGGGAATGACGAAAGAGGAGAAGAGTAAGAGTGGCCTCGCTCAAGGAACTCAAGGGCCGGATCAACTCGGTCAAGTCGACCCAGAAGATCACCAAGGCCAAGCAGATGGTCGCGGCGGCCAAGCTACGCAAGGCGCAGGCCGCGGCCGAAGCCGCGCGTCCTTACGCCGAGCGGCTGGGCGCGGTCATGGCTTCGCTCGCCGGCAAGGTCGTAGGCCGCGAAGGCGCGCCCAAGCTGCTCGCCGGCACCGGCAGGGATCAGCGGCATCTGCTGGTCGTGGCCAACAGCGACAAGGGCCTGGCCGGCGCGTTCAACTCGAACATCGTCCGCGCGGCGCTGACCAAGGCCCGCGAGCTCAAGGCCGCGGGCAAGGACGTCGAGTTCTACCTCGTCGGCCGCAAGGGCCGCGCGCCGATCCGCCGCGCATTCCCGAACGCCGTCGGCCGGATGTTCGACACCACCGAGGTGCGCGAGCCGGGCTTCGCCGAGGCGGCGCGCATTTCGGCCGAGCTGCTCGAGATGTTCGAGGCCGGTAAGTTCGACGTCGCGCACTTGTTTTACAGCACATTCAAGTCGGCGCTGACGCAGGACCCGACCCGCCTGCAGATCATCCCGGTTCCGGCTCCCGAAATCGCTTCGACCAGCCAGGCGTCGGTCGAGTACGAGCCCGACGAGGAGGAAATCCTCGCCGAACTGCTGCCGCGCTACCTCAAGACGCAGGTTTTCGGCGCGCTGCTCGAAAACCAGGCGAGCGAACAGGGCGCGTCGATGACCGCGATGGACAACGCGACGCGCAACGCCGGCGACCTCATCAACAAGCTGACCATCCAGTACAACCGCAGCCGCCAGGCCGCGATCACCACCGAACTCATCGAAATTATCGCTGGCGCCGAAGCGCTCTAAGCAGAATCAACCCAAGGAAACGAAAATGGCCACCGCCCCCGTGCTCAACCGGACCACCAACGGCACCATCAGCCAGGTCATCGGCGCCGTCGTCGACGTGACTTTCGAAGGCGAGTTGCCGCCGATCCTCGGCGCGCTAGAGACCGACAATAACGGCCAGCGGCTCGTGCTGGAGGTTGCCCAGCATCTCGGTGAGAACACCGTGCGCACGATCGCGATGGACGCGACCGAAGGCCTGACCCGCGGCCAGAAAGTGACCGACACCGGTTCGCAGATCACCGTGCCGGTCGGTCCCAAGACGCTCGGCCGGATCGTCAACGTGATCGGTGAGCCGATCGACGAGCGCGGACCGGTGGGCAGCGACATGTACGCACCAATCCACGCCCCGGCCCCGCTGTTCGTCGACCAGTCGACCGAATCGAGCATCCTCGTCACCGGGATCAAGGTGATCGACCTGCTCGCGCCCTATGCGCGCGGCGGCAAGATCGGCCTGTTCGGCGGCGCGGGCGTGGGCAAGACCGTGCTGATCCAGGAGCTGATCAACAACATCGCCAAGGGCCATGGCGGCGTGTCGGTGTTCGCCGGCGTGGGCGAGCGCACCCGCGAGGGCAACGATCTCTACCACGAATTCCTCGACGCCGGCGTCATCGCCAAGGACGCCGACGGCAACGCGACCTCCGAAGGCTCCAAGGTCGCCCTCGTGTTCGGCCAGATGAACGAGCCGCCGGGCGCCCGCGCGCGCGTCGCGCTGTCGGGCCTGACCATGGCCGAGTACTTCCGCGACCAGGAAGGCCAGGACGTGCTGTTCTTCGTCGACAACATCTTCCGCTTCACGCAAGCCGGCTCGGAAGTGTCGGCGCTGCTCGGCCGCATCCCCTCGGCGGTGGGCTACCAGCCGACGCTGGCGACCGACATGGGCAACCTGCAGGAACGCATCACCTCGACCAACAAGGGCTCGATCACCTCGGTCCAGGCGATCTACGTGCCGGCGGACGACCTGACCGACCCGGCCCCGGCGACCTCGTTCGCACACTTGGACGCGACCACCACGCTCAGCCGCGCGATCTCCGAGCTCGGCATCTATCCGGCAGTTGACCCGCTCGATTCGACCAGCCGCGTGCTGACCCCGGCGGTCGTCGGCGAGGAGCACTACCGGGTCGCCCGCCGCGTCCAGGAGACGCTGCAGAAATACAAGTCGCTGCAGGACATCATCGCCATCCTCGGCATGGACGAGCTGTCGGAAGAGGACAAGCTGACCGTCGCCCGCGCGCGCAAGATCCAGCGCTTCCTCAGCCAGCCGTTCCACGTCGCCGAAGTGTTCACCAACATCCCGGGCAAGTTCGTCCAGGTCGAGGACACCGTGGCCAGCTTCAAGGCGGTCGTCGAAGGCGAGTACGATCACCTGCCCGAGCAGGCGTTCTACATGGTCGGCGGCATCGACGAAGCGGTCGAGAAGGCCAAGAAGATGGCCGAGGAAGCGTAAGCGAGTTTGCTCTCTCCCCTTCGGGGGAGAGATACGAAGGCTTGGTCGCGAAGCGACCTAGCCGAAGTTGAGAGGGGCCGAGGCGCGAACTCCCCCTCTCCCAACCCTCTCCCCTGAAGGGGAGAGGGCCTTGAGGAAGAAGAGATGGCACTGCACTTCGAACTCGTCACGCCCGAGCGGCTCGTCCGGTCCGAGGACGTCCACATGGTGGTCGTCCCCGGGACCGAGGGCGATTTCGGCGTGCTCGAGGGCCATGCCCCGGTGATGTCGACCATCCGCGACGGCGCGATCCAGGTGTTCCGCACCGAAGGCGGCGTGCCCGAAAACATCGAGGTCCGCGGCGGTTTCGCCGAAGTCGGCGAGAACGGCCTCACGGTCCTTGCGGAGCACGTCGAGGCCTGAGCCCTGGCGCATAGCGAGACAGGAAGGGCGCCCGCTGCGGCGCCCTTTTTGTTGTCAGTCCCCCATGCGCTCGAAAGTCCGGCGCATCGCCTCGCTTCGCACTGCGGAGACCGCAGGGCAGCGCTTCCCTCGCGGCCGGTTGTGAGTATGCTGCCACGCCAGACGGGAGGATGGGCTTGGCGACACTGCGGGACCGCTTGAAAATGCCGCCGCTGGCGGTGCGGATCGTCCTCGGCCTTGCCATCGGCGCGGCAGCCGGCCTCGCCCTGCCCGATGCCGGCACGGCGCGATGGAGCGATGCGCTGGTCACAGCCGCGGGCGTGATCGGCAAGCTGTGGCTGGCGGCGCTGCAGATGACCATCCTGCCGCTGGTCTTCGCGCTGCTTTCGACCGTTTTCGTCCACTCGGCGGACCTTGCCGGAACCACGGGAATCGCCCGGCGGACGGTCGTCACCCTGGCGGCGCTCTATGCCCTCGCTATCGCGGTCGGCGTGATCTTCACGCCGATCCTGCTCGGCCTGTTCCCGGTGACCGCGGATATCGCGGCGGCGCTGCGCAACGCGGGTGGCGGACCGGTCGAGGTCGCCCGCCTGCCGGCCGAAGCGATGATCCTCGGCATCGTGCCGACCAACATCGTCTCCGCCGCGGCCGGAGGCTCGCTGTTGCCGGTGATGCTGTTCGCCCTGGTGTTCGGCGCGGCGCTGGCGCGCATCGGGCGCGACAGGAGCGCAGGCATCGTCTCGGTCCTCGACGGGCTGGCCGGGGCGATGTTCGTGATCGTCGGCTGGGTCCTCGCGCTGGCGCCGGTCGGCGTCGCCGGCCTGGTCCTCGTCGCGGCCAATGCCAGCGGGGCCGACTTGCTGTTCGGCCTTGCCCATTACGTCGCCCTCTACGTCGCGCTGATCCTCGTCCTGACGGCATGCGCCTATGCCGTGGCGGTGGTGGGCGGAAAGGCGCGGCTCGGCCAATTCGCAGCGGCGATGCTGCCGACGCAAGCGGTCGCCTTCGGCACGCAGAGCTCGCTCGCCTGCCTGCCGCTCGCGCTCGGGTCGGCGCGGCGGATCGGCGTGCGCGAACAGGTGGCGGACGTGGCGTTGCCGCTCGCGGTCGCGCTGATGCGGGCCAGCTCGCCGGCCTTCGCAGTCTTCGCAGGCGCCTATGGCGCGACGGTGTACGGCCTGCCGCACGGCGTCGCGCTGCTCGTCGCCGCCGGGGTGCTCAAGATGCTGCTGGAAATCGGCTCGGTCGGCATTCCCGCGCAGGCGACGCTCGTCGCCACCGCCGCCCCGCCGCTCGCGGTGCTGGGGATCCCGATCGAGTTCCTTGCCGTGATCATCCTGGCCGAAACCGTCCCCGACATGTTCAAGACGGTGTGCAACGTGACCATGGACGTCGCGGCGGCCACGGTGGTCGATCGGGACCGGCCGGCGCAGGCCGCGCGCAACCTAAGCGAAAATTAACCATATGCGCCACACAAGGCCGCGAGCGCAGCGCGAAGGGACGGGTTTGGCTTCGATAGTGACAATGGAGCGGATCGGGCCCTCCCGGCTGGCGAGGCCGGCACGCGGTGACTGGATCGCCGCCGCCGTGCTCGTCCTCGCCGTGCTGGCCACGCGCGCGCTGTGGTTCGGCGACCCGGTGGCCGAATTCGACGAGCAGCTCTATTCGTTGATCGGCTGGCGGATGACCGAGGGCGACTTGCCCTATGTCGATCTGTGGGATCGCAAGCCGTTCGGATTGTTCGTGATTTTCGCGTTTTCCCACTGGCTATTCGGGCCGGGTCCAATTGCCTACCAGCTGGTTGCCTGCCTGTTCGCCTTTGCCGGGGCCATGCTGGTCTATCGCCTGTCGCGGGAACTGGTGGACCGCGCCTCGGCCACCGTTGCGGGCATTCTCTACCTGATGCTGATGGCCGCCTATGGCAGCTATTCGGGCCAGAGCGAGATCTTCCACACCCCGCTGATGCTCCTGATGCTGTGGCTCCTGCGCGACTGGCAGCGGCCCGATGCGACGAGGCGCGCGCTGCTGGCGATGCTGGTCGGCGGGATCGCGCTGCAGGTCAAATACACGGTGCTGCCGCAATGCGCCTTCTTCGGCGCCTATGCGCTGTACGGGCAGTGGCGCGCCGGCGCCAGGCCGCCGCGGCTCGCCGGGCTCGCCGCGATGTTCGCCGTGCTCGGCATCGCGCCGACCGCGATCGTGGCGCTGCTCTATGCCGCCTGGGGCCAGTTCGACGCCTTCTGGTTTGCCAATTTCGTCAGCTTCTTCGATCGCGCGCCGAGCCCTTACGGCCGTTTCCAGGGCAAGCAGCTGATCGGCGCGATCCCGCTGGCGGTGCTCGTCGGCCTGGGGCTGTACGCCGCGCTGCGGCTCAACCCGCCGCGCGACTGGCGGACCTACGGGCTCTACGCCGGATGGGGCCTGGCGACGCTCGGAACCGTGCTGCTGCCGTCGACCGTCTACCTCTACTATTACGGGGCGCTGGTCCCCGCCGGGGCGCTCGTGGCGCTGCCGCTGATCGATGTCAGGGCCCCGATGCGCTTCGTGCCCGCGGCCCTGCTGCTGCTCGGCATGGCGTGGATCCTCAATCTGCCCGACCGCTACGTCCATTCGCTGGACGAACGGCGCACCGAAGAGCGGCTTTCGGCGACGATCGCGCCCTATGTCGGTTCGGAAGAGGACTGCCTCTATGTCTTCGACGGGCCGACCACGCTCTACCGCACCACGGGCACCTGCCTGCCGACACGCTATGTCTACCCCGATCACCTGAACAACGCGCTCGAGATCGCTTCGCTCGAGGTCGACCAGCCGAAGGAGATCGCCCGCATCCTCGCCAACCGGCCCGGCGTGATCGTCACCGCCAACTTCGCGGTGACGTTCCAGCGGAAGGAAAACCTCGCGCTCATCGCCGCGGCGACCAAACGCGATTATCGCCCGCTGATAACCTCGACGCTCCACGGCCGCTGGATCACCGCCTGGGTCCGGCGCGACCTTGCGGCCGAGTGATCAGGACGCAGTTTTCGGCACCCGCTTGTTGCGGCCGCTGTGCCACAGGTACAGGCCTGCGCCGATGATGATTGCCGCGCCGAGCAGGGCCAGCGCGTCGGGCCGGTCGCCGAAGAAGGTCCACCCGAGCGCGACCGCCATCAGCAGCTGGCCGTAGGTCATCGGCGCCACGGTGCCCGCGCCGGCCTTCACCGTGCCCATGAAGATCAGCCACTGCGCCAGCGTGGCACTGAACCCGATAAAGGCGCAGCGGGCGAGCACGCTCCAGTGCGGCCACGTCAGGCCAAAGCCCTCGACACCGCTCAGATGCCCGGCAACCGTGACGCAGGCGAGGAAGATCAGCGCCGTGACCGACATGTAGTATTGCATGGCCAGGACCGTCGCCCGGCCGGTGACCGCCCGATTGGCGATGATCGTCACGGCCATGCCGGTGGCGCCCATGAGCGGAAACAGCACGCCCCAGCCGGCAGTCTCGAAATTCGGCCGGAGGACCAGGAACACGCCGACGAACGCAATCAGCGTCGCGATCCAGGTCGAACTGCGCGCCCTTTCGCCGAGCAGGACAGTCGCCAGCACGGCAGTGATGATCGGCTGGGTGAAGGCGATCGTGGTCGCCTCGGACAAGGGCATGATCCATACGGCCAGGAACATGCCGATGGCCGAGAGGCTGATGGCAATCCCGCGGACCCATTGCAGCCGGTCGGCCGGCAAACGCAGCGCACCGATGCCCTGGCGCGATCCCAGCAGCACGGCGAGCAGCGCTGTGCCGACGAGATAGCGGGTCGCCGCCATCGCCGGGGCAGGCCATTGCCCGGCCATGCCCTTGATGATCGCATCGCCGATCGAGAGGGTGCAGAAGCCGGCGAGCGCATAAAGCAGGCCGGCCCGGTCCGAGTGCTGCATCGAAAAGGCGTCCCTCCTGCCCGGATCTGGCCCGGTCCGCTTAGGGGCTGGCCTTGTCCGGGGCAATGCCGCGACTGTCCCGAACGGGGATATCCTTTAGAGAAAATCAAGCTTTGGAACTTATTCACCAAGCCAGTTTCGGGGCGTGGGGTCGCCGTCAAGGCCCTCGACCCCTGCCCGGCACGACGGTTGCTGCCGATTGAAGAGGGACGGGAATGAGCGCTTTCGGACGCAAGAACGGTGTCGGCGGCATGGCGGCGGGAGCGCGTCCGCAATTCGGTGTCGCCCGCCCGATGAAGGGCGGTACCGGCAAGCCTTCCGGCGATAATGGCGCGGGCCCCGGCGGCGACCAGTTCCCTCCCCTGCCCGGCGGCGGCAACGGCGGCATGCCGCACGGCGCCGGGGTCCAGCCGGTCAAGGCCGACGCGATGACTCGCCTCGCGGACCGGGCCAACAACGTCGATTCCGGCCAGGCCGAAATCGGCGGCTTCGAAGCCAGCGTCCACAAGATCAAGGAGCAGGTGCTGCCGCGCCTGCTCGAACGCGTCGACCCGGAAGCGGCCTCCACGCTGACCAAGGAGGAGCTCTCCGAAGAGTTCCGCCCGATCATCATGGAAGTGCTGGCCGAACTGAAGGTCACGCTCAACCGCCGCGAGCAGTTCGCGCTCGAGAAGGTGCTGATCGACGAGCTGCTGGGCTTCGGCCCGCTCGAAGAGCTGCTCGGCGACCCGGACGTGTCCGACATCATGGTCAACGGCCCGGACCAGACCTACATCGAAAAGAAGGGCAAGCTGCAGCTCGCGCCGATCCGCTTCCGCGACGAGCAGCACTTGTTCCAGATCGCCCAGCGCATCGTCAACCAGGTCGGCCGCCGCGTCGACCAGACCACCCCGCTGGCCGACGCCCGCCTCAAGGATGGCAGCCGCGTCAACGTGATCGTCCCGCCGCTGTCCTTGCGCGGCACCGCGATCTCGATTCGTAAGTTTTCCGAGAAGCCGATCACGATCGACATGCTGCGCGATTTCGGCTCGATGTCGGACAAGATGGCGACTTGCCTCAAGATCGCCGGCGCGTGCCGCATGAACATCGTCATCTCCGGCGGTACCGGTTCGGGCAAGACCACGATGCTCAACGCCCTGTCGAAGATGATCGACCCGGGCGAGCGTGTGCTGACCATCGAGGACGCGGCCGAACTGCGCTTGCAGCAGCCGCACTGGCTGCCGCTCGAAACCCGCCCGCCGAACCTCGAGGGCCAGGGCGCCATCACCATCGGCGACCTGGTCAAGAACGCCCTGCGTATGCGCCCCGACCGGATCATCCTGGGCGAAATCCGCGGCGCGGAGTGCTTCGACCTCCTCGCCGCGATGAACACCGGCCACGACGGCTCGATGTGCACGCTCCACGCCAATTCCCCACGCGAATGCCTCGGCCGTATGGAGAACATGATCCTGATGGGCGACATCAAGATCCCCAAGGAAGCCATCAGCCGCCAGATCGCCGAATCGGTCGACCTCATCGTCCAGGTCAAGCGCCTGCGCGACGGTTCGCGCCGCACGACCAACGTCACCGAGGTGATCGGCATGGAAGGCGACGTGATCGTGACGCAGGAACTGTTCAACTTCGAGTACCTCGACGAGAGCGAGGACGGGAAGATCCTCGGCGAGTTCCGCTCGTCCGGCCTGCGCCCCTACACGCTCGAAAAAGCGCGCCAGTTCGGCTTCGACCAGGCGTACCTGGAGGCCTGCCTCTGACGGCCCGGCCGCCAGCCCACTGCAAAGCCCCTCGCTGCCCGGGAGGCATCCGCCCCTAGGCGTGGAGCCAGCCGCTCACCGCCATGGCCAGCAGCACCAGACCCGAAAACGCGGACAGCGCCGACAGGTCGCGCCACGGCATCCAGCCGACCGCGTCGATGTTGCGCCTTCTTCGCCGCCGCCGGTCGCCGATCATCGCGACCAGCGACAGCAGCAGCAGCACGGCCCCGCACAGGCCGAAAATCGTCGCATCGCTGGCGAAAGTCAGGAAATCGGGCTCGAAACGCATGGGCCGCGATATGGCGCGCCCGCACAGGCGCGACAACGCTTGATCGAGCGCCTCACGCGACTATTGCCGCGAGCGTGGAAGCCAGCACCGCCCTCCATCGCCCGCAACTGGCGCTGTTGATCCGGCTGGGGGCCATCGCCGCGCTGGCGACGATGGCGGCGCTGATCAAGCTCGCCTCGCAGCGCGGCATCCACCTGTTGGAGATCATGTTCTGGCGCCAGGCGCTCAGCATCCCGCTGGTGCTCGGCTGGGTGCTCACGACCAGCGGCATCGGCGCGCTGGCGACCAAACGGCCGGGCACGCACTTCCTGCGCGCGCTCTACGGCACCGTCGGCATGCTGTGCAATTTCGGCGCGGTCATCCTGCTGCCGCTGGCCGAAGCGACGACGATGAATTTCACCGCGCCGATCTGGGCCGTGATCCTGTCCACCCTGCTGCTGAAGGAACACATCGGCATCTGGCGCTGGTCGGCGGTGCTGTTCGGCTTGCTCGGCGTGGTGCTGATCGCCCAGCCCGGCAGCGGCCACATCCCGCTGTTCGGCGCGGCCGTTGCGCTGGGAGGCGCCTTCATGATCGCGCTGATCTCGATCCAGATCGCCGACCTCAACCGGACCGACCGGCCGCTGGTCATCGTGTTCTACTTTGCCCTGTTCAGCACGCCGCTGACCGCCCTCGGGCTGCCGTTCGTGATGACGGCGCACGACACCGCCGGCTGGTTGCTGCTGCTGGCCATCGGCACAGCGGGCGTGCTTGGGCAGTTGCTGCTGACCGCGGCGCTGCGCTTCGGCAAGGTCGCCAGCGTGATCGTGATGGACTATTCGGCGCTGTTCTGGGCGACGCTGTACGGCTGGCTGTTCTTCGCCGTGCTGCCGCCTGCGAGCACCTGGCTCGGCGCGCCGCTGATCATCGCCGCCGGGCTTGTCATAGCCTGGCGCGAGCACCGCCTGTCGCGGCCGACGCTGCGCGACAGGGCGCAGGTGGAAGGAACCTAAGCGCGCGCGCAGGGTTCTTGCCTATGACAGTTCGTTACCGGACATTCGAAAGGAAACTACAATGGTTCGCAAGCTCATCCTGGCCTTCGGCATCGCCGCACTGTCGCTCACCGCGTCCGCCTGCAATACGGTCAAGGGCGCCGGCAAGGACATCGAATCGGTTGGCGAGGCCGGCGACGAGGTTATCTAGGCCCTGGTCCCAAACAGTATGGATTTTCCGATGGTGAAGAAGCTGGTCCTCGCGCTGGTTGGCGGAAGCCTGTGCCTCGGCGCGGGCGGCTGCAACGCGGTCAAGGGCCTCGGCCGCGATATCGAATCGGCCGGCGAAGCGGGCGACAGGGCGCTGTAGGCGAGCTGGCCCCCCGCTCGGCGGCCCCTGGCGGCGGTAGACCAGCGTCAGGTGATGGCCGGCAACGCGGCGGGGGCGCTGCGCTTCATCCGACGCTGTCGAGCCGCCGCGCGTGGCGAACGATCGCGTCGTTGTCGTGAGTGAACGTCCCGCGCGCCTTTTCGTGCATGCACTGCAACGCGGCCCGGGCCACCGTGCGCGCGTCGATCGAACGATAGCGGCGGCGGCTGCCGTGAAGCAGCAGGTTTGCCAGCGGGCTCAGCAGCATCGCCAGCCGCTCGCCGGGCCGCCGGTCGCGTCCGCGCGGGCCGCGCAGCAGCCCCGGGCGCAGGATGTCGAGCCGGCGGAGGCCGGCCTTGCGGACGGCCGCCTCGACTTCGCCCTTGACGCGCAGGTAGAAAGTGCGGCTGGCGGCGTTGGCCCCGACCGAGGAAACGAGCACGAAGTTCGCCGCCCCCGCGGCGTGCGCCGCCTTCGCCACCCGCAGGACCAGTTCCTCGTCCACCGCGCGGAACGCCGCTTCGTCGCGCCCGGCCTTGCGCCATGTCGTGCCGAGCGCGCAGATCACCGCGTCGGGCGCGACCGAGGCCACCGCGCGGGTCCATTCCGCCGGGTCGGCGACGAGCATTTCCATCCGCGCGCCGGGCGGCATCGGCGCCTCGCGCCGGGTCAGGGCGACGAGGCGGACATCCTGGCGGCCGACGCATTGCTCCATCACCCGCCGGCCGACCAGCCCGGTCGCGCCGACCAGCAGCACGCGGCGCCGGTCAGACATTGCTGAGACCCTCGGGCACGGTGCCGAAGATCTCCCGGTACCGCTCCATCGCGTAGTAGTCGGTCATCCCGGCGATGAAATCGGCGATGTGCCGGCTGCGCCCGGGCTCGCTTTCGGGGAGCGCGCGGAGCCAGGATTCGGGCAGGTTGCCGGGGGCCTGGTGGTAGGCGGCATAGAGCCGCGCGATCACTCCGCGGGCGCGCTCGGCGGTCTGCTTCTGGCGCTCGTGGTGATAGAGGTTGGCGTACATGAAGCGCTTCAGCTCGCGCTCGTGCCCGGCCATCGCCGGGGAAAAGGCGGCCAGCGGCGTGCGCGCCGCGCGAACAGCCTCGACCGAGCCGATTCCGGCCAGGTTGGCCCGCGTCGCTTCGATCGCGTCGTTGACCATCAGCCCGATCTGGCCGCGCACCAGTTCGCGCAGCAGCGCCGCGCGCGAGGCGCCGTGGAACCGTGCTTCGACCGCGCGCCACTGGTCGGCGACGAAATCGAGCTCGAGCAGCTGTTCGAGATCGAGATATCCGGCGCGCAGCCCGTCGTCGATGTCGTGGTTGTCATAGGCGATGTCATCGGCCAGCGCGGCGACCTGCGCCTCGAGCGAAGGCTGGCTGGCCAGGTCGAGCGGGTAGGCTTCGACGAGCTCGGCGAGCGCCCAGCCGGGTCTCGGGACGGGCCCGTTATGCTTGGCCAGCCCCTCGAGCACTTCCCAGCTGAGGTTGAGCCCCGGGTGGCTGCAATAGGGGCTGTCGAGCCGCATCAGCGTGCGCAGGCATTGCTCGTTGTGGTCGAACCCGCCGCGCGTCTCCATCGCCGCGCACAGCGCTTCCTCGCCGGGATGGCCGAACGGCGGATGGCCGATATCGTGCGCCAGGCACAGCGCTTCGGTCAGGTCCTCGTCGAGCCCGAGCGCGCGGGCGATCACCCGGCCGATCTGCGCGACTTCGAGGCTGTGCGTCAGGCGCACGCGGTAATGGTCGCCGTCGGGGGCGATGAACACCTGCGTCTTGCCGGCCAGGCGGCGGAAGGCGATCGAGTGGAGGATCCGGTCGCGATCGCGCTGGAATTCGCTGCGCGGCCCCCGCGGCCCGAGCCGGTCCTCGACGAATTCGCGCCCGCGCGAGGCTTGCGGATCGGAAGCAAAGGGAGCGCGGGCCATCAGGCGGCGGGTTAGGGATCGTGCGCCCGCTTGACAACCGGAACGGATGGCGAACGCCGCGATCCTCCCTGTCGCGCAGCGATGGGGAGGTGGCAGCCGCCGTCAGGCGGCTGACGGCGGGGCAAGGGTGCGCCGGCCCCACCACCACGACTGCTGCGCAGTCGCGGTCCCCCTCCCCATGAGGCTTCGCCTCACAGGGAGGATCTGGCTCAGCCCTCGCCGAGGATCCACTCGACCGCTTTTTCGGCGTGGATGTGCATGCTGTCGTAGATCGGCAGCACGTTGGCATCGACGTCGACCACCTGGTCGAGCTCGGTGCAGGCAAGGACGATGGCCCCGGCACCATCCTGCTCCTTGACCGCGATCATCGTCTTCAGCGCCCGTTCGGCTTCGCGAGTGACCTTGCCGACCATGAGCTCGTCGTAAATGATCCGGTCGAGCGTCTCGACGTCATCCATGTCTGGCGGCAGCAAGTCGACGCCGTGCGCGACGAGGCGCCGGCGATAGAAGCTCTCGGTCATCACGTTGCGCGTGCCGAGCAGCGCCGCTGTCTCGATTCCGTCGGCCGCCATCTTCTCGCCGACGCATTCGGCGATGTGGAAGATCGGCACCGAGACCGACCCGGCGACCTGGTCATAGACCTTGTGCATCGAATTGGCGGCGATGATCAGCGCCCCGGCGCCTGCCCGTTCGAGCCGCTGCGCCGAATCCGTCAGGATCGTGGCGGCCTTGTCCCAGTCCTCGTGCTCCTGGAGCCGGTAGAGCAGCGAGAAGTCGAGGCTCTCGATCAGCAGCGGCGCGCTTTTCGGGCGCTCGGTCCGCGCCTGCACGATCGTGTTGATTTCCTCGTAGTAAGTCCGGGTTGAAACCCAGCTCATCCCGCCGATCAGGCCCAGCTTGCGCAATTCGTAATTCCCTCGGTCGCGACGTGGTGGCGAGGTTTGGCCCTGCCGGCGGCTCAGTCGGCGAGCGCCTTGTTGATTCCCTCGACCATCTTCTTGGCGTCGGCGAGGAGCATCATCGTCTGGTCCATGTAGAACACGTCGTTGTCGACGCCCGCATAGCCCACGCCGCCCATCGAGCGCTTGATGAACATCACCGTCTTGGCCTTGTCGACATCGAACACCGGCATGCCGTAGATCGGGCTCGTCTTGTCGGTCTTGGCCGCCGGGTTGACCACGTCGTTCGCGCCGATCACGAAGGCGACGTCGCACTGCGAAAACTCGTGGTTGATGTCCTCGAGCTCGAACACCTCGTCGTAGGGCACGTTGGCTTCGGCCAGGAGCACGTTCATGTGCCCCGGCATGCGCCCGGCGACCGGGTGGATCGCGTACTTCACGTTGACCCCGTGCTTCTTCAACAGGTCGCCCATCTCGCGCAGCACGTGCTGCGCCTGGGCCACCGCCATGCCGTAACCGGGAATGATGATGACGGTCTCGGCCTCTTTCAGCAGGAACGCGGCATCCTCGGCGCTGCCTTGCTTGTAGGGGCGCTGCTCCTTCGCCGCGCCGCCTCCCGCGCTCGCGTCCGCGCCGAAGCCGCCGGCGATGACCGAGATGAAGCTGCGGTTCATCGCCCGGCACATGATGTAGCTGAGGATCGCGCCCGAGCTGCCGACGAGCGCGCCGGTCACGATCATCGCGGTGTTGTGCAGCGTGAAGCCCATCGCCGCCGCCGCCCAGCCCGAATAGGAATTGAGCATCGAGACCACGACCGGCATGTCCGCCCCGCCGATCGGGATGATCAGCAGGAAGCCGATCGCGAAGGAAAGCGCCACGGCGACCCAGAACAGGTTGTTCTCGCCCGGCCCGGCGTGCGCGGAGAGGGCGAACAGGGCGGTCAGCACGACGATCGCCGCCAGCGTGCCGAGGTTGATCACGTGCCGCGCGGGCAGCATGATCGGCGCGCCCGACATGTTGCCGTTCAGTTTGGCGAAGGCGATCACCGAGCCCGAGAAGGTTATCGCGCCGATCGCCGCGCCGAGCGCCATCTCGATCCGGCTGACGGTGAGGATGTTGCCGTCGGCGCCGAGGATTCCGAAGGCGTCCGGGTTGAGGAACGCGGCGGCCGCCACCAGCACCGCGGCCATGCCGACCAGCGAGTGGAACGCGGCGACCAGCTGCGGCATCGCGGTCATCTGGATGCGCCGCGCGGTGACGAAGCCGACCGCGCCGCCGACGGCGATGGCGGCGAGGATTTCGACCAGGCCGGCGACCTCGTGCGTGACCAGCGTCGTCAGCACCGCGATCAGCATGCCGATCATGCCGAAGCGGTTGCCCGCGCGGCTGGTCGAGGGCGACGACAGCCCGCGCAGCGCGAGGATGAACAGCACGCCCGATGCGAGGTAGGCGACCGCCACCCACGGGCTGACCGCGTGCGCCGCGTCGGCGGCGAGCGCGATCTCGGTCGTCCCGGCCGGCTGGAGCGCCATCACTTGCTCTCCGCCTTGGGAGCGGGCCGCTCCTTCTTCTTGTACATTGCCAGCATGCGCGCGGTGACCGCGAAGCCGCCGAAGATGTTCACGCTGGCGAGCGCCACGGCGATCAGCCCGAGCCACTTGGCCCCCGGAACCGCCGCCGCCGCGCTGGCGATCAGCGCGCCGACCACGATCACCGAGCTGATCGCGTTCGTCACCGCCATCAGCGGCGTGTGCAGCGCCGGCGTGACCGACCAGACGACGTAATAGCCGACGAAGCAGGCCAGCACGAAGATCGAGAGGATCGAGATGAAGTCCATTAGATCGCCTCCCCGGCACGGGGAGGGGGACCAGCCAAAGGCTGGTGGAGGGGACTCGCCGCTCGCGCGACGATCGCCTCGGCCGTGCCGTCGGCATCCGCCAGCACGCGCCGCGCCGAAACCCTCAACACCCTGAACCCGTTCTCATTCAGAAACCTCGTTCGCTCGTCGTCGCGATGTGGCCGGTCGGCCATGTCATGCGCAATGCCGTCAACTTCGACGACGAACCTTGCCGAGACACAGCAGAAGTCGACGATGTAGCAACCGACCGTGTGCTGACGACGAAATTTGAGGCCGTTCGGCCGTTGCCGCAGCCGCTGCCACAAGAGCCGCTCCGGCACCGACAGATCCTTCCGAAGCTCCCGGGCGCGCTTTACCGCAGGCCTCGCGACGAACCTCGAATCCCCTCCACCGCGCTTCGCGCGGTCCCCCTCCCCGTTCCGGGGAGGCAAGGGGGCCTCGCTCTCCCTCACCGCGCCAGCTTCTGCGCGAATTCGACCGGGTTCCCCTCCGGGTCGGTGTAGTACATCACCTTGACCCCGAGCGGCGCGACTTCGGTGATGTCGAGCGCCGGGACGAGGCCTTTCGCGGCGAGCGCGGCCCTGGTCGCTTCGATGTCGCTGGTTGAGAAGGTGATCTGCGAGAAACCCTGGATCGCGGCGTGCCCCGGCGGGGTCGGATGCGGCGTGCCGGGCTTGGAATCGGCGATTTTGAGCAACTCGATCCGCTCGTCGCCGCTGACCAGCCAGCGGACCGGGATGCCGGGACCGAAGGTGGTGTCGAGCTCGACCGAAAAGCCGAGGTTGTCAACGTACCAGGCGGTCTCCTTCTCCATGTCGGCAACCGAGATGGCGATCATGAAATGGCCCAGTTCGGGTACTTTGATGATATCTTGTTCGGCCAGTGCGGGCGTCGCTGTCAGCACGGAACCTGCGGCAAGAACAACAAATAACCTCTTCATCCCTTGAGCCTTTCGTTGACCACTGCGCCGCCCTGCGTCAGCCGCACGGCATTGCCGATTTCCTCGTCGAGCACCGGCTTGCCGGCTTCCTTGTCCCAGAAGGCGGAGAGGAAGTTGTAGAGGTTGCGCGCGTAGAGCGCGGAGGCATCGGCCGCGAGGTGGGTCGCGGTGTTCGAATAGCCGATGATCTTGACGCCGTGGCGTTCGACCACCTGGTCTGGCTTAGAGCCTTCGACGTTGCCGCCTTGCGCCACCGCGAGGTCGAAGATCACGCTGCCGGGCTTCATCGTCGCGACTTGCGCGTCGGTGATCAGCCGCGGTGCGGCGCGGCCGGGAATCAGCGCGGTGGTGATGACGATGTCCTGCTTGGCGATATGGCTGGAGACCAGCTCGGCCTGGGCCTTCTGGTATTCCTCGCTCATCTCGGTGGCATAGCCGCCGCTGCCTTCGCCCTCGATCCCGGCGACGCTCTCGACGAAGATCGGCTTGGCGCCGAGCGACTGGATCTGCTCCTTGGTGGCGCTGCGCACGTCGGTCGCCGAAACCTGCGCGCCGAGCCGCCTGGCGGTGGCGATCGCCTGCAGCCCGGCCACGCCCACGCCCATCACGAACACGCGCGCGGCGGTGATCGTGCCGGCTGCGGTCATCATCATCGGGAAGGCGCGGCCATAAGTGTCGGCCGCCGCGATCACCGCCTTGTAGCCGGCAAGGTTCGACTGGCTCGAGAGCACGTCCATCGATTGCGCGCGGGTGATGCGCGGCATGAATTCCATCGCCAGCGCCTCGAGCCCGGCCTTGGCATAGGCTTCGACCCGCGCGCGGTTGCCGAACGGGTCGAACGTGGCGGCGATCCAGGCGCCTTTCGCCGCGCCCGTGAGCGCCGCCGGATCGGGCGCCTGCACGCCGAGCACGATGCCGGCGCCCTTCAGCACCGCGGCGGCAGTGCCGATTTCCGCGCCGGCTTCGCGATAGGCTTCGTCGGAAATGCTCGCGCCCGCGCCCGCGCCCGCTTCGACCGCGACCGTGGCGCCCAGGGCGCTGAATTTCTTGACTGTCTCGGGTGTGGCGGCGACGCGGCTTTCGCCCGCGGCCCTTTCCTTCAGAACCGCGATCCGCATCCCTTACCCCCTCCCCCTTCGTACGATCAGGCGATCAGGAAGATCACGAAGAGGGCAAGGAGCGCGATACCCGGCACGGTCCACTTCAGCAAGGTGACGAAGCCTCCATAGGTCTTTTCCGCCGCCTTCATGTTGTCTGCCGAAGCCATTGCCGTTGATTCCTGTCCGTTGGTTGTGCCGCGCTAGCTCTATCGTCCCGCAGCTTCGTTCTCAAGCCTGCTTAATCGGCTCTTTACCCCTCAAGATTATGGCGGGCTGCTCGCATGCCGACATGCGCGCCAGTGGACGGGGAGCGAATGGCCGACCAGGAACAGCGTCTGCTGATGCTGATCGACGACGAGCCGGCGCAGAGCCGGCTGATCACCGCGCTCGCCTCGCGAGAGGGCTGGCGCACGCACGTCGTCAAGGATTCGGAAACCGCCATCGCCACCCTCGGCACGCGCCAGGGCATGCAGCTTTCCGCGATCGTCCTCGACCAGTGGGTGCCGGGCGACGATGCCTGCACGCTGATCGCCGAATTGAAGGCGCGCCGCCCGGCGCTGCCGATCCTGATGCTGACCACCAGCGCCAGTCCGCTGCTCGCGGTCGAAGCGATGCGCGCCGGGGCGACCGACTACCTCGTCAAGCCGGTCGCACCGGACCGGCTGATGCAGGCGCTGCGCAACGCGACCACGCGCGAGGCGCCGAAGGACGAACTGATCCCGCTGACCGAGAAGATGGGTGCCGACCTCGATTTCGATTCGATGATCGGCACCGCCCCGCCGTTCCGCGATGCCCTCGCCAAGGCGGCCAAGGCGGCGCGCGGGCATGGCCCGGTGCTGATCGAGGGCGAAAGCGGCACCGGCAAGGAAATGCTGGTGCGCGCGATGTGGGCCGCCAGCCCCCGTGCCAAGGCGCCGTACCGCATCGTCAACGTCGGCGGCGTGCCGACGAATTCGATCGAATCGGTGCTGTTCGGCCACGAAAAGGGCGCCTTCCCCGGCGCGTTCGACCGCCAGGTGGGCGTGCTGCAGAACTGCGACGGCGGCACGCTGGTGCTCGACGAGGTCGATCGCCTTCCCGGCGACCTGCAGGAACGGCTCGCCGAGGCGCTGCAGACCTGCCGCGTGCGCCCGATCGGCGCGCAGCACAGCTTCAAGGTCGACGTGCGCACGATCGCCGCCAGCAACCTGCCGCTGACCGACCTCGTCGCCACCGGCAATTTCCGCGAGGAGCTGCTGCTGGCGCTGGCCGGGACCAAGATCGTCCTGCCTCCGCTGCGCGAGCGGGTGAGCGACATCCCCTCGCTGACCCGCCACTTCCTTGCCCGCATCGGCGAGCAGCCGGGCCTGCGCGAACTCGGCATCACCGACGCCGCGCTCAAGCTCCTCTCCGCGTTCGACTGGCCGGGCAACGTGCGCCAGATGCAGGCGGTGCTGTTCCGCGCCGCGGTGTTCTGCGACGGCGACGCGCTGACCGCGGGCGATTTCCCGCAGCTGTCCGAGATCGTCGGCGGCTATGAGGTGGTCGAGGGCGCGCCGGTGCCGATGCAGGACGGGGTGGGCGTGCAGCTCTACACCACCGACGGCAACCTGCGCCCGCTCGAGGACATCGAGGCCGACGTGATCCGCCTCGCCATCGGCCACTACCGCGGGCGGATGACCGAAGTCGCCCGCCGCCTCGGCATCGGCCGCTCGACGCTCTATCGCAAGCTCGGCGACCTCGGCATCGAGAACGCCGCCTGAGGCTTGCCCTGGGCGGTTTTCGAGACTAAGGGCCTTTTTCCCCGAGGGAGAACTCCAGTGGTCGAGCGTCACCGCTAAGCGGCAAGCACCATCGCCGGCAGGGCAAGGCCCCGCCCGATCGACCCTGTATTCCCGAAGGATTCCCCATGCCCAGGATGACTGGCAAGCTATGCGTCGTAACCGGCGCTGCGCGCGGCATCGGCCGCGCCATTTCGCAGGCGTTCCACGTTGAAGGCGCCGATGTGATCGTGACCGACAAATACGAAGCCGGCGCCAAGGAGGCCGCGGCGGCGATCGGCTGCCGGTTCTTCAGGCTCGACGTGCGCGAGGAAGGCGACTGGGCCCGCCTCGCGGAAATCGCGCCCGAAATCGACGTGCTCGTCAACAATGCCGGCGTCACCGGCTTCGAGGACGGCTTCGCGCCGCACGATCCCGAACATGCCAGCCTCGCCGACTGGCGGGCGGTACACGCGGTCAATCTCGACGGCACGTTCCTCGGCTGCCGCTACGCGATCGGGGCGATGAAGGCGAAAGGCGCAGGCTCGATCGTCAACATCTCCTCGCGCTCGGGGCTGGTCGGGATTCCGGGGGCGGCTGCCTATGCCTCGTCCAAGGCGGCGATCCGCAACCACACCAAGAGCGTCGCGCTCTATTGCGCGCAGCAGGGCTGGAAGATCCGCTGCAACTCGATCCACCCGGCGGCCGTGCTCACGCCGATGTGGGAGCCGATGCTCGGCACCGGGCCGGAGCGGGAGCAGCGGATGGCGGCCCTCGTCGCCGACACGCCGCTGAAGCGCTTCGGCGAGCCGGAGGAAGTGGCCGCGATCGCCTTGCTGCTGGCGAGCGACGAAGCGAGCTATATCACCGGAAGCGAGTTCAACATGGATGGCGGATTGCTGGCGGGAGCGGCCGCTTCGCCCGGCTAACCGGCGGCAAGCCCGCTGAAATCCGTCAGCGCCGCGTCCCTCAGCCCGCGCCAGACATTGCGCGCCTGGACGGTCTCGAACACGTCGTGGACGCGCAGGAGCTGGAACCCGGCGTTCATGCCGGCAACCGCCAGCGCCACGCTGCCGCCGAGGCGCTGGTGGGCGGCGGCCTCGTTGCTGAGCGCGCCGATCAGGCGCTTGCGGCTGGCGCCGAGCAGCAGCGGCTGGCCGAGCGCGTGGAACAGCGGCAGCGCGTTCAAGAGCGCGAGGTTGTCGGCCAGCGACTTGCCGAAGCCGATGCCGGGATCGAGGATCACGTTCTCGCGCGCCACGCCGCCCGCGATCGCCCGGTCGCGCGCGGCGGCGAGCCAGTCGAACACGTCGAACACCACGTTGGCGTAGTTGCCGTCGCCGTGGAGGTCGTCGCCGCTGCTGTCCACTGGCCCTGGCGCGTGCATCAGGATCACCGGCTTGCCGCTGGCGGCGGCGAATTCGAGGCTGCGCAGGTCGTGGCGCAGGGCGGAGACGTCGTTGATCAGGTGCGCGCCCGCGGCGAGCGCGGCTTCCATCACCGCCGGGCGGCGGGTGTCGATGCTGACCGCGGCTCCCATCGCGACACAACGCTCGATCGCCGGAACGACGCGCTTCAATTCGTCGCCTTCCCACACCGCCGCTGCGCCCGGCCGGGTGCTCTCGCCGCCGATATCGATGATCGCCGCGCCTTCCTCGAGCATGTCGGCGGCATGGGCGAAGGCTTCCGCCTCGTCGTCGAGGAACTTGCCGCCGTCGGAGAAGCTGTCGGGAGTGACGTTGAGGATGCCCATGACCTGTGGGCAGTCGAGCCGGATCGTGCGATCGCCCAGCTGCAAGGGCGGGTGCGCCAGGCGCAGGTTGGCCCATTGCGCCTCCGCCTCGGGGCCGAACTCGTCGGGCAGCGCACCGAGCACCTCTCCGATCGTTGCGACGGTTGCCGTCTCGCGGCTGGCGACCTTGCCGTCGCGCCGCACGATCACCGCGAAATCGCGGGCATAGGCCATCCCGCCCGCCAGCCGCACCGCGTCGCCGCCGAACGCCTGCGGCGAGGGAGCGAAGGTCAGCGGCTGGATGTAGAGGCGGTCGGGCATTGCGCTCGCCTACAGACATTCGTCATTCCCGCGAAGGCGGGAACCCAGATAGTGCATCGAATGCCGCACTGGGTCCCCGCCTACGCGGGGATGACGAGGGAGGGGGAAGGCCGAGCAGGTCAATCCTCCACCGCCAGCGAATAGAGCTGCCGCAGCGCGTCGATCGGCTTCACTTCGCCCTGGTGCTCGAGGTGCCAGAAGGTCCAGCCGTTGCAGCTCGGCGCGCCTTGCAGGGTCTTGCCGACGTGGTGGATCGAGCCGACTTCCCCGCCGCTGGCGATCGAGCCGTCGGCGCGCACGGTGGCGGTCCAGCGGCGCTGCTTGTCGAACAGTTCGGTGCCGGGCGGCAGTATGCCTGCTTCTACCACGGCACCGAAGGCGACCCGGGGCTGTTCCCGGCGGCTTTGCATTGTCGAGAGCGCCGATTCGTCGAGCGGCAGCTCCTTCTCGATCCGCTTGAGCGCGACGCGGCGATAGGCCTCCTCGCGCTCGCAGCCGATCCACTGGCGGCCCAGGCGCTTGGCGACCGCGCCGGTCGTGCCGGTGCCGAAGAACGGGTCGAGCACCACGTCGCCCTTCTCGGTCGTGGCGAGGAGCACGCGGTAGAGCAGCGCTTCGGGCTTCTGCGTCGGGTGGGCCTTGTGGCCGCCTTCCTTCAGCCGCTCCTGCCCGCCGCAGACAGGGATCACCCAGTCGCTGCGCATCTGCAGCTCGTCGTTCAAGGTCTTCATGGCGCGGTAGTTGAAGTGGTAGCGGGCCTTTTCGCCCATGCTCGCCCACAGCAGCGTCTCGTGCGCATTGGTGAAGCGCGTGCCGCGGAAGTTCGGCATCGGGTTCGTCTTGCGCCAGACGATGTCGTTCAGCAGCCAGAATCCGAGGTCCTGCACGATCGCGCCGACGCGGTAGATATTGTGGTAGCTGCCGATCACCCACAGCGCGCCGTCGGGCTTGAGCACGCGGCGGCATTCGGTCAGCCACTCGCGGGTGAACTTGTCGTAGGTGGCGAAGCTGTCGAACCGGTCCCAGTGGTCCGTGACCGCATCGACATGGCTGCCGTCGGGCCGGTTGAGGTCGCCGCCGAGCTGGAGATTGTAGGGGGGGTCGGCGAAGACCAGGTCCACGCTGGCATCGGGCAACCCGCGCATCGCGGCCACGCAGTCGCCCGGCAGGATCCGGCCCAGGGGCAGTTCGCGCGGAAGCTCCGCCGCCGGCGCCGCGACGGCGCGCAATTTCGTGACCTGGCCCATGATCGTCCCTTTGCCCCCTGACTTATCCACAGGGTGAGTCCGCCTCTGTCCGCCGTCAAGCGGCAATTCGGTAACAGACCGGGTCTAGCCGGATATGGTTAACGCGGAACGAAAAGAGTCCCCCACAGCATGTTGAGTCTCTTGGCGTTATGCGGACTCGACATCTAGTGGTGTGGCGCGGAAGACTCAGCCTGTGCTAGACGCATGGCCGGGTCGGGTGGGAGACATTTACAATGGCATTGAAGGTCATTGGCGCCGGCCTCGGCCGCACCGGCACGCTGTCGCTCAAGCTGGCGCTCGAACACATCGGCTTCGGCAAGTGTTACCACATGAGCGAGATGCTCGCGAACATGCGCGCGCACCTGCCGCTGTGGATCGAGGCGGCGAAGGGCGATCCGCAGTGGGACGCGATTTTCGAGGGCTACCGGTCGTCCACCGATTATCCGGGCTGCATGTTCTGGCGCCAGCTCGCCGCGCACTACCCGGATGCGAAGATCATCCTGACCACGCGCGATCCGGACAAGTGGTTCGAGTCGGTGACCGCCACGGTGATGTCTCCCGAGCACCGGGCGCGGCTCGAGGGCGATCCGATGATGGCGGAGTTCTTCCGGCTGACCGTGTTCGAAGGCGACCTGCCCGATCGGCTGGGCAACCGGGCCAAGATGGTGGAGTACTTCAACGCCTGGAACCAGTCGGTGATCGACGAGGTCCCGGCCGAGCGGCTGCTGGTCTATGCCGCCGCCGACGGGTGGGAGCCGCTGTGCGAATTCCTCGACGTGCCGATTCCGGCCGAGCCCTACCCGCGCGTCAACAGCCGCGAGGAAATGACCGAGCGCACCGGTGAGCTCGACGGCCACGCTGGCCCGCCGCCGCCCGAAGTGCTCGAAAACATGATCCGCGGCTACCTCGACGAGCTGCGGCGGAAGGCCTTTCCGGCAGCCGCCTAGGCGGCGAACAAGTCCGCCTGCGCCACCGGGGCGAAGCTCTTGCGGTGCAAGGGGCACGGCCCGTGGACGCGCAGCGCCTCGAGGTGGTCGGGCGTGCCGTAGCCCTTGTTGTGCTCCCAACCGTAATGCGGATGCGCCACGTGGTAATTGCGCATCAGCCGGTCGCGGTATTCCTTGGCGACGATCGAAGCGGCCGAGATCGCCGGCTCGCTGGCGTCGCCGCCGACGATCGGGCGCGCGGGCCAGCGCCACTCGGGGCGGCGGCCGTGCGGGGTGAGGTTGCCGTCGACGAGCGCCTCGGCAATCTCCGCCCCGAGCGCCTCGCACAGCCGCGCCATCGCCAGGCTCATCGCCAGCATCGTCGCGCCGAAGATGTTCAGCCGGTCGATTTCCTCGACCGAGACGACGCCGATGCCGAAGGCGCAGCGGCGGCGAATGGTCTCGTCGATCCGCGCGCGCCGCTCGGCGGGCAGCTTCTTGGAATCGTCGATCCCGGCCGGTCGCGGCTTGCACAGGACCACCGCGGCTGCGACAACCGGGCCTGCCAGCGGCCCGCGGCCGGCCTCGTCCACTCCCGCGACAAGCGCCTCGGCGGGCCAGCCGGCGAAGAAATCCTGAGATGGCGTTCCGGAGAGCATGCTGATGAGAATCCCGACCCTGATCCTATCGCTGCCCGCCCTGCTCATCGCAAGCTGCGGCAGCGCGCAATCGGGGGATAGCGCCCCGTCTTCCACCGGCAGCGCCGCGACGGTCGGCCCGTTCGCGGTCAGCGCCGAGGGCACGTTCGACGAGCCGTGGGCGATCGCCTTCGCCCCGGGCACGCAAGTGGCCTTCATCACCGAAAAGCCGGGAACGATGAGGTTCGTCGACCTGGCGAGCGGGCGGCTGGGCACGGTCACCGGCCTGCCGCAAGTCGCCTACGGCGGCCAGGGCGGCCTCGGCGACGTCGCCTTCCTCGCGTCCGAGAGCGCCCCGGCCGTGGGGCGGCGGACGATCTACCTGACCTGGGCCGAGCCGGGCGAAGGCGGCCTGACCAATGCCGCTATGGGGCGCGGGACGCTGGTATGCGAAGCGGCCGGCGACTGCCGGATCGACGGGCTGGCGGTGATCTGGCGGCAGCAGCCCAAGGTCCGCAGCCCGGGCCACTACTCGCACAAGATCGCCTTTTCGCCCGACGGCAAGTACCTGTTCCTTTCGAGCGGCGAGCGCATGCAAGGCGACCCGGCGCAGGACCTGACGACCAATCTCGGCAAGGTGCTTCGGCTCAATCTCGACGGCACGCCCGCCGCCGGGAACCCGTTCGCCGACCGCGGCGGGGTTGCCCGCGAGATATGGTCCTACGGCCACCGCAACCTGCTCGGCCTCAAGTTCGACCTCGACGGGCAGCTGTGGGACCTCGAGCACGGCCCGCGCGGCGGCGACGAGATCAACAAGGTGGAGCCCGGCAACAACTACGGATGGCCGGTCGTCTCGAACGGCGACAACTACAACGGCACGCCGATCCCGCGCCATTCGACCAGGCCCGAATTCGCGGCCCCGGCGATCAGCTGGAACCCGGTGATCGCGCCGGGCGACTTCGTGTTCTATTCGGGCAGGCTGTGGCCGGAATGGAAGAACCAGGCGCTGATCGCGGGCCTCGCGACCCAGTCGCTGGTGCGCGTGAGCCTGAAGGACGGCAAGGGCACCGAGGAAGCGCGCACGGACTTCGGCCACCGCCTGCGCGACATCGTCGAGGCGCCCGACGGTTCGCTCTACGTAATCGAGGACGGCGAAGGCGGGCGGCTGCTCAAGCTGACGCCCTCGGGTTAATTCCCGGTTCGTCATTGCGAGCGGAGCGAAGCAATCCAGGGCGGCTCCTCGCAGCCCTGGATTGCCGCGGGACCTGTGGTCCCTCGCAATGACGAAGCGCGAATTGCAAATCCGCCGTACGGCCCCTATCGGCGCGCCTCCGATGGATATCCCGACTCGCACGCTGATCCCGCTCGCCAACGTCGAGCCCGCCATGATCGAGCAAGTGCTCGACCTTTCGTTCGGGCCCGATCGCCGGTCGCGCACCGCCTACAAGATCCGCGAGGGGACCGACTGGCTGCCGGCGCTGAGCTACGCCGCGCTCGACGACGAGGGGATGCTGGCGGGCACGATCCAGGCCTGGCCGGTCGCGCTGACCGACCCCGAGGGCCGCGCCCACCCGATGATCATGGTCGGTCCCGTCGCGGTGCTGCCGGGCAAGCAGGACCAGGGCTATGGCCGCGCGATGATGGCCGCGCTTTCGGCGAGCCTCGATCCCGCCGCGCCGCTGCCGCAGGTCCTGATCGGCGACACCGACTATTATGCGCGCTTCGGTTTCACCAATGCCCATACCGGCGGCTGGAAATGCCCCGGCCCATGGGAGCCCGCGCGGCTGATGGTCCGGACCGGCAATCCCGCGGTGCTGCCGAAGGAAGGCATGCTCGGCCCTTGGCTGGCTGGCTCACCAAGCCGGTAACCCGTCATCCCCGCGCAGGCGGGGACCCAGAGCGAATTCGCGAAACCTGCACAGCTGGGTTCCCGCCTACGCGGGAATGACGAAATGTGATGGTGCGGAGCCAACCCTTCTGGCATCGCTCTGGCCGCGATGCCTTACGATCCGTTTCCCGGCCTGTCGGCCATGTCGCTCGGCGAGACTTTCGCGCTGGAGCCGGCATGAGCGCGCTGTTCGACCGCCTCCAGCGCCTGTTCGAGGACAGCCGCCACGTCGGCCCGATCGGCCTGCGCGACGATTCCGCGTTCGCCCCGCGCGAATTGCGCCCGGCGGCGGTGCTGATCGCCGTGACCGACCGCGCCGAGCCCGGCGTGCTCCTGACCCACCGGCCTGACACCATGCCTTCGCACCCCGGCCAGGTCGCCTTCCCCGGCGGCAAGCTGGAGCACGGCGAGGACGCCATCGCCGCCGCGCTGCGCGAGGCGCACGAGGAGCTGGCGATCGATCCGGCCGAAGTGCGCGTGGTCGGCACGGCCGACAGCTTCGTCACCGGATCGGGCTTTTCGCTCACGCCAGTGCTCGGCCTGGTGCGCCCGGACCTGCCGATCGTGCCCGACCCGCGCGAAGTAGCGAGCTGGTTCGAGGCCCCGTTGCGCCATGTGCTCGACCAGGCAAACCACGTGCGCAAGGTCGGCATGTTCCGCGGCCACGAGCGGCCGTACACCGAGATCGACTGGCAGGGGCATCGAATCTGGGGGATCACGGCCGGGATCCTGACCAACCTGTCGCACCGGCTGGCCTGGCATGAGCTGGCCGATGGTTGAAAGGAGCCGGCCATCCCCTCTTCCGTTCGTCCTGAGCTTGTCGAAGGACCGCTTTTTCTTCTAGCGCTGCACTCGAAGAGAAGGGCGGCCCTTCGACAAGCTCAGGGCGAACGGTGAAATTATGACTGCCTTGCCCAAAGCCGAGTGGACCCAGCGCGAAGACCTCGCGCGGCTGGTCGAGGCGCTCGGGCCGGCGAACCTGCGCTGGGTCGGCGGGGCGGTGCGCGACACCCTGCTGGGCAATCCGGTGAAGGACATCGACGCGGCGACGCTGCTGCCCCCGGAAGAAGTCATCGCGCGGCTCGACAAGGCCAATATCCGCAGCGTGCCGACCGGGATCGACCACGGCACCGTCACCGCCGTGCTCGTTGGCGGACCGGTCGAGATCACCACGCTGCGCAAGGACGTCTCGACCGACGGGCGCCGGGCCACGATCGCCTATTCCGACGACTGGCGCGAGGACGCGGCGCGGCGCGATTTCACGATCAACGCGCTCTATGCCGACCCGGTCACGCTCGAGCTGTTCGACTACTTCGGCGGGCTCGACGACCTTGCCGAAGGGCGCGTGCGGTTCATCGGCGACCCGCGCGCGCGCATCCGCGAGGATCACTTGCGGATCCTGCGCTACTACCGCTTCCAGGCGCGCTTCGGCGCCACGCTCGACGTCGAGGCGGAACAAGCCTGCGCCGAGCTCGCGCCCATGCTCAAGGGGCTGAGCCGCGAGCGCGTCGGCTGGGAGCTGCAGACCCTGCTCTCGATCGGCGACCCGACGAGCACCGTGGTGCGGATGTACCAGCAAGGCGTGCTCGGCGAGGTATTGCCGGAAACCGGCGACCGGGAGATCGTCGAATTCGAGAAGCTCGTCCAGGCCGAGTCCCGCTTCGGCGTGCCGCCTTCGGCAGTCCGCCGGCTGGCCGCGCTGCTGCCGGCCGACGAACGGGCCGCCGAACAGGTCGCCGCGCGCCTCCGGCTGTCGAGCGCGCAGAAGAAGCGGCTCGTCTGCGCCGCCCGGCGCGACGTCCTGGCTGACGATCCGCACGCGATGGCCTACTGGCTCGGCCGCGAGGAAGCGATCGACCGGCTGTTGCTGGCGGGCGAGGACCCCTCGCCAGTGAGCGACTGGGACATTCCCGAACTGCCGCTCAAGGGCGGCGAGATCGTCGCCCGCGGCGTTGCGGCGGGCCCGCAGGTCGCGCGCATCCTGCAGGCGGTCGAGCGCCGCTGGGTCGCCGAAGGGTTCCCGGACCGGGCACGGGTGGAGATGCTGCTGGCGGAGGAAATCGCCGGCCGGCCGCCTTCCTGAAGGCCCGCCTCCCCCCGGAGGTTCAGAACCTGTTGTCTTTCGGGAACCCGCGCGGCGGCAGGCGGCCGGCGGCGCCGCGGGCGAGCTTCCACTGGCGCACGTCGTCCTCGGTCCGCGTGCGCCCGCTCTCGCCGCCCATCTGCCAGCTGAGCCCGTCGTCGAGCCTGAGCGTGGTCGCGTCGCTGAGGCCGCCGTCGCGATAGCGCTGCAGCGTGACGCCCTGCCCGCGCGCCATGACCGGCAATTCCTCGAGGTGGAAGACGACCAGCTTGCGGTTGTCGCCGACCACCGCGACATGGTCGTGCCCGGGATCGATCGGCCGCGCCACCGCCAGCTTCGCGCCGGGCTTGAGGTTGACCACCTGGCGCCCCTTGCGCGTTTCGGCGAGCAGCTCGTCGGTCACCGCGGCGAAGCCCTTGCCCGCGCTCGATGCCAGCAGCAGCTGCAGGCCCGGCCGGTGGACGACCAGCGCGACGACCTGGGCTTCGGCATCGATGTCGAGCACGTTGCGGATCGGCTCGCCGAAGCCGCGCGCGCCGGGCAGCCGGTCGGCGCCGATGGTGAAGAAGCGCCCGTCGTCGGCCGCCAGCAGCAGCTTGTCGGTCGTCTGCGCGTGGACCAGGAACGCCGGGCCGTCGCCTTCCTTGTACTTGAAGTCGGAATCGAACGGCAGGTGGCCCCGCGCCGCGCGGATCCAGCCGCGCTGCGACAGGATCACCGTCACCGGCTCCTTCTCGATCATCGCGTCCATGCTGAATTCGACCGCCGGCGCGGCTTCGGCGATGGTCGTGCGGCGGCGGCCGAGCGCGGTGTCCTCGGCGTATTCCTTGCGCAAGCTGGCGAGGTCGCGCTTCAGCCGGGTGCGCTGGCGCGCCGGGCTGGCGAGCAGCTTGTCGAGTTCCTCGCTTTCGGCGATGAGCGCGTCGCGCTCCTGCCTCAACTGCATTTCCTCGAGCCTGCGCAAGCTCCTGAGGCGCATGTTGAGGATCGCCTCGGCCTGGCGGTCGGTCAGGCCGAATTCGGCCATCATCACCGGCTTGGGCTCGTCCTCGGCGCGGATGATCTCGATCACCCGGTCGAGATTGAGGAAGGCGATGATATAGCCTTCGACCAGTTCGAGCCGGTCGGCGATCTTCTGCAAGCGATGGCGGCTGCGGCGCTGGAGGATGTCGATCTGGTGCAGCAGCCAGTGTTCGAGCAATTCCTTCAGCCCCATGACCATCGGCGTGCGGGTGGCGTCGAGCACGTTGAGGTTGAGGCTGAAGCGCGTTTCGAGGTCGGTCAGCTTGTAGAGCGATTCCTTCAAGAGCTCGGGATCGACGTTGCGGCTCTTGGGCACGATCACGATGCGTACCTGCGTGTCGCTTTCGTCGCGCACGTCCTCGAGGATCGGCACCTTCCGGTCGGCGATCGCCTGGGCGATCTGCTCGATCAGCTTGCCCTTGGCGACCTGGTAGGGAATCTCCGAGATGACCAGCTGGTACTGCCCGCCGCCGAGCCGCTCGATCCCCGCCTCGCGGTCGGCCTCGTCCTTCGCTTCGGCGGCGAAGAAGCGCCCGCGCACGCGGAAGCCGCCGCGCCCGGTCTCGTAGGCCTGCGAAATCGCCTCGGGGCTGTCAACGACCAGCCCGCCGGTGGCAAAATCGGGCCCCCGAAAGACCGACATCAGCTCGGCGTGGGTGACATCCATGTTGAACATCACCAGATCGATGGCATCGATGATCTCGGCGACGTTATGGCTCGGGATGTTGGTCGCCATGCCGACGGCAATGCCGCTGGCGCCGTTCGCCAGCAGGTTCGGGAACAGCCCGGGGAAGAGCGAGGGCTCTTCCTCCTCGTTGTTGTAGGTCGGCACGAAATCGACCGTGCCTTCGTCGAGCCCGTCCATCAGCTGCATCGCCGCGCGGGTCAGCCTGGCCTCGGTGTAGCGGTAGGCGGCGGCGTTATCGCCGTCGATGTTGCCGAAGTTGCCCTGCCCTTCGACCAGCGGGTAGCGCAGGGTGAAATCCTGCGCCAGGCGGACCATCGCATCGTAGACCGCGACGTCGCCGTGCGGGTGGAACTTGCCGATCACGTCGCCGACCACGCGGCTCGACTTCTTCGGCGCGCTCGCCGGATCGAGCTTGAGCTGGCGCATGGTCCACAGCAGCCGGCGGTGGACCGGCTTCAGCCCGTCGCGCAAGTCGGGCAGCGAACGCGCCGTGATCGTCGACAGCGCATAGACGAGGTAGCGTTCGGACAAGGCGCTGTCGAACGGGGCGTCGACGATCGCGTCGAAGGGGTCTTTTTCGTCATCCACGGTGGTCACCATGCGGCCGGCCCTAACACCGCCGTGGCGCGGCGCACAGCGCGCATCGGCGAGCTTTCCCCACCCGATCGCAAACGGCCGCCGCCGGCCCGGGAACCAAGATGGCGCAGCCGGCGTATCCGGCTAGAATATCGGAGGAAGCGGCACATGACCTACTACATCGCGGCGACGCTCAACCTGCCCTACGAGCAGGCGCTGCAGCGGACGGAAGCCGCGCTCAAGGAACAGGGGTTCGGCGTCATCAGCCGGATCGACATCCAGGCCACGCTCAAGGCCAAGATCGGCGTGGACTTCCGCCCCTATACGATCCTCGGGGCCTGCAACCCCGGCCTCGCCTTCGAAGCGCTCAAGCTGGAAGACAAGGTCGGCACCATGCTGCCGTGCAACGTGGTGGTGCAGGCCTGGTCGGACAGCGAAACCGAAGTCGCGGCGATCGACCCGGTCGCCTCAATGCAGGCGATCGACAATCCCGAATTGCACAAGGCCGCCGGCGAAGTGCGCGAGCGCCTCGCGCTGGTGATCGATCGGCTGCGCGCGGAGAATGCGGCGTCCGTCTAGGCCGCCGCCGCCTAGGCCTTGCGCGTGATCAGGTAGCTTTCGTCGTTGAACCACAGGCCGCCGTGCTCGCGCAGCACGTCGCGGGTGGCGTCGAGGTAGGCGGACGTGCTCATCGCCTGGGCGAGGCGCTCGTCCTCGATCTGGGCGACGTAGGTCGCGGCGTTCCACGCGGCGAGCAGGGTCGAGGTGCCGATCACGGTGTCGCGGCTGTCGATCTCGTCGGGCAGCGTGTGCATGTCGTAGCGAAACAGCGCCTCGCTATCGGGCAGCGGATCGAACGAGAACGCCCCGGCTTCCGGCCCGAGCGCCGCCCGGGTCGCTTCGAGCAGGTCGCGCCGCGAAGTGGTGAACGGATCTTCGTCCGGCCAGACCCGGCGGACGATCTCGAGGCCCGGGTCGCCGCCCGCCGAATGGATGCCCAGCAGCCTCCCGCCCGGGCGCAACGCGCGGGCGAGCGGCGCCAGCACGCGCCCGGCCTTGAAGCGGACGTCGGCCCGCAGCCGGAACGGCTGGCTGGCGAGGACGAGGTCGAAATCGGCCCGGGGCTGGCCTTGCCGCGGAATGACGGGATCGAGGATGAAGCGGCAATCGTGGCGGTAGAGCACGATCACCGCCGGCGTCTCGGGCAGGAGCACGCCGGTCTTCTCGCTGATCCGGGTGCGCCACTTGGCGGCGAGGAACGGCTGCAGGTCGAGAATCTGGCGCTCGAACTCGGCCGCGGTCGAGCCGGTCAGGGCGACTTCGTGCCACGCCACCTCTTGCGCCGCACCCGCCTTCTGCGGCGCCAGCCACGGCGCGTCGGCATAGGGCATGTTGGTCAGCGCGAGGACCATCTCGGGATGCTCGAAGAACCGGTCGGGCATCTTGTCGAGCGTCAGGCGGATGTCCTCGAGGCTGATTTCCTTGCAGCCGATGTAGAACGGCAGGCGCTCGAACCGGCGGTGCATGACCCTGAGGAAGCGCGACAGCACGGTCCCGTCGCCGACCCCGGCATCGAAGAAGCGCAAGGCCGGCGGGCGCGGCACGAGCGCGTCGAGTTCCTGCGCGAGCCGCTGGGCGACGACCCACTTCTCCGAGCAGGTGTTGACGAACATCAGGTATTTCTGACGGTTGTCGTAAAAACGGAAGTTCTGCTTCATCTGCCCTCCCCCGGCCCTTCGCCTAGTATTTCTGCATGTCGCGCGCTTCGGCGGGAATGTACACCACCAGGCCGTCGAGCTCTTCGGCCAGCAGGATCTGGCACGACAGGCGGCTGGTGCGGGTCACCCCGGCGGCGAGGTCGAGCATGTCCTCCTCCTCCTCGCTCGGCGGCTTGAGCCGCGCGAGCCATTCGGCGGCGACGACCACGTGGCAGGTCGAACAGGCCATCTGCCCTTCGCAGGTTCCCTCGAGCGGCATGCCTGCGGCCTGGCCGAGCTCGAGCAGGCTGGTGCCCGCCTCGCCCTCGGCCTCGGTCACCCGGCCGTCGCGGCCGATGAAGCGGACGCGGACCATGCTCATCCCTGCCGCTCGGCCGCGGCGTCGATCAGCGCTGCCGCTTCCTCGATCTCGGCCCGGGTCGTGTAGCGGCCGAAGCCGAGGCGGATGGAGCTTTTCGCCTCGCGCTCGCCGAGGCCGATCGCGCGCAGCACGTGGCTCGGCCGCCCCGAGCCGCTGGCGCAGGCCGAACCGGCCGAAAAGGCGACTTGCCGCACATCCGACATCAGCCGGGCGACGTCGAGGCCCGCGCGGCGGATGTTGAGGTTGCCGTTGTAGCGGTTCGTGGCGCTGCCGTTCAGTTCCCAGGCGGCGAACAGCTCGCGCGCGCGGGCCCACAGCGCCGTGACGTGCGCCGCATCCTCGGCCATGCGCGCTTTCGCCAGCCGGGCCGCCGCGCCAAAGCCGGCACAAAGCGCAGGGCTGAGCGTGCCCGAGCGCAGGCCCTGTTCCTGCCCGCCGCCGTGGAGCAGCGGCGCGAGCGCGACGCCGTCGCGCAGCCACAGCGCGCCGATGCCCTTGGGCCCGTGCAGCTTGTGCGCGGAAACGGCGATGAGGTCGGCGCAATCGGGAATTTCGATCCGGCCGAACCCCTGCACCGCGTCGCACAGCACGCGCGCCCCGGCCGCGCGGGCGATTGCGGCGATCTCGGCCAGCGGATTGATCGTGCCGATCTCGTTGTTGACCAGCATCGCGGCCACCAGGCCGGTATCGGGGCCGAGCGCCCGCGCCTGCGCGTCGCGGTCGGCCTCGCCGCCGGCGAGCACCGGCAGGACCGCAAAGCCGCGCCCCTGCGCCTCGACCGGGCGCGCGCAATCGAGCACCGCGGCGTGCTCGGCGGCGAAGGCCAGCACGTTTCCGGTGGTCCCGCACAAGGCCGTGTTGAGCGCCTCGGTCGCGCCGGACGTGAAGATCACGCGCCCGCCAGGGGGCAGCAAGGCCGCGACTTCCTCGCGCGCGACTTCCACCGCCGCGGCCGCTTGCCGCCCCATGCGGTGGGCGGAATGGGGATTGCCGAACCCTTCGCTTCCCGGCCCGCCGAGCCACGGCAGCATCGCCTCCCGCGCCTCGGGGGCGAGCGGCGTAGTCGCCTGGTAATCGAGGTAGATCATGCGGCCCTTTCGGCCGCCTCGCGCGCCATCGCAAGCCAAGTCTCGCAGAATCGCGAGACATCCGAACGGGTCGTGTTCCAGCCGAAGCTGACGCGGATCGTGCGCGCGGCGGTGTCCGCGTCGAGCCCCATCGCCGCCAGCACGTGGCTCTGCTTGAGCGAGCCCGACGAGCAGGCGCTGCCCTGGCTGACGGCGATCCCGGCCAGGTCGAACCGCATCAATTGCGCGCTGCCCGACAGGCCGGGCATGGCTATCGCGCGGATGTAGGGCGTGGGGTCGGACAAGCGGTCCGACAACCAGACGCCGCCGAGCAGGCGGACCTCGGCGGCAAGATCGTCGAGCGGGGCAAGCACTTCGTCGGCGACATAGGGCTCGGCGCAAGCCTCGAGCGCCGCGGCGAGGCCGAGCGCGCCGGGCAGGTTCTCGGTCCCGCGGCGATAGCCCCGCTCCTGCCCGCCGGCCGGGGCCAGCATGGCGTAATCGCGCACCAGCAGCGCGCCGATCCCGACCGGGCCGCCGAGCTTGTGCGCCGAGACCACCAGCATGTCGGCTTCGCGCGGCAGCGGCAGCTTGCCCGCGCCCTGCGCGGCGTCGGCCAGCAGCAGGCCGCCCGCCGCGTGGATCGCTTCGGCCAGCGGCGCGATGTCTTGCAGGTTGCCCGTTTCCGAATTGACCGTCTGGATGGCGACCAGCGCGGGCTCGCCTTCGAGCGCCCGCGCCAGCGCCGGGAGATCGACGGCGCCGCCGGCGCCGACCGGCACGATCGAGGCCGCGGGCGCCGCCTTCAGGACGGCATCGTGCTCGACCGCGCTCGCCAGCCGCCACGGCAGCCTGGCCTGGCCGAGCGCCAGCGCCGCCGCCTCGCTCGCCCCGCTGGTGAAGATCAGCTCGCCTTCCCATTTTAGCGCCGCCTTTACCCGCTCGCGCGCATCTTCCAGCGCCGCGCGCGCCGCGCGGCCCTCGGCATGCGGGCTCGAGGGGTTGGCCCAGATCGCGAATCCGCGCCGTATCGCCTCGGCCGCCTCGGGCCGCAGCGGCGTGGTCGCGGCGTGATCGAGATAAATGCGGTTCATTGCGTGGGAATTGCGAAATTTTGCACGATCACTATATAGCCGCCAACCTGACACGCGCCAGCCGCGCCAACCCCATATCTAGAGCACGCCCATGCCCGCCGTCATCTTCCCCGGCCCCGAAGGCCGCCTCGAAGGCCGTTTCGCCCCGCCGCCGCGCCCGCGCGCGCCGGTGGCGATGATCCTGCACCCGCATTCGCAGGGCGGGGGCACGATGAACGACCGCATCGTCCAGCGGCTGTACAAGACTTTCGCCGATCGCGGCTTCGCCGTGCTGCGCTTCAACTTCCGCGGCGTCGGCCGCAGCCAGGGCAGTTTCGACAACGGCATCGGCGAGCTCAGCGATGCCGCCGCCGCGCTCGACTGGATGCAGTCGATCCACCAGGAAGCGCAGACCACCTGGATCGCCGGGGTCAGCTTCGGCGCGCTGATCGGCATGCAGCTGCTGATGCGCCGTCCGGAGGTCCGCGGCTTCATCTCGATCGCCCCGCCGGCGAACATGTACGATTTCAGCTTCCTCGCGCCCTGCCCGGCCTCGGGCATCTTCATCCAGGGCGCGGCGGACACCGTGGTCCAGCCGGTGGCGGTGCAGAAGCTGGTCGACAAGCTGCGCACGCAGAAGCACATCACGATCCACCACGAAGAGATCCCGCGGGCGAACCACTTCTTCGAGAACGAGACCGATGAACTGATGCGCTCGGTCGACAACTACCTCGACTTCCGCCTCGACCCGGCCTGCCCGATCCGCTGACGCGGCGGGCCCCGGCCCACACTATCCCCCGAACCCCAGCACTCGCGATCTGGCGAACGATGGCGCTTGCCACAGCGTCCTCCTTTGATGTAATGTTACACTATTACATAGAGTCGCCGAAACGGCGACCGCATCGGAAGAGGAGCACCGCCATGTCCTATCTCGACCGCACCCAGGACCCGCGCCGGCGCAGGATCGCCATCGCCGGGGTTGTCATCATCCACGCCGCGATCGGCTTCGTCCTCGTCACCGGGCTGGTCGAAACGTTCGTGCCGCCGGCACCGCCCCCACGACTGGTCGGCGGCCAGATCCCGCTGCCGCCCCCGCCGCCCGACCCGACGCCGACGCCGACGGCGGCTGCGACGTCGACCAATCCGGTCGCACCCACGCCGCCGGTCCCCTTGCCAACCAATACCGGCGCGACGGTCGACCCGTTCGACCCGACGAAGGAGCAAGTCGGCCCCGTCATCCCCCTGCCGCCGTATGACCCGACGCCCACGGCGACGCCGGGCCCGGCGTTGTCGCCCAGGGGCGCGGCGCCGAGGAACGATCCCGCAAGCTGGGTCCGCGACGAGGACTACCCCTCGCGGGCCATTCGCGAAGAGCTGGAGGGAACGACCCGGTTCCGGCTGGTGATCGGCAGCAACGGCAGGGTCAACGCCTGCGAGGTCACTCGTTCGAGCGGCCACCCGCTGCTCGACGAGGCGACCTGCCGGTTCGTGTCCGGCCGCGCCCGGTTCGACCCGGCGACCGACGGCAATGGCCGCAAGGTCGTCGGCAGCTATGCGAGCAGCGTGCGCTGGGTCCCGCCGCGACGCTAGCTCATTCCGGGCCGGTCTCGGCGCGGTCGATCGGGGCCGTGCCGTCACTGGCCGGAATCGTCCAGATCGCCACGTTGGCCAGCATGATCAGCGCGAGCAGGACCATCAGCCAGACCTGCTTGATCGGCCCGGCCCGGCGCCACAGCCAGTAAGCCCCCGCGAGCAAGGCGATGGCGGCGAGCATGACGATCGACAGCACGGTATCCATCGCGCGAGCCTATAACAGGATCGCGCCGGGTTGAAGCGTTCGCAGCCGCCCGATGCGCGGTCCATTTGACAGCCTGGCCCGGTTCGCTAGGGACGCGGCCATGATTTCAGCCGCAACCATCACTCGCCGCCAGGCGCTTGCCGGTATCGGCGCGGGCGCCGCCGCCCTCGCCCTGCCCGGATGTGCCCGCACGCTCGCCGCCGCGCCCGCCCCGGGGCTTTCGCCCGAGGCCCTGCTCGACGACATCGCCTGGAACCTGTTCGCGCACGAGCCGGAGCGCGCCAGCGCGCTCGGCGTCGACAGCGGCGCGCATGCCGCGCTGCGTTCGCGGCTCGAAGACCAGTCGCGGGCCGGGAAGGCCGCCTACGCCGCCACCCTGCGCGCCGACCTCGCCCGCGTCCGCGCCGCGGATACTTCCATGCTCGACCCGGCCACGCGGACCAGCTTCGAAGTGATCGAAAGCGCCTATTCGACGGCGCTCGACGGCTTCGCCCAGCCCTATGGCAACGTCGCGGTCGGCAGCTGGCGCAATACGCCCTACGCCGTGATCCAGAACGTCGGCACTTATCTCGACCTGCCGCGATTCCTCGATTCCGACCACCCGCTCGAGACGGCCGACGACGCGGAAGCCTACCTCGCCCGGCTGGCGCAGGGCCCGGCGGCGCTCGACGGCGAGCTCGATCGCATGTCCGCCGCGGCGGCGATGGGCCTCATCCCGCCCGACTTCCTGCTCGACCGGGCGATCGCGCAGATGGAGTCGACCGTCGCCGAGGCCGAAAGCGGCGGCGCGCTGGTCGAATCCGTCACCCGGCGAACCGCCGCCAAGGGCATTGCCGGGGCATGGGAAGCCCGGGCGAAGGAAATCGCTGCCGGGCCCTATGCCGCCGCCCTTCGCCGCCAGCTTGCCGAGCTGAAGCGCCAGCGCACGCTGGCCGTCGGCGATCCGGGCATGGCCGAGCGGCCGCATGGCGAGGAATGGTATGCCTGGGCGCTCCGCGCCAGCACCACGACCCGCATGACCGCGGACGAGGTCCACCAAATGGGCCTTGAGCAAGTCGACGAGATCCACGCGCGGATGGACGCGATCCTGCGCGGCATCGGCTATGCCCGGGGCACGGTCGGCGCGCGCATGGCCGCGCTGTCCGACGACCCGCGCTTCAAGTTCGCCGAGGGCGACCCGGGCCGGGCGGAAATCATGGAGTTCATCCAGCAGCGCCTGCAGTGGATCAAGGCGCAGATGCCGCGCGCCTTCGAGACCCTGGTCGATCCGAACATGGAAGTGCGCCGCCTGCCACCGGCGGAAGAGCCGGGCGCGCCTACGGCCTATGGCGGCTCGGGCAGCAAGGACGGCACGATTCCCGGGCGGATGTGGATCAACCTCGGGACAACCGACCTCCACACCCGGTACTCGCTGCCGACGCTGGTTCACCACGAGATGGTCCCCGGGCACATCTGGGAAGGGGAATATTCGAATCGGCTGCCGCTGATCCGCTCGGTCCTCGCCTTCAACGCCTTTTCCGAAGGCTGGGCGTTGTACGCCGAACAACTCGCCGACGAACTCGGCGCCTACGACGACAATCCGGCCTGGCGGCTCGGCTACCTGCAGGACCAGGCGTTCCGCGCCTGCCGGCTGGTGATCGACACCGGGTTGCACCACAAGCGCTGGAGCCGCCAGCAGGGGATCGACTTCTTCGTCCAGCGCAACGGCAACGAGGCGGAAGAGGCCGCGCGCGAGGTCGATCGCTATTGCTCGTGGCCCGGCCAGGCCTGCGGCTACAAGGTCGGCCACTCGATGATGGTTTCGGAGCGCGAGCGCGCCCGCATGGCGCTCGGCCCCCGCTTCGACCTGCGTGCCTTCGACCAGGCGGTGGTCGACGGCGGCAATGTCCCGCTCGACGTGCTGGCGCGGAACGTCGAGCGCTACATCGCGCGGGCCGCGGGCTGACCGGCCTCAGCCGTCCCGGTCGACGATGTTGGCGAATTCCATCAGCGAGCCTTCGCCGCCAATGGCGTCGACGATCTTCTGGACGGTAACGGCGGGGAGACCGGTGGCGGCCGCGGCCGCCTTGACCGTGTCACCTTCGAGCTGGTGGGCATGGCCGAGCGCGGCGATCGCCGCTTCGGCCGTCGAAGCGTCGATCCCGACCTGGGTGGCGAGGTTCGACACGTCGTCGGGAGCGCCTTCGAGATACCTCAGGATCTTGTCGTAAACGCTCATGTTCAAGCCTCCTTCGCTGCACTGGCCGGCACAGTGCGGCGAAGGCGGGCGATGCGCAAGCACCGAAGACGGCAGGGTTCAGGCCGCTTGCGGCGCGGCGTCCCTCACGCCCTGGTCGACATGGGCTTCGAACTGGGCGAAGTTGTCGACGAACAGCTGCACCAGCTTCTGCGCGGTGCGGTCGTAATCGTCCTTGTCGTCCCAGGTCGAGCGCGGATCGAGGATCGCGCCGTCGACCCCGGCAACCGCCACCGGCACCTCGAAACCGAAGTTCGGGTCCATGCGGAACTCGACGTCGTTGAGGCTGCCGTCGAGCGCGGCGTTGAGCAGCGCGCGGGTCGCCTTGATCGGCATGCGCCTGCCCACGCCGTACTTGCCGCCGGTCCAGCCGGTGTTGAGCAGCCAGCACTGCACGCCGCCCCTGGCGATCCGCTCCTTGAGCAGGTTGCCGTAGACCGACGGATGGCGCGGCATGAACGGCGCGCCGAAGCAGGTCGAGAAGGTCGCTTCGGGCTCGGTCACGCCGATCTCGGTGCCGGCGACTTTGGCGGTGTAGCCCGACAGGAAGTGGTACATCGCCTGCTCGGGCGTGAGCTTCGCGACCGGCGGCAGCACGCCGTAGGCGTCGGCCGTCAGCATCACGATGTTTTTCGGCACCGGCCCCATGTTCGCCGCCGAGGCATTGGGGATGAAGTCGATCGGATAGGCGCCGCGGCTGTTCTCGGCCAGCGAGGCGTCGTCGAGGTCGAGGGCGCGGGTGGCGGGATCCATCACCACGTTCTCGAGCACGGTGCCGAACATCTTGGTGGTCGCGTAGATTTCCGGTTCGGCCTCGGGCGAGAGGCGGATCATCTTGGCGTAGCAACCGCCTTCGAAGTTGAACACGGCCGTGTCCGACCAGCCGTGCTCGTCGTCGCCGATCAGCTCGCGCGAGGCGTCGGCCGAAAGCGTGGTCTTGCCGGTCCCCGAAAGGCCGAAGAACACCGCCGTCCCTTCGGGCCCGATGTTGGCCGAACAATGCATCGGCATGATGCCCTGCGGCGGCAGCAGGTAGTTGAGCAGCCCGAAGACGCTCTTCTTCATCTCGCCGGCATAGGCGGTGCCGCCGATCAGGATCAGCTTCTCGCTGTAGTTGACCGCAATCACCGTCTCGCTGCGGCAGCCGTGCCGCGCCGGATCGGCGCGGAAGCTCGGCAGGCAGACGATCGTGTACTCGGGCGCGAAATGGGCGAGTTCGTGCGCCGAGGGCCGGACCAGCATGGTCCGGATGAACAGGTTGTGCCACGCGAGCTCGTTGATCACGCGCACGTTGACCCGGTATTCCGGCTGCGAACCGCCGAACAGGTCGGCGACGTAGAGCGCGTCCTTTTCGCCCAGCGCCTTGAAGAAATCCTCCTTGAGCGCGGCGAAATGCTCGGGGGTCATCGGCACGTTGACCTTGCCCCACCACACCGTGTCCTCGGTCTCGGCGTCGCGGACGATGAACTTGTCCTTCGCGCTGCGTCCGGTGTGCTTGCCGGTCTCGACCACCAGCGGGCCGTGCGCCGCCAGGCGGCCCTCGCCGCGGGCGACCGCCTCTTCGACAAGCGATGCAGCGCCGAGATTGGCCTTGATCTCGGCGTCGGTGGCGATTCCTTGCCCGGCCAGTGAAACGGTAAGCGAAACGGTCACGTAGGCGTCTCCATGTTCGACGGGAAACGGGCCGCGAAACAGTTGGCGGCCATCGGGCCCGCGCATAGTCGCCAACTGCCGCCCCGTCAATTTGACTCCCCGGCGCATGCGTCGGGACATTTCCACGCAAGCGCGATTCACGAGGATCGTCAAGCGCTTACCGCTGTGCCAGATGGGCACGGCCGCATGTGCGTTGTTTCGCCGGGGCGAAAGCTGTAACCGCTTGCCGGTGCAAGAGAATGCCCGAACCGATGGCCAGTGATCCCGCCGCGCCCGCGGCCGAGTTGCCCGCCGCCGACAGCCGGCGGACGATCGCGCTGGTCGACGACGACCGCAACATCCTGACCACGCTGTCGATCGCGCTCCAGGCCGAAGGCTTCGCCACGCGGGTCTATTCGGACGGCGAGGCGGCGCTGAAGGCGCTCACCGAGAACCCCCCCGACCTGGCCGTGTTCGACATCAAGATGCCGCGGATGGACGGGATGGAGCTGCTCCGCCGGCTGCGCGAGCATTCGGAGCTGCCGGTGATCTTCCTCACCAGCAAGGACGAGGAGCAGGACGAGGCGGCCGGGCTTGCCCTTGGCGCCGACGACTACATCACCAAGCCGTTCAGCCAGCGGCTGCTGCTCGCGCGCATCCGCGCGATCCTGCGCCGCGCGGGCCCGGTGACGCTGGCCGGCGGCGAACCCCAGGCGGGCGGCGAGGGCCCGGTGGTCGTGCGCGGCCGGCTGGCCATGGATCCCGCGCGCCACCGGGTGACGTGGGACGGCAAGGCGGTTTCGCTCACGGTCACCGAATTCCTCATCCTCGAGGCGCTGGCGAGCCGCCCGGGCGTGATCAAGAGCCGCAACCAGCTGATGGATGCCGCCTACCCGGACGACGTGTTCGTCGACGACCGCACGGTCGACAGCCACATCAAGCGCCTGCGCCGCAAGTTCCGCGCGGTCGATCCCGAATTCGGCGCCATCGAAACGCTCTACGGCGCGGGCTACAGCTTCTCCGATGGCTGAAGATGCGCCGCGCGCGCGCCGCGAGTTCCGGCCCGATCCGCTGCGCTGGTCGGGCAGGTTTTCGCTCACCTCCCGCATCCTGGTGGTCAACCTGCTCCCGCTGGCGCTGCTCGGCGGCGGCATCTTCTATCTCGATTCCTACCGCAAGCAGCTCCTGTCCGAGCGCTACAAGCTGGCGCGCATCGAGGCGCAGATCACCGCCGAGGCGCTCGCCGGCGCGACCCGCGAGCGGCAGGAAGCCGTGCTGACCCAGATCGGCAAGGAACAGCGCATGCGCCTGCGGATGTTCGACGCCGAGGGCAACTTGTGGGCCGACAGCTTCGCGCTCGACAAGCCGGCCTTCGAATTCGACAAGGTCGGCGACGAGAACTGGCAGGAGAGCTTCGCCCGGTGGCTCGACCGCGCGGTCAACCAGATCGTCGGCGCCGACCCGATCCCCGACTATGTCGAGCCGAACGAGCCACGCGCCGACGCCTGGCCCGAGCTGCAGCGCGCCCGCGAGCAGGGGCTGACGCAGATCCAGCTGCGCGACGCGCCCGACGGCACCCCGGTGATCAACGCCGCCGCGCCGGTCGGGCTGGTCGGGGCGACGCTGCTGACCACCCGCAACGCGGTCGACATCACCCTGAAGGTGCGCGAAGCGCGCTCCACGCTGGGCATGGCCGTGGGCCTGGCCCTGGCCATCTCGATCCTGCTTTCGCTGTTCATGGCGCGGACCATCGTCACTCCCCTGCGCACGCTGGCCCGGGCCGCGATCCGCGTGCGCCTCGGCCGCGACCGCGAGGTGGAAGTGCCGCGCCTGCCCGAGCGGCAGGACGAGATCGGCCTGCTGGCGCGCGCGGTGGCCGACATGACCGGGGCGCTGCGCCATCGCATCGACGCGGTCGAAAGCTTCGCCGCCGACGTGGCCCACGAGATCAAGAATCCGCTCGCCAGCTTGCGCAGCGCGATCGATTCGCTCGGCAAGGTCGAGGATGCGGAGTTGCGCCGGCAGCTGACCCAGGTCGCCGCGCACGACGTGCGCCGGATCGACCGGCTGGTGAGCGAGATTTCCGAGGCCAGCCGGATCGACGCCGAGCTGAGCCGCGCGGTGTTCGAGCCGGTCGACATGGCCAAGCTGGTCGAAAACGTGATCGTCCGGCGCGAGGCGCGCGGCGAGAACGGCAGTTGCGCCGTCGCACTGTCGCGCGAAGGCGGCTCGACGCTGGTCATGGGCGTGCCGCTGCGGCTCGAGCGGGTGGTCGAGAACCTGCTCGACAACGCCGTGTCCTTCTCGCCCCCGAAGGGCACCATCAGGGCCCGTGTCGCGCGCAGCGCGGACCGGGTCGAAACCTGGATCTGCGACGAAGGGCCGGGCATTCCCGCCGAGGCGCGCGAGAAGGTCTTCGCCCGCTTCCACTCGCTGCGGCCGGAGGCCGAGGACTTCGGCGATCACAGCGGCCTTGGCCTCGCCATCGGGCGGACCATCGCCGAGGCGCACGACGGGACGCTGATCGTCCGCGATTCGCCGGGCGAAGGCAGCGGCGCGTGCCTCGTCCTGACCCTGCCCGCGGCGTGAGCGCGACAATCGCCAACGTCAGCTGCGTGGCGATCGGCGGCGGCGACGGCCTGCGCGGCGTGCTGATCGAAGGCGCGCCCGGGAGCGGCAAGTCGAGCCTGGCGCTGGCGCTGATCGATCGCGGCGCGGTGCTGGTCGGCGACGACGCGGTCATGCTGGAAAGCCGCGACGGCCGGCTCCATGCTGCCCCGCCGCCGAACATCGCCGGGCTGATCGAGATCCGCAACGTCGGCCTGGTCGAGCTGCCGGCCGTCTCGGCGCCGCTTGCCCTGGTGATCCGCCTCGATCCGGCCGCACCGCGCTACATCGATGCGGCCGGGCGCGTCGAGCGCGCCGGGCACTCGCTGCCGCTGGTGGCGCTCTTTCCCGACAGCCCGGTCCTGGCGCTGCGCGCCGAGCATGCCCTGCAGCGGTACGGCCTGGGCTGAGGCCTTCACTTTTGCCTTTCGAGCGCGCAGACAGCCCGGAAATGCCCAGCGAACCCTCCGACGAGCGCCAGCGCATCCTGCTGGTCACCGGCATGCTCGGGGCCGGCAAGACCACCGTCCTGCGCGAACTGGAGGACTTGGGCTGGGAAGTGATCGACAACTTCCCGATCCGCCTGTTTCCGCGCCTGATCGGCCGCGACGGCGAGCGCGGCGACGGCGAGGCCCCGCCGCTCGCGATCGGCTTCGATTCGCGCACGCGCGGCTTTTCGCCGGAGCGGATCATCGAGCGGGTCAAGCAGCTGAGCGGGCGCAAGGACCTCGAAGTCACCACCCTGTTCCTCGATTGCTCGACGGCGGAGCTGCAACGGCGCTTCGACGAGACCCGCCGGCGGCACCACCTGGCACAGGACCTGCCGGTCGATTCGGGCATCCTCGCCGAACGCGAGCTGCTGGCCCCGCTGCGCCGCTGGGCCGATATCCTGATCGACACCACGCGCTTCACCTCGAAGGAACTGCAGCAGGTGGTCCGCCAGCACTTCGCCGGCCAGACGAACGGGCAAATGACGGTGACCGTCTCGAGCTTCGGTTTCGCGCGCGGCGTGCCGCCGGCGGCCGACCTGGTGTTCGACATGCGCTTCCTCGACAACCCGCACTGGGTTCCCGAACTGCGCGAGCTCACCGGGCTCGACGAGGCGGTCGGGGCGCACATCGAGCGCGACGAGGGATTCGCGGCCAGCTTCGGCCGGATTCGCGACCTCCTGCTCGACTTGCTCCCGCGCTATGCCGCCCAGGGCAAGGGCTACGTCAACATCGCCGTCGGCTGCACCGGCGGCCGGCACCGCTCGGTCTATGCCGCCGAAAGGATCGCCGCCGCCTTGCGCGAGGCGGGGTATTCGCCGACCGTCCTGCACCGCAATCTCGGCTCGCGGGCGGCCGAATTGATTGAGGGGTCGCATCAGCCATGAATTGGGAGTATGGGCCGCGCCTTCGTCTGCCCTTGTGACGGGGTCGCAACCTTTCGAGAGTAGCCTGACCGAATGATCGGAATGATTCTGGTGACCCACGGCCGGCTGGCCGAGGAATTCGTCAATGCAATGGAGCATGTCGTGGGCGAGCAGCCCGACGTGGCGACCATTTGCATCGGTCCCAACGACGACATGGAAGCGCGGCGGCGAGAAATCGCCAACGCGATCAAGCGTGTCGATAGCGGCAAGGGAGCGGTCATCCTGACCGACCTGTTCGGGGGAACGCCGTCGAACCTCGCCATCTCGCTGCTCAAGGCGGGCAAGACCGAAGTGATCGCCGGGATCAACCTGCCGATGCTGATCCGGCTGGCCGGGGCGCGCAAGGACCTCGACCTGACCGCCGCGGTCACCGCCGCGCGCGAAGCCGGGCGCAACTACATCACCGTCGCTTCCGAATTCCTCGGCCAGGAAGCCTAGGGCCGCGCCGCCGGGCCTGGGAGGGGAGCAAGCGATGGCCGCCGCCAGCCAGACGGTCACGATCACCAACAAGCGTGGGCTCCATGCCCGGGCAAGCGCCCGCTTCGTCGCCGCCGCGGCGGCGATGGAGGGTTCGACGGTCAAGGTCTGCAAGGACGGCAATTGCGCGCTGGGCGGCTCGATCCTCGGGCTGATGATGCTCGGCGCCGCCAAGGGCGATTCGATCTCGATCGAAGTCACAGGCGAGCAGGCCGAAGCGCGGCTGGCCGAGCTGGTCGAGCTGGTCGCCGGCGGGTTCGGCGAGGATTGAGCGTGCTGCCGTGAGCCGCCGCACGATCTCCGGATTTTCCAACCCGACGGTCAAGTACCTGCGCGCGCTGCGCGACAAGAAGCACCGCCGGCGCGAAGGCAAGTTCCTCGCCGAAGGGCTGCGCCTGCTGACCGACGCGCGCGAAACCGGGCGCCTGCCGGAAATGCTGGTGATGGCGCAAGGGCGCGACGAGCACCCGCTGCTCGCGGCGCTGGTCGCCAATGTCGAGGCAGCCGGCGGCGAGATCGTCGAGACCTCGCCGGAAATCCTCTCCAAGATCACCGGCAAGGACAACCCGCAGGCGGTGATCGGCGTGTTCGCCGAATTCGACACCTCGCTCGGCCGGATCGACCGCGCCGCCGCGCCGATCTGGCTGGTGGCGCAGGCGCTGCGCGATCCCGGCAACCTCGGCACGATGCTGCGCACCGGCGACGCGGTCGGCGCGGGCGGGCTGATCCTGATCGACGACTGCGCCGACCCGTTTTCCGCCGAGGCGGTCCGCGCGAGCATGGGGGCGGTGTTCACGCAAGGCATCGCCCAGGCCCCGTGGGACGAATTCATCGCCTGGCTGCGCGGCGGGGAAGGCCAGCTCGTCGGCGCCTCGCTGCGCGATGCGGTACCCTATCGCGGCGCGCCCTACCGGGCGCCGTGCTTCATCCTGGTGGGCAACGAATCGCGCGGGCTGCCCGAGGAATACCAAGCGGCCTGCGACTTGCGCGTGACGATCCCGATGCGCGGGCGCGCCGACAGCCTCAACGCCGCGATCGCCGGGGCGGTGCTGGCGTACGAAGTGCTGGCAGGCCTCGAAGCGCGCTGATCAATCGCCGGCGACGAAGCTGACCACGCTCCACTTGCCGTTGCGGCTGGTGGCCATGAGGCGATAGTCGACCAGGCTGCGCAGCTGGTCGGTGGCGATGAAGCCCTCATCGCCGTCGCTCGTCCTGACCCGCTGGTAGGCGTCGTCGGGCTTGAGGTTGGCGAGCTCGACAACGTCCCACGAAATCGTCCGCATCGGCTCGTCCTTGTCGTCGGGCGAGGCGAGCAGCGGGACCTTCTCGCCGACGACGAGCATGCCGGAAGCGGGATCGGCATTCCCGATGTGCTGGTCGAAGTACCACGGGATCGTGATCCCGCCCTGCTTGTTGGCCGAACATCCCAGCGCCAGCAGCGCGTCGAGCTCGTCCCACAGCTTCCAGTCCTTGCCCGTGAGCCGCTTCTTCAGCTCCGCCCGGCCGGCGCCGCCGCCGAAATCGAGCTTGATGTCCTCCGCCGCCAGCGCGAGCAGGCCGTCGACGTCGCGCGCCTCGACCGCTTCGGCAATATCCTCGCGGAAGGCGTCGGCGCCTTCGAGGTCGCCGCAGGTGTCGCGCGGGGCATAGGGGCCTTCGGCCAGCGGGGTGGGTTCGGGCGGCTGGCTGCCGACCAGCTCTTCGGCCGACTTGGCGAGTTCGTCCGACGGCGCTTCGTGCCGGTCGCACGCAGTCAGTACCAGGATCAGCGGCAGCACCGCCCGCAACCCGTTCATCCGCCTTCGCCAGCCTCTTCCTTCTCCCTGCCCTCAACCAAGTTTGGCGGGGCGGGTTCCTCGATGTCGCTACCTGTATAGCGCGGAGCGCTTTCGACAAGGGGGACTTCCTCGATTTCGCGCTTGCCGATCTCGATGCCCTTTTCGGCCAGGCGCTTGCCCGAGGACAGCACGTTGCGCTCGAAACTGCCGACGAACTTGTTGTAATTGCTGACCGCGCTTTCGAGCCCGCCGCCGACGCGCCGCAAGTGATCGGCGGCGACCCTCAGCCGCTCGTAGAGCTCGGCGCCCATGCGGCCGATTTCCTGTGCTTCGCGCGCCAAGCCGTCCTGCCGCCAGACCTGCGCCACCGTGCGGCAGATCGCCACGAGGTTGGTCGGCGTCGCCAGCAGCACGCGGCGCTCGAAGGCGAAATCCCACAGCGTCGGATCGTGCTCGAGCGCGGCGGCGACGAAGTGCTCGCCGGGGACGAACATCACCACGTAATCGGGCGCGTCCTCGAACTGGCTCTGGTAGCTCTTGGCGCTGAGCTGCTGGACGTGCCCCCGCATCGACTTGGCGTGCGCGTCGAGCGCCTTGGTCCGCGCCTCGTCGGTGTCGGCTTCGAACGCCTCCTGGTAGGCATTGAGCGAGACCTTGGCGTCGATCACCAGCTTCTTCTGCCCCGGCACGTTGACGATCGCATCGGGCCGCAAGCGGCCGTCCTCGGTGTCGATCGAGTGCTCGAGATGGAAATCGGTGTGCTCGGACAGGCCGCATTGCTCGAGGACGTTCTGCAACGCGCGTTCGCCCCAGCGGCCACGAGCCTTGGGCGCATTGGTGAGCGAGTTGCCGAGGCGGGCCGCTTCCTGGCGGATGGCTTCCTGCCCCGCCCGCATGTTCTCGATCAGGCCGGTCAGCTGGCCGAAGGAATCGACCCGCTTGGCTTCGAGCGCGGCGACCTGCTCCTCGTAGGACTTGAGCCGCTGGTGGACCGGATCGAGCAGCGACTTGACCGCTTCCTTGTTCGACTGCTCGGCATGGCCGAAGCGCTCGGCGGCGGCCTTGAGGAATTCCTCCTGCGCCTTCGACAGCACTTCGCCGCCGGTCGCCTTGAACTGGGCCAGCAATTGCTCGCGTGCTTCGTTCAACAGCTTGACCTGCTTGTCGAAGTTCTCCGCGTTGGCTTCGAGCGTGGCGATACGGACCTGCGCCGCGCCAAGCTCGGCGACGGCCTTCCTGAACTGCTCCTCGGTCTCCCCGTGGCGCGCCTTCGCTTCGGCGGCGGGGCGCGAGCCGAGGAACCAGCCGGCGGCGATACCGGCCAGGAGGGCGACGATGATCAGGACTGCGGCGGTCGAATCCATGGGTCTGGTGTGTACTCAAAGGGACTGAACGGGTGCTCAACGGAACAGAGAGCGAACCTATCCGCGCGCGAGTCCGCGCACAACCCTGCCTCGCCATTTGGTCCACGATCCTCCCTGTGGCCGCATAGCGGCCACAGGGAGGGGGACCGACAAGCCGCAGGCTTGGCGGTGGAGGGGCCGGGTGCACCCACGCCCCTCCGTCAGCCGCCTGCGGCGCCTGCCACCTCCCCATCGCTTCGCGACAGGGAGGAATTCGGTACGCCAGAATCACCCTTGAGATTTGCCCGCGCAAAATTGTATGGGGTGCTTACAATTTTCGGATTCGCGAAATTTTCGCGTAAGCGAAACTTAAGCGCGCACCAACGGAGAGGACATCGATGCCCACCGATATCGAGATCGCCCGCCAGGCCAAGATGAAGCCGATCATGGAGATCGGGGCCCGCCTGGGAATCCCTGAGGAATCGCTCGAGCCTTACGGCCGCTTCAAGGCCAAGATCGCGATGGACTGGATCAACGCGCAGAAGGACCGCAAGGACGGCAAGCTGATCCTGGTCACCGCGATCAACCCGACCCCGGCGGGCGAAGGCAAGACGACCACTTCGGTCGGCCTTAACGACGGGCTCAACAAGATCGGCAAGAACGCGATCGTCTGCCTGCGCGAGCCCAGCCTCGGCCCCTGCTTCGGGGTCAAGGGCGGCGCGGCCGGCGGCGGCTATGCCCAGGTCGTGCCGATGGAGGACATCAACCTCCACTTCACCGGCGATTTCCACGCGATCACCAGCGCGCACAACCTGCTCGCGGCGATGATCGACAACCACATCTACTGGGGCAACGCGCAGAACCTCGACACGCGGCGCGTCACCTGGCGGCGCGTGCTCGACATGAACGACCGCGCGCTGCGCCAGATCGTCAATTCGCTCGGCGGCGTTTCGAACGGCTTCCCGCGCGAGACCGGCTTCGACATCACCGTTGCGTCGGAAATCATGGCGATCCTGTGCCTTGCGACCTCGATCGAGGATCTCGAGGAATCGATCGGCAACATCATCATCGGCTATCGCCGCGACAAGACCTCCGTCACCGCGCGTGACATCAAAGCCCACGGCGCGATGGCGGTGCTGCTGAAGGACGCGATCCAGCCCAACCTGGTGCAGACGCTCGAGAACAACCCGGCCTTCATCCATGGCGGCCCGTTCGCCAACATCGCCCACGGCTGCAATTCGGTGACCGCGACCAAGACCGCGCTCAAGCTGGCCGACTATGTCGTGACCGAAGCGGGCTTCGGCGCCGACCTGGGCGCGGAGAAGTTCTTCGACATCAAGTGCCGCAAGGCGGGCCTCAAGCCCTCGGCGGTGGTGATCGTCGCCACCGTGCGCGCGCTCAAGATGAACGGCGGCGTCCCCAAGTCCGAGCTCGGCGCGGAGAATGTCGAGGCGGTCAGGAAGGGCGCGGCCAACCTCATCCGCCACATCGAGAACATCCACCAGTTCGGCGTGCCGGCGGTGGTCGCGATCAACCACTTCGTCAGCGACACCGACGCCGAAGTCGAGGTGATCAGGGCCGCGGTCGCCGAGCAGGGCGCCGAGGCGATCCTGTGCCAGCATTGGGCCAAGGGGTCGGCCGGCACCGAGGAGCTGGCGAAGAAGGTGGTCGAGATCGTCGATGCCGACACCGCGCAGTTCGCGCCGCTCTATCCCGCCGAAATGCCGCTGTTCGAGAAGATCAACACCATCGCCACCCGCATCTACCGCGCAGACGAGGCGATCGCCGACCAGTCGGTGAGGAACCAGCTCAAGCAGTGGGAAGAAGACGGCTTCGGCCACTTGCCGGTGTGCATGGCCAAGACCCAGTACAGCTTCACCACCGATCCGACCAAGCTCGGCGCGCCGGTCCACCACACGGTGCCGGTGCGCGAGGTGCGGCTGGCGGCGGGCGCGGGCTTCATCGTCGCGATCTGCGGCGACATCATGACCATGCCCGGCCTGCCCAGGGTGCCGAGCGCCGAGCACATCCGGCTCGAGAACGGCCAGATCGAAGGGTTGTTCTGAGGCAAGGTGAGCCCCAGCGCAGGCTGGGGCCTCGGTCCGCAGGCGCCGCGCGAGCGGCTTGAGGCCCCAGCCTGCGCTGGGGCTCACAATAGGCACGAGGATGCGGCAGGGCGTTCGTTAAGTTGTCCGCGCTAGGGTAGTTGTCCCCGACCGGCCAGCAGACGCAGGTCCAGCATCGAAAAGAACCCCCAGTGCCCCAGACCAGCTTCGAGCTCGAGTGCGACCGCCTCTCCCACATCGTCGACGGCGCCTTGTTCGAACGCCTGCGATGGGAACGCAACGAAGGGCCGATGCTGGCAAGGCTGGTCTCGCTCGCCCATGCCGCACTGGAGGGACGCGGCGAATTCGAACTGACCGAGGAAGGCGCGACGCGCGACATCAAGCGCTTCATCCTGAAGATACACGGCAACCGCATACTGGCGGTCGCCATTCGCATCGAGGGCGGCCGGGCCGTGCTCGAAGGGCAGGCGCTCGACCGCAGCAGCTACAGGCTGGCCGGCGGAGCGCCGATTTCGACCGGTTTCGCCGAAGCGGACGAGCAATGGATGGCCGAGGCCATGCAGGAGCTGTTCAGCCGGGTGAATTCCTGACCGGGCCGCCGCGCCGGGCGCGCGATCACGCCGCCTTGCGCAACTTTTCGAGCTTCTTGAGCGCCATGGTGCGCTTGAGGCGGCTGAGGTGGTCGATGAACAGCACGCCTTCGAGGTGGTCCATCTCGTGCTGGATGCAGGTCGCCAGCATGCCTTCCATGTCCTCTTCGTGGACCTTGCCTGCAAGGTCCTGCCAGCGCACGCGGCAGCTCTTCGGGCGCTCGACGTCGGCATAGATGTCGGGCAGCGACAGGCAGCCTTCCTGGTAGGTCGACAGCTCCTCGGCCGGGTCGAGAATTTGCGGGTTCACGAACACCCGCGGGTCGTGCTTGACCGGCTGGTGGGTGTGCTCCTCGCCGCCGTGCGCGTGGCACACTTCGGGCTCGGCGTCCTCGTCGACTTCCTGCAGGTCGATCACCAGCACGCGCAGCGGCTCGCCGACCTGGATCGCGGCCAGGCCGATGCCGCGATAGGCGTACATCGTCTCGAACATGTCGGCGACGAGCGCCTTCAAGCCATCGTCGAACGATTCGACGGGCTTCGATACGGTTTTCAGCCGATGATCCGGCACTTCGAGGACTTCGCGGATAGCCATGACGCTAAAATAGGTATGTCGCGCGTTCGCTGCAACCGTTCCGAATACACCCACCCCGCTGCGACTAGCCGCCCTTGCGGTCGGCAAGTCTCGCTCCCCTCCCGCTTGCGGGAGGGGTTGGGGGTGGGCACATCAATCCGCCCTGCGGTTCATCACCATGCAGGCCAGCGCCAGCAGGCTGACCGGGACCGCGACGGGCAGCCACCAGCGGAAGAACTGCCAGTAGAGTTCGGCAGTCCACGCTCCGCTCGCCTCGTCGACATATTTGCCGAGCGGGTTGCGCCTGATGTGGTCGGCCGCCATCCACAAGGCCGGACCCGCCGAGGCGGCAAGCGCGATCGCCCAGCCGCCGAGGATCCAGCTGCGCTTCACCCGACCGGGCGCCTGGCCCGCAGGGCCTGGGCCAGCGTCCCCTCGTCGAGGTAATCGAGCTCGCCGCCGACCGGCAGGCCGTGGGCGAGCTGGGTCAGGCGCACCGGGTATTCCCCGAGCCGCTCGGCGATGTAATGCGCGGTGGTCTGGCCTTCGAGCGTGGCGTTCATGGCGAGCACGACTTCGTCGATCCCGCCCGCCGCGACCCGTTCAATGAGCTTGCCGATCGAAAGGTCCTCGGGCCGCACGCCTTCGAGCGCCGAGAGCCGCCCGCCGAGCACGTGGTAGCGGCCGCTGAACAGCTTGGCCCGGTCGAGCGCCCACAAGTCGGCGACATCCTCGACCACGCACAGCTGGCGCGGGTCGCGCCGGGGGTCGGCGCAAATGCCGCACGGGTCCTGCGTATCGACGTTGCCGCAGGTGGAGCATTCGACCAGCGTATCCCGCACCGCGGCCAGCGCCTCGACGAGCTGGACCAGCGCGGTTTCGCGGCGCTTGACCAGCCACAGCACCGCCCGCCGCGCCGAGCGCGGGCCCAGGGCCGGAAGCCGGGCGAGCGCCGCGCTGAGCGCCTCGATCTCTTGCGATGCCATCGGGCGGGAGATAGGGCCAACCGCTAGAATTTGGAACCAGCTTGCTCCTCCCCCTCAAGGGGGAGGTCGGGTGGGGGTGTGCCAGGCCGATGGCGAGGACGCAAAGCCTGGCGGCGCGCTCTCCCACCCTCATCCCCTCCCCGCCGGGGAGGGGGGATCAACTCGGGAAGGCCGCGCATGCGAATAGTCTTCATGGGCACGCCGGAGTTCGCGGTGCCGACGCTCGTCGCGCTGCACGAGGCGGGGCACCACGTCGTCGCCGCCTATACCCAGCCGCCGCGGCCCGCCGGGCGCGGCAAGGCCGAGCGGCCCTCGCCCGTCCAGCTCGCCGCCGAAAGGCTCGGCATCCCGGTGCGCCATCCGACGACGCTGCGCGACCTCGAGGCGGAGGCCGATTTCCTGTCGCTCGATGCCGACCTCGCGGTAGTCGTTGCCTATGGGCTGATCCTGCCCGGGCCGATCCTCGACGGGCCCAGGCACGGCTGCCTCAACGTCCACGCCAGCCTGCTGCCGCGCTGGCGCGGGGCGGCGCCGATCCAGCGCGCGATCCTGGCCGGGGACCACGTCACCGGCGTTACGATCATGCAGATGGAGCAAGGGCTCGACACCGGGCCGATGCTGGCAAGCGCGCGGGTGCCGATCGAGGACAAGACCGCCGGCGAGCTCCATGCCGAGCTGGCCGAGATCGGCGCGCGGCTGCTGGTCGAAACCGTGGCCCGGCTCGACCGGCTCGAACCCCACCCGCAGGGCGAGCTGGGCGTCACCTACGCCGCCAAGATCGACAAGGCCGAAGCGCGCATCGACTGGGCCAGGCCCGCCGAGCTGATCGAGCGCGAAGTGCGCGCCTTCGCCCCCTTCCCCGGCTCGTGGTTCGAGCTCGACGGCGAGCGGATCAAGGTCCTCAGGGCACGCACCATCGGCGTCAACGGCGCCGAAGGCACGGTACTCGACGACAAGCTGACCATCGCCTGCGGCGAGGCGGCGATCCGGCCGCTGGTGGTCCAGCGTGCCGGCAAGCCGGCGATGGCGTGCGAGGACTTCCTGCGCGGCAATCCGGTGCCGGTGGGCACGGTGCTGCGGTGAATGGGGCCATGGCGGCGCTCTCTCCCCTTCAGGGGAGAGATACGAAGGCTTGCCGGCTTTGCCGGCTAGCCGGAGTTGAGAGGGGCCGTGCGGATCGACACCCCCTCTCCCAACCCTCTCCCCTGAAGGGGAGAGGGCTTTGACCCGCTTCGCGCTCACGCTCGAATTCGACGGCGGCCCGTTCATGGGGCTGCAGCGGCAGAGCCACGGGCCGAGCGTGCAGCAGGCGGTCGAGGAAGCGGTGCTGGCGGTTACCGGCGAGACGGTGACCATGCATTCGGCGGGACGGACCGACAGCGGGGTCCACGCGCTCGCCATGCGCAGCCATGTCGACATCGACAAGGATATCGCGCCGTTCCGGCTGATGGAGGCGCTGAACGCGCTGCTGCGCCCCGCCCCGATCGCGGTCCTCGCCTGCGAGGTGAAGCCCGCCGACTGGCACGCGCGCTTTTCATGCACCGGGCGGGCCTATCGCTACCGGATCGTCAATCGCCGCGCGCCGCTCACGCTCGAGCACGGCCGGGCGTGGCACATCGCCCGCCCGCTCGACGCCGAGGCCATGCACCGCGCCGCGCAGGCGCTGGTCGGGCGGCACGATTTCACCACCTTCCGCTCGGTCCATTGCCAGGCCAACGACCCGGTCAAGACGCTCGACCGGCTCGACGTACGCCGCGAGGACGACAGGGTGATCGTCGAAGCGGAGGCGAGGAGCTTCCTCCACCACCAGGTCCGCTCGATGGTCGGCACCCTGGCGCTGGTCGGCCAGGGCCAGTGGCGCGAGGCGCAGGTGGCCGAAGCGCTTGCCGCGCGCAATCGCGCCGCGCTCGGCCTCAACGCACCGGCCGAAGGGCTCTATTTCGTGCGCGCGAGCTATCCGGACGAATAAATCCTCCCTGTCGCGCAGCGATGGGGAGGTGGCAGGCCCGCAAGGGCCTGACGGAGGGGCGAGGGCGCGCCGGGCCCCTCCACCACGACACCGGCGGTGTCGCGGTCCCCCTCCCCATCCCCGCTTTCGCGGGGACAGGGAGGATTGTCTTATGGCGGCGGCTGCGCAGTCGCGGTCGGGCTCGCCTGCCTGCCCGGCTCGACCCGCACGCCGTCCTGACCCAGCCGCACATCGACCGGCACGCCCTCGATATCGGTCGAAATGACCGCCTCTCCCTCGCCGATGGTCAGCCGCGAGCGGCCGTCGCCGAGCGGGATGTCGCCGAGGGCGGGCACGTCCTGCGGTTGCACCGGCCCGCTCGGGTTGGGCATCGGCTTCGGCCGCGCAGGCCGCGGGGCGGCGCCCTTGCCGAGCGCCTGGGCCATGAAATCGCGCCAGATCCGCGCCGGCAGGCCGCCGCCGTGGACGCCGGCCAGCGGGGTGTTGTCGTCGTTGCCGACCCACACCCCGACGACCAGGTCGTCGGCATAGCCGACGAACAGCGCGTCGCGGTTGTCCTGCGAGGTCCCGGTCTTGCCGAAATTGGGCACCGACAGCTTTGCCGCGCGGCCGGTCCCCTGGTTGACCGCCCGGCGGAGCATCTGCTCGATCGCGTCGTGCTCGCTGTCAGACAGGCTGTGCCGGTCGGCGAACAGCCAGTCGAACCAGCCTTCCTCCTCGGCCGGGAAAGCGCGCGGCTCGACCGGGAACTGGTTGGCCGCGACCCCGGCATAAGCGGCGGTCAGTTCGAGCAGGGTCATCGTCGAGGTGCCGAGCGCCAGGCTCGGGTCGCCCTCCGCCAGCGGGGATTCGACCCCGAGCTTGCGCGCCATCTCGATCACCGCCTCGTCGCCGACCCGGTTGAACAGCCGCACCGCCGCGACATTGCTCGAGCGGGCGAAGGCATCCTGCAGCGATATCTCGTCCGAGTAGTTGCCGCTGGCGTTCTTCGGCCGGTACGAACCCTGTTCGAACGGGCGGTTTTCGATCGTCGTTTCCGGCGTCATCCCCTGCTCGAGCGCGGCGAGGTAGACGAACAGCTTGAAGGTCGAGCCCGGCTGGCGCCGCGCCTGGGTCGCGCGGTTGAACGGGGATTTCTCGTAATCCTTGCCGCCGATCATCGCCACGACTTCCCCGTTCGGCCGCATCGCCACCAGCGCCACCTGGGCCTTGCCCAGCGCCGCGCCGGTGGTGACCCGGCGGGCGATCGCCTGGAGGCGCGAATCGAGCGTGGTGGCGAGCGTCTCGCGCGAATAGCCGACGTCGCTGAGCTCGCGCGCCTCGGGCAGCGCCCAGTCGGCGAAATAGGTCCCCGTCGGCAGGTCGGTGGTCGGCCGCACGTCGAGCCGCGGCGTCGGCATCGCGCGCGCCTGCGCCGGGGTCAGGTATCCGGCATCGACCATGGTTGCCACGACCGTGTGCATGCGCTGCTCGGCGAGCTTGAAGTTGCTTGTCGGGGCATAGCGCGAAGGCGCTTGCAGCAGGCCCGCGAGCATCGCCGCCTGTTCGGGCTTCAGCTTCTCCGGCTGGCGGTAGAAATAGTGCAGCGAGGCGGCGCGCAAGCCATAGGTGTTGTCGCCGAAATAGGCGTTCGACAGGTACCGCTCGAGGATTTCGTCCTTGCTCAGCCAGGCTTCGAGCCAGAAGGCGATCAGCGCCTCGCGCGCCTTGCGGCCGAGGCTCTGCTTGGGAGTGAGGAAAGTGAACTTGGCGAGCTGCTGGGTGATCGTGCTGCCGCCCTGCGTGCGGCCCGTCGTCAGGTTGCTCCACGCGGCCCGGGCGATCCCGCGCGGATCGACGCCCCAGTGGTCGTAGAACCGCCGGTCCTCGATCGCCAGGAACGGCTGGACGACGTGCGGCGGCAGGTCGGCGATCCTGACCGGCTTGTCGACGATCGCCCCGTTGCGCGCGATCGGCGTGCCGTCGGCGGCGAGCAGCGTGAGTTGCGGCGGCGCGATCGGCTGGAGCGACTTCGACAGCGGCGCGGTGATCGCCAGCCACAGCACGACGAGGACGAACAGCGCGAACAGCGCAGCAAGCCCGCGGCTGAACCACCACCAGCGAGTGCGCGGCTTTTTCGGGGGCGGCACCTCGGGCCAGAAGCGCGGCGTTTCGAACCGCTCGGCCGCGCCGGAATCGGGCTGGTTGAGCGCGGAGTACGGAGCTTCTTCGCGCCAGCTGGGCTCGGCCATCGGCCGATCGAGGTCCTCGCGGTCCCGCGGCTTGCCGAAACGATCCCAAAGCATGCGCATCGCCACTGTATTAAAGATTTAACACAGCAATTGCGAGAGTCTTGCCAGACAGGTGACCCGTCAGCCCTTCGCCACCACACTCTCGGGCAGGTCCACGCCGAACACGCGCTGGTAGTATTCGGCCACCAGCATCCGCTCCGCCTCGTCGCACTTGTTGAGGAACGTCAGGCGGAAGGCGAAGCCGACGTCGCCGAAGATCTCGGTGTTCTGCGCCCAGGTGATCACCGTGCGCGGGCTCATCACGGTCGAGATATCGCCGTTGATGAAGCCCTGGCGGGAAAGATCGGCGACGCGGATCATGTCGGCGATCACCTTGTCGTCGATCACGGTCTTCGACTTGACGATCTTCAGCTCGACGTCGGCCGGCAGGTAGTTGAGCGCGGTGACGATGTTCCAGCGGTCCATCTGCCCCTGGTTGATCGCCTGGGTGCCGTGATAGAGCCCGCTGGTATCGCCCAGGCCGACGGTATTGGCGGTGGAAAACAGGCGGAACCACGCGTTCGGGCGGATCACCCGGTTCTGGTCGAGCAGGGTCAGCTTGCCCGCTTGTTCGAGCACGCGCTGGATCACGAACATCACGTCGGGGCGGCCGGCGTCGTATTCGTCGAACACCAGCGCCACCGGGTGCTGCAGCGCCCACGGCAGCAGGCCTTCGCGGAACTCGGTCACCTGGAGGCCGTCGCGCAGCACGATCGCGTCGCGGCCAACGAGGTCGATGCGGCTGATGTGCGCGTCGAGGTTGATGCGGACGCACGGCCAGTTGAGGCGGACTGCGACCTGTTCGATGTGGGTCGACTTGCCGGTGCCGTGATAGCCCTGGATCATCACGCGCCGGTTGTGCGTGAACCCGGCGAGGATCGCGAGCGTGGTGTCGGGATCGAAGACATAGGCTTCGTCGAGGTCGGGCACGCGCTCGTCGGCCTTGGAGAAGGCGGGCACCTTCCAGTCGATATCGATGCCGAACGTCTTGCGGACGTCGACTTCGGTGTCGGGGGCGGCCATGACTGTGGCGGAATCGCCGTGGGTGCTGGTCATCTCGTTCATCGCGATGGCGTGCCTAGACGCGCGCGCTAGGTGCTGCAACAAGCAAACAATGTAGCCTGTTCAAGGAGTGTGCCTACCATGAAGATTTTCGGATTTCCCCTTTCGCCGTTCGTGCGCAAGGTCGCCCTCGCGGCGGCCGAAAAGGGCCTGGCCTACGATTGGGAGCCGAGCAATCCGAACGCGCCGACCGACGAATTCCTCAAGGTCAGCCCGTTCAAGAAGATCCCGGCGATCTCGGACGGGGATTTCTGCCTGGCCGATTCGACCGCGATCGTCGCCTATCTCGACGCCAAGCACCCCGAGCCGCCGCTGTTCCCCGCCGAGGCGAAAGCCCGCGGGCGAGCTGTCTGGTTCGACGAAGTGGCCGACACGGTGCTGATCCCGGCCGGAGCGCCGATCGTGGTCAACCGCTTCCTCAAGCCCAAGGTCTTCGGCACCGAAGGCGACGAGGAGGCAGCCAAGGCGGCCGAGGAAGCCGTCCTGCGCCCGCTCGATTACCTCGAGAGCGATATCGGCCCCGGCGGCTGGCTCGACGGCGCGTTCTCGATCGGCGACATCGCGATCGCCAGCTGCATCAGGACGCTCGGCTACACCGGCTGGTCGCTCGACGCGGCGCGCCATCCCAAGCTCGCCGCATGGTACGCCCGGGTGACCGAACGCCCGGCGTGGCAGCGGGTGGCCGAAGAGGAAGCGACGATCTTCGCTTCGCTGCACGGCTAGCCCCCATGTCGCGAGTCCCTGCCCAGGCAGGGACCTCATGCCGCCGGCGCATCGCCCGTGGCTCGAGGCCCCAGCCTGCGCTGGGGCTCGCAATGACTTTGCCGAGATGATGCAGATGAGCAAGATCGACATCGCGAAGATCGAGGCGGCGGTGGGGGCATGACCATGAGCCGGCGCCGCGCCAGCCTTCGTCATTGCGAGCCCGCGAAGCGGGCGCGGCAATCCAGGGCTGCGAGGAACCGCCCTGGATTGGTTGGCCAAGGCCAGCTTCGCTTCCGCTCTGCTCGCAATGACGAAGCCATCGAGGCCACGGATTGAGCCAGATGCTCGCGCTCTACGGCCATCCGTTTTCGTCCTACACCTGGAAGGCGCTGTCCTACAGGGCCCCGATTGTGCTCCAGGGGGGCCGGACAGGCGCTTCGGGAAGCGTGCCGCGGGGGCTGATACGGGTGATTCTGGAAGGTTACACGAGGACTGCCCGGTCGCATAATCAAGTATCTGTTCTTGAACGATAATATGGCACATCGGGTTTTTTCATTTGCCGCGGTTTCGTGTCAGCATCGGGTCGCCGGGAGGCGGTTGACAGGCCTCTACTCGTTCCCTTAATGTTCCACCCCTTCGGCGAGGAGTCGTTCGATGGCCGCAATCACCTTCTTCTTCAATCCGATGAGCCGGGCGCAAATCGCGCGCTGGGCGCTGCACGAGGTCGGCGCGGAGTACGAACCGGTCTTCGTCGCATGGGACGACAAGCCCGCCGAATTGCTGGCGGCAAACCCGATGGGCAAGCTGCCGACGATCATCCACCACCACGGCGGGCGTGACCACGTGGTCTCCGAAGCGGCGGCGGTGTGTCACTACCTCGCCGCGGTGCACCCCGACGCGGACCTGCTGCCGCTGGAGCACGAGCTGGCCGATTACTTCCGCTGGCTGTTCTTCGCCGCCGGCCCGCTCGAGCAGGCGGTGACCAGCCGGGCCTATGGCTGGAACCCCGACGAAAAGCAGCAGATGAGCGTCGGCTTCGGCAGCTACGAGCGCACGATCGACGCGCTCGAAGGCTGGTTCGCCGCCAATGCCTATGTTTGCGGCAACCGCTTCACCATGGCCGACGTCTATGTCGGCTCGGCGGTCGACTGGGGCCTGCTGTTCGGCACCATTCCCGACCGCGCCAGCTTCAAGGGCTATGCCGAACGGCTGCGGGCGCGCGATGCCTATCGCGAGGCCAAGGCGATCGACAACGAACTGATCGAAGAAATGCGCCGGAACAATGGCTGAAGGCACCGAACTGGAAGGCCGCTGCGCCTGCGGCCAGGTCCGCTACCGGCTCGCCGACCGGCCGTTCGCGGTCCACTGCTGCCATTGCCGCGACTGCCAGCGGGAAACCGGCTCGGCTTTCGTCATCAACGGGCTGGTCGAAACGCCGCTGGTCGAGGTGCTCGAGGGCGAGCCGGAGACGGTCGATACTCCCTCGGCGAGCGGCAAGGGCCAGAAGATCGTCCGCTGCCCGTCGTGCCGGGTGGCGCTGTGGAGCCATTACGCAGGGATGGGCGACAAAGCCGCCTTCGTCCGCGTCGGCACGCTCGAAAACCCCGACGCCTGCCCGCCGCACGTGCACATCTTCGTGCGCAGCAAGCAGCCGTGGTTCGACTTGCCGATGGATGCGCCGGCCTACGAGATTTTCTACGGCCTCGACGAACTCGACGCGCTGTTCGGCGCCGACGGCGCTGCCCGCTGGCGCACGCTGCGGGGCGGCTAGGCCATCTTGCAGCGCCGGCCAGCAGCACGGTAAGAACGCGCCATGACCCAGCCAATCCGCCAATGGTTCCTCGCCCATCCGCGCAGCATCGGCGAAACCTATCCCGAGCATTTCGGCGTCGCCTTGCGTTTCGGGATCACCATGGTGTCGGGCGGGCTCGCCTGCCTCGTCCACGCGCTGGTCCCCGCGCTGTTCGAGCGCACCGGCAGCACCACGGTCAAGCGGCTCTACGCCGAGATGGTCGCCCGCCAGCCGGGCAATATCCGTCCCGCGCACGAGGAACCGCACTGGCAGCCCGAATATGAAATCTGACCCAGGTGGCAGCCTAGGCGAAGGCTTCGGCCCGCCGCAGCAGCTGGTAAGCCTCGATCACCCGCTGGAGCCGGCCCTCGTGGCTGCGGTCGCCGCCGTTCCGGTCGGGGTGGTAGCGGCGCACGAGTTCCGAATAGCGCCGCCGCAGCGCCGTGCGGTCGGCCTGCGGATCGAGGCCCATGACGCCGAGCGCCTCACGCTCGCGCGGAGTGAAGCGGGCGTGGTCCCGCCACCCGGCGGCCCTCGCCCGGATTTGCCCGGCCCGCGCGCCGATCGCGTCGAGCGGGTCGTCGAAATCGGCCCACCGCGGCAGTCCGGCGGCGCCCGCATCGGCACGGAAGACGCGCGTTTCGGTCCGCCAGCCGGCGATCGGCGATTGCGCGGCGACGATTTCCTCGGCGCTCATCCCCTCGAACCAGTCGTAGCCCGAATTGAACTCGCGGACGTGGTCGAGGCAGAACCAGCGCCAGTCGCCCGGCCCGTCGAACCCGGGCGCGCGCGCGCCCGGCGCGCGGAACTCGCCCGGCTCCCTGCACCCCGGAGCCGCGCACCCTTGCCCCGTTTCCTCGAACCGCCCGTGGAACCTCTCGCGTCGCATCGACTATAGGATGGGGAGAGTCGCAGCGGAAGGAAACCCCGTCTTGGCAGGAAATGTCGCCCACGAAATCGAAACCCTGCTGCAAGAGGCGTTCGCGCCCACGCGGCTCGAGGTCATCAACGACAGCGCCCGCCATCACGGCCACGCGGGCGACGACGGCAGCGGCGAATCGCACTTCACCGTCCTGATCGAAAGCGCGGCCTTCGCCGGCAAGGGCCGGCTCGAGCGCCAGCGAATGGTCAACCGCGCGCTCGGCGACATTCCCGGCCAGCGCGTCCACGCCCTCGCCATCAAGGCCAGCGCGCCGGGAGAGGCGGCGTGAGCGTGCTCAAGACCGTCACGCCCGTCACTCACGACCTCGGCGACTTCGCAGTGCGCCGGGCGGTGCCGAGCAAGGATTGCCGGATGGTCGGCCCGTTCGTGTTCGTCGACCAGTTCGGCCCGGCGCAACTGGCGCTGGGCGAAGGAATGGACGTGCGCCCGCACCCGCACATCAACCTCGCCACGGTCACCTGGCTGTTTGCCGGAGAATTTGGGGGCGCGATCGACCACCGCGACAGCCTCGGCACGTTCTCCACCATCCATCCGGGGACGGTGAACCTGATGACCGCCGGCAGCGGCATCGTCCATTCGGAGCGCAGCCCGGCGAGCGAACGCGCGAGCGGCCCGAGGCTCTACGGCATGCAGACCTGGCTCGCCCTGCCCGACGGCAAGGAGGAGATCGACCCGGCGTTCGAGGCGGTCGGCAACCTGCCGCTGGTCGAAGGCGGCGGAGCGAAGGCGCGAGTCATCATGGGCTCGCTGTGGGGCACCCGCGCGCCGACCACGACCTACGCCGAAACCATCTACGCCGAGATCGTGCTCGAGCCCGGCCGCGCGATCCCGATCGAGGCCGAGGCGGACGAACGCGCGGTGATGCTGGTCGGCGGCGAGGCGAGCCTCGATGGCCAGGCCCTCGCGCCTTACCAGCTCAACGTGCTCAAGCCCGGCGAGGCGATGACGCTGCGCTCGGCGACGGGCGGACGGGCGATGCTGCTCGGGGGCGAGGCGTTCGCCACCCGGCGCTATGTCTGGTGGAACTTCGTCAGTTCGCGCCGCGAGCGGATCGAGCAGGCCAAGGCCGACTGGCGCGAGGGGCGCTTCGCCAAGGTGCCCGGCGACGAGCAGGAATTCATCCCGCTGCCGGAAAAGCCCAACACCGTCAGCTATCCCTGATCAGCCGCGCCATTCCACCCACGCGCCATGCGGGTGGGCCTCGCTCAACCGCACGGCTTCGCTGCCGCCCGGCCAGTAGCGTACCTGCAGTTCGTGCTTGAACGTCCGGCGGTTGGTTTCGAGGCTGAGCCAGGCGAGCGGCCTTGCCGCGGTTGCCTTGGCCCCGGCCGCCTCCATCATTCCGGTAATCGCGGCCTGCGTCGCTTCGGGCAGGTATTGCCACATCACCGTGTGGAACAGCACGCGGGTCATGCCTTCCTCCTGCGGCCGCGCGAGCATCTCGCTGACGAAATCGGCGGCGTCCATCTTCACCAGGTCCGGCGGAGACCGTTCGGCCAGCGCGATCGCAATATCGAGCCGCGCCTTGCGCTCGGTGGCGTCGGCCCAGACATAGGCCTTGAGCCGCAGGGCTGCCGCGGGATCGGTGAGGTCGACCGGGGCCACGTCGCAGCCGCGGATCGCGGTGATTTCAACCCACGCGGCGGGCGGCGGCTCGCCGCGCCATTCGGGCACGATCCGCATCGGCGAATCCCTGGGCCCCACCCGCGTTCCACCGAGATCGTAGAAATAGCGCTCCATCATCGTGTTGACGCCCGCGCTCGCGCCGATCTCGTTCAGCTCGAACTTCGGGCCGAGCCGCTGCGAGAGCCACAGCAGCCCGGCCATGATGCTGGCCGAGCGGCCGGCCTCGTTGGTCTGCGGCGGGCCGTCGAGCCAGGGCATCAGGCGGGCATCGAACATCACCGCCATGTCGGCGACGATCGCGTCGATCGCCTGCTGGTCGGTCAGCAGCCCGGCATAGACGGGCTCCAGCCGACGGTCCTCTCCCGCAAGGCACAGCCAGTGCAGCCCGCCCGCCACGCGCAGCGGCATCGCGTCGGCCAGCGACAGGCCGTGCCAGTTGGCCATGCGCCGCCCGGTCGCGGTGTCGGTGTCGAGGATCGCCAGCTCGGCGCGGATCACCCGGCCGGTGCAGGGCGCGTTTGCCCTTTCGGCGTGCTCGGCCTGCCACTCGATGGCTTCGCGCAGGTCGGTGGTGTCCATCACGCCTTTCCCGGCCATTTGCGTTGCCCTTTCCACGGCTGCCGCTTACATGCGCCGCGCGATGACCGAACCGCTGACCTTCGCCGTGCCCAAGGGCCGGATCCTCGACGAGGCGCTGCCGGTAATGGCGCGCGCCGGCCTCGTGCCGGAAAGCGCCTTTCACGACAAGGGCAACCGCTCGCTCTCGTTCGCCTGCGAAGGCGGGGAGGTCCGGATCATCCGCGTGCGCGCGTTCGACGTCGCCACCTTCGTCGCTTTCGGCGCGGCGCAAGCGGGCATCGTCGGGTCCGACGTGATCGAGGAGTTCGACTTTTCCGAGCTCTATGCTCCGGTCGATCTCGGCATCGGCCATTGCCGCCTGTCGGTCGCCGCGCCGAAGGACGCAACGCCCTACAACCCCGGCAATGCCAGCCACATCCGCGTTGCGACGAAATACCCGAACATCACCAAGCGCTGGTTCGAGCAGCAGGGCATCCAGGCCGAATGCATCAAGCTCAACGGCGCGATGGAGCTGGCTCCCGGCCTCGGCCTCGCCGGGCAGATCGTCGACCTCGTCTCGACCGGCCGCACGCTGGCCGACAACGGCCTGGCCGAAACCGCCACGATCATGCAGGTCTCGGCGCGGCTGATCGTCAACCGGGCGGCGCTCAAGACCGACCCGCGCGTCGCCGCGCTGGTCGAGACATTCCGCGCGCTGGCCGACGAGGCGGACGCCTGATGCTGCGCCTGAAAACCTCCGACCCCGATTTCGAAACGAAGTTTGCCCGGATCGTCAACGATCGGCGCGAAAGCGAGGCGGACACCGCACGCACCGTGCAGGACATCCTCGACAAGGTCCGCAACCGCGGCGACGAAGCGCTTTCCGAGCTGACCGCGCGCTACGACGGCTACAACCTAACCGACGATGCAAGCTGGCGGATTGCGCCGGAAGCGTGCCATGCCGCGTTCACGGCGCTCGAACCGAAGCTGCGCGCCGCACTCGAGCTCGCCGCGACACGGATCCGCGCCTACCACACCGACCAGTTGCCGCGCGATCGCGACTTCACCGACGAGGCCGGTGTGCGGCTCGGCGCCAGGTGGCGCGCGGTCGATGCCGCGGGGCTCTACGTGCCCGGCGGGCGCGCGGCCTATCCCTCGTCGCTGCTGATGAACGCGATCCCGGCCAAGGTCGCCGGCGTCGAACGGATTGCGATCGCCACGCCCACCCCGAAGGGCGAGGCCAACCCACTCGTGCTCGCCGCCGCGCACCTTGCCGGGATCGACGAAATTTGGCGGATCGGCGGGGCGCAGGCGATCGGCGCGCTGGCCTACGGCACCGATAGGATCAGGCCGGTCGACGTGATCACCGGCCCGGGCAACGCCTTCGTCGCCGAAGCCAAGCGCCAGCTTTACGGCGTGGTCGGCATCGACATGGTCGCCGGCCCGAGCGAGATCCTCGTCATCGCCGACGGCAAGAACGATCCCGACTGGATCGCCGCCGACCTGCTGAGCCAGGCCGAGCACGATCCCACCTCGCAGTCGATCCTGATCACCGACGACGCGATGTTCGCCGAGCAGGTCGAGGACCGGGTCGACGTGCAATGCTCGATGCTCGCGACCGAGCGCGTGGCGCGCAAGAGCTGGGACGATCACGGCGTATTACTGATCGTCTCGGACATGGCGGAGGCGCCGGCCCTCGCCAATCGCCTCGCCGCCGAGCATGTCGAGCTGGCGGTCGACGACCCCGAAGCGCTGTTCGCCGAGCTGCGCCACGCCGGCAGCGTGTTCCTCGGCCGCCATACTCCAGAGGCAGTGGGCGATTACGTCGCCGGGCCGAACCACGTGCTCCCCACCGGTCGCCGCGCGCGCTTCGCCAGCGGGCTGTCGGTGCTCGACTTCATGAAACGGACCAGCTTCATCTCGATGGATGCCGCCGGCCTCGCCAGGATCGGCCCAGCCGCCATCGCGCTAGCCGAGGCCGAGGGCCTGCCGGCTCACGCCCATTCGGTAAAGCTGAGGCTCATGTGAGCGAGCGCGCCCTGTCCCGTTCGGCCGCCCGCCTCGCCGCGGTCCAGGCGCTCTACCAGCACCACATGGAAGGCACGGCGCTGGCGAAGCTGCTCGACGAGTTCCACCAGCATCGCCTCGGCCGCGAGATCGAGGACGAGCAATATGCCGCGGCCGACGTCGCCTTCTTCGACGACGTGGTCAGCGGCGCGATCAACCGGCGCGACGAGATCGACGCGCTGCTGGCCGAGCGGCTGGCGGCGGGATGGAGCCTCGGCAGGCTCGACAAGACCATGCTGCAGATCCTGCGCGCCGGCGCTTACGAGCTGCTTGCCCGGCCCGACGTGCCGGTCGGCACCGCGATCAGCGAATACGTCGATGTCGCCCACGCCTTCTTCGACGAGCGCGAGGCGAAGTTCGTCAACGGCCTGCTCGATGCGGTGGCAAAGGCGGTGCGGTGAGCGCCGAGCGCGCCTTCATCGATTCCCTGAGAGCACTGGCCAGCGATCCCGCCGCGCGCGGACTGATGGACGATTGCGCGGTCCTCGAAATCGGCAACGAGGCGCTGGTGCTGACTCACGACATGCTGGTCGAGGGCGTCCATACCCTGCCGGGGCAGGACCCGGCCGACATCGCCTGGAAGCTGGTCGCGGTGAACCTGTCGGACCTCGCCGCCAAGGGCGCGCGGCCCTTGGGCGTGCTGCTCGGGCACATGCTCGGGCCGGGCGACGATCGCTTCGCCGAAGGGCTCGGCGAAGCGTTGTCGCGCTACGGCGTGCCGCTGCTCGGCGGCGACACCTCGTCGGGCGGGCCGCCGCGCTGCTGGGGCCTAACCGCGATCGGGCGGGCGACACATCGCCCGGTCCCTTCGCGCACAGGTGCAACGGCGGGCGATACCGTCTGGGTGACGGGCCCGCTCGGCGCAGCGATGGCCGGATTCGAGGCTCTGCGCGACGGCACCGATAGCGACAGCGTGGCGTTCCGCCGCCCACTCGCCTGCCTCGCGGAAGGCGAAGCGCTGGCTCCGCTCGCCAGCGCGATGATGGACGTCTCGGACGGCCTGCTGCTCGACGCCTCGCGGATGGCCGAAGCGAGCGGCGTAACGCTCGCCCTTTCATCCGCCGATGTGCCCATATCCGTGCCCGAGGCTCGCCGCGCCGACGCCCTGCGCTGGGGTGAGGACTATGAGCTGCTGTTCACCCTCCCCGCGGGCGCCGAACCGACGGTCAGCGCCTGGCGCATCGGCGAAGTGCGCCAGCGTGGCGAGGCGCCGCTCTTGCTGGACGATCGGCCGCCGGGCGGGCCTTTGGGCTACGAGCACGACTGGGACCGATCGGCACCGGCCCGACGCTGAAATCGCTTTCCTACACCCGCCTGTTCCACGCATGTCCGGGCAATGCGCCCGTTTTGCGTCTTTCGTGCCCGTCCGGCATTGTGTCCGCGCGCGGATACCGCGGCTAACCGCGCGCGGGGCTGCACCTTCCGTATGGCTGTAACCCTGTCATCGCGCCGCCATTTCGCGGCTAAGCTCATGGAAACCATGGTTATATCGGGGCGGCGCCCCGGGTTACAGGGTGTCGCTTGCGTAACCCTCGATCGGGTCGAGAGCAGAGGGTTCGGCTGGCGGAAGCGAAGCCGCGAATCAGAGCGCCGAGCAATCGACGCCGCGCTTTTCGAGGATCGGCTTCATTTCGTGATAGGCGTACTTGGTCGCGTGGTTCGGGATGCCCGGGTAGAGGTGGTGGACGATGTGGTACTGCATCCCCAGCGAGAGGTAGTGCCCGACCCAGGTCCTGAAAACGCGGGTGTTGGTGTAGCGGCCGAGGCCGTCGCGCGGGTGGTGCGGCGCCCAGCTCAGCCAGTAACGGATGTAGCTGAGGCCGATGTGGCGCGGCAGCCAGAACAGGAATGCCGCTTCGAAGGCATAGCCGCTCCAGCACAAGGCAAACATGAAGGACATCGAGCCGAGCTGCAGGATCATCGTGTCGCGCAGCGCCTTCCTGGCGGCAGGAGTGCCGATGCGTTCGAGCACGCGCTTGTAGTGGTGGATCGATCCGTCGGCGCCGGGCTGGCGGTTGAGCCAGGTCTTGATCCACGCGGTGAACCAGTTGCTGGCCCCGTCGGTATAGTCGGGGTCGTTCTCCGGATGGTTGCAGTGATAGTGGTGATGCATGTGCATCAGCCGCGCCATCGAGAACGGGAAGATCAGGATGATCGTGGCGACTTCGCCGACCAGCTCGTTCCAGAAATGGTATTTCGTGCCCGGCCGGCCGATGTTGTGGTGCATCGCCTCGTGGCTCGGCACATAGCCGACCGCCGCGAACACCGTGGCGGCAATGAAGCACGGCCAGATCGGCACGATGTCGAGCATGGTCAGCGGGAAGAACGCCAGCCACAGCGCGAAGCACGACAGCGTGACCACCGTGTAGACCCGCATCTTCGCCGGATCGGCCAGGTATTTCCTGGCAACCGCCTGCTCTTCCTTGAGCAGGAGGACCCGGGTGTGCTTGTCGAGCCCGTCGCCGCGCGGCAGCGGGAACGCGGTGCGCTCGCTTGCGCCGCCGTCGACGCGGCCTTCGATCAGCCCCGCTTCGCCAGCCGGGGCGAAATCTTCCAGCGCTTGCCCTCGCGCGAGTTCGTCGAGCGGACGGTCCATCAGATCCACCGTCCGCGGATGTTCGCGTAGAGGCCCCAGGCGCCGCCGAAGATCAGGCCGAAGCCGATCGGCGTGAGGCCCAGCGGCGCGTCGATCCCCCAATAGGTCATCGATTGCGCAGTCAGCGGCGCGATGAAGCCGATCCCGAACAGGAACGGCATCCATTGAAGCAGCTTCCTGAGTACTTCTGCGGCCATGGTCGTTTACCTAAATTAAACCATGGTTCGCCGCAAGAAACAGCGGCTTATTGTCGCAAAACGGGTCATTCGCCGTGGCTTGCGGGCCACGATTTCCCCGCACCGCGGACAGGGCGCCCAAAGGCGCCGGAATCGCGCGCTAGGGGCTTGCGCGCGCCCTTTGCGCCCTCTAGCGAACGGCATCGCCTGCGGCCGCGGGGATCACCCGTCGTGCCGCGGCTTTCGTTTGTGAAAGAGGGGGAAGGTCACGACATGGACCTCGTAGTTATTTCCATCGGGCTAGGGCTGCTCGCCGTCGTCTATGGCTTCGTCACCAGCCGCCAGGTTCTCAGCGCATCGGCCGGGACCGAGAAGATGCAGGAAATCGCCGGCGCGATCCAGGAAGGCGCGCAAGCCTATCTCAAGCGGCAGTACACCACGATCGCCATCGTCGGCGTGGTCGTCGCCCTGATCATCGCCGTCACGCTCGGCGCGATCTCTGCTTCCGGCTTCGTGCTCGGCGCGATCCTGTCCGGCGCCGCCGGCTTCATCGGCATGAACGTGTCGGTCCGCGCCAACGTGCGCACCGCCGCCGCGGCGCAGACCGGGCTGCAGGAAGGCCTCACGCTGGCGTTCCGCGCCGGGGCGATCACCGGCATGCTCGTCGCCGGGCTGGCCCTGCTCGCGATTTCCGGCTTCTTCTGGTACCTGACCGGCCCCGGCGGTCATGCCCCGAACGACCGTGTCGTGGTCACCGCGCTGACCGCGCTGGCGCTCGGTGCTTCGCTGGTTTCCATCTTCGCCCGTCTCGGCGGCGGCATCTTCACCAAGGCCGCCGACGTCGGCGCCGACCTCGTCGGCAAGGTCGAAGCCGGCATCCCCGAGGACGACCCGCGCAATCCGGCGGTGATCGCCGACAACGTGGGCGACAACGTCGGCGACTGTGCCGGCATGGCGGCCGACCTGTTCGAGACCTACGTCGTCACCGTCGGCGCCACCATGGTGCTGACCGCGTTGCTGCTGAAGAACCTCGGCGACGGTCTGATGGCGATGATGAGCCTGCCGCTGCTGATCGGCGGCGTGTGCATCGTCACCTCGATCATCGGCACCTATTTCGTCCGCCTCGGCGGCGGCAAGAACATCATGGGCGCGATGTACAAGGGCTTCCTGGTCACCGCGGTGCTGTCGATCCCGGCGATCTGGTGGGCGATCAGCTACGCGCTCGGCGACATGGAAGCTCCGATGAGCTATTCGGTCCTGGACGTGGAAACGGTCTTCAACGGCCGCATCCTGTTCTATTGCGCCCTGCTCGGCCTGGTCATCACCGGGCTGATCATCTGGATCACCGAGTACTACACCGGCACCAATTACCGCCCGGTGCGCTCGATCGCGAAGTCCTCCGAAACCGGCCACGGCACCAACGTGATTCAGGGCCTCGCCATCAGCCTCGAATCCACCGCTTTACCGACGCTGGTGATCTGCGCCGGCATCATCATCGCCTTTAAGCTCGCCGGCCTGATCGGCATTGCCTACGCCGCCACCGCAATGCTCGCGCTCGCCGGCATGGTCGTCGCGCTCGATGCCTACGGCCCGGTCACAGACAACGCCGGCGGCATCGCCGAGATGGCAGGCCTCGACGACTCGGTTCGCGAGAAGACCGATGCACTCGATGCCGTGGGCAACACCACCAAGGCCGTCACCAAAGGCTACGCGATCGGCTCGGCGGGCCTTGCCGCGCTGGTGCTGTTCGCCGCCTACACCACCGACTTGCGGGAGTTCTTCCCGACATTGGACGTCAGCTTCAGCCTGGAGAATCCGTACGTCATCGTCGGCTTGCTGCTCGGCGCGCTGCTGCCGTACCTGTTCGGTGCGATGGGCATGACCGCCGTGGGCCGCGCCGCCGGCGACGTGGTCAAGGACGTGCGCGAACAGTTCGCCAGCAACAAGGGCATCATGGAGGGCACTTCGAAGCCCGACTATGCCCGCACGGTGGACCTCGTGACCAAGGCCGCGATCAAGGAAATGATCGTCCCGTCGCTGCTGCCGGTGCTGGCCCCGATCGTGGTCTACTTCGTGATCGCCGCGGTCGCCGGGTCGGCCAACGGCTTCGCCGCGCTCGGCGCGCTGCTCCTCGGCGTGATCGTCGGCGGGCTGTTCGTCGCCATCTCGATGACGTCGGGTGGCGGCGCGTGGGACAATGCCAAGAAGTACATCGAAGACGGCCACCACGGCGGCAAGGGCTCCGAGGCCCACAAGGCCGCGGTGACCGGCGACACCGTCGGCGATCCCTACAAGGACACTGCCGGTCCGGCCGTCAACCCGATGATCAAGATCACCAACATCGTCGCGCTGCTTCTTCTCGCCGCCCTCGCGGCCTGAGCGTTCCGCGACCAACTCGCAATGCCCCGTCCGGCCTCGTGCCGGGCGGGGCTGTTTTTTGGCCCTACCCCGCCGTTAAACCTTCCTTGGCAATGCCGCGCTAATCGGCAGGCGGCGGCAATTCGTGCCGTCGCCTGCGAGGGTTGACGCCTGGATGGCCAGCAGGGCTACCGCCCCGACCGCCGAGGCGCGCGAAAGCGCGCAACTTCCGCTCGCGCCCGAATTGCGCTTCACGGAACGGGACTGGCGCGACTTCGACACGCCCGTGCTGACCGCCCGCTGGGATGCGCTGGCGCATTGGGCCGTCGAGCCCAATCCCTTTTACGAAAGCTGGTACCTGCTGCCTTCGCTGCGCGCGCTCGATCCGGCCGGGAAGGTCGTGCTCCTGTGCCTGGAAGCCGACGGCGAGCTCGCCGGCCTGATCCCGGTGCGCCGCCAGCTGTGGTATTACGGCCATCCGCTGCCGCACCTGAGCGGCTGGGCCCATGCCAACTGCTTCCTTGGCGCGCCGCTCGTCGCGCGCGGCTGCGAAGGCGTCTTCTGGCGCGCCTTGTTCGCCTGGGCTGATCGCCAGGCCGGTCTCGGCCTGTTCCTGCACCTGCCGCACATCCCGCGCGCGGGAACCTTGTACGAGGCGCTGTGCAAGGCCCTTGCCTTCGAAGGCCGGCCGGCGGCCATCGTGCACGAGGAGCAGCGGGCCTTGCTGGCGTCTAACCTCTCCTCCGAGAGCTACCTCGAGGAAACGCTGACGGCCAAGAAGCGCAAGGAATTGCGCCGCCAGCAGCGCAGGCTGGCCGAGGAAGGGCGGCTCGAAGTCGAGCGCACCGACGGCAGCGAAGGCCTCGAGCAATGGATCGGACAATTCCTCGCGCTCGAATCCTCGGGCTGGAAGGGCACGTCCGGCTCGGCGCTCGCCAGCAGCCCGGCGACCGCGAGGATCTTCGCCCAGGCGCTGCAAGGCGCGGCGGCGCGCGGAAAGCTCGAGCGCCTTTCGCTCTTATTCGACGGACGCCCGATCGCCATGCTCGCGACCTTCCTGACCCCGCCGGGAGCATTCTCGTACAAGACGGCTTTCGACGAGGATTTCGCCCGCTTTTCGCCGGGCGTGCTGTTGCAGCTCGAGAATCTCGGCCTGCTCGAACGCCCGGACGTCGCGTGGTGCGACAGTTGCGCCGGCGCGGATCACCCGATGATCGACCATCTCTGGCGCGAGCGGCGAACCGTCGTCCGGGTCAACATTGCCATCGGCGGCCCCGTCCGGCGGGCGCTGTTCCGCGCGATCGCCGCGAAGGAAACGGGCCGTAGCCCTGGAGAGCTCGCATGACCGCCCAGTTCACGCAGATCGTCGGCGCCGCCGCGCCGGCCGCGGTCTTCCCGCCGGAAACCCGCGCCCGCTTCGCCGCCGACTATCCCGAGACGCCCCATCTCCTGCGGCACACGCTGCGCGATCACCCGCTGCTGGGGATCGACGCGCTGGCGGAACTGGGCGAGGCGCTTCCGCCCGCCTCGGTCGAGTACAACCGCGGCGACCTGCCGATCGGCGTCGACGGCAAGCCCGAAGGCAATGGCCTCACCATCGGCGAAACGATCCGTTCGATCGCCACGGCCAACAGCTGGGCGGTGCTCAAGAACATCGAGCGGCACCTGGCCTATGCCGCGCTGTTGAGGGATCTTTTGGGCGAAATCGAGGACGAGATCGTCGCGAAGACCGGCAAGATGTTGAGGACGCAGGGCTTCATCTTCGTCTCGAGCCCGAACGCGGTCACGCCCTATCACTTCGATCCCGAGCACAACATCCTGCTCCAGCTCGCCGGCACCAAGGAGATGACCGTGTTCCCCGCCGGCGACCCGCGCTTCGCGCCCGACGCCATTCACGAGGCCTATCACACCGGCGGCGGGCGCGAACTTTCCTGGCGTGACGAGCTGGTCGAGGGCGGCACGCCGTTCACGATCGCTCCGGGCGAGGCGATCTTCGTGCCGGTGATGGCGCCCCATTACGTTCGCAACGGGCCGGTCCCGTCGATCTCGCTGTCGATCACCTGGCGCAGCGAATGGAGCTTCGCCGAGGCCGACGCGCGCGCGTTCAACGCAGTGCTGCGGCGCTTCGGGCTCGACCCGCGCGCGCCCGGCCGCTGGCCGGCGCGCAATCGCGGCAAGGCGCTGGCCTGGCGCGTGCTGAGGAAGATAGGCGGCGGCGACTAGCTTGACCGCCGTGACGCGGCCCATCAAAGCCGCGCGGATGGCCGATCCGACCCCCGAAGAGCTTGTCGCCGACCTGCTGCGCCTGCTCGCGCTCGCGCCGCTCGGCGGCGACCGCTTCGAAGGCCCGCGCAAGCACGACGGGATCGGCCGGGTATTCGGCGGCCAGGTTATCGCCCAGGCGCTTGTCGCGGCGCAGGCGACCGTTGCCGACGACCGCCCCGCCCATTCGCTCCACGCCTATTTCCTGCGCGGCGGAAGCGAGGAATTCCCGGTCGAATACCGGGTCGAGCACGGCTTCGACGGCGGCAGCTTCGCCAACCGGCGGATCACCGCGCTGCAGGAAGGCCGCCAGATCCTTTCCTGCTCGGTCTCGTTCCACCGGCACGAGGACGGGCCGGGCCACCAGTCGGCGGCAATGCCCGAGGTGCCGCCGCCGGACGAGCTCGAGCCCGACCACCTCGTGCTCGAGCGCCATCGGGCGGAAATCGAGGGCAGCGCCCCGCCGATCATCCTTCGCCCGCGGCCGATCGAGATGCGCGCGGTGCGCCCGACCGCGCTCCTGAGCCGCGAGCCCGCCCCCGCCGAGCAGCGCGTGTGGTTTCGCGCCCGCGCGCGCCTGCCCGACGACCCCCGCCTCCACCGTGCGGTGATCGCCTATTGGAGCGACATGCGGCTGATGGCGACGTGCCTGTTGCCGCACGGCCTCGCCTTCGCCCGCGGCGACGTGACCGGGGCAAGCCTCGACCACGCGATCTGGTTCCACGACGATGCCCGCGCCGACGACTGGCTGCTCTATGCGATGGACAGTCCGTGGAGCGGCCACGCCCGCGGGCTCAACCTCGGGCGCATCTACACGTCAGACGGCAGACTGGTCGCGAGCGTGGCGCAGGAGGGAATGTTCCGGCCGCGCAAGCAGTGACGCGCTCAGCGCCAGCCGCTGGCGCGCGCGGCCACTTCCTCCTCGGCGGTCAGCGCGGGACCGGCGGCCATTTCCTGCGCCCGGGCAAGGATCGAGGCGGAATCGCTGCCCGCCATGCGGTAATCGCCGTGCTGCGGCGCGGCGCCCGCGCCCGACATGTCGAGCCGCCAGCCGGTCGCGTCGCGGCAGGCGATCCCGCTCTGCGCGTCGCCCGAAAACGCCCGGCAATAGACGCCGGACCGGTCGCGGAAGCTCACCAGGATGCGCGTTCCCGCATTGCCCGCCCGGTTCGCCGCCAGCTGCTCGTCGAGCGCCGCGGCAAGCTGGGGCCCGGCATAGCCTTCGGGCACCTCCCCGCCGCGCGGCAGGAATACCGCCAGCGCCAGCGAGGCCGCCAGCGCGGGCGCCAGGATCCAGCCCCAGCGCGGGATGCCGCGCGCGGCGCGGCGCTGCTTCGCGGCGGTAAAGTCGGCCACCTTGGACTCCGCCCCGCCGAGCGGCGCGGTCAGGCTTTCGGGCAGCGGCGCGTCGAGGATCGGCGCAAAATGCGCCGCAAGCCGGTCCTTGAGCGCCCGGTGCGCCATGACCTGTCCCGCGAGCGCCGGATCGGCCTCGACCGCCGCGGCCACTTCGCTGCGGCGCGGCTCGGGAAGCTCGCCGTCGGCAAAGGCCGCCAGTTCCTCGGGAGTAATGCTCACGGCGCTTCTCCCAGCTTCTCGAGCAGCGCGTCGCGACCGCGCACGAGGCGCGAATTGAGCGTGCCCACCGGGCAACCGACGATCCCGGCTGCTTCCTTGTACGAATAGCCTTCGACCATCACCAGCAGCACCGCTTCGCGCTGCTCGTCGGGCAGAAGACGAAGCGCCCGGTCGATGTCGCCGAGCGCGACGGCGGCTTCCTGCCCGCCGCCGCCGCCGACACCCGCGCCGGCTTCCTCGGCGACGAATGTCTCGCTCCGCCGCGATCGCGCCCGGGCCTCGTCGATCCAGATATTCCGCATCATTCTCATCATCCAGCTGTCGAGTCTCGTTCCGGGCTGCCACAAGTCGCGCTTCTCGAGGGCGCGGATCACCGTCGCCTGGCACAAGTCGTCGCCGTCCGCGGGATTGCGCGCCAGGCCGGCGGCGAAGCGCCGCAGCCGGGGCAGCAGCGCCAGGACGCCCTGTTCGAAGCCGTTGTCTGCTATGCCCTGCCTCGATTCACGGGATTAAACGGATGAGCCCACGCGTTTCATCCCTGCTTAATGCGAAATTTCAAGAGTGACGAAGATGCGCGCCCTGCTTGCCGCCCTGTCCGCCTGCGCGGTTGCGCTACTCGCGGTCCCCGCAGCCGGCCAGTTGCTGCCCGGCGTCAGCCTGCCGCCAGTGCCGCAGGTTCCGGTGGTGAACGACACGCTTGATCGCACGCTCGACAGGCCGGTCAAGGAACTGCAGCGGACCGCCGGCCGGCTGCTCGACCAGCGCACCAAGCGCATCGAGCGCCTGTTGCGGCGCGAGCGCGCATCGATCGAGCCCGACGCCAGGGGCGAGCCGGCACGGCGCGGCGAACTGCTGCTGGTCGATGCGGCGCCCGACGTGCTGGCCGCGGCGCGGGCGGCGGGATTCGCCGAGGCCGGAAGCGACCGGCTCGAATCGCTCGGCATGACGGTCACGCGCCTCGCCCTCCCGCGCGGGACGGCGCTCGCGGATGGCGAGGCGCTGCTTCGCCGGGTGGCCCCCCAGGCCGAGATCGCACCCGACAACCTCCATTTCCAGAGCGGGCGCGCGGCGTTGCTGTCCGCGGTCGGCGCTGCGGCCTCCCCTGCGATCGCCACCACGGTAGGGATGATCGACGGCGCGCCGGGCGGCGTCGTGCCGGTCGCGGCCAGCAAGGGCTTCGCCAAGGGCGCGCCGGCCGCCAGCAACCACGGCAGCGCCGTCGCCTCGCTGCTCGCCGGCGCGGGCGTGCGCCGCGTGCTCGCGGCCGACGTCTACGGCACCGACCCGGCGGGCGGCAACGCGCTCGCCATCGTCCGCGCGCTCGACTGGCTGGCCGAAAGCGGCGCGAAGGTCGTCTCGATCAGCCTCGTCGGCCCGCGCAACGCGGTGCTCGAGAAGGCCATCGCCGCCCTGCGGCGCAAGGGCGTGGTGGTGGTCGCCGCGGTCGGCAACGACGGGCCCGCGGCCCCGCCGGCCTATCCCGCATCCTATCCCGGCGTGCTCGCGGTGACGGGTGTCGACGGGCGCGGCCGCCCGCTGATCGAGGCCGGCCGAGCGCTTCACCTCGACTATGCCGCCCCCGGCGCGGACATCCGCGGGCGCGGCAAGTCGGGCAAGTGGCTCAAGCTGCGCGGAACCTCGTTCGCCGTGCCGCTCGTCGCCGCGCGCGCCGCGGCGGCGCTGGACCGGGGCGGTTCCTGGCAAGCGACGCTCGACCGCGAAGCGGAAGACCTCGGCCCGAGGGGCGCCGACGACCGGTACGGCCGCGGCCTGCTGTGCAAGGGCTGCGGGCGGCGCGGCTGAAGGAAATTTCGCCGCCGATGAATTAAACCGAACGGGCCATCCGTTTTCCTGGTGAGCCGGCGGGAATGCGCGCCGGCGCAAGGAAGAAGGAGCCCAAGTCATGAACAAGATCCTGATCGCCGGAACGGCCCTCGCCCTGATCGCCGCGCCGGCTCATGCCCAGCTTGTCGGCGGCGGTGCCGGCGGCGCGCTTGGCGGCGTCCTCGGCGGCAGCGGCTCGATCGGCCAGGCGGGCATTCCCACGCTGCCCGCGCTTCCGGGCGATACAGTGCGCGGCGCGACCCGCGGCACGCTCGACGGCTCGGCCAACGGCAACGCCTCGGGCAATGTCGACCGCAAGAGCGGCCGGGTCGATGCCCACGGCAGCGGCAACGGCAGCGCCACGGGCGGCCTGACCGGCGTGCTCGACACCCCGGCAGGGAACGCCGGCGCCAACGGCCGGGCGCACGGCTCGGCTTCGGGCAGCGGTTCCGCCTCGGCCCAGCTGGTCGGCACCGACGCGGTGCGCGGGACGGCGCAGGGCGCGGTCGCGCAGGCCCGTTCGACCGGCCAGTCGACGGTCGCGCAGGCGCAAGGCGCGGCGGGCGGCCTTGCCGGCACCGCCGGCTCGGTCGCCGGCAGGGCCAACGGCGCGGCGAACGGTTCGGCTTCCTACGCCTCGAACCAGCTGGCCGCCGCCGGCAGCGCCGCAGCGGCCGCGCAGGGCGCGTTCGCGATCGAACGCGGCACGCCGATCCTCGCCCCCGACGGCGACAAGATCGGCACGGTCCGCCAGATCGTCGCCAACGGCCGCGGCCAGGTCCAGCAGCTGCTGGTGAAGGTCGATGGCGAAAAGGCCATGCTCCCGGCGAGCAACTTCGCCGCCAGCGGCAATGCCCTCGTCTCGGCGATGGGTGAAGGCCAGATCAAGCAGGTCGCCCGGCAGCAGGAAGACCGCCAGTAAGGCTCCGGGTCCCGAACCACACCCCCCCGACCCGGAACTCGCGCCCGGAAAGGCAATCTCCTCCCTTTCCGGGCGCCTTGCCGTGCGTAAACGGGCGTCAGTCGGCCGCCGGCTCCAGCGAAACGACCTCGCTCCAGGCGATGTCGCGCGACGAGCTGCCGACCATCACCCGGTAATCCGTGCCCGTCGCCCAGTGCGCTTGCCCGGGATCCCAGAAGCGGAATGCCTCCACCGGGAGCGCGATCTCGACTTCGCGTTCCTCGCCGGGGGCGAGTATGGCCTTGGCGAAGCCCTTGAGCTGCAGCGGCGGCTCCTTCGCTTCCTCGGGAAACCCGAGATAGACTTGCGCCACCGCGCTGCCCGGAAGGTGGCCTTCGTTGCGCAGCCTGGCCCTGACGACCCGGCCGCCGTCCGCGCCCTGCGCGATCCCGAGGCCTTCGATCGCGATCTCGCCGTAGCCGAGACCGTGGCCGAACGCGAACAGCGGCTCCTGCCCGTATTCGTCCCAGAAGCGGTAGCCGACGAATACGCCTTCGTCGTAATAGGCATCGCCGAGCTTGCCGGTCGCCGGGTCGTAGAGGCCGGGGAACTGGTGGCGCCGTGTCGTCGGGCCCTGCGTCTCGTCGGCTGGGAAAGTGACCGGCAGCCGCCCGCCGGGTTCGCGGTCGCCGAACAGCATCGCCGCGATGGCGGGGCCGAAGGCATCGCCCGGCAGCCAGGTCTCAAGCACCGCGGCGACCTTGCCGAGCCACGGCATCGCCACAGGCCCGCCGGTGCTGAGCACCACGATGGTGTTCGGATTGGCCTCGGCCACGGCTTCGATCAGCCGGTCCTGGTCGGCCTGCAGCGCAAGGCTGTGCCGGTCCATCCCCTCGCCGACCAGCTCGCCGGCGAAGACGATCGCGACGTCGGCCCTGGACGCCGCCTCGACCGCCTCGGCTATCAGCGAGTCGGGCGGGGCGTGGCCGAAGCGCAGGGTCAGGCCCATTTCCATGCCGAACATTCCCATCCGCTCGGGACGGAGCGCGCTGCGGGGAGTGTATTCGATGCGCAATTCGACCGGCCGGCCCGCTTCGAGCGGGACGTTGGCGTAGGCGGCGTTGCCGAAGTCGGCGAGCTCGAACCCGGCCTGCTCGACGCCGTCGACGAACAGCCGCGCCGTGCCCGATCCGTGGAGCGTGAAGCGGTGCACGCCGCTCGTCGCGGGCGTGAACGTGGCCGTGTAGCGCACCGTCCACTGGTTGCCCGCCGGCAGCCCTTCGATCGGCACGCGCGAGAGCGACGGGTCGGCAACGACCGCGCGGGCGAAGGGAGTATCGCTGAAATCGAGCCGCGGATTGGCGAAATACTCGGCGCGGAAACCGGGTTCGCCGCCGGGCGCGCGGACGAGCGCGGGTTCGATCGGCGGCAGCGCCTTGAGCCCGAGCATGCCCGGGGCATAGGACACCTCGACGCGCGGGCCGGCCCGCTCGGCGATGGCCGGCAGCGCGGGCTGGAAGTGCCTCGGCTCGACATAGGGCGAACCCTGCTCGACCGCGACCGCCGCCTCGGTCGCCTGCGGACCGATCACCGCGATCGAGCGGATCAGCCGTCCGAACGGGAGCATGCCGCCTTCGTTCTTGAGCAACACGGTGCCCGCGGCGAGGATCTCGGCCGCGGTCTCGCGATTTTCCGGCGTCGAGACGACCTCCGCCGCCGCGGGCGGCGGGTCGTCGTAGATGCCGAGCCGGAAATAGGGGATCAACCGCCGCAGGATCATGTCGTCGAGCCGCGCTTCAGGCACCGTCCCGTCGTGCACCGCCTCGGCCAGCGTCCGCTCCTGCGCCAGCGCGGCGTTGAACGGCACCGGCGCCATGAAGCCGCTGTCGAGCCCGGCGATCACCGCGCGGGCGATGCTGCGCTGGGCCGAGGGGAAATCGGGCCCGACATAGCCGTCGAAGCCCCATTCGCGCTTGAGGATGTCGAACAAGTGCGCGTTCTCGCAGGCGTAGGTGCCATTGATCCGCGGGAACGAGCACATCACGCCGCCCGCGCCGCCGCGCTTCACCGCCGCTTCGAACCCCGGCAGGTAAATCTCGCGCAGCGCCTTTTCGCTCACGATGTTGTTGCCGGTCGGGCTCGACCCGCTCGGCTGGTCGCCCACGCGGCCAGCTTCCTGGGTGTAAACCGCGAAGTGCTTCATCGTCACGTTGACCTTGCGCTCGCCCAGCGCGCGGACTTCGGCGGCGGCCATCTCGGCGGTGAGGTAGGGATCCTCGCCGAAGCTCTCCGACAGGCGGCCGAACTTCCACGTCCGGGCGATGTCGAACGCCGGTCCGAGGATGGTACCGAGCCCGGCGGCGCGGAACTCGCTGCCGAGGACCGAGCCGTAGGCGCTCGCCACGTCGCGGTCGAAGCTCGCCGCCACGGCCATCGGCGAAGGCAGCGCGGTCGCCGCGGCCCCGCCGCGCACCAGGCCGGCCGGGCCGTCCGACCCGGAGATCTCGGGCAGGCCGAGCGCCGCCGCGACGTCACGCACGTCGGAAGCGTTGTCCTGCGATCCCCCGGTCAGGCCCGGAGGCGGCGGCGAGAGGAAGCGCAGCTTTTCGTCGACCGAGCGGAACTCATCCAGGGCGAAACGCGCGCGGCATTCGGGCGAGTAGGCGGGGTTCTTCCATGGCTCGGCCTCGTCAGGCGGCGCCTCGCATCCGGCGCCCTGCGTGCCCCAGATTTCCGCCGCGCCCGAAGTCTGCGCGGCTGCACCCGGCGCGATCGCACTCGCCAGCAAGGCCGCCGCGACCAACCGCATAACCGCTCCCCCAACTGTAACGAGCGTTAGTGCTGGGCGGTTTTGCCCGGTGCGTCAATCACCCGCCGGGGTGGTAGAAATCGTAGACCGCCTGCGCCACGGCCTCGCTTACGCCCGCCGCGCGCTTGAGGTCGTCGAGCGCCGCGGCGCGGACTTTGCCAGCGGTGCCGAAATGGAGCAGCAGCGCGCGCTTTCGCGCCGGGCCGATACCGGGTATCTCGTCCAAGGGCGAGGCGCTGATCGCCCGGCTGCGCTTGGCCCGGTGCGCGCCGATGGCGAAGCGGTGCGCCTCGTCGCGCAGGCGCTGGAGGTAGAACAGCACCGGCGAATTGGCCGGCAGGGTTTTTTCGCGCCCGTCGGGGAAGTGGAACACCTCGCGCCCGGCATGGCGGTCGGGCCCCTTGGAGACCGCGATCAGCGCCACGTCCTCGATGCCGAGCTCCTCGAGCGCGTCGCGGACGGCCGACATCTGCCCCTTGCCGCCGTCGATCAGCACCAGGTCGGGCCACGTCCCCCCGTCGCGGTCGGGATCTTCCTCGAGCGCGCGGGCGAAACGCCGCGTCATGACCTCGCGCATCATCGCGAAATCGTCGTTCGACTGCGCGTCCCTGATGTTGAACTTGCGGTACTGGCCGTTGCGGAACCCCTCGGGCCCGGCGACGACCATCGCCCCGACCGCCTTGGCGCCCTGGATATGGCTGTTGTCGTAGACCTCGATCCGCTGCGGCACGTCGGCAAGCTCGAGGAATTCGGCCATCTCGCGCATCGTACGCACCTGCGTGCCGGTCTCGGCAAGGCGGCGGTCGAGCGCCTCGGCGGCATTGCGGCTGGCCTGTTCCATCAGGCGGCGGCGGTCGCCTCGCTGCGGCACGCTGAGCGTGACCTTGCGCCCGGCCGCCGCGCCAAATGCTTCCTCGAGCAATGCTCGCTCGGGCAGGTCGCGATCGACCAGGATCGTGTGCGGCGGCGGCACTTCCTCGTAGAACTGGGCGAGCACGCGGGCGAGCACCTCGTCGTGCGGGACGTCGGCGGTATGGCTGGGGAAGAACGCTCGGTGGCCCCAGTTCTGCCCGCCGCGGATGAAGAACGCCTGGATGGCGATCTGCCCGCCTTTCGCGGCGAGCGCGAAGATGTCGGCATCGCCCACGCCCTCGGCGTTGATCGCCTGGCTGCCCTGGATGAAGGTCGCGGCGCGCAGCCGGTCGCGCAGCATTGCCGCGCTCTCGAAATCAAGCGCCTCGGCCGCGGCGGACATCTGCACTTCGATCTCGCGCTGCACCGCGCCCGACTTGCCGCCGAGGAAATCCTGCGCCTGGCGCGCCAGCTGGGCATAGCCCGCCTCGTCGATCCGCCCGACGCAGGGCGCCGAGCAGCGCTTGATCTGGTAGAGCAGGCAGGGGCGGTCCCGACGCGCGAAAAAGCTGTCCGTGCAGGATCTTAGGAGGAACAGTTTCTGCAGCGCGTTAATTGTCGTGTTGACCGAACCGGCGCTGGCGAAAGGGCCGTAATAGTCGCCCTTGGCCTTGCGCGCGCCGCGATGCTTCATGATCCGCGGGAAGGCGTGATCGGCGCGCAGCAGGATGAAAGGGAAACTCTTATCATCGCGCAGTAACACATTGTAAGGCGGGCGGAACCGCTTGATCAGCTGCGCTTCGAGCAGCAGCGCGTCGGCTTCCGAATTGGTGGTGACGATCTCCAACGCCCGCGTCTGGCTGACCATGCGCAGGAGGCGGTTGGGCAGGTTCGCGACCTGGGTGTAGTTCGCCACCCGGTTCTTCAGCGCCCGCGCCTTGCCGACGTAGAGCACGTCGCCCCTGGCATCGAGCATGCGGTAGACGCCGGGCTTGGGCTTCAGCGTGCGGACCGTCTCGCGGATCGCCTGCACCCCGGCCTCCAGGTCCGGCTGCGCCGATCCCTTCAGCGAGTACGTCGCCCGCTCCTCGTTGAAGCGCTCGGCGCCCTTGGGATGCGGCGGGGATCCGGCGGGGGTGCGGGCCATGATGGAGAAATAGGGACTCGCGCGGCCCGCGTCACCCCATCGGCGTCACCTCTCGCCAGGTCAGAACATCTTGCGGAATTCGATGCTGAAGGTCCGCCCCGTCGGGTCGATCAGGTAGGGCTGGTAGCGCAGCGGCACGATGCCGTTCTGGTCGGTGACCTTCTGGCGCGTGTCGAACAGGTTATCGATGCTGAACGAAACCCGGCTGTTCTTGAGGAACGGCGCGTCTTCGACCAACTTTTCCTGCCGTCCGAGATCGGCAAACATGCGCAGGTTGATCGTGAACAGGTCGCCGAACAGCAAATCGCTGCTGCCGGGCAGGCCGCTGCCGTCGACTCGCGTGCTGCTGCGGTAGTTGCCGCTGAAGCGCATGCCGAAGCCGTTGTAGAAGACCCCGCCTTCGAGGCTGAGCGTGTGCCGCGAGACGCCGCCGCCGGTCAGGGCGTCGCCGTGAAGCAGGTCGAGCAACGGGCCGCCGGGGGCGACGAGCACTTCGTTCTCGAGCTCGATCGTGTGGCTGAGCGAGAGGTTCCAGCGGCCGAAGTTGCCGCTGCGGCCGCCGCCGCCGGGGAAGAACCCGGCAGCACCGGCGGGACCGCGTTGGCCGCCCTGCGTGGCTTGGGCCGCGGGCGGAGGTCCGCCCTGCGGCTGCTGGGCGCCGGGCGTCGCCGGTGCGCCACCCTGGCCCTGCTGCGCCTGGCGCGCCTGGAAAGCGGCGATCTGTGCGGGATCGATGCTGCAGATGCGCTGCTTGAAGTCGGTCAGGCGCACCTGGTCGATCTGGCCGTCCGGGCCCTTCAGGCGTTCGGCGAGCGGTTCGGGCAGCAGCGACAGGTCGGGAGTCGCGCCGTCTTCGCAGAACGACTTGCGGATCGCCCCGAAGCGCTCGGCATTGAAAAGCCCCGCCCCGCCCTGGCCCGGCCCGCCGCCGAACGGCGCACCGTCGCCACTGCACATCCGCTGCTTGAGCTCGGCGATGCGTTCCGGATCGACATTGCCGTCGGGGCCCTTCAGGCGCTCCTGCATCTGCTCGGGCAGGCCGGAAATGTCGGGGGTTGCCGGGGCATCGGCGCCTTCGGGCGCGGGGACGCACAGGCGCTGGCGGAATTCGGCGAATGCCTGCGGATTGAAATTGCCGCCCTGGCCGCCCTGGCCGCCACCGAAGAAGAAGAACCCTCCGCCGGGCGGAGGCCCGCCCTGGCCGCCCTGGCCTGCCTGGCCGCCGGGCCCGCCGGGTCCGCCCTGGCCGCCCGGTCCGCCGAAACCGCCGGGCCCGCCCGGCCCGGCAAAACCGCCGACGAAGCCGCCACCACCGCCGCCGCCCTGCCCCTCGGGCCGGCTGCCGATGTTACCCGAAATGTTAAGCCCGATGCGGATCCGCCGCGATTTCTGCTTCGAGAAGGTCACCGGGCGCTGGTCGATCGCGACGAGGTTGCCGCCGGCATCGCGCGTCACGCGGCCGGGGAACGCGGCCTCTATCGCGGGCGTCAGGACGGGGAACGATGCGGTCACGTCGCTCGAGCGGTTGGTGAAGTATTCGACCGAGACGTTCGACCGCTCGAACAGCGGCAGCTGGTAGGACACGCCGAGCTTGATGTCGCGCTGGGTCTCGCGCGAAAGCGCCGGGTTGCCGCCGGTGGTGATCGAGGCGAGCACCGTCTGCCCGTTGGTGAAATCGTAGACCGGGACGTTGTAGTTGACCACCGTCGGCGCGCCGAGCTGGCTCAGCCCCGGCGCAGCCTCGCGGAAGATGTAGCTGGCCTGGAAATTGAGCTTTTCGGTCGGGGCCCAGTTGAAGCCGGCGCTCCAGTCGGTCAGCGTGCCGAAATCCGACAAGTGGTTGGCACCGGCGCTGAGATTGACGGTTACGTTGCCGAGGAAGGCAAGCACGTCCTCGTTGCGGCTGGCGATCGGCGCGGAAAGGTTGATCCCGCCGTTGATGTCGCCGCGCGTCAGCCTGGTATCTTCACCAGGATTGCGCGTGTCGTCGCTGTTGATTCGGTCCCAGTCGTAGCCGCCGTCGAGCGTCAGAGACAATTCGCCCGCGGGCAGCAGGACCGGGTGGCCCATCGCGGTGAACTTGGCGCTGGCGCCGTCGCTCTTCGTCCGCGCCTTGTCGAACCCGGCCTCGGCCACCCCGGCGATCGGATCGTCGAGCGCCAGCGTCCCCGCCGCGGCGGCGGCGACGAGCGCGCTGGTATCTGCCCGCCGGTCGATCCAACTCTTTGAAATAGCGTGATTTGCATCGAGCGTGCCGGTCAGCTGCCAACCCCCCGCGCGGGCATTGAGCGTAGTGCCGAGCGAGAAGGTGTCGGTGCGCGAACGGCGCGTCAGCGGATCGTCGGCGCCGAAGATGCGCACCACGCTGTCGCCGCCGGGCGCGACCAGCAGCACGGTGTCGAGGCCCGACAGCGAGCGGCTGTCGTTGCGCTGGGCGGTGCCGTTGAGGCTGAGCGAGGCGCCGCCGCCGCCGATCGCCCGGGTCCAGTTGCCGGTCAGCTCGTAGCTGCCGCTGTCGGCCACCAGGCTGCGGTAGGCCGCCGGGTCGGGATCGCCCGGGACGGTCGGGACCACGCTCTGGATCACCCCGCGCTCGGCCTCGGTCAGCATGCTGGTGTCGCCGAGCTCGACGTTGAAATTGAGCCGGCTCGGCCCGGCGATCTGCAGCAGCGTCGCTTCGACTTGCCTGGTCGAGGTGCCGCCGTCGAACGGCTGGCCGTATTCGCCCTCGATCTCGCGGCTCGAGAAGCTTTCCTTGAGGATGAAGTTGATCACCCGCTGGTTGGGCGGGAAGCCGTAGCGCTGGGCCACTTCCTCGGGCAGCACTTCGACCTTGCGGATCGCCTCGGGCGGGTAGGAGCGCATCTCGCGGAAGCTGGAGACGCGCAAACCGTTGATCAGGAACAGCGGCTGGCCGCCGCCGCGGCCGCGGCCGCTGCCCGTCTCGGTGGCGAGCGCGGCGACCAATTCCGCCAGCGAGCCCGCGCCGTAGGCGGCGATATCCTCCTCGTTGAGCTCGACGATCGGCGGCTCGGGCCCTTCGACCTGCCCGCGCAGGCTGCCGGCGATGACGACGATCTGGTTTACGTCCTCCGCCGCCTGGTCGACCACGTCCGGCGCTTGCTCGGCGGCGGCCGACTGGGCCGCGGCCGGCGCCTGCTGCGCCGCGGCCGGACAAGCCAGCGCGACGGCTAGGGCGGCAAGGCTGGAGGCCGGGATGGTACGCAAGACTTCGAACCCCTTGGCAAAAATCGCTTCCGCCCCTCGGCGCGCCTCTTTGCGGTCCGGCCCCCCGTCCGCAAGCCGCACGTAGTAATAAAGTGTCGCAGATGTATCGCAGTGAAACGGTCATCGCCGGGCGAGGCTTTCCTTTTGCCCCTCTCGCCGCTATGCCGCGCGGCCATGCTGGCTAACGACTTTGGAAACTGACATTTATGGCGAAAGAAGAACTCCTCGAAATGCGCGGGAAGGTGGTCGAACTGCTGCCCAACGCGATGTTCCGGGTAGAGCTCGAAAACGGCCATAAGATCATCGGCCACACGGCCGGCAAAATGCGCAAGAACCGCATTCGCGTGCTCGTGGGAGACGAGGTCCTGTGCGAACTCACTCCCTACGACCTGACCAAGGGCCGCATCACCTATCGCTTCATGCCCGGCCGGGGCGGCCCGGGCCCGCAATAGCCGGCCAGGGCGCGTGAGCGCGCCTTCCCTGATCCTCGCTTCGGCCAGCCCGCGGCGGCGCGAATTGCTCGCGCGGCTGGGGATCGAGCCGTCGCGCGTGGTCCATGCCGACATCGACGAAGCGCCGCGCAAGGGCGAACTGCCGCGCGCCTATGCCCAGAGGATGGCGCGCGAGAAGGCCGAGGCCGCGGCCGATGGCAGCGCCCATGTGCTCGCCGGCGACACGGTGGTCGCAGCAGGCCGGCGGATCCTGCCCAAGGCCGAGGACGAGGCGAGCGCGCGCAAGTGCCTCGAACTGCTGTCCGGACGCCGCCACCGGGTGCTCTCGGCCATCGCCCTGCGCGCGCCCGACGGCACCGTCCATGAGCGGCTGAGTGAAACGCAGGTCCGCTTCAAGCGGCTCTCGGCGGACGAGATCGCCGCCTATCTCGCGAGCGGCGAATGGCACGGCAAGGCCGGCGGCTACGCCATCCAGGGCAGCGCCGAAGGCCTCATCGCGTGGATTTCGGGCAGCCATTCGGGCGTCGTCGGCCTGCCGTTGTTCGAAACGCGCGCGCTGCTCAAGACCGCGGGGTTCGCCCTTGGCTGAGTGGCTCGTCGAGGAAGGCATCGGCGAGGAGCGCGCGCTGCTCGTCGAAGGCGGCGAGGCGATCGCGGCCCGGCTGCACTGGCCTGGCGGGCTTGCCGCGGGCCAGGTCGAGGATGCGGTGCTGGCCCATTTCGATCCCGCCCGCCGCCGCGGCACCGCGCGCTTCGCCAATGGCGAGGAAGCGCTGGTCGACCGGCTGCCGGCGGGCAGCCGCGAAGGTGCGCGCCTGCGGCTCGAAGTGACTCGCGCGGCGATTGCCGAGCGCGGGCGGCTCAAGCGCGCCCATGCCCGGCCGAGCGAGATCGCCACGCGCCCCGCCCCGTCGCTCGCCGAAGCGCTCGCCGGCGAAGGCCACGCGGCGCGGGTCGTCAGGCGCTTTCCCGCCGGCACGTGGGAGGAGCTATGGGCCGAAGCCTGGGACGGCGAAGTGGCTTTCGCATCGGGCTCGCTGCTTTTTTCCGTCACGCCGGCGATGACGCTGGTCGACATCGACGGCGCCGCCGGTCCCCCGACGCTGGCGCGCGAGGCGGTGGTCCCGCTGGCCCGCGCCATCCGCCGCTTCGACCTTGGCGGCGCGGTCGGGGTCGATTTCCCGAGCCTCGCGAGCAAGGCCGACCGCCGCGCGATCGACGAGGCTCTCGACGCCGCGCTGGCCGGCTGGCCGCACGAACGAACGGCGATGAACGGGTTCGGCTTCGTCCAGCTCGTCGCCCGGCTCGAACGCGCGTCGCTGCTTCATCGGCTGGCGCTGGCGCGCGCCGGCGCGGCCGCGCGGATGCTGCTGCGCCGCGCCGAGCAGGTCGACGAGCCCGGCGCGCTGCTGCTGGCCGCCAACCCGGCGGTCACGGCCAGGCTGTCCGAGGCCTGGCTGGCCGAGCTCGCCCGCCGGACCGGGCGCGAGATCCGGGTCGAGGCGGACGCCGCCCTTGCGCTCGAGGCCTGCTTCGCGCAGGCGGTGCCGGTATGACCAGGCCCAAACCCTGCCCGATCTGCCGCAAGCCGCGCAGCGAGGAGTTCGCTCCGTTCTGCTCGGAACGCTGCCGCGACCGCGACCTCGCCAAGTGGCTGAGCGACAGCTACGCGGTTCCCGGACCGCCCGCCGCGCCCGAGGACGTCGCCCGCGAGGAGGACTGATCCGCCCCTCCCGCCTGCGGGAAGGGAGCGAAACCTGGACTTGCGCAGCGAGGCCTGGAGTCTGATGACCTTCGATCGATCCACCCTTCACCTCCCCCTTGAGGGGGAGGCCGGGTGGGGGTCTACCGCCCTCGCAAGCGTGGGAACCCCCACGCCCTGACCCCTCCCCCTCGGGGAGGGGAGATCAATGCCATGTCATCCCGCCCCGGTCGCAGCGGGATGGGCCTACGGGCGCCGGTTTCCCGGCCGCCCCCGGCCCCTCCCGCGAGCAGGAGGGGAGTGGATTACCCACTTGCAAAGCGCCGCCTCGCCCGCCATAGGCGCGCTTCCAGCCGCTCGCCGGCCTAAGGTCTTCGGATCCCGGGGCCGTTGCCGCAGCGATGCCCAGGTAGCTCAGTTGGTAGAGCATGCGACTGAAAATCGCAGTGTCGGTGGTTCGATCCCGCCCCTGGGCACCACTGCCTTTTCGCAGCGGCCGCGATCAGCCGGTTCCCTGTCGCGAAACGAGGTTGTAGGCAGTCGTTTCCAGCAACCCTGCCGCAAGCGAAAGGAACCTGCGCATGGCTCGCATTCTCGTGCTCTATTACTCATCCTATGGCCACATCGCGCAAATGGCCGAGGCAGTCGCCGCGGGCGTCCGCGAGGCAGGGCATGAATGCGACATCCGCCACGTGGCCGAAACCGCGCCGCCCGAAGTCGTCGCCGCGGCCGGCTTCCGCAAGATGGAAGGGCACCAGGAAATCGAAGGCGTCGACAAGCTCGCCGAATACGACGGGCTGGTGATCGGCGCGCCGACCCGGTTCGGCCGCATGCCGAGCCAGATGGCCGCCTTCTGGGACCAGGCCGGCGGGCTGTGGTTCACCAATGCGCTGGTCGGCAAGGTCGGCGCCGCGTTCACCTCCACCGCCGCGCAGCATGGCGGGCAGGAAACGACGCTGTTCTCGATCCTCACCAACCTGCTCCACATGGGCTGCACGATCGTCGGCCTCGACTATGGCTTCGCGGGGCAGAACGGCGTCGACGAAGTAAGGGGCGGCGCGCCCTACGGCGCGACCACGATCTCCAACAACGACGGCTCGCGCATGCCCAGCCAAGTCGACCTCGACGGCGCCCGCTATCTCGGCCGCCGCGTGGCGGAGACGGCGGCCAGGCTGACAGGCTGAGGCTCTCCTCTCCCCTCCTCTTTAGAGGAGGGGTTGGGGGTGGTGGCGCGGACCGCCAGGTCCGCGCGTGTCGCAGGCACCACCCCGCTGCGACTAACGTCCGCTATGCGGACCTAAGTCTCGCTGCCCCTCCTCTGAAGAGGAGGGGAGAGTGAACCTCTCAAGCCACGCGCATCCGGTCCGCCTGGTCCGCCGCCTCGGCATCGGCCGGGGCGAAGTCCAGCGCATAGCGCCGGGCAAGCACCAGCTCGCCGCCGCGCGCGCGGCAGAACGTCGGGCGCACTTCGCCCGTCTCGCGGAAACCGAGCTTGCGCAGGACGCGGCCCGAGGCCGGGTTGTCGACGAAATGTCCGGCGAGGACGCGCTTGTGGCCCAGCGCCTGGGCCACTTCGAGCGCCGCGCGGCCGGCCTCGGTGGCATAGCCCTGCCCCCAGTGCGCCCGCGCGATCCAGTAGCCGAGCTCAAGCCCGTCGTCCTCTGGCTTGAAACCGACGGTGCCGATGACCGGCGCGCCCTTGGCGCCCGGGAGGGTGACGAGGAAGCGCGGCGCGAGCGGATCCGCCGGCGTGGCGCAGAACTGTTCGGCGTCGGCCGGGTGATAGGGCCACGGCGCGCGCATCAGCATCGACACCACCCCGGCATCGCAGATGCCGTTGTAGATTTCCCGGCTATCTTCCGGGAAGGCAGGCCGCAGGAACAGCCTCTCGCTCCGGTTGAACATCACCTTTACTCCCTCGGGCCCCCAGGCGCGCCTTGGCGGACGCGCGTGACGGTCTTGTTGCGAGGGAGACTAAAAAAGGGAGACGGGACGGCCCCATCTCCCTCGACTTGCCGGATCTTTCGCTCCGGCGGGGCCATCCCGGTGGATGACCCCCTTATCGGATCATCCGGTTATTCGGCCGCCTCGGCCATCATGTCGACCGACACATACTTGCGGCCTTGCTTGCCACCGTGGAATCGCACGCGGCCTGCGGCGAGCGCGAACAGGGTGTGGTCCTTGCCGATCCCGACATTGACGCCCGGATAGACCCTGGTGCCGCGCTGGCGCACGATGATGTTGCCGCCGGCCACATCCTGACCGCCGAACTTCTTCACGCCGAGGCGACGACCGGCCGAATCGCGACCATTGCGCGACGAACCGCCAGCTTTCTTGTGTGCCATCTCGTCTTACTCCGTACTTCTCGACTTACTTCTTGGTGGCCGGCTTCTTGGCCGGGGCCTTCTTGGCCGCGGGCTTCTTCGCGGCCGGCTTCTCGTCGGCCTTGGCGGCGGTCGCGGCCTTCTTGACCGGCTCCGCCTTCTGGGCCTTGGTTTCCTTATGCGTCTCGACGCCCTTGGCCGGTTCTTCCGGCGTGTGCTTCGGCTTGGCCTTCACCGGCGCCGCTTCGGCCTTGGGCGCGGCTTCCTTCTTCGGCGCCGCCCCTTCGGCCTTGCTCAGGGCAGGCTTCTTCTCGAGCTTCGAATCGCCGACCGCGACGATGCGCAGCAGAGTCATCTGCTGGCGGTGCCCGGCCTTGCGGCGATAGTTGTGCCGCCGGCGCTTCTTGAACACCGTGACCTTCTCGCTCTTGGCCTGGGCGATGATCTCGGCCGAGACCTTGACCTTGCCGGCATCCTTCAGCTCGCCGCCATCGCCGGCCAGCAGGACGTCGCCCAGCTCGATCGTGTCGCCGGCGTCGCCCGCCAGCTTCTCGACCGCGATCTTGTCTCCGGCGGAAACGCGATACTGCTTGCCGCCCGTGCGCACTACTGCGAACATGGTCACCTAATCCGTTCATTGCGAATGCCGCCCTTGCCGGTTGTCCGGCGCGAACGACAAAAAGGGCGCCCAGCAGGGCGCCGGAAAGAGCGCAGCCGTTAAGCGAAGAGGTCGCGCCTGTCAACGGCCCGCAAGCGCCATTTTCGTGCCGCGGCGGCTGGTCAGCGGCGGGGCTTCGGGCTAAGCGCCCAAGCCATGTCGCCGCGCCTTGCCGCCCTGTCCTGCTGCACCTTGCTGGCCGCGTGCGCGAGCGCGCAGGGGGATTACCCGAGCCTGGCCATCCGCGAGGGCGAGCGCGTCAGCGGCACGCTCGAGCCCGCCGCTGCGCAGCCCTATGTGCCGCCGCCGACGCCGGCCGAAGTGGTCGGCCGGCTGGAGCAATTGTCGGGCGAGGCGGCCGCGACCCACCGGGACTTCCTCGGCGCAGCGCCGGGAATCAGCCGCACGGTTTCCGCCGCGCGCGGGAGCGAAGTGGGCAGCGAGGCCTGGGCGCAGGCGCAAGTCGCGCTGGCGAACCTCGATTCGATCCGCAGCAGGGCGATGATCGCGCTGGCCGACCTCGACCGGCTCTACGTCGAAGCCGTCACGCAAGGCGCCGAAGTCGAACGGATCGCCGAGGCGCGCGAGCGGGTGTCGCAGCTGGTCGACGCCGAGAATGCGGTGATCGACGAGCTCGGCGGCACCCTGCGCTAAGGAAAAGAAGGTCCTGCACGCGGGGCTTGACGGGGGGTGGGGGCGGGAGCCCCGCGCGCAGGAAGGGACCTCAGACCAGTGCGGCGATAATCACCGCGGCAATGCCCCACAGGAAGATCAGCACCGGCAGGATCAGCACCTGGACCGTCGCGTCGCGCGCGCTGGTCCGGCCGAACGCGGTCTGGATGCCTTCGGACTGGAAGCGGGCCCAGCTCTTGGCGGCGCCGCGGCTTTCGGGCTTCATCCCCGCCCACATCGCGGGGACGCCGAAGAAGGCGACGATCAGCAAGACGATGACCGCCAACGGCAGGATCAGCTCGGGATTGGCAAAGCCCATCGCCATGATCGCCATGAAGCCGAGGTACAACGCCGCAGTCGAGCCATAGAGCGCCGTCGGCAGCTCGAAGGTCCGCTCGGGGAGCTTCGCCGCCAGGACCGGCAATTGGGTGTGCACGACCGCCTTTTCGGCGACGGCCCGGCGGCTGACACGTTCGGCCATGGACTTCCTCCTGTCTGACGGGAGGAACCTGCGCCGCCACGCCGGCGGGCGCCTTGACCTGGATCAAATCGGGCCTGCGCCTTCGCTCCACCGGGCGAGGTCGGCATGGTCCTCGGCCCGCGGCTCGATCCAGCGCCACTCGCCGCCCCGCTGCTCGCGCTTCCAGAACCACGCATCGGACTTCAGATGATCCATCGCGAAATCGACCGCGTCGATCGCCGCGCGCCGGTGGCGGGCCGCCGCGGAGACCAGCACGATCGGCTCGCCCGGGCGCATCAGGCCGACGCGGTGGACGATGAGCACGCCCATCAGGTCGAAGCGTTCGAGCGCGCGGTCGGCCAGCGCCTCGATCCCGGCGAGCGTGAGTGGCGCGTAGTGCGACAGCTCGAGCGCCTCGACGCCCCCCGCGTCATTGGCGTCCCCCCTCACCTCGCCGACGAACGTGCAGACGCCGCCGAGCCCCGGGTGGGCATTGGTGAACGGCCCGACCAACTGGCCGGGGATGAAGGGTTCGCCGACGAGGCGGACGACCTTGGCCATCTCAGCCCCCCGAAACGGGCGGCAGGAGCGCGACCTCGTCACCGTCCTTGGCCGAGAGCGCGGCCTTGTCGGCGAGGATGGTGCCGTTGACCGCCAGCCTGACCCTGTCGCCGGCGACCCATTCGCCGAGGCTGCCCTCGAGCGCCGCGACCAGCGCCGGCCAGTCGAGCGGCCCGGCGACCTCGCGCTCGGGCGCGCCCGCAAGGTCGGCCAGCCTGCCGAGGAAGACGAGACGGACGCTCACTACCCTATTCCTTCGTCATTGCGAGCGACCGCAGGTCGCGCGGCAATCCAAAGCTGTTTCGTGCCGCCCTGGATTGCTTCGCTGCGCTCGCAATGACGAAAAAGGGGGCACAACCTCACCCCCCCGTGAGCGACATATGCCGCGGCTGCGCCGGTTCGGCCCCGCGTTCGATGCGGAAATGGTGCCGTTCGGGCTTGATCCGCATCGCTTCGTCGAGCGCGGCGGCGAGGTTTTGGTCGGGCGCGTCGGAGCGCAGCGCGGCGCGCAGGTCGACTTGCTCGGCCCCGCCGAGGCAGGCGTAGAGCCGTCCGGTCGCGGTCACCCGCACGCGGTTGCAGCCGGCGCAGAAGTTGTCGGTCAGCGGAGTGATCAGGCCGATCCGCCCGCCGCTCTCGGCCACGTCGAAATAGCGCGCCGGGCCGCCCGAGCGGTGATCGGACGGGGTAAGCGTCCAGCGCGCGTCGAGCGCGTCCTTGACCACGGTCAGCGGCAGGTAGTGGTCGATCCGCTCGCCCTCGACCTCGCCCAGCGGCATGACCTCGATCAGGGTGATCTCGTGCCCGTGGGCATGGGCCCATTCGGCGAGGAACGGGATCTCCTCCTCGTTGAGGCCCTTCAATGCCACGGTGTTGAGCTTGACCTTGAGCCCGGCTTCCTTCGCCGCGGCGATCCCGCGCAGGACATCGCCCAGCCGGTCGCGGCGCGAAAGCTGCTCGAACAGCGCGCCGTCCATCGTGTCGAGCGAGACGTTGATCCGCCTGACGCCCGCGGCGGCGAGGTCTTCGGCGAACCTTTCGAGCTGCGTGCCGTTGGTGGTCAGCGTCAGTTCGTCCAGCCCGTCCCCCAGCTTGCGGCCGATCGCGCGGACCAGCTCGATCACGTCGCGGCGGACGAGCGGCTCGCCGCCGGTCAGGCGGATCTTGCTCACGCCGCGGTCGATGAAGGCGAGCGCCAGCTTGTGCAGCTCTTCCAGGCTGAGCACGTCCTTGCGCGGCAGGAACTGCATCGCCTCGGGCATGCAGTACGAACAGCGCAAGTCGCAGCGGTCGGTCACCGACAGCCGCAGGTAGCTGATCCGCCGGTTGAAGGCGTCGACGAGAGGTTTGCCGCAGGTCATCGTGCCGCCAATCTAGCCCTTCGCGCCGCTTTTGCCATCCACCGCGAGCAATTGGCCCGTCACGCCGGGGGCATGCGCCAGCCAGGCAAGCGTGTCGGCGATCGCCTGCCCGTCGTTGCCGACGACCCCGTTCACTCGTTTCGGCGCGGCTTCGCGGGCAAGGTCCTGCACCGCGGCGAGCCGCCAGCCGCGATGGTCGTAGGGCGCGGGCGCGAAGACCACGGCCAGTGCGTCGGCCCGCTCCAGCGCCTCGCGGGCGTTCGGCAGGTCGTGGGTATGGAACTTCGCCGCCGCGTCGAGCGCGGACGAAGGCAAGCCTTCGACGCTCAGCACCGCCTGCCCCATCAGCGCCGCTCGCGCGTCAGGGTCACGCCGATCTGCTCCTCGCCCACGCTCAGCGCCAGCTTGACGATCTTCACGCTCACTTGCTCAACGCGGGCATCCTGCACGAACAGCGTGTCGCAGACGTGCTCGGCGACCGCTTCGATCAGCTTGAAATGCATGCCCGCGGGCAGCGCTTCGGAAGCGGCGAACTTCAGGTCCATGTAGTTCTTGCTCGCATCGAGCGAGGTGTCGGGCTCGTAGCGGGGACAAGCCTTCAGCTTGACGCGGATCGTGAAGCGCAGCGGCTGCGGGCGGCCGGTCTCTTCCGAATAGATGCCGGTGTGCACCATGTGCACGAAGTCGGCGATTTCGAGGTACAGCGAATCGGCCATCAGGTGCCCTTAGCTTTGTTCGTCATTCCCGCGGAGTCGAAGACGTGGCGAAGCCACAACGCGGGAACCCAGATAGCGTAGCGCTTGCCGCCCTGGGTTCCCGCGTTCGCGGGAATGACGAAAAGCGGGAAGTTCACGAGTTGGACCACCGGGCGAAGATCGCCGTCGGCAGGAGGCGCGCGCCCTCCCCTTCCTCGCGCACCGCGAGGTCGCCGTGCTCGATCGTGCCGGGGAGATCGGCGAAGTGCTCGGCGAGGAGGCCGGCGAGCGCGAGGCTGCTCATGCGCACGGCATAGACGGTGAGGAACAGGAAGCGGCTCTCGGCATCGAGCAGGCGGCGGCAGTCGGCGACCAGCGGCGGCAGGCCCTCCTCCAGCCGCCAGACCTCTCCCTCGGGCCCGCGGCCGAACTTGGGCGGATCGAGGATGATCCCGTCGTAGCGGTTGCCGCGGCGCACCTCGCGCGCGGCGAACTTGGCGGCGTCGTCGACCAGCCAGCGGATCGGGCGCTCGGCCATGCCCGAAAGCGCGGCATTCTCGCGCGCCTGGGCGACCGACTTCTTGCTCGCATCGACGTGGGTCACGCGGCCGAACCCGCTCAGCGCCAGCGTGCCGACGCCGGTGTAGCCGAACAGGTTGAGCGTTCCTCCCCCACCGGGGGAGGGGGACCGCGGCGCGTCAGCGCCGGGGTGGAGGGGCACGGGCGACTGGTCCTTGCCTTCGACGCGGGGACCACTTGCTGGTTCCCCTCCACCGCCTTCGGCGGTCCCCCTCCCCGTTTCGGGGAGGAGCTGCTGCCCCATCCAGTCCCACACCGGGGCCATGTCGGGGAAGAAGCCGAGGTGGCGGAACGGGGTGCACTGGGCGGTGAAGCGGACGTCTTTCCAGGCGAGCGGCCAGCCCTCGCCCGGCACCTCGCGGGCGAACTGCCAGCGCCCGCCGCCTTCCTCGTCCGAGCCGGAGACGAATTCGCCGTCGGCCGGCCAGTCGGCCAGCCGCGGCGACCACAAGGCCTGCGGCTCGGGCCGGATGAAGCGGTAGGGGCCGTAGCGCTCGAGCTTGCGGCCGTGGCCGGAATCGACGAGGCCGTAGTCCGCCCAGCCCGCGCCTTCGAGCACGATTGGCTGTTCGTTCAGCTCAGCCATGAGAAGCCTGTTTCACGCGGCAAGCCAAACCCAACCCCGTCATCCCCGCGAAAGCGGGGATCCCGCTTCCTTCCGGCGCTGCACTCGAAGAAAAGCGGGGCCCCCGCTTTCGCGGGGGTGACGATGAAGGAATGGACCTTCTTCCTTCGCGCCTTTGCGTCTTTGCGCGCACCTCAGCCATCAGCGGCTGGGAGTCGCGTGCTCGGCGACGTAGGCGGCGATGGCGTCGTAGTCGCCGGGCAGCTCGACATAGCGCTCGTCGCGCTCGAACAAGTCGCCGACGCGCGCGGGGAGCGACGGACGCAGGCCGGTGGCGCGCTCGACCGCGTCGGGGAACTTGGCCGGGTGCGCGGTGGCGAGCGTGACAACCGGGACATCCGCCGGCAAGCCGGCCGAGCGCGCGGCGTGCAGGCCGATCGCGGTGTGCGGGTCGATCACTTCGCCGTCGCAGGCCTCGAAGGCCCAGCGCATCGCCCGGCTCATCGCGTCGGCATCGACGCGCGCGCTGGAGAACAGCGCCGCCGCGCCTTCGCGCTGGGCATTGGTCAGGCGCATGGCTTTCGTCGCCTCGAACCCGCGCATCTGCTCGGCCAGCGCCTTGCCGTCGCGGCCGCCGACGTCGAACAGCAGCCGCTCGAAATTGGAGCTGACCTGGATGTCCATCGAGGGGGCGGCGGTCGGGGTGACCGTTCCGGCGGAATAGTCGCCGCTGGTAAGGGCGCGGTGGAGGATGTCGTTGACGTTGGTGGCGACGATCAGCCGCTCGACCGGCAGGCCCATGCGAGCGGCGACATGCCCGGCGAAGACGTCGCCGAAATTGCCGGTCGGCACGCTGAAGGCGAGCTTGCGCTGCGGCCCGCCGAGCTGGAGCGACGCGGCGAAGTAATAGACCACCTGCGCCATCAGCCGGGCCCAGTTGATCGAGTTCACGGCGCTGATGCGAAAAGCGCCGGTCATCGCGGTGTCGCCGAACATCCGCTTCACCATCGCCTGCGCATCGTCGAAGCTGCCGTCGATGGCCACATTGTAGACGTTGGGCGCCTTGACCGTGGTCATCTGCCGGCGCTGGACCTCGCTCACCCGCCCGTTCGGGTGGAGCATGAACACGTCGATCCGCTCGCGGCCCGCCACCGCGTCGATCGCCGCGCTGCCGGTGTCGCCGCTGGTCGCGCCGACGATGGTCAGGCGCTCGTCACGGCGGGAAAGGAATTCCTCGAACAGCAGGCCGAGCAATTGCAGCGCCACGTCCTTGAACGCGAGCGTGGGCCCATGGAACAGCTCGAGCAGCCAGTGCTGCCCGTCGAGTTGGGTCAGCGGGGTCACCGCGGCGTGGGCGAAGCGGCCATAGGCCTCGTCGCACAATTCGCGCAGGCGCCGGGGCGCAAGGCTTTCGCCGACGAACGGCTGCATCACCCGTGCGGCCAGTTCGGGATAGGGAAGCCCGCGCATCGCGGCGATCTCTTCGGCGGTAAAGCGCGGCCATTCGCGCGGGACGTAGAGCCCGCCGTCCGAAGCGAGCCCGGCCAGCGTGGCGCCTTCGAAATCGAGCGCCGGAGCGCTGCCGCGGGTGGAGACGTATTGCATGGTGTGCCAGCGGTTAGCCGCGCCTCGCCCGGTCGGCAAGCAAGCGCGGCTTTATCGCGCCGAAGCGAGCCATCGCCGGCGCAAGGCCAGCCCATAGATGACGAGCGCGGTCAGGGCGAAAAGGAACCACTGCACCGCATAGGCGAGGTGGTTGTTGGGCAGGTCGCCGGGATCGGGCGCGGCGATCTGCGCGAGGCCGGCCTGCGGGGGAGCCGCCACGAGCCGCACGCCGTCGCCGGCGGAAGCCACCATGCCGGCCACTTCGCCCCCGGCCCATGCGGGCGCCGAGGGATCGCGCGACCAGCCCACTGCCACGTCGGCCTCGCCTCCGTCCGCCAGGCGGCAATGCGCGACATGGGCCCAGCCCGATTCGCCCCCGGCCGACCGGCCCGAGACGGCGCTCATGTCGAGGACCTCGGCGCAATCCAATTGGCTATGGCGGAACAGCGCCTGCTCGTAACCGGCCGGGCCGGACGGCCAGGGCACTTCGGCCGACATCGCCTGCGCCGCCTCGTAGCGGGCGATCATCGCTTCTTTCCATTCCTTGCGCTGCAATTGCCAGATTCCCAGCCCGATCATCGTCAGCACGGCGGCGGCGACGACGACGGTCGGGATTATCGGCACGCGCCGCATCACTTGGGCCCGGCCTCGCCGGCCTTCTGGCGGTACTCCGACCAGAGCAGCGCCGCCTTGGCCACGCGCAGCCCGCCGATCACCCCGGCGGTGGTGAGCGGCACCCACAGCAGGACATGGACCCACCACGACGGCTCGACCGAAAGCTGCAGCCACAAGGCCAGGGCCACCACCAGCGCACCGACGATCATCGTCAGGAACGCGGCCGGTCCGTCACCCACGTTGAACTTCGAGAAGTCGAGCCCGCAGGCGCGGCATGTCCCGGCAAACGCCATCGGCCCCCTGAACAGCGTCTTTGCCCCGCACTTCGGGCAGAGACCGAAAAGGGCAGCCTCGGCCCATGAAACGCCCGGGCCGGGCTGCCCCTTCGATTGGTCCGGATTGCCGGGGGGCATCAGTGGATCGGTGCGCCCCAGCCGCCCCAGATGTACACGACCATGAACAGGAACAGCCAGACCACGTCGACGAAATGCCAGTACCAGGCGGCCGCCTCGAAGCCGAAGTGTTGCCGCGGGGTGAAGTGGCCGAGATAGGCGCGGCGCAGGCAGACGCTCAGGAAGATCGTGCCGACCAGCACGTGGAAGCCGTGGAACCCGGTCGCCATGAAGAACGCCGAACCGTAGGTGTTGCCGCCGAAGCCGAACGGCGCGTGGGCGTATTCGTAGGCCTGGATGGAAGTGAACGTGATGCCGAGCAGGATCGTCAGCCATAGGCCCTTCTTGAGCCCGTCGCGATCGCCGTGGATCAGGCAGTGGTGCGCCCAGGTGACCGTGGTGCCCGAGCACAGCAGGATCAGCGTGTTGAGCAGCGGCAGGTCGAACGGGTCCATCACCGCCTCGATCGCCTTGGGCGGGAACTGCCCGCCGATCACTTCGCTGATCTCGGAAGGGAACAGCGCGAAGTCGAACCAGCTCCAGAACCAGCCGACGAAGAACATCACTTCGGACGCGATGAACAGGATCATCCCGTAGCGCAGGTGCAGCTGCACCACCGGCGTGTGATGGCCGGTCTGGGCTTCCTTCACGATTTTCGAGAACCAGCTGAAGAACGTCGCGATCAGGCCGGCGATGCCGAAGCCGAGCACCAGCCAGTGGTTCGGCATGTCGTGCATGAACAGCACCATGCCGCTGGTGAAGGTGAGCGCCGATATCGCGCCGACCAGCGGCCAGATGTCGGGCGGCAGGATATGGTAATCGTGGTTCTTGGCACCGGCCATGATGATCGCTTCCTGATCCTTGTTTGCCGAGGCCCTTAATGGCCCCGGCGGGCTTGGTCCAGAGGGAGCTAGCCCTCTTTCTTCACCTCGTGGAAAGTGTAGCTGAGCGTGATCTGCTCGACGTCCCTGGCGTTCTCGTCGTCGAGGATTTTCGGGTCGACGTAGTAGATCACCGGCATCCGCACTTCCTGCCCCGGCTGAAGGGTCTGCTGGGTGAAGCAGAAGCACTGGATCTTGTTGAAATAGGCCCCGGTCTGCTCGGGCGTGACGTTGAATGTGGCGGTGCCGGTGACCGGGAACGGCGAATTGTTCCGCGCCGTGAAGATCGCCATGTCGCGCTGGCCGACGCTGACGGTATCGGTCACCTGCAACGGCTTGAAGTCCCACGGCATGCCGCGTTCGACCGAACTGTCGAAGCGGATCGAGATCGTCCTGCCGCCGGCGCTCCTGGCCAATTCGGCGGCGGTCGCGGCCTCGGCCTCGGTGGCGCGCTGGGTCGTACCGCCGAAGCCGGTCACCTGGCAGAACAATCGGTAGAGCGGGACCGCGGCATAGCCCATGCCGAGCATCGCCACGGCGACCAGCAGCATGGCCAGCCCGGTCCGGCGGTTCCTGCTGTCGATCGGCCGCTTCGCCATCGCTCAGCCCGCGATCTTGGCGATGGTGATCGCGTAGAACAGCACGACGAACCCGGCCAGCACCAGCGCCAGGGCGACGTTCCTGCCGCGGCGGGCGCGCTTGAGGGCTTCTTCTTCCTCTGGGGTCATGACCAAACTTCCTGCCCGAGGACGAGCCGGTCCGCAACCAGCGCGGTGAACAGCGCGAACAGGTACAGCACCGAATAGCCGAACAGGCGCTTTTCGGGCTTCATCGGATCGCCTTCGCCGCTGCGGCGGAAGGCGACCGGCAGGGCGAAGATCACGAACAGGCCCGACAGCGCCGCGGCGGCGGCGCCGTAGATCGCCCCGGTCCCGCCGAGCCACCACGGCGCCAGGCTGACCGCCAGCAGCAGCAGGCTGTAGGCGAAGATCTGCCGCCGGGTCGCCGTTTCGCCCCTGACCACCGGCATCATCGGGATGCCCGCCTTGGCGTAATCGGTCTGCACGAACAGCGCGAGCGCCCAGAAATGCGGCGGGGTCCAGACGAAGATGATCGCGAACAGCAGCACCGGCATCAGCGTGACGTCGCCCGTCACCGCGACCCAGCCGATCAGCGGCGGGAACGCCCCTGCCCCGCCGCCGATGACGATGTTCTGCGGCGTGCGCGGCTTGAGCCAGATTGTGTAGACCACCGCGTAATAGACGATCGAGACTGCCAGGATCGCGGCGGCGAGCCAGCCGACCGCCAGGCCCATCACCAGCACCGATGCGACCGACAGCGCGATGCCGAAGTCGCGCGCACTGGTCCGCTCCATCCGCCCGCCCGGCAGCGGCCGGCGCGCGGTGCGCTTCATCTGCGCGTCGATATCGGCTTCCCACCACTGGTTGAGCGCGCCCGCCCCGCCCGCGCCGAGGGCGATGCACAGCACGGCCGTGAAGCCCAGCACCGGGTGGATCTGGCCCGGCGCGGCAAGCAGGCCGCACAGCCCGGTGAAGACCACCAGGCTCATCACGCGCGGCTTGGTCAGCGCGAAGAAATCGCGCCACTCGGCCGGGAGAACTTGGGTCTGGGCGGTGGCGGTCATGGCACTCAAGTCCCCCTCCCGCTTGCGGGAGGGGTTAGGGGTGGGCAAGTGCGAGGGATCGGGACAAGCCCCACCCCCGGCCCCTCCCGCGAGCGGGAGGGGAGGAATCAGTGCGCTGCCGACGGCGTCGTCCCGATATGGTCGTGGTGCGAGTGGTAATCCTCGATCACCGGCAGCGTTTCGAACTGGTGGAACGGCGGCGGGCTCGACAGCGTCCATTCGAGCGTCGTCGCGCCTTCGCCCCAGTAGTTGCCTTCCGCCTTCTTGCCCGCCGTGAAGGCGTAGACGATGTTGACGAAGAACACGATCATCGAGACGCCCATGATCACGTAGCCGATCGAGGAGATCTCGTTCCAGTACTGGTAGGCCGGGGTGTAGTCCGGATAGCGGCGCGGCATGCCCTGGATGCCCAGGAAGTGCTGCGGGAAGAAGAGCACGTTCACGCCGACGAAGAAGATCCAGAAGTGCACGTGCGACAGGAATTCGCTGTGCATCCGCCCGCTCATCTTCGGGAACCAGTAGTAGAAGCCGGCGAACAGCGAGAACACCGCGCCGAGCGACAGCACGTAGTGGAAGTGGGCAACCACGTAGTAGGTGTCGTGGAGGTTGTCGTCGATGCCGCCATTGGCCAGCACCACGCCGGTCACACCGCCGACCGTGAACAGGAAGATGAAGCCCAGCGCCCACACCAGCGGGCTTTTGAACTCGAGGCTGCCGCCCCACATCGTCGCGATCCAGCTGAAGATCTTGATGCCGGTCGGCACCGCGATCACCATCGTTGCCGCGGTGAAATACATCTTCGTGTTCACGTCCAGGCCCACGGTGTACATGTGGTGCGCCCAGACGATGAAGCCGACCACGCCGATCGCGACCATCGCGTAGGCCATGCCGAGGTAGCCGAAGATCGGCTTGCGGCTGAAGGTGGCGATAATCTGGCTGATCATGCCGAAGCCGGGCAGGATCATGATGTAGACTTCCGGGTGGCCGAAGAACCAGAACAGGTGCTGGTACAGGATCGGGTCGCCGCCGCCCGACTGGTCGAAGAACGTGGTGCCGAAGTTGCGGTCGGTGATCAGCATGGTGATCGCCGCGGCGAGCACCGGCAGCGCCAGCACCAGCAGGAACGCGGTCACCAGCACCGACCATACGAACAGCGGCATCTTGTGCAGCGTCATGCCCGGTGCGCGCATGTTGAAGATGGTGGTGATGAAGTTGATCGAGCTCATGATCGAGGCGGCACCGGCAAGATGCAGCGAGAAGATCGCGAAATCGACCGCCGGGCCCGTCGAGCCGGAGGTCGCCAGCGGGGCATAGACCGTCCAGCCGGTGCCCGCGCCGAGGCCCGTGCCTCCGGGAACGACGGTCGAGAACATCAGGCTCATGAACCCGGCCACCGTCAGCCAGAAGGCAATGTTGTTCATGCGCGGGAAGGCCATGTCGGGAGCGCCGATCATCAGCGGCACGAACCAGTTGGCGAAGCCGCCCATCGTCGCCGGCATGACCACGAAGAACACCATGATCAGGCCGTGGGCGGTGATCAGCACGTTCCAGGCATGGAGCTGCTGGTCGAAGTCGACCGCGCCGCCGTTCATCCACGCGGCCACCTGGCCGAGGATCTGGATGCCCGGCGTGGCCAGCTCCCAGCGCATCAGGCCCGAGATCGCGCCGCCGATGATACCCGCGAAGATCGAGAACATCAGGTAGAGCGTGCCGATGTCCTTGTGGTTGGTGGACATGAACCAGCGGGCGAAGAAGGCCGGCTTGTGGTCGGCATCGTGGTGGTGCTCTTCGGGATGAGCCTGGAAGGTGTCGGCGGTGGTGGCCATTGCTTGCTAACCTTGTTTGGTATGTCTCGGGGCGCTCAGGCGCCGGTGTCGGCGGCGGCTTCCGCTGCGGGGGCGGCTGGTTCCGCCGGAGCGGCGGCGGCCGGCTCGGCCTCGCCCTTCGGCGTGCCGCCCTGCGAACGGATCCAGGCCTGGAAGCGCTCCATCGGCACTGCCTCGACGGCGATCGGCATGTAGCCGTGGCGCGCGCCGCACAGCTCCGAGCACTGGCCGTAATAGATGCCCGGCTCTTCGATCAGCATGACCTTCTCGTTGATCCTGCCCGGCACGGCGTCGAGCTTGAACCACAGGCTCGGCACGGCGAACGAGTGGATCACGTCGGCGCCGGTGGTCTGGATGCGGATCGGCACCCCGACCGGCACGACCATGCGGTTGTCGGCGGCGAGTTGCGCCGGTTCGCCGCGGCGGACGGCCTCTTCGTCGGGCAGCATGTTCGAGATCACCTCGAACCCGCCGTTGTCGGGATAGCTGTAGCCCCAATACCACTGGTAGCCGGTGACCTTGACGGTCAGCGCATCTTCCGGGGGGCTCTTGAACTGGCGCGACAGGAGCGTGATCGAGGGGACCGCGATGACCACCAGGATCAGCACCGGGATCACCGTCCAGACGATCTCGATGAAGGTGTTGTGGCTGGTCTTCGAAGGAACCGGGTTCCGGCGGCGGTTGTAGCGCACGATGACCCACAGCAGCAGGCCGAGCACGAGCAGGCTGACCGCCGTCATGACCGGGACCAGCAGATAGGTGTGCATGCCGTAGGCGTAACGCCCGGTCGGCGAATACTGCTTCTGGAAATCGATGCCGGCCGGAGTCGGCTGGCCCTTGATCCATTCGGGCCCGAGCGGCGTGTAGGCCTCGGCGGCGGGCGCCGCGTCTGCGGCCGCCGGTTCGGCTGCGGAGGCCGCCGGAGCGGGCTGTCCGGCCGTGACGGCGGCCTGCGCATCGGCCGCCGGGGCCGCCGCGAAGGTGCCTTGCGGGACGGCGAAGACCGTCAGCGCTGCGACCAGGATTGCAAGAAAACTCAACCGCTTGCGGGCGATGTCGCCGAAATTCATCTGGTGCACGCTTTCCGTTCCGTAAGCATTGCGCGCATATGCGCGATCAGCCCGAGTGGGCGGGTTTCGCGGGGCCTATACGCCCGCTTGCCCCATGCCTCAAGCGCTTCTAGGGAGATTTTTCGACAGCCCGGCACGAAGCCGGTTATGCTCCGTCGAGCCGCATCGATAGAGGGAATAGCCGTACCGCCATGACCGACGACGAGGTCCTCGCAGAGTTCCGCGCCAGCCATGCCCTGCTCGAAGGGCATTTCAAGCTCTCTTCCGGCAGGCACAGCGCCCACTACCTGCAATGCGCGCGCGTGCTGATGAATGCCGAGCGGGCCGGCCGGCTCGCCCGCGCGCTGGTCCAGAAGATCCCGCGCGAGCTGCGCAGCCAGATCGAAAAGGTCGTGTCTCCGGCGATGGGCGGGCTCATCATCGGCCACGAGATGGGCCGCACGCTCGAAGTCGACGCGGTGTTCGTCGAGCGGCCGAGCGGCACGTTCGAGTTCCGCCGCGGCTTCGGCGTCGGCGACGGCGAGAAAGTGCTGCTGGTCGAGGACGTGGTCACCACCGGGCTTTCGGGCAGGGAAGCGATCGAGGCGGTTCGCGCTGCGGGAGGCGACGTGATCGCCGCCGCCGCGCTGGTCGACCGTTCGGCCGGCGAGGCCGAGATGGGCGTGCCGTTCTTCCCGCTGGTGCAGATCAATTTCCCGACCTACGCGCCCGGCGAAGTGCCGCCCGAGCTCGCCGCGATCCCGGTCGAAAAGCCGGGGAGCCGCAAGGCTTGAGCCGCCGGCTGCGCCTCGGCGTCAACATCGACCACGTCGCGACGATCAGGAACGCGCGCGGCGGCGACCATCCCGATCCGGTGCGCGCGGCCGAAATCGTCGCCCGCTGCGGCGGCGACGGGATCACCGCGCACTTGCGCGAGGACCGGCGGCACATCCGCGACGACGACTTGAAGCGCATCCAGGATGCGACCGACCTGCCGCTCAACCTGGAGATGGCGGCGACCGAGGAGATGCTGGCCATCGCCCTCGCCCATCGTCCCCATGCCGCCTGCATCGTGCCCGAAAAGCGCGAGGAAGTGACCACCGAAGGCGGGCTCGACGCCGCCGGGCTGCACAACCGGCTGCAGCCGATCGTCTCGCGCCTCGCCGACGCGGGGATCAGGGTGAGCCTGTTCATCGAGGCGAGCGAGCGCCAGCTCGAGGCGGCGCTGCAACTCGGGGCGCCGGTGGTCGAATTCCACACCGGCGAATATGCCCATGCCACAGGCGAGCAGGTCGCGCTGGAGCTGAGGCGCATCGCCGACATGGCCGCGCTCGCGACCAAGAACGGCATCGAGCCGCACGCCGGCCACGGCCTGACTTACGCCAACGTCCAGCCGATCGCGGCGATTCCCCAGCTCGCCGAGCTCAACATCGGCCACTACCTCGTCGGCGAGGCGATCTTCGTCGGGCTCGAGGCGGCGGTGGTCAGGATGCGCGAGCTGATGGACGCGGCGCGGTGATCATCGGCCTCGGCTCGGACTTGTGCAATATCGAGCGGATCGAGGCCGCCCTCGCCCGCCACGGCGACCGCTTCGAGCAGCGCTGCTTCACCGAGGTCGAGCGGGCCAAGGCGGCGCGGCGGCCGTTCACCCGCGCCGGGACCTACGCCAAGCGCTTCGCCGCCAAGGAAGCATTTTCCAAGGCGCTCGGCACCGGGTTTCACCGCGGGGTGTTCATGAAGGACATCGGCGTGGTCAACGCCCCCTCGGGCGCGCCGACGCTGCAGCTGACCGGCGGCGCGGCCAAGCGGCTTGCGGAAATGGTCCCGGACGGCCATGAGGCGGTCATTCATCTCACCCTCACAGACGAGCACCCATGGGCGCAGGCCTTCGTGATCATCGAGGCCCGCCCGCTATGAAGCCAGACCCGGCAAATATACCGATGGACGACGACAACACCGAGCCGCAGGCCGACGAGACGAAAGCCAGGAAGGTCAACTGGCTCCACGAGCTGCGCGGCCTGGCGCTGATGCTGCTGGCGGTGCTGGCGTTCCATACTTTCGTCGCCAAGCCGTTCTACATCCCGTCTGCCTCGATGGAGCCGAACCTGCTGGTCGGCGACCGGCTGGTGGTGAGCAAGTATCCCTATGGCTGGAGCTGGGTTTCGGCGAGCTTCCACATCCTGCCGCGCAGCACCTGGCGTATCGCCGCGGCAACGCCCGAATACGGCGACATCGTCATCGCCGTCCCGCCCGACAAGAACGAGGACTACATCAAGCGCGTCGTCGCCCTGCCCGGCGACCGGATCGCGGTGGTCGAGGGCCAGATCGTCCTCAACGGCGAACCGGTGCCGCAGGAAGTCGAACCGCCGGTGCAGATCCCGGAAGATTCGCAGCTCTGCGAAGGCGGGCAGCCGTGCCTCGGCGATTTCGGCGCCTACCGCACGGTGCTGCCGAACGGGAAGGCGGTCTACGCGCCGCCGACCTATCGCGAGACGCTGCCCAACGGCGCGACCTATCGCATCATCGACGACAGCAGGAGCAATCCGCTCGACAACTATCCGGAGATCGTCGTGCCCGAAGGCCACGTGTTCCTGATGGGCGACAACCGCGACCATTCGGCCGACAGCCGCGCAGAGGCCGGGCCGTTCGGCAACGGCCTGGGCGGCCCGGTCCCGATCGCCAACATCGGCGGGCGCGCCGAATTCATCACTTTCTCGCTCGACGGCACGACCACCTGGAACCCGCTTTCCTGGTGGAATTCGCTGCGCGAAGGCCGCGCCTGGACCACGCTTCGCCCGCCGATCAGGCAAGCGGCCAAGACAGATGAGTAATGCCGTCGACAACGACAAGGAAGTCGGTTCGATAGGCAGCAGCCCGACGCACATTTCCAGCCCCGAACTTCGCCACGAGGCGCAGCGCGCGGCCATCTGGGCGGCCGTGATCGGCCTCGTCATCCTGGCGGTCTACGTCTCGCAATCGCTGCTGGTCATATTCGGGGCGATGGTCTTTGCCACCATGCTGGACGGCGGCTCGCGCCTGCTTGCGCGGTTCCTGCCGATCGGCCGCAACTGGCGGCTCGGCATTATTCTGCTTCTAGCCGTCGCCTTCCTCACCTGGCTGTTCTACTTCGCCGGCTCGCAGATTTCGCGCCAGGCGGCGCAGTTCCCAGCGCTCGTGGGCGAACAAGTCGGGCGCCTGGTCGCCTGGCTCGACGCCAACGGATTCAAGATCAGCCAGGCCGAAGTGAGTGATTACACCGGGAACCTGGTCAGCGGCGTGGGCACCGTGACGCGCGCGATCGGCGGCTTCTTCGGCGGCCTCGCTACCCTGGTCCTGATCGTCACCATCGGGCTCTACGTGGCGTTCGAACCGCGCCTCTACGAACGCGCGGTCGCCTGGCTCCTGCCGCAGCAGGCGCGGCGGGACTTCTACGTCACGGCCAGCCGGATGGCTTTCACGATGCGCCGCCTGATGGCCGGACGGCTGGTCGGGATGGTGTTCGAGGGGGTTTTCACCTGGCTGATGCTGATGTTCTACGGCGTGCCGATGGCGGCGCTGCTGGGCATCCTCACGGGCCTGCTGGCCTTCATCCCCAACATCGGCGCGCTCATCGCCGGGGCGCTGATGGTGCTCGTCGGCTTCTCCGGCGGCACCGAGATGGCGCTCTACACCATCTTCGTCTATTTCGTGGTGCAGACCTTCGACGGCTACGTGCTGATCCCGCTGATCGCGAAGAAGACCGTCGACCTCGCGCCGGCCCTGGTGCTCGCCGCGCAGCTCATCATGGGCATCCTGTTCGGCATTCTCGGCCTGTTCCTGGCCGATCCCCTGATGGCGATGATCAAGGTATGGCTCGAGCGCAGGGCGGAAATCAACGATCGCGACCGGGCGCCCGAGGCGAATGGCGCGTAAGTTTCTTTACTTCATTGCCGTGTGCGTCGTGCTGGTGATCGCGGCGATGTTCGCGCTGCGGCTGTGGTCGGCCGAGCTGACCCGGATGGCCTTCGTCCCCGGCAGCGCCTTCGTCGAGCAGCAGCCTCTCGCCGCCAATGCCTATGCCGACCCGGCGATGTGGTTTTCCCGCCCAGGCCTGGCCGAGCGCGACGATCCCGCCCGCTGGCAGCCGCCGCCGGCGAGCGGCGCGAAGGCCCCGCCCGCGCAGGGCCGGGTCCCGCCGTTCGCGGTATTCTTCGTCCACCCCACGAGCTACCTCGACAGCAGCAGCTGGAACTCCCCGCTCGACGATGCCGATTCGCAGGACCGGGCGCGGCGCTTCATCAAGGGCCTCGCCAGCCCGTTCAACCAGGCCAGCGAGATCTGGGCGCCGCGCTATCGCCAGGCGACCTTCGGCGCCTTCCTGACCGCCGCGCCCGAAGGCCGGCGGGCGGTCGATGCCGCCTATCGCGACGTGTCGCAGGCGTTCGACCAGTTCCTCGCCGGCGTCGGTCCCGACGTGCCGATCGTGCTGGCCGGGCACAGCCAGGGCGCGGTGCACATCCTGCGCCTGCTGAAAGAACGGATCGCCGGGACGCCGCTGCAGCGCCGCATCGCGATGGCCTATGCGATCGGCTGGCCGATCTCGGTCCGGCACGACCTGCCGGCGCTCGGGCTGCCGGCTTGCGCCCGCGCCGGCCAGGCGGGCTGCGTGATGGGCTGGATGAGCTTCGCCGACCCGGCCGACCCGGGCATGCTGCTCGACGTCTTTCGCAATTCCCCCGGCTTCGACGGCCGCCCGCGTGGCGAGCGCGGGATGCTGTGCGTCAATCCGCTGACCGGGACGATCGGCGGCGCGGCGCCGGCCGCCGCCAATCTCGGCACGCTGCGCCCGAACCTGTCGCTGACGTCCGGCGAGCTGGTGCCGCATGCCGTGCCGGCGCGATGCAGCGGGCGCGGATTGCTGCTGATCGGCGATCCGCCCGACCTCGGGCCCTTCGTGCTGCCGGGCAACAACTATCACGTCTACGACATCCCGCTGTTCTGGCAGAACCTGCGGGCGGATGTCGCGCGCCGGATGCGGGCATGGTCGGCGCGCCCCCGCTGATCGCCAACAGCGCCGCCGAGCTGCGCGCCGCGCTGCCCGACGGCGGCGTGCTGCTCGGCCTCGACCTCGGCACCAGGACGATCGGCGCCGCGCTGAGCGATGCCGGCTGGCGATTCGCCACTGCCTTCAAGACCCTGCCGCGCGGCAAGTTCTCGCGCGACCTGGCGGCGCTGCGCGCAATTGTGACCGAGCGCAAAGTCGCCGGGATCGTGCTCGGCCTGCCGCTCAACATGGACGGCAGCGAAGGGCCGCGCGCGCAATCGGCCCGCGCCTATGCCCGCAACCTCGCCCAAGAGTCAGGGGGGCTCGGCCTGCCGGTGCTGCTGTGGGACGAGCGCTGGTCGACCGCCAGCGCCGAGCGCGACATGATCGCGCAGGACATCAGCCGCGCCCGGCGCGCCGAGCGGATCGACAGCCATGCCGCGGCGGTCTTCCTCCAGGCCGCATTGGACGCGCTTGCCGGAGGCCTGTTCTAGGCAGCTTCGGCCAGCGCCGCCCGGCGCCGCTTCGCTTCCATCGAGACAAGCCTGCTTCCGGCTATCCGCGGCGCAGGACCAGGACCAGCCCTTCGGGCAGCGGCCCGTCGTACGGCAGCTCGTGCCGCCGGGCGTCGGCCCGGGCACGGTCGAGGATGGCCGGGGCGACGCCGCGATCGAACAGGATTGCCTCGGCCGCGCCGAGGAGCTGGAGCTGGCGCAGGGTCAGCTGGTCGGGATCGTCGCTGGCAACGGCGAACTCGATCCGCCCGCCCTGTGCCTTGCTGCCGTCGCCGCGCAGCCAGTTCGCCACCGCCTGGATGCCGTGTTCCGCCAGCGGGTCGAGCGGCCCGCCCTGGACGAGCGCGGCATCGAGCGCCCGGCGCCGCTCGACGGCGTCGGGCCAGCGTTCACGCAGCGCTTCGCGCGCCGCCGCCAGCGCCTGGGCCAGCGCCCCCAGGCCTTCGGGCAGGAGCGCCTCGAGCCGCAGCCGCAAGTGCTTGGCCAGCCCGGCCGAGGCGCCGTCGGTGCCGATGGCGATCTGCACCGGGTCGCGGTCGAGGATGCTCGGGGTGGTGAAATCGCACAGCGCGGGGCGGTCGACGACGTTGACCAGCAGGCCGGCCCGCCGCAGCCGCAGCGCCGCCGCTTCGGCCATGGCCGGATCGGCCAGCGCCACGAACGCCAGCCGCGCGCCCTGCTCGATCCCCGCCTGCAAGTCGGCGACGACGTCGCCGCCCGCGCGCGCGACGAGGCGGCGCTTGGCCTCGGCTGCCGGCCCTTCCCCCAGCACGACAACCGGCTGGCCGGCTACGCGGTGGAAGAGCGGCAGGCTCTTCATTCGAGCCACTCCGGAACCCGCTCGGCGGCGAAAATCTCCTCCGGCGGGATGCGGTCGGCGACCACCGCGTAGCGCTCCCCGTCGACCAGCACTTCGGGCACGAACCCGCGGCTGTTGTAGCTCGAGGCCATGGTCGCGCCGTAGGCCCCGGCGGTGCGGAACACGGCGAGGTCGCCGGCCGCCAGGGCATCGCAGTTGCGGTCGCGGGCGAAGGTGTCGCCGGTCTCGCAGATCGGGCCGACGATGTGCGCGGTCATCCGCTCGCCGGTGGGCCTGACCGCATCGAAATCGTGCCACGCGCCGTACAGCGCCGGGCGCGCCAGGTCGTTCATCGCCGCGTCGACGATGACGAACGGCGTGCGGTTGCCGTTGCGCTTGACGCGGATCACCCGGGTCAGCAGCACGCCCGCATTGCCGGCGATGACCCGGCCCGGCTCGAACATCAGCTCGACGTCCCAGTCCTTGGTCACCCGCGCGACCATCGCGCCGTATTCGGCCGGGCTCGGCAGCACTTCGCCCGCCTTGTACGGCACGCCCAGCCCGCCGCCGAGGTCGACGTGCGTCACCGCATGCCCCGCCGCGCGCAGGCGCAAGAGCAGGGCGCCGACCTTGCCGAATGCCCGTTCGAGCGGGCCGAGGTCGGCCAGCTGGCTGCCGATGTGGACCGCCAGGCCGCGCATCTCGAGCCCCGGCAGGGCCGCGAGCCGGGCGTAGATCCCTTCCGAAAGGTCGATCGGCACGCCGAACTTGTTGTCCGCCTTGCCGGTGGAAATCTTCTCGTGCGTGCCGGCATCGATGTCGGGATTGACGCGCAGCACGCAGACCGCGACTTGCCCGCGCGCCTCGGCGATGCGGGAAAGCTCGATCCCTTCCTCTTCGGATTCGATGTTGAACTGGCCGATTCCGGCATCGAGCGCGCGGGAAAGCTCGGCCGCGGTCTTGCCCACGCCCGAAAAGACGATCTCGCCCGCGGGAATCCCCGCCGCCAGCGCGCGCATCAGCTCGCCGCCGGAAACGACGTCGGCGCCATAGCCCTGCCGCCCGAGCACGCGCAGCACGGCGAGGTTCGGATTCGACTTGACCGCAAAGGCGATGCGCTTGCGCGGGATCGCCGCGAGCGCTTCGCGGAACACCTTCGCGTGGCGTTCGAGCGTGGCGCGCGAATAGACGTAGACCGGCGTGCCGACTTCTTCGGCGATTCGCGAAAGCGGCACGTCTTCGGCATGGAGTTCGCCGTTGCGGAGCTGGAAATGATCCATCGATCAGCCTTCGGGCGGCAGGTCGAACGGGTCGTCCTCGCGCTCTTCCGAGCGCCTGCGCAGCTCGACGCTGCGCTCCGGGGCGGCCTGCGAATCGGGTTCGAGCAATTGCTCGGCGTTCTGCTGGTGAGCGCTGCCATAGGGCGCCGGCGGCAGCGATTCGCCTTCGGCCGGGCGCAGGTCCTTTTTCTGCGCGCAGGCAGCGAGCAGCGCGAGCGGCACGAGGAGCACGAGACCGCGCCTCATTGCTCGATCCCCAGCGCCTTGCGCGCTTCGGCGACGCGCAGCCTGACCTGGTCGGGCGCGGTCCCGCCCTCGCTGGAGCGCGCTGCAACCGATGCCTCGACCGACAGCGCAGCGAACACGCCCTCGCCGATCCGCCCGTCGATCGCCTGCAATTCGGAAAGCGACAGGGCATCGAGCGCGACGCCCTTCTCCTCGGCCAGCTTGACTGCGGCGCCGGTCACATGGTGCGCCTCGCGGAACGGCACGCCCGCCTCGCGCACCAGCCAGTCGGCGAGGTCGGTGGCGGTGGCATAGCCGAGCTCGGCCGCCTGCCGCATCCGGTCGGTGCGGAATTCGGACGCCTCGACCATCCCGGTCATCGCCGCGATCGACAGGCCGAGCAGCCCGGCCGCCTCGAACACCGGCGGCTTGTCGTCCTGCATGTCCTTGGAATAGGCGAGCGGCAGGCCCTTCATGGTCACCATCAGCGACACCGCGCAGCCGACGATCCGCCCGGCATGGCCGCGCACCAGCTCGGCCGCGTCGGGGTTCTTCTTTTGCGGCATGATCGAGCTGCCGGTGCTGAGCGCGTCCGGCAGGCGGACGAAGCCGAACGGCTGGCTCGCCCAGATCACGAATTCCTCGGCCAGCCGCGACATGTGCAGCGCGCATTGCGCCGCCGCCTGCAGGTAGTCGAGCGCGAAGTCGCGGTCGGACACGGCATCGAGGCTGTTCGCCGTCGGCCGGTCGAAGCCGAGCGCCTGCGCGGTCATCTCGCGGTCGATCGGAAAGCCGGTGCCGGCAAGCGCCGCCGAGCCGAGCGGGCATTCGTTCAGGCGCGCCCGCGCGTCGCGCAAGCGCGAGCGGTCGCGCCCGATCATCTCGTAATAGGCCATCAGGTGGTGGCCGAGCGTCACTGGCTGGGCGATCTGCAGGTGGGTGAAGCCGGGCATGATGCTGGCGGCATGCTCGCCCGCCCGCCCGACCAGCGCGCGCTGCAGTGCCTCGAGCCCGGCGTCTGCCTGGTCGATCGCGTCGCGCACCCACAGCCGGAAATCGGTCGCCACCTGGTCGTTGCGGCTGCGCGCGGTATGCAGGCGCCCAGCCGCCGCGCCGATCAGGTCGGCAAGACGGCTCTCGGTGGTCATGTGGATGTCTTCGAGGTCCCAGTCCTCGGGCACTCCTTGCGCTTCGTATTCGGCGGCGACCGCGTCGAGCCCCCGCTCGATCGCCAGCGCGTCCTCGGCGGAGACGATGCCGCAGGCGCCGAGCATGGCGACATGGGCCTTGCTCGCCGCTATGTCCTGCCGCCAGAGCGCCTTGTCGAAGGGGATCGAGGCGTTAATCTCGCGCATGATCGCACCGGGCCCTTCAGCGAAGCGCCCGCCCCACATCTGGTTGGAGCCCGAAATGCCCCGATTGCCCTTGTTCTCGCTCACGCTGATCGTCGCCCTTCTTGCGGGAGCTTGCGATAGGCAAACCGCCGGGGAGTCGCAACAGCAGGAAATCTCGCCCGCGGCAAAGCCTGAAGCAGGCGCCGAAGCGCTGACCGGCGAGCTCGACCGCAGCCACGCCGGCGAAGCGATCGCGCAAGTGACCCTGACCGACCCGTCCGGCGCCACGCTCGACCTGTCCCAGACGCGCGGCAAGCCGGTCCTGCTCAACCTCTGGGCGACCTGGTGCGCGCCCTGCGTCACCGAGATGCCGCTGCTTGATGCGCTGGCGGGCGAGCTGGGCGGCGACGTGCGCGTGCTGACCGTGAGCGAGGACATGAAGGGCGCCGAATTGGTCGCGCCGTTCTTCGCCGACAAGAAGTTCGCCAACCTGCCGCAGTGGATGGATCCGAAGAACGACCTCGCCATCGCGTTCGGCGGGGCGAGCCTGCCGCTGACGGTGCTCTACGATGCCGAGGGCAAGGAAGTGTGGCGCGTGATCGGCGGGTTCGACTGGTCGAGCGCCGAGGCCCGCGGCCTGGTCGACGAGGGCCTGGGCAACGGGACGTGAGCGGCTCGCAACTCGCCCGCGACCTGGCCGCCTGCCGCAGCCGGCGGGGCGTCTTCGCGGCGCTCGGTACGATCGCCGGCGGCGCGCTGATCGGCGCCTGCGGCAGCCGCGCGGTCGGCCAGGCGGCCGGGCTGGCGACGGGGCAATGCTTCGCCAGCCCGCCGGAAATCCGCGGCCCCTTCCCCGCCGACGGCACCGGCGGCCGCAGCGGCGCGATCAACGTGCTCGACCTCGAAGGGATCGTACGCAGCGACATCCGCGAAAGCTTCGCCGGTTTGCGGGGCAGTGCCGAAGGCGTGCCGCTCGACCTCGAGATTTCGCTCGTCGGCACCGCGGGGCTCTGTTCGCCGCTCGCCGGATGGGCCGTCTACCTGTGGCAGAACGACGCACGGGGCGGCTATTCGCTCTACACGCTGCCTGATGCCAACTATCTGCGCGGGCTGCAGCAGGCCGGCGACGACGGCATGGTCCGCTTCCGCACGATCCTGCCCGGCTGCTACGGCGGCCGCTCGCCGCACATCCATTTCGAAGTCTTTTCGAGCATCCAGGCGGCGATCAGCGGCGAGCCGGGCGTGCTCGTCTCGCAATTCGCCCTGCCCGACGGCGAATGCCGCGCGGTCTACGCCGCCGACTCGCGCTACGGCGAAAGCCTTGGCAACCTCGAGCGCCTGCCGGCCGCGCGCGACCCGGTGTTCCGCGACGCCACACCCGAAGTGCTGGCGCGGCAGACGATCGCGCTGGCGGGGGATGGCCGTTCCGGCTTCCGCGGCATGGCCACGGTGGGCGTGCGCGCTTAGAAGGGCTTAGTCTTCGGCGCCTCCCGCGCTTGCGCTTGGGAGTTTTCGCGCGAAACCGTCCCCCGGACGGTTTCGTCTAGCGAAAACTGGTGGGCGGTGACGGGCTCGAACCGCCGACCCTCTCGGTGTAAACGAGATGCTCTACCAACTGAGCTAACCGCCCTATGCGCCGGGCAGGCGGTTACTAGCGCTCGCGCCCCCGCGGTCAAGCGCGGCGGTCCCGCCCGGTCAGGCCATCTGCGCGGCACTCTTGCCAAGTTCGGCGAAATAGCGCGCCATCGCGCAGGCCGCCTTTTCGGTCAGCGCGATAAAGGCGCGGCGGCGGTCGCTCTCGTCCTCGACGCGTTCGAGCAACCCCGCTTCGGTCATCTGCGAAATCCACCTGAGCGCCGTGGTCGGCGGCACGCCCGAGGCAATGCAGAGCGAGGTCACCGAAACGCGCGTAAGCTCGACCCGAGCCGCAGTGAGGTCGAGCAGGATGTCCCACGCGGGATCGGCGAACAGGTCGCCTTCGAAGAAGCGCGCGCGCAATTGCCGCTGGCGGATGATCCGCCGCACCAGCCGCGGATCGGGCAGCGGCGGGCGTGCGGCGCGGACCAGCCGTTCGCCGCCTTCGCCATTGCCGGCGCCCGACCAGGCCGGCGCCGGGCTCTCGAAGCCGGGCACGCCCCGGTTCCAGTCCAGCTGGGCCTCGTCCGACCCCAGCCGTTCGAGCCGCTGGGCGATCTGGCCGACTTGTTCGGTCAGCCGGAGCAGCGTCAGCCGGTCGACTTCGGCCAGTTCGCGCAGCCGCAGGCTGGGCACGCCGGCCAGCACGCGGCCGAGCGCGATCACCCGCTCGGCGCGGCTCGCGTCGACCAGGATCTGCGGGGCGGAACGGTCGCAACAGGCGAATACGTCTTCGAGCGCCTCGACGCTGGTCGAGATGACCAGCTGCGCGCCCGAATGGGCGGCGCGCAGGTCGAGCCGGCTGAGCGCGGCCAGTTCGGCCCCTGAAACCCGCGGGCAATCGAGCAGCACGACTTCGCCGAGCGGCCGGGCCTCTCCGTCGAGCAGCGCCGCCACCGGGCCGCATTCGCGCACGGCCAGCCCGGCCGCGGCCACGTCGTCGCGGATCTCATCGCGCACATGCGGGCGATCGGCGAAGATCGACACCGCGAGCGGCATCCCGGCGGCGTCGTTTGCCGGTTCATAGGCGAAATCGGCCTGCGCCATCGCACTCGAACTCCCTTGATTCGTCGCGAACAGGATGAGAACAAACAGCGATCAAGTCAAGATTCGGCGTTTATCCCCTTTACACACGTAGCACATTGTGGCATATGATGCTGCATGAGCACGAAACCCCTGACCACGACGCAGTTCTTCCGGCTCTTCCCGGACGATGAAACCTGCCTCAACCACCTGTTCAACGTCCGCTTCGGGCAGGGCTACCAGTGCCCTTCCTGTAGCCGCCCTTCGAACTGGTATCGCATCAAGGCGGAGCGGGCCTATTCCTGCCAGTGGTGCGGCTATCACCTGCACCCCACGGTCGGGACGCCGTTCGAGCAAACCCGCACGCCGTTGCAGCTCTGGTTCTACGCAATCCACCTGTTCACCACGACGCGTCACGGCGTCAGCGGCAAGGAATTGGAGCGCCAGCTAGGCGTTACCTACAAAACGGCGTGGCGCATGGCACATCTCATTCGCCAGCACATGACAGATGTTGACGGCAACGATCGGCTCGGCGGCCTTGGCCGCACCGTCCAGATCGATGAGACATTCGTTGGCGGCAGGCACCGGCGCGTTTCGCACGGCGGCGACCCGTCCGTGAAAAAGGCCACCGTCTTCGGCATGATGGAAGTCGGCGGCGAGATCGTGACGCACGTTGTGCCCGACCGGCGCAGCGGAACGCTTCTCCCCATCATCCGCCAGACGGTGAAGCGGCCGAGCATGATCCACACTGACGAACACAAGGCTTACGGCGGCCTCGGGATTATGGGCTATCAGCACGAAGCAGTGAACCACAGCCGCGACGAATATGTGTGCCGCAAGACCGGCGCGACGGTGAATGCAATCGAGGGGTTCTGGCGGCACCTGAAAGCGTCCATCGCGGGGACGCACATTCATGTGAGCGGGAAGTATCTCGCGCGCTACACTGGCGAGTTTGAATATCGCTTCAATCGTCGCAATCGTCCGGAGGCGATGCTTCCGGAGCTTCTTTCGATTTTCCGGCCATTGCCTCGAAAAGCCGGTTGAAGGCGTCAACGTCTCCAATCGCGGCTTCGCGCTCAGTGGCGAACTGGCCCAACTTCCCGCGTTCCCGCGCCTGTTTGAGGTTGATTGCCATCAATCCGTTCCTCGATACGATCGAGCGTCTTGCCCATTGCCCCGATTGAGGCCGACTGACCGGAGACCGACGCATTGAGATTGCTGAGGTCTCCGGAGAGTAACACATAGGTAGTTCCTATGGCGCTGAGGCCAAGAATAAACATGACCCCCACGGCCCAATTCAGGAAACCTACGTTCTTTTTCAGGCCAGCGAGATCGCTCACGGCTTCGTAGCCTCCGCCAGGGCCAGAAGGTCCGCCAGTGTTGGCTGGCGGCTGAGGCGGGATTTGCGAATGCAGGGGATTCCCGTCAGCTGTGACCAGTTGAGCGTGGCCCCAATTGCTGTTCGCAGTCTGAAGCGGATTATTCGCCATCTTCCGCCTCGTTCGGGAAAATGAACTTTGGCGTCACGTCGTTCAGATAGCGAAGCATGTTTCGGAAGCCTTCTGCCGGCATAACCAGTGTGCCGACATGACGGGATTTCGGCCCAGGATACGGGGCGTCTGCCGCTTCGATTATGGTTTCGATAAAGGTGAGCCTGACCGTAGAGCCGAAGCGACTGGCGAAAATACAACCGTCCGCATAGACAGTCGGATAATTGACTGCCGACGTTAGCATCGGAACTGAAATACCGTCGTCCGTTTGCGGCGGGTCCGGATCTATCGCGGGCGCGCCGTTCGGTTCCTCTGTCTTGTCCTTTGGCATGGCCCCTCCCGAGTCGAAGGGAGCTTTGTATTCTGCCTAGTATCATAGCGCAATCACCGTATGCGAAGGGGATAAACGCCCAAGATTCTTCCGATTTCGTTCCTAATTAGGGCCGGATCTCGATCGGGGTGCCGTCGGGCACGGCCCGCCACAGTTCCTCGACCTCGGCATTGGCGAGCGCAATGCAGCCGTCGGTCCAGTCGCCGGGCATGCGGGCGCCCCTGTCCCCGCCCGCCCACGCGTTGGGCTGGCCGTGGATGAAGATCTCCCCGCCCGGGTCCCTGCCCTGCCCGGCCGCATAGGCGCGGTCGGCGGCGTCGGGATAGGAGATGCGCAAGCTCAGGTGATAGGCGCTCTCGGGATTGCGCGTGTCGATCGTATAGCGACCCTCGGGCGTTCGCTCGTCGCCTTCGAAATGCTTGTGGCCGCTGGGCTGCGCGCCGAACTGGAGACCGGCATAGGCCTTCACCGGTTCGCCGCCGCGATAGAGGGTCAGCGTGCGATCGGACTTGTCGACGAGAACGAAGGCGGCCGGCGGAAAACCTGCCGGCCGCGGCGCGGCACAGGCGGCCAGCGGCAAGGACAGCAGGATCGGCAGGGCACGGCACATCGACGGCATCTATCGCCGCCGCGCCCGCGCCGCGTCAACCGAGCCGCACGCCCATCAGCGTACCCTTGGCGCCGGGCAGCAACGTGAAGCGGAACTCCGGCCAGTCGCGCCGCCAGCGGGCGGCGACGACGCGTTCGCCGGGCCGCGCCGCATCGTCGAGCAGGACCATCCCGCCGGGAACCACGCGGTCGAACAACACTTCGGCCCGCCCGCGGATGAAGGGTCCCAGCGACCACGGCGGACCGTCGATCACCAGGAGGTCGATTTGCGCCGGCACCCCCGAGAGGGCGTACCAGTTGTGCGACCAGCGCGAAGGGTCCTCGGCCAGCGGCGCGTGACGCATGGCGGCCGAAACGCCGTGGCTCGCCAGCCATTGCGCGGTCTTCGCCACGAAATCGGCGTGTTGGTCGAAGCTCGTCAGCCGCCCGCCGCCGTTGCGCTCGAGGGCGCGCGCCAGCACCAGGCTCGAGGCTCCGGAGCCCAGCTCGACCACCTCGCGCGGGCGCAGGTTCTCGACGGCCCTCACGAGGTGCCAGAGGAAGAAGGTGTCCGCCTTCCAGCTGCCGAGATGGGGCAGCGCGTCGTGCGGCAGCTCGAGCCTGTCGAGCAGCGCATGCTTGTCGGAAAGCCGTCCGCCCCACAGGCTGCGCGCCAGCCACGGCCACTGGATAGCACCCCAAGCGATGGTCAGCATGCGTTCGGAAAACGGCCGAGCCGGGCCGGCGGATTCGATCCGGAGCAGCCCCGTCTTCTCACGAAACGTCATGGCTGGTGCAATCTCCAGGGCAGCGGGCAGTTCCGCAGTTGCATCATCAGTCGGCGAACGGGTCGCGCACCAGGATGGTGTCGTCGCGCTCCGGGCTGGTCGAGACCGAGGCGACCGGGCATTCGATCAGCTCCTCGATCCGGCGGATGTACTTGATCGCCTGCGCGGGAAGCTCGGCCCAGCTGCGCGCGCCGGCGGTGGATTCGCTCCAGCCGTCCATCTCTTCGTAGATCGGCTCGCACTCGGCTTGCTCGGCGGCATTGGCGGGCAGGTAGTCGAGCACCTTGCCGCGCAGCTTGTAGCCGGTGCAGATCTTCAGGGTCTCGAAGCCGTCGAGCACGTCGAGCTTGGTCAGCGCGATCCCGGTCACGCCGCTGATCGCGCAGCTTTGCCGCACCAGGACCGCGTCGAACCAGCCGCAGCGGCGCTGGCGCCCGGTGACGGTGCCGAATTCGTGGCCGCGCTCGCCGAGGCGCTGGCCGTCGGCATCGTGCAATTCGGTCGGGAACGGGCCCGAGCCGACGCGCGTGGTGTAGGCCTTGACGATGCCGAGCACGAAGCCGGCCGCGCCGGGGCCGAGCCCGCTGCCGCTCGCCACCGTGCCGCTGACCGTGTTCGAGCTGGTGACGAACGGATAGGTGCCGTGGTCGACGTCGAGCAGTACGCCCTGCGCGCCTTCGAACAGGATTCGGCTGCCGGCCTTCTTCTCCTCGTTGAGGCGGCGCCACACGGGCTGGGCGAACTGCAGCACGAAAGGAGCGATCTCGCCAAGTTCGGCCAGCAGCGCCGCGCGATCGACCGGCGGCTCGCCGAACCCGGCGCGCAGCGCGTCGTGGTGGGCGCACAGGCGGTCGAGCTGCGGCTCGAGTTCGTCGAGGTGGGCAAGGTCGCACACGCGGATCGCCCGCCTGCCGACCTTGTCCTCATAGGCCGGGCCGATGCCGCGCCCGGTAGTGCCGATCTTGCCCTTGCCCGCGGCCGCCTCGCGCCAGCCGTCGAGGTCGCGGTGGAGCGGCAGGATCAGCGCGCAATTGTCGGCGATGCCGAAATTCGAAGGCGTAATCGAAACGCCTTGCGCTTCGAGCCGCTCGATCTCGGCCTTGAGCGCCCAGGGATCGAGCACCACGCCGTTGCCGATCAGCGAGAGCGTGCCGGTGACGATTCCCGAAGGCAGCAGCGAAAGCTTGTAGGTCGTGTTGCCGACCACCAGCGTGTGCCCGGCGTTGTGCCCGCCCTGGAAGCGCACGACCACGTCGGCGCGGCTCGCCAGCCAGTCGACGATCTTGCCCTTGCCCTCATCGCCCCACTGGGCGCCGATCACGGTGACGTTGGCCAAGCCATCTGCCTTTCTCGAACAAACCGCGCGGGGCACTAGGCTGTGGGGCGGTTGAGGGCAACTCCGCTCGACACAATCGACGACAATTCGCGACTGGGCCCGTCAATCGGGTGGTAATATCCTCGGGTGCAGTTTCGGAGCGAATTATGCGCAAGTCCGCCATCCTCCTCATTGCCGCGCTCGGCCTCGCCGGCGGGACCGCCGTCCTCGTTCCCGACGCGGCCGAACGGGCGACGGCGGCCCGCGCCATCGCCGGCAAGCAGGCGCTCGCCTATGGCGCCGATCCCTTGCAGCGAGTCGATTACTGGCCGGGCGCCGATGCGACCGCGCCGCTCGTCGTGTTCGTCCACGGCGGCGGGTGGAAGCGCGGCGACAAGGAGATGATGGACGGATCGGCCAAGCTCACCCACTGGCATGGCCTCGGCTATGCCGTCGCCTCGGTGAATTACCGGCTGGTCCCGGACGCGACGGTCGAGGAGCAGGCGGCCGACGTCGCCGAGGCGGTGGCCTTCCTGCGCGGCAACGCGGATAGGCTCGCCTTCGATCCGAAGCGGATCGTGCTGGTCGGCCATTCGGCGGGGGCGCACCTCGTGGCGCTGGTCGGGACCGACCCGAAGTGGCTCAACGGCGCCGGGCTCAATATCGACGACGTGCGCGGGATCGTCCCGCTCGACGGCGCCGCCTATGACGTGGCCCGCCAGCTGGCGATCGGCGCGCCGCTGATGGATTCGACCTACGTCCAGGCGTTCGGCACCGATCCCGAGCGGCAGCAGCGCCTTTCGCCGACGTTCCAGGCCGCCAAGCCCAACGCGCCGGCGTTCCTGATCCTCCACGTCCAGCGCGCAGACGGCATCGCGCAGAGCAGGGCGCTGGCCGCGGCGCTCGGGAAGGCCGGAACGCCGGTCGAGATCGACGGCTTTCCCGGCACCGGTCTCAAAGGCCATGCCGCGATCAACCGCAAGCTGGGCGAGACGGACTATCCGGCAACCCCGGTGCTCGATGCCTGGCTGGCGAAAGTGTTCGGCTAGGGCCTGCGTGGCCACGTGGAGATCGCCCGGCGGCGACGATCCGGACATCCGGCGACAGGCCCGGTCAACGGATGAGTGAACGGGATGTAGGAATCGACACCGGTCGAGCCAAGAGCCATGGTTGCCGTCCCTCCCGATATCAGGAGACGATGCCATGTCTCAAACACCCGAAAAGCCAGAGCACGTCGTTGGAATCGATGCGCTCCTGCCATCCGAAATGGCGTTGGCGTGTGAAATGGCAGGCGCCGCCAAGGCAAGGCGAGACGTTGTCGGGCTTCTGGTCCTCGGACTTCTTGCGGGCGCCTTCATCGCATTGGGAGCGTTGTTCATGACGGTGGTGATGACCGGAAGCGGCGACCTGCCGTGGGGCATCGCCCGCCTCCTTGGCGGCCTCGTCTTTTCGCTCGGTCTCATTCTGGTGATCGTTGGCGGCGCCGAATTGTTCACCGGCGACTCGCTTATGATCATAGCCTGCGCCAGCCGGCGCATCTCGCCGGGATCGTTGCTGCGCGCCTGGTCGCTGGTCTATGTCGGCAACGTAGCGGGCGCGCTCGGCACGGCGGCGCTGGTATTCTTCGCCAGGCACTACGAACTTGGCAACGGCGCAGTAGGCGAGACAGCGCTTGCCATCGCTTCGGCCAAAGCGGCCCTGCCGACGACCCAGTTATTCCTTCTGGCCGTGCTGTGCAACGTGCTGGTCTGTCTCGCGGTTTGGATGTCTTTCGGCGCACGAACCTTGACCGACAAGATCATGGTTGTTGTGCCGCCCGTCACAGCATTTGTCGCAGCGGGATTCGAGCACTCGATCGCCAACCTCTATTTCTTGCCTTACGGCCTTGCCGTCAAGGAATGGGCAGGACCGGATTTCTGGACGGCGATCGGCCAAAGCGCGGCGGATTATCCAACCCTGACTGTAGGCAGCGCCATCCACAACATCGGTGTGGCGACCGTCGGAAACCTTGTTGGCGGAAGTCTGATGGTCGGCGCCGTCTATTGGTTCGTCTATCTGCGCCGGCGTCGGACGTAGCGGCGCCGTGCGCCGGAGCGACCGGTCCGGCGATCGCCGGTCCAACCATAACCACGCTTCTTGCCGATCGGGCGACGTTACAACCTGACGGCCTCGCCGCCATCGAGCCGGTGCGAGCAGCCGAGCGCGGCCGGATCGTCGGCTTCCGACAGCGCCGCCACCGTGCGCCAGCCCTCGGCGCGCAGCTTGCTCGCCGCTTCGCGGTCGTGGCCGAGCGGCAGGAATACCGCCTCGCGCATCGGCTCGGCGGCCTTGACCGCTTCGACCAGCTCTTCGGGATAGAGCGAGAAGCCGGTCGCCGGCTCGTCGGTCCCGCCGATGCGATAGGTCCCGCCGCGGCCGAGCGTGCCGCGCACGCCGTCGGCATAGATCGTGAAGCCGAACCAGGACTGGTACTCGAAGCCGTGCCGCTCGCTCGGGTCGAGCGTCAGGCGCGCGCGCGAACCCACGCGCCCGGCGATCTGCCCGAGGGCCTCGATCCGGCCGGCAAGCGCGCCGCTGGCGTCGATTTCGGCAAGCCTGGCGACCGCCTGCTCGAACGGCCCGGCGGCATAGAGCAGCGGCACGTAGGCCGCCCCGCCCGCTTCCTTGAGCGCGCCCGCGTCCTTGGCGTCGAGCGCGCTGCGCACCGCGGCTACCTGTCCGGCATCGAGCGGGAATTCCTCGGCCGCTAGCGTGTCGACGAGGTCGGGCAGCGTGAAATCGACCGAAATGCCGCGCGCGCCCATCGCCTCGAGCGAAGCGATCGCCAGCTCGACGATCTCGGCGGCGGCGGCGGCGCTGTCGCTGCCGACCAGCTCGGCGCCGACCTGCAGGTTCTCGCGCCGCGGGTCGAGCTGGTCGCCGGCGATCCGGGCGACCTGCCCGGCGTAGCACAGCCGCAGCGGCCGCGGCTTGCCGGCAAGGCCGGTCGCGGCGATGCGGCCGACCTGCACCGTCATGTCGGCGCGCAGGGCCAGGGTGCGCAGGCTCTTGGGATCGACGAAGCGGAACATGCGGCGCGTCGCGAACCCGTCCATTCGGCCAGACAGCCTTTGGGCCATCGACTTCTCGAACTCGATCAGCGGCGGCCGCACGCGGTCGTAGCCCCACAAATCCATTGTCTCGAGCGCGGCGCGCTCGATGCGCGTCGCGGCGGCCGTGCTTTGCGGCAGCCGGTCCTCGAGCCCCTCGGGCAGCAGGTCGCGGGTCGGGTCGGTCATGGAAATGCCCCCTACCTTGTTCGTCATTCCCGCGAAAGCGGGAACCCAGGAGCGGCGTCGTGCGGCTTGGCCCCCGCTTGCGCGGGGGTGACGAAGGATGGGCAGGTCAGCTTTCTCAGAACGCCAGCGCCTTGACGGTCTTGACGCCCTGCAGCTTGCAGGCCTTGTCGATCACGTCCTGCGGGATCGGCTGGTCGACGCTCAACAGCACGACCGCTTCGCCGCCGGCCTCGCGGCGGCCGAGGTGGAAGGTGCCGATGTTGATCCCGGCCTCGCCCAGCAGGCTGCCGACGCGGCCGATGAAGCCGGGCGCATCCTCGTTGACGATGTAGAGCATGTACCCGTCCAAATCCGCCTCGATGCCGATGCCGAAGATCTCGACCAGCCGCGGCGCGCCGGCGCCGAACAGCGAGCCCGCCACCGAGCGGTCGCCCAGGCTGGTCGCCACGGTGACGCGCACGAGGGTGTGGTAGACGCCTTCCTTCTCGTTCCTGATCTCGCGCACTTCCATCCCGCGTTCCTTGGCGAGGAACGGCGCGTTGACCATGTTCACGCTCTGCGAATAGTGCTTCATCAGCCCGCTCAGAACCGCCGCGGTGATCGGCTTCTGGTTCAGTTGCGCGGCGGCGCCCTCTACCTCGATGCTGATCTTGGGGAGGCTGCCGTGGGCCAGTTGGCCGACGAGCGAACCGAGCTTCACGGCCAGCGCCATGTACGGCTTGAGCTTGGGCGCTTCCTCGGCCGACAGCGACGGCACGTTGAGCGCGTTGGTCACGCCGCCGGTGACGAGGTAGTCGGCGATCTGCTCGGCCACCTGCAGCGCGACGTTGACCTGCGCCTCGCTGGTCGAGGCGCCGAGGTGCGGGGTGCAGATGAAGTTCGCCGTGCCGAACAGCGGATGGTCGGCCGGCGGCGGCTCCTGCGCGAACACGTCGAGCGCGGCGCCGGCGATGTGGCCGGAATCGAGCAGGTCCTTGAGCGCCGCCTCGTCGACCAGGCCGCCGCGCGCGCAGTTGACGATGCGCACGCCCTGCTTGGTCTTCCCGAGCCGTTCGCGGGACAGGATGTTGCGCGTCTCGTCGGTCAGCGGGGTGTGCAGCGTGATGAAATCCGCCCGGGCGACGAGCGTTTCGAGGTCGACCTTCTCGACGCCCATCTCCACCGCGCGTTCCTCGGTCAGGAACGGGTCGTAGGCGATGACCTTCATCCTCAGGCCGAGCGCGCGGCTGGCGACGATCGAGCCGATGTTGCCCGCGCCGATCAGGCCGAGCGTCTTGCCGGTCACCTCGACGCCCATGAAGCGGTTCTTCTCCCACTTGCCGGCCTGGGTGCTTTCGTTCGCCTCGGGAATCTGGCGGGCGAGCGCCATCAGCAGCGCGATGGCGTGCTCGGCGGTGGTGATCGAGTTGCCGAACGGGGTGTTCATCACCACCACGCCCTTCGAGCTGGCATAGGGGATGTCGACGTTGTCGACGCCGATCCCGGCGCGGCCAATCACCTTGAGATTGGTCGCCGCGTCGATGATCTCCCTGGTCACCTTGGTCGCCGAGCGGATCGCGAGGCCGTCGTACTGGCCGATGATCGCCTTCAATTCCTCGGGCGTCTTGCCGGTGATCACGTCGACCTCGCAGCCGCGCTCCTTGAGGATGCGGGTGGCATTGGGATCCATCTTGTCGGAAATGAGGACTTTGGGCTTGTTCATCGATAGCTCCCTCTCCCCTTCAGGGGAGAGGGCCGGGGAGAGGGGGCCTCATCGCCCGGCCCTTGAAATGGTTGGAGAAGCGAAAGAGGGACTGCCCCTCTCCCAACCCTCTCCCCTGAAGGGGAGGGGGCCTGACGGCTCAGAGCCGGCCGGCCTTCAGCTCTTCGTAGGCCCACTCGATCCAAGGCAGCAGGCGCTTGATGTCCTCCTGCTCGACCGAACCACCGCACCAGATGCGCAATGACGGCGGGGCGTCGCGATAGCCGTTGAAATCGTAGCCGATGTCCATCGCTTCGAGCGTGCCGGCAATCTTCTTCGGCACATTCGCCTGTTCTTCCGCGCTCAGGCTTTCGTACCAGTCGCCCTGGAAGACCATGCACACGCCGGTGTTGGTCCGCTTGGCCGGGTCGGGCACCATGTTGCGGATCCACGGGGTCGCCTCGATCCAGTCGAACACGGTCTGGGCGTTGCGGTCGGCGCGTTCGAACATCGCCTGGCGGCCGCCGATCGACTTCGCCCACTCGAGCGCGACGATGTAGTCCTCGGTCGCCAGCATCGAGGGGGTGTTGATCGTCGCGCCTTCGAAGATCGAGCGGTCGAGCTTGCCGCCCTTCTTGATGCGGAACAGCTTGGGCAACGGCCAGGCCGGATCGTAGCTCTCGATCCGCTCGACCGCCTTGGGGCTGAGGATCAGCATGCCGTGCTGGGCTTCCGAGCCCAGGACTTTCTGCCACGAATAGGTCGTGGCATCGAGCTTGGGCCAGTCCATCTCCATCGCGAAGATCGCGCTGGTGGCGTCGTTGATCGTCACGCCTGCGCGGCCCGGGGCGAGCCAGTCGGTGTTGGGGATCTTGGCGCCGGAGGTCGTGCCGTTCCAGGTGAAGACGACGTCGTTGCCTTGCGGGACTTGCGTGAGGTCGGGAATCTCGCCGTAATCGGCGTCGAGCGTGGTCAGGTCGGGCAGCTTGAGCTGCTTGACCGCGTCCTGGATCCAGACGTTGCCGAAGCTTTCCCACGCCGCGACCGTCGTCGGGCGGCTGCCGAGCATGGTCCACATCGCGCATTCGAGCGCGCCGGTGTCCGAGCCGGGCATGATGCCGACAAGGTAGTCCTCGGGCACGCCGAGCAGCTCTTTGGAGAGGTCGATCGCATACTTCAGCCGGCCCTTGGCATAGGGCGAGCGGTGCGAGCGGCCGAGCGAGCGGGTGTCAATCTTGTCGAGCGACCAGCCGGGCGGCTTGGCGGTGGGACCGGAGGAAAAGAAAGGGCGCTCCGGACGGAGCTTGGGTTCGTCAGACATATAAAGTCTCTCCTTGCAGAGAGCACGCGCGGCGTTGGGACCGCGTGGCCCGCCCGGCGCCCTAATCGGAGCGGGGGCGAAGTCAAGCGGAGATGAGGTTGCATCGGAAATCGGGCAGGCCGCCGCAAAGGCGCGCGGGCCACTTTCGGCAAGTTTGCTCGACACCGGCTATTTCTTTTATTTACAACTGTTTACCGCGCACAAAAAATGATTTTGCGATGGTTAGCATTGCGTATACCTTGCGCCCGGGTCGTTCAACGAAATGCCCGACAGGGCTGGATCGATTTGGGGGGAATAATGGTCAATAAAATAGCGGGTCTCGCCCGCCTTCTCGCTACGCTGCTTGCGATCGTCGCCGGCTTCGTGGCGATTCCTTCGCTCAACGTTGCACTCGCACTGGTCGCGCTCGGCATCATCGCCGGGCTCAAGTTTGGCGGCGAGGATGCCCTGCGGCTGTTCCTGGTCGTGCTCGTCCTTCCCATCGTCGGGGGCGCGCTGACCAACATCCCGACGGTCGGCGACCAGCTCAACGCAGTCGCGCTCAACATCGCGCTGGCCGCAGCCGGCGCCGCGGCTACGGTGATCGCGCTGCGGCTGTTCAACAATTCGAAGGACGACGTGAACGGCCTTACTGCGAAGTAGGCCGGATGCCCTTTCCCCGCGGACCAAGGGGCTCCTGCCTCATGCGTTCGCGGGGACAGCTCGCCGCCGTGGGGGCCGGCGGCGCAGCAAATTAGTGGAAAATTAACCATATTTCGGGCAGGATGCGGGCCATGCACAGATGGCTCGCCCTGCTCCTTTGCGCCGGCGCCCTGTCCGGATGTTCCGCGCTGCCCGACAGCGCCGGCGGCCGCGACGCAACCCCGGCCCGCCAGGTGGCGAGCGCCGCCCCGCAAATCAGCAACGATCCGCAGGCCCGGCAGTGCCTTGCCGACCTCGGCATGGCGCAGGCCCGCTTCGAGCCGCTGCCCGACCGCTACCTGGGAGACGGTTGCAGCAACCTCAATACCGTGCGCCTGTCGGCAGTCTATTCCGACACCGCGCAGATCTCCCTCGCCAACATCGGCCCGGTAACCTGCCCGGTGGCCGACACCTTCGCCGCCTGGGCGCGTTTCGGCGTCGATCGCGCGGCGCGGCAGATGCTCGGCAGCGGGCTGCGTTCGATCGAGACTTTCGGCAGCTATTCGTGCCGCAACGTGGCCGGCAGCGAGCGCCGCTCGGGCCATGCCATCGCGGCGGCGATCGATATTTCCGGTTTCGTGCTGGAGGACGGCCGCCGGATCAGCGTGCTCGGCGCCTGGAGCGGCGGGAGCGCGGCGGAGCGCGAGTTCCTGCGCGCGGTCCATGACAGCGCCTGCAAGCGCTTCGACACGGTGCTGGGGCCCGATTACAACACCGCGCACCACGACCACCTGCATCTCGAGGGAGTGATCGGCGCGCGCGGCTTCTGCCGCTAGGCGCCGCCGGGGGTCCGAACTCAAACCGGCAACGGCCGGGATCGAGTGCGGGCCCTAACGCGAACGCGATCGCCGCGGCGCCCCGGCCGTTTCCGGCGCGTCGGCCGGCTGGTCCTCGCCTCCCTCGACCACGACGCCGGGCATCCGCTTCCTGATCCGCTCGACGAAATCGGGCTGGAACATGAGCCGGCCGCCGCCATCCTCCTCCAGTCGCGCGGAATCGACAGGCAGGCTGCCTTCCAGCCCCGACTGCAGCCACACCCTGACCGCCTCGGCCGCGTGCGCGGCCTGCAGCTTGGCCATCATGTTGGCGCGATGGATCTCGACCGTGCGCGGGCTGATGTCGAGCTCGCGGGCGATGACCTTGTTCGAACTGCCGCGCGACAGCCACTCGAGCACCTGGCGTTCGCGCCTGCTGAGGGTTGAGACGCGGCGGCGCGCTTCCGCCCGGCGGCACCGGGCCTGCCCGTGAGCGTCGGCTTCGGCGATGACCCGGGCGATCGACCGGGCCAGCCGGCCCGCTTCGAGCGGAAGCTGCAGGTAGTCGAGCACTCCGCACTTGATCGCCGAGACCACGCTTTCGATCTGCGGCTCCTCGGCGCAGACGATGACCGGCAGCCAGACGCCTTGCCTGCCCATCTGCTCGAACAGTTCGCCCAGACTGACGTCCATGGCCCGCTGGCGGACGAGCACGATGCCGTCGCGCGGCGGCCGGTCGAGCAGTTCGCCGAGATCCGAATAGACTTCGGCATGGTGACCAAGGGCGAACGCGATGCGCGCCTGTTCGGCGCGGGACCGGCTGTCGCCGTCGACGATGTGGATGATGAGGCGGTGTTCCATGTTGGGCATGGTGGCCACTGGCTCGGCGCTATGCACGGAAAGCTGGCGCCAAAACGGACCCTGAAGCTCTGTCCGACACGCCGATTAGGCAGACTATCGTAGGCATTTTTACCTCCGTTCTGGAGGTAACCTCGTATTCCTACGCTAGACCCAAGTCCCTACGGTATGGCTACCTAAGTGTTTGTCCTTACGGGATTAACATTAGGCGATCGGTTCGAGTCGCCAGCCTTGCCCGCCGGTTCGAAGCCGTAGTCGGGCAGCGAGTGGAATGCGGCGCAGCCGCCGCACGATCGTTCAGCCGCTATCGAGTTCCGCCAGGACGATGCGGATGCACTCGGCGGAATTGGGGAACCCGACGTGACTGCAGCGCACCGCGATCGCCCGGTCGCGTTCGCCCGGCAGGCCGCGCGAGGCGCGCGGCGCGACGATCCCGTCGCGCGGGCTCCACAGCGCGACCGTCTCCACCGGAGGCTTGGCGGCGATGTCCGCTTCGACCGGCGGCTGCTCGACCGAATGGCCGGTGATCAGGTGATAGATCGGCCAGGCGTTGTTGTCGTAGGGCGTGCCCGAGAACGGCGAGCCCATCGTGATGACCTTGGCGACCGCTTCGGGGTTGCGCTTGGCAAGCTCGCGGGCAAAGACCCCGCCGAGGCTCCAGCCGACCAGCACGACTTTCTGCCCATGGCGCTCGCGCACGGCGAGCACCCTCTTCGAAAGCGCATCGAACAATTCGGGCGTCGGCCCGAGGTTGAAGCCGCGGCCCCAGCTCTTGACCGTGTGCCCGGCGCGTTCGAGCTGGCGCGCCATGTAGCGCATGCGGAAGGGGTGCGTGCCGAAACCCGGCAACAGGATGACGACGCGCTTGTGGCGGGCTTCGGCAATGTCGAGCGGGGGCTGGATCGCGCGCCTGACCGGATCGGCCAGTTCGCCCAGTTCGCCGAGCAAGTGCCGCAGCGGGGGCCCGTGCGGACGCGCCTTCCTGCCGGGCCCGGGCTTGTCGGAAGGCATGGCCGGGGCGATCAGCCCGCCCCGTCCGTGCGCGGGCAATCGCCGATGCGGCGGCTGTCGATCTCCATCGAGATCGTCGCGCTGCCGCCGGCGATGGCCGGCCCGGACTGGACGATTTCCAGCACGATGTGCGAGCGGTCGGGCTCGCCGGTGCCCTCGACCGAGATCCTCGAGGTTAGCTTGTTGCCGCCGTTGCACGTCATCTGCGCGCTGAGCCGCGTCCCGCCGGCATCGAAACGCTCGATCGCGCAATCGCCCTGCTGCGTCTGCCTGACGACTCCCTCAAAGCCGCGCGCGGCATCTTCGGGCGTCAGGCAGTATTCGCTCTCGGCCGGCGAGACGAGGCCGAAGCGGTCGCGCATCTGGTCGCTCAACTGCGGATCCGCGCCGCTCAGTTCGAAGCCGGTCAGCTTGGTGGTGCTGCGATAGAGCCCCGGCAGCGGCTGCGCCAGCCGCTCGGCCCGGGCGAGGATATCCTTGTCGTCAGGCCCGGAACCGTCGCACGCGGCCAGCGCCGACAGGCCGAGCACGGCGATCATCCGGTGCATTCGCCGATCCGCCGCGAGTCCGAGCGTACGCGCATGTGCACGCCGTCGCCGGCAATCCCGGGCATGCGCTGGCTCCATTCCATCGTCGTGCTGGAACTGTCGCCCGCGAAGGTGCCGTCGATCTTGACCGTGCCGTTCATGCCCGACTTGTCGCTGCACTGCATTTCGCCGCTCATGGTGTTGGCGGTGACGTCGAACCTGCTGAAAGTGCAATCGCTTTCGGCCAGGTGGTTCATCATCCGCTTCGGCCCTTCGGCGGCCTCCTCGGCCGTCAGGCAGTAGGTCTGCGGCTTCTCCATCTCGCTGGCCATCATCGACTGCATGTTGTCGAACTGGCCCGCGGGCGCGCCGGGAATGTCGGGCATTGCGAATTCGAGCAGCGTCGCCTTGACTTCGTAGCGTCCGGGCTGGAGTTGCGGCACGCTCGCCGCCCGGGCCGCGATCCCGTCGCCGCCGGGGCCAGCGTCCTCGCCTGGCTGGTCTTCGCCGCCGGAGCAGGCGCCAAGGGCGAGCCCGAGGGCAAGGGCGGCAATCGTCGGCTGGCGCATGGTTCGCTCCTTCTTGGTCCGGGACTTGCGCAGGTTACCAAGCCGCGCGGGACCTGCCAACGGCCTGCGCCGCGAATGTGCGGCCGGGCGGCAGCGGCCCTCGGCGGCATGCGGATCGGGAAACGCGAATTCGGCAATGCCGTCGGCGCGAAGGGCAATACTGCATTGCTCGCAATTCTCGCGCTGTTGGTGCGTTGACACATCTTGTTAACTACGTAAATTTCGCAGGATAAGCAAAGACGAGTCGATTGATCGAATTCGTTCATCCCGGGTTGCAATCGTTCCAGGCGGTTTAATAATCAATCCATCGGGAGGAATTAGATGAGCACGATCGACCCACGCCAGCTGCTTGCCGAACTCAAGGCTGATCCGCGCTTCGCCAAGCTGATCGACGCGTCCGTCGCGAATGCGCGCGAAGCGGCGGCGGACAGGGGCCTGTTCGATGCGAAGGGCGATTTCGTGCTCAAGAGCGACACCGGGGACAAGTGCGGCGGCTGCTTCGTCTGCCTCGCCTGCGCCGCGACGCCCACGCCGGACATTGAGGCTGCCTGCCTCGTGACGGCGATCCACGCCGCCTGACCGCCGGCGGCCGGGCAGCAGCTCGGTCCTTCGCAATCCATGCCCGGTCCGGTGCGGCAGGGCCGCCCCCGCGCGAGTGCAGGAGCCTTCGATCGTGTCCTACATGTCCCTCTATCCCGCCTTCGCCCGTCACGGGCGGCTCCACCTCAATCCCGAGGGTTCGCGCGCCTACCTTGCCATCCCGCGCGGGGAACGTCCCGACGGGACCGAAGTGAATGTCGGCAAGTGGGCGACCTCGATCGTGCGCCGGATGGACGGCGAACATTCGCTGCTCGATCTCTCGCGGATCGCGCTTGAGACCCGCAAGGCGGCGGCGCCCGGCGAACCGCCCGACCAGACGCTGCAGCACTTCGCCGACCTCGTGAACGGCCTCGCCGAACGCTCGATCGTCGATCTCGCCGACCATCCGCTAGCGCGCCCGGTGCCGACGACCGGCGCGCCCGACCGGCAAAGCCCGACGCACGCCAGCGTCGAGCTGACCGATTACTGCAACCTCGCCTGCAAGCATTGCTACCGCGAAAGCTCGCCCGCCTGCTCCAATTTCGCGCCGACCGAAAAGCTGCTCGGCTGGCTCGACGAATTGCACCAGACCGGCGTCGCCGTGGTCGAGCTGACCGGCGGCGAGCCGACTTCCCATCCCGATTTCGCGGCCATCCTGCGCACGTGCACGGCGATGTTCGAACTCACCGCCGTGATCTCGAACGGCACGCTGTGGACCGACGAGATGATCGCCGTGGCGAGCGAGGCGGGCGATGCCATGTTCGCCCAGATCGACCTCGACGGCGCCACGGCCGAAAGCCACGATTACCTGCGCGGCAAGGGCGTGTTCGACAAGGCGACCAAGACGATCACCCGGCTTTCCGAAGCGGGGGTGATGTGCAAGGTCGCCATGTCCGTTCACGGCCGCAACGCCTCCGAAATCGTCGAGACCGCCCGGCTGGCGAAGCGCCTCGGAGCAAGGTGGTTCAGCTTCGGCCCGGTGCTGCAGATGGGGCGCGGCCATCATACCGATCCCCTGCTGCCGCGCCACGGCCAGCTGATGCTCGAAGCGAAGGACCTGCTGAGGGAGGAAATGCGCGGGTTCGTCTATTTCGGCGAGAAGATGGAGCTCGATATCTCCAAGCCCGACGGCAACTGCGGCGCCGGCTGGCGCGGCGTGGCGCTCGGCCCCGACGGGCGCGTGCGGGCCTGCGTCATGCACGATCCGAACCATCTCGATTTCGGCAATCTCAACGACGTGGGCGTGCACGGCGTGCTCGAGCGCATCCCGGGAGAGCGCATCCGCCAGATCCCCTCGCCGAACTACGAGGATTGCGCCGGCTGCCAGCACATCGCGTTCTGCGGCGGCTGCTCGGCCCGGGCGATCCAGGCCAACGAATTCCATCGCGCCAAGGATGACGGCTTCACCTGCGCATGGAACGAAAAATACCATGCGCTCGATGCCTATGCGCCCCGCCTGCTCGATCGCGAACCGGCCTCGTCGCTCAAGCACCTGGTCTGAGCCGGCGCCCCTGGCGAAACCGGCGCCATTGCAGAACGCAGCAAGAACAGCCATAGCGTCGCGCATGGCTGAACTGGTGATCCGCAGGGGCTTGGAAGAGCCCGACACGAGCGAGACGTTCAAGCCGCACAAGCCCACGCGGCCCGACAAGGCCTTGGGCGGGCGCCGGTTCGAGCTCGTCTCCGAATACCAGCCGAGCGGCGACCAGCCGAGCGCGATCGCCGACTTGCTTGCGGGGGCGGAAGAGGGCGAACGGACCCAGGTCCTGCTCGGCGTCACCGGCAGCGGCAAGACCTTCACCATGGCCAAGGTGATCGAGGCGCTGCAGCGCCCGGCCCTCGTGCTCGCCCCCAACAAGATCCTCGCCGCGCAGCTCTACGGCGAATTCAAGAGCTTCTTTCCCGAGAACGCGGTCGAGTTCTTCGTCTCCTACTACGACTACTACCAGCCCGAGGCCTACGTGCCGCGGTCCGACACCTACATCGAGAAGGAAAGCTCGGTGAACGAGGCGATCGACCGGATGCGCCATTCGGCCACCCGCGCGCTGCTCGAACGCGACGACGTGATCATCGTCGCCTCGGTCAGTTGCATCTACGGCATCGGCAGCCTCGAGACCTATTCGGCGATGACCTTCGACCTCAAGAAGGGCGAAACCGCCGACCAGCGCGAGATCATCAGGAAGCTCGTCGCATTGCAGTACAAGCGCAACGACACCGCCTTCGCGCGCGGCAATTTCCGCGTGCGCGGCGACAGCCTCGAGATCTTCCCGAGCCACTACGAGGACATGGCCTGGCGAATCAGCTTCTTCGGCGACGAGATCGAGGAAATCGCCGAGTTCGACCCGCTGACCGGCAAGAAGGGCGCCAGCCTCGACGCGGTGGCGGTGTTCGCCAACTCGCACTACGTCACGCCCGGCCCGACGATGAAGCAGGCGATGGAAGCGATCCGTTTCGAACTGGCCGAGCGGCTCAAGGAATTGCACGCCGAAGGGCGGCTGCTCGAAGCGCAACGGCTCGAACAGCGGACCAATTTCGACCTCGAGATGATCGCCGCCACCGGAAGCTGTGCCGGCATCGAGAACTACAGCCGCTTCCTGACCGGACGCCTCCCCGGCGAACCGCCGCCGACCTTGTTCGAATACCTGCCCGACAACGCGCTGCTGTTCGTCGACGAAAGCCACCAGACCGTGCCGCAGGTCGGCGCGATGGCGCGCGGCGACCACCGCCGCAAGCTGACGCTGGCGGAATACGGCTTCCGCCTGCCGAGCTGCATCGACAACCGCCCGCTGCGGTTCAACGAATGGGACGCGATGCGCCCGCAGACCTTCTGCGTTTCCGCCACTCCCGGCACCTGGGAAATGGAGCAGACCGGCGGCGTGTTCGCCGAGCAGGTCATCCGCCCGACCGGGCTGATCGACCCGCCGGTCGAAATCCGCCCGGTCGAGGACCAGGTGCAGGATTGCATCGCCGAATGCCGGGCGACCGCGAACAACGGCTACCGCACGCTCGTCACCACGCTGACCAAGCGGATGGCCGAGGACCTGACCGAATTCATGCACGAGGCGGGCCTGCGCGTGCGCTACATGCATTCGGACGTCGAGACGCTGGAGCGGATCGAGTTGATCCGCGACTTGCGGCTCGGCGTTTACGACGTGCTCGTCGGCATCAACCTGCTGCGCGAAGGGCTCGACATCCCGGAATGCGGGCTGGTCGCCATCCTCGATGCCGACAAGGAAGGCTTCCTGCGCTCCGAAACTTCGCTGATCCAGACCATCGGCCGCGCCGCGCGCAACGTCGACGGCCGCGTGATTCTCTACGCCGACCGAGTGACCGGCAGCATGGAACGGGCCATCGCCGAAACCGACCGCCGCCGCGAGAAGCAACGCGAATACAATATCGAGCACGGAATCACGCCCGAGACGATCAAGCGCGGCATCCAGGACATCATCGCCCATACCGCGAGCCGCGACGGCGTGCTGATCGAGATCGAGGCTGAGGACGGGCGCAACAACCTCGTCGGCCACAACCTGCGCGCCTATATCGAGGACCTCGAAAAGCGCATGCGCGCCGCCGCCGCCGACCTCGAATTCGAGGAAGCCGGGAGGCTACGCGACGAGATCAGGCGGCTGGAGAACCACGAGCTGGGGCTGCCCGACGATGAGAAGCACGCGCCGCAGGTCGGCCGCTCGAACGAGGGCAAGCCGGGGACGCGGAAGATGCGGTATGGGAAGACGCAGAGGAAGTGGGGGCGATGACAGCAGTCGATCTCTAGATTGATTCTTCTATCACCCAAAACTCGTCGTTGGAATATTTGCCTATCATCCGAAGGGTCGTCGCATCACCCCATCTATCTGAAGTTAAGACAACTGAAGCCGCGCCATTACTTCCGATGACCGCATCTCCTAAAACAAGCCGTCCATCCTTTTCTGCTTCAACCTTCCACTCCCCTAACACTCCACTGATGATCGGCACGATATTCCCGGCTCTGTCCTTCACGAGGATCGTTTCGACGTGCACTGGCGAGGTGCATCTTGAGCTTATCCAAAGATGAGCCTTGATCGAATCAACCGAACGAGAACTCAATTCGATAGTCGGGTGAGGATCACGCCATCTGTACCAACCTATCTGAAGGGGCTTTCCCACTTGCTTCAACAAGTAGTAAGCGCCCAACGCGGACAAGTAGACAACTAAGAATCCTCTTACTGTTCTAACTTGAGTAGCAACTGCGATCCCGAACATGAGCAGCAGAGATAGCTTCACCCAGCCACTACGAGCCTCTTGGTAGCGCTTGTCGTTCTTGAAGGTTGAATCCTCCCAGCCAAGGAGTAACCCGAAGACTCCAGCCATGGCTACGGAAGTCACCCACATTAGAACGGAATCCCCCAACTGGATCGCAGCCAAGTGTACCAATCATCGGCAATGGCGTATATGCTTCCTCTGGAAAGACGGACATGCGCACGATGTCGAAATCACGGACGACCACTAACCCGGACTGGCTTCGCAACCCCCACGCGGGCGAATTGCTGGTGTCGGAATTCATGGAGCCTTTGGGGCTCGATTGCGCCGCCTTGGCCGAGGCAATCGCGGTCGATCCCGCGCGCCTGCAGGCGATGATCGACGGCAGCGCGCGAATTGACGGCGAACTAGATCTTCGCCTCGCGCGCTATTTCCGCATGTCCGAAGGATTTTTCCTCGGGTTGCAGGACGATTACGAACTGCTCGAGGCCAAGCGCGCGCTCAACGGCGATCTCGAACGGATCGTGCCGCGCGCCGCTTGATCGCCATGCAGAGCCCGGCCCTGCGTTAACCGCTCGCCAACCGTCCTCGCGCTAATCTGCCGTCCTGACAGCGGAGGCGTGCATGGGCATGATCTCGCACGAACAGTTCGATCGCATCGCCGAGCGTGCGCGCGACGCGAGCCGGCGGACTTTCACGTCGGGCGCGGAAGCAAACGCCCAGCCGGTCGATTTCGACGAGCTGTTCTCCGATCTCGAGCAGCATGGCGCGCCGGGCGCGCAAGGGCTGCTCGGCGCGTTCGGCAAGCTTGGCGGCCTGTTCGGCGGGGCCGGCGGGGTAATCGCGATGGGGCCGGTCGGCACCGTCCGCTTCGGCGGCGAGCCGCCTCCGGCCGGGCTTGCCCCGCCGCCCGGCGACGAGCGCCTGGCCGAAGCCGGGCGGCGCATCGGCCGGCCACTGCCCGACGAACTGCGCCAGCTCTACGCCATCGGCGACGGCGGCTTCGGACCGGGCGCCGGCCTGTTGCCGCTCGACCGGCTGGTCGCGCGCTACCTCGACCTGACGCGCGAGCCGTTCGGCCCGATGGGGCAGGACTGGCCCGCAAACCTGCTGCCGCTGTTCGACCAGGACCCGGCGCTGCTGTGCCTCGACCTCGACGACGGCGGCGTGGTCGCCTGGGACCCCGAAGAGATCGAGGACGAGGAAAGCGAGGGCGACTGGCTGCGCAGCTTCGTGCCCGAGCAGCCCTCGCTCGCCGCGCTGATGGAGCAATGGCTCGGCCAGCCGACTTTCGAGGAGGAGGCCCGCAAACTCGAGCGGGAGATCGCCTCTGGCCGCAATGCCGGCAAGCCAAGCCCGGTCACCGGCTTTCCGATGCAGCTCGACGATCCCGCCGAGCAGGCCGAGGCGGAAGTCGTCTTCCTGCGCTACAGTCCCGAGCTGCGGGACGATTTCGGCCTGCCCGAAGTCGGCTGGGAGGATGAGATCCGCCGGCGCCACGGGCTGGCCTGATCGCCGCCGGGTGACCGCAAGGGATAAGTGACCGATCGCCTTTGCCGCGCGGCGGCTTGATGGTTAAAGGCGCGGCATGCCGCCGTCGCGCCACCGCATCCCCGTGCTTGCCGCCCTCATCGCGATCCCGCTCCTCGCCGCTTGCCGGCAAGCCGAGCAGGCGCCGGTCGAGGGCCAGCGGATCGCACTCGACGATGTCCGCAAGGAAGCGCGCCAGCCGCTCGCCTCGCCCGACACCAAAGGGGCGGGCTGGACGGTTTCGGCGAACGGCCAGGCGATCGACTTCGGCCGCAACGGTGCGCCGCCGTTGCTGACGCTGTCGTGCAGATTGAGGGAAAACCCGCCGCAGATCAGGATCATCCGCCATGCCCCGGCCCGCCCGGGCGAAAAGGCGCTGTTCCCGGTGCTCGGCAACGGCACGATCGCCCGGTTCAAGCTCGACGCCGCGCTCGGCGACGGCGAATGGCGCTGGGAAGGCTCGGTCCCGGCCGACGACGCCTTGCTCGAGGTCTTCACCGGCGCGCGCGAGCTCGAGGCAACCCTGCCCGGCGCGGGCAGCCTGCTGATCGAAGGCAGCCGGATTCCCGGGGAATTCATCAGCTGGTGCCGCGCCGGCGGCGCGGTCCGCGCGGCCGAGAAGAAGGAAGACGCCGAGGAGGCGAAGGCCGACGCTAGCTCGCCTGCGCCAGCTCGATAAGGCTGTCGGGCGTCAGCACCTGCGGCAATTGCTGTGCTTCGCCGTTCGGCGGGTACCACAGGTATAGCGGCACGCCGGCAGCGCCGTGCGCGGTCAGGAAACGGGTGATTTCGGGTTCGCGCCGGGTCCAGTCGCCGCGCATCGCCACCACCCCCGCCTTCTCGAAAGCCGCCTTGGTCGCTTCGCGTTCGATGGCGACGCTCTCGTTGACCTTGCAGGTCAGGCACCAGTCGGCGGTGAACCAGACGAACACCGGCTTGCCCGCGGCGCGGGCGCGGGCGAGCGCGGCTTCGCTGAAGGGTTCGGGCGCGAGCAGGCCCGCCTCCGCCGCCTGCGGGGCCCGCGCGACATAGGGCAAGGCCACCAGGGCCAGCGCCATCGCGGCCAGCCCGGCGAGCGCGGGGCCCCTGAAGCCGCGCCGTCCGGCGACCAGCAGCACGAGCGCGGACAAGGCCACGACCAGCGCCGCGGCGGCGAATTCCGCGCCGGCAAGCCGCCAGGCCAGCCACAGCAGCGCCAGCGCGGTCAGCCCCATCGGCACCGCCAGCGCCTTGCGGAAGCTATCCATCCACTTGCCCGGCCGCGGCAGCATGCGCCTGAGCGACGGGATCCAGCCGAGAGCCAGGAACGGCAGCGCCAGCCCGAAGCCGAGCGCGGCGAACAGCAGCAGCCCTTCCCACCACGGCAGCAGCAGCGCCGCGCCCATCGCCGCGGCCATGAACGGGCCGGTGCACGGCGTCGCAACGAAGGCGGCAAGCACGCCGGTGGCGAAGGCGTTCGACTTACCGCCGGCGCGAGTGAACGACAGCGACGGCAGCTCGTAGAGCCCGGCAAGGTTGGCGGTGATCGCCGTCGCCAGCACCAGCAGGAACACCACCACGCCCGGCTCCTGCAGCTGGAAGGCCCAGCCGATTTCGCTGCCGGCCGCGCGCAGGACCAGCAGGAGCCCGCCGATCGCGAGGCAGGCGAGGATCACCCCGCCGGTGTAGGCGAGCCCTTCGCGCCGGGCGTCGGCCTGGCTTTCGCCCGCGCGGGCAAGGCTCAGCGCCTTGAGGCTGAGGATCGGGAACACGCACGGCATCACGTTGAGCAGCAGCCCGCCGAGCAGCGCCCCGCCGAGCAGCAGCCACAGCGGGGCGAACCGCGCGCCGGTCCCGCCGACCGGCGTTCCGCCCGCCGGGACCGGCCCCGGCGCGGCGACGAAGCGCACCCCCTGCCCGGTATCGTCGATCTTGAGGATCCCGCCGATGCTCGCCGGATTCGCGGCGATGCCCTTGCGGACGATCTCGGCCACCAGCACGTCGCCGTCTCGATGGAACACCTGCGGCGCGGCGTAATCGACCAGCTGGGTCTGTTCGACGAACACGTGCGGGTCGGCAAGGGCGAGCGATGCGGGCAGCGGGATCGCGATGCGCAGCCGGTCCGCGCTCAGCTCGAACGAGGCGCGCCGGTCAAGCAGCGCGGGGACCGCCGCCCGCCAGGCATCGAAGCGCGGGTCAGGGATCGTCGTGCCGCCGGTCGCCAGGCGCAGGGTCAGCGTGGCCTGCTCGGGCACGCAGACCTTGTCGGTGCAGGCGAGCCACTGCGCGGCGACCTCGACCGGCACGATCGCGCCCGCGGCCGCCCGCGGCGGCACCGACAGCGGCACCAGCACCGCGTAGTCGGCTTCGTAGACATGGTTCATCAGCCCGGCGATGGTGAGGCGCTGCGGCACGGGGTATTGCGGCGCCCCGGCGCTCCAGCCGGCGGGCAGGCGCCAGTCGAGCGCCATCCCGTAACCGGCGTCGCCCGGGTTCGACCAATAGCCGTGCCAGCCGGGCTCGGGCGTGAAATGCAGCGCCAGGGTCATCGTCCCGCCCGGAATCGCCGGCCCTTCCGCGACAAGCTCAGCGGCGATGTGATTGCGCGCGCTCGCGGGATGGGCGATCGCCGCGACGAGCAATCCCAGCAACAGGCATAGCGAGTGCCAGAAGTGCATTCGTCTTGCGCGCATCGTGGCGCAGGCTCTAGGGCTGAGCTCGATGGCGGACAAGCGCGAACTCCTGATCCTCGGCGGCGGCCTCGTCGGCATGACCCTGGCGCTGGCCGCGGCGAAGAAGGGCATTGCCAGCCACGTAGTCGATCGCGCCGATCCGGCCGAACTGACCGCCGAGGGCTTCGACGGGCGGGCAAGCGCGATCTCCACCGCCAGCTGGAACCTGTTCGCCAACATCGGCCTGGCCGAACGGCTCGAGGCGCACGGCTGCCCGATCGAGTCGATCGCCGTGACCGACGGCATGAAGCCCGGGCGCATCGACTTTACGCCCGAACCGCACGAGGGCTCGCTCGGGCGGATGTTCGCCAACCGCGAGCTGCGCCTCGCGCTGTTCGAGGCGGCGCGCGAGGAACCGCTGATCGCCTGGCACGCGCGCGCCGAGGTCGTGCGGCGCGAGCGCGGCGAGTTCGGCGTCGCGGCGACGCTGGCCGACGGTGCGAAACTCGAAGGCTCGCTGCTGGTCGCCGCCGAAGGCCGCAAGTCACCGACTCGCGAGGAAGCCGGCATCGTCCTCGCCCACTGGGACTACCGCCACCGCGCGATCATCGTCGGGCTGACCCATTCGAAGCCGCACGAGAATGTCGCCTGGGAGATATTCTACCCGGACGGGCCGTTCGCCCTGCTGCCAATGCTGGATTCGCCCGATGGCAAGCACCGCACCGCGCTGGTCTGGTCGGTGAACGAGCGCGACGCCGCGGGCATGCTCGCGCTGTCGGACCTGGCCTTCACCGCCGAAGCCGCCAAGCGCATGCACGGCATCCTCGGCGAGATCGCACTCGAAGGACGGCGCTCCTCCTACCCGCTCGGCTACCAGCGGACGGCCAGGATAACCGCACACCGCCTGGCGCTGGTTGGCGACGCGGCCCACGGCATCCACCCGATCGCCGGCCAGGGGCTCAACCTTGGCCTGCGCGACGTCGGCGCGCTGGTCGAGGTGCTGGCCGACGGCATGCGGCTGGGGCTCGATACGGGGGATGCGCAATTGCTCGCCCGCTACGAGCGCTGGCGCGGGCTCGACAGCTTCATGGTCGCCGCCGCCTGCGACGGTCTGACCAAGCTGTTCGGCATCCCCGGCAGGCTGCCGAGCGCCATCCGCCGGTTCGGCATGGGCGCGGTGCAGCGCACGCCGGCGCTGAAGCGCTGGTTCATGGACGAAGCGCGCGGCGTGACCGGAGCGCTGCCCGAGCTGCTGAAAGGCTAGGGCCCCTAGTTGCCCGGCGTCGCCGCCGGGCTCGGCTGCTCGACCCTGTTCCCGGCCCCGTCGCGCAATTCGCGCGGATCGAGGATCGCGGCGGTCTCGAGCAGTTCGAGCGCGCGCTGGGCCTTGGCGTAACGCTCGGCATCGGCGATCCATCCGGCCGCTTCGTCCGCGTTCGGCAGGTTGCGGACTTCGGCGATGGCCGCCTCGGTCCGCCCGCTTTCGAGGAACAGGCGCGCGCGATCGAGCCGCCGTTGCGGCTCGGGCGACGGCGTATCTTCGCGCCGGACCACGAACAGCCCCGACAGCTCGCGCCCGAGCCAGCTGAGCGCGCCTTCGTCCTTCGGCGTGGTGACCAGCTCGGGCGCCAGCCCCTCGAGCCGGGCCATGAGCTGGTCAAGCGTCACTGGATCGCGCGAGAAATCGATCACCGTCTGGACCGCGTTGGGCCGGGCATCGCCGAAGCGCAGCCGCAACTGGTCGCCCAGGTAGCCGAGCGGGGCGCCGCGATCGATCGCCCGGCGCGCGGCGAAGGCGATCAGCAGGCCTTCGGCGCGCGCGGCGTTCCCCGCCGCGGCCTGCGCCTGCAAGTCGAGCTTGGTGAGGCGCTGCTCCATCGCCGCGACGCGGGCGTCGAGCCCGCCTTGCTGCTCGACCACCTGCTCGACCTTGGCGACGGCCTGGCGCGCTTCGTCGGCAGTGGCCCCGGAAGCGCTCGGGCCCGGCGAGGCCCCGGCGGTCGCGGTCGCCGGCTCGGCGCGCTTGACTTCGAACAGGTCGCCCGGCCCGAAGCCCTGCCACCAGAGCAAGCCGGCGATCGCCAGGCCGAGCGCGAACAGGGCCAGCACGACGCCCCAGAAGGCGCGCGATCGCTGTGTCTGGCGGGCCTGCGCCCGTGCAATGCCACGATATTCGTCGTGCATCGGATACCTCTGCGACCCCCGGGTTACGCCTCGTGGCGCGCTGTTATTCCCCGCGGCGGTTCATGGCACATGTCGCGCGCCAGTGCCAATAGCGCGGCTTCGGTCGGCGCGGCGGCGGACCTGACTGCCGCCCAGCCCTCCCCGGCCGATTCGGCGATTCGCGGGCCGAGCGCGGCGAGCGCGATCCGGCCGCGCGCAATGGCCAGGCGTTCGCATTCGCCGGCGAAATGGCGCGCCGAGGCGGCCGAATGGAGCAGGACCAGGCCGCCGGTGCGCAGCTTGTCGGCGACCCGGCCGGGGAGCGGCAAGCCGATGGATTCATAGGCGATGACGGTCTCGATCGAGATCCCGGCGGGGGCGACGAGCGGGACGTTCTCGCGCCCGGTGATGCGCAGCAGGCGCAAGTCCTGCCCGGCCAGCCGGTCGAGCGTGGCCTGGAGGCCGCCGCTGCCTACTCGGGCGACCGAGAAGCCCCGCTCGCGCGCCGCCGCCGCCGTCGTTTCCCCCACGGCATAGACAGGCTTACCCACAAGGTTATCCACAAGCGGCCCGCCGTGGCGCAAGGCATTGGCGCTGCCGAGCAGCAGCGCGTCGAACTCGCCGGGCGGCAGCGACCAGTCGAGCGGGCGGATGTCCGACAGCGGGCATCCGACGATCGCCAGGCCGGCGGCCTTGCCGGCGGCGACCGTCGCGCTGCACCCCGGTTCCGGGCGGATCGCGAGGACCAGCGGGCTCATCGCGGGCCCAGGAAATGCACGGCGATCGCCGGCGTGGCGCGGGCGAGGAGGTCGCTGGCGAGGCGCGCGGGCCCGCCGGCGTCGGAAGCGGCGAAGCGCGCCTCGCCGTCCACCCGCTCGCTGCCGTCGGGGCTGAACAGCGCCGCACGCATGGCCAGTTCGCCGCCGGCCGGCTCGCACAGCACCGCGACCGGGCTGTGGCAGCTCCCGCCGAGCGCAGCGAGCAGTGCGCGCTCGGCCAAGACTTCCGCGCGGCTCGGCGCGTGATCGATCGCGGCCAGCAAGGCGCGGGTCCGCGCATCGTCCGTCCGGCATTCGACGCCGATCGCCGCCTGCGCCGGCGCGGGCAGCCAGCCGGCGGCATCGAGCGGGTGGCCGGTGCCGGTCTGTCCCAGGCGAGCGAGTCCGGCCGCGGCGAGGAACGTCGCCTGCACTTCTCCCGCCGCCAGCTTGGCCAGGCGCGTCGCGACGTTGCCGCGAAAAGAAACCACCCGGCAATCGGGCCGCGCGTGAAGCAGCTGCGCCGCCCGGCGCGGCGCGCTGGTGCCGACCACGGCGCCGTGCGGCAGCTCTGCGATCGACTCCGCGCCGACCAGCACGTCGCGCTTGTCGGCACGCGGCAGGACTGCCGCTATGACCAGCTCGGGCGGGCGGATCGTCTCGACGTCCTTGAGCGAATGCACCGCCGCATCGATTTGGCCTTCGGCCAGCCAGGCGTCGAGCTCGCGGGTCCACAGCGCCTTGCCGCCGATCTCGGCCAGCGGGCGGTCCTGGATCCGGTCGCCGCTGGCGATGACCGGCACCAGTTCGACGTCCCTTTCGGCCCAGCCGTGCGCGGCGCACAGTCGTGCGCGAGTCTCCTCGGCCTGCGCCATGGCAAGCGGCGAGCGGCGCGTTCCCAGCCTCAGCTTCGGTGTGTCGGTCATCGGGTTCGCTTGCCCTAATCGCCAATCTGTTTCAGTGGAACCCGGCATGAGGGATGCCGAAACGGTCGTGTTGGGTATCGAGAGCAGCTGCGACGAGACCGCCGCCGCGCTGGTCACGCGCGACCGGCGTATTCTCGCCCAGCGGATTGTCTCGCAAGACGCGGCGCACGCGCCCTATGGCGGGGTCGTGCCCGAGATCGCCGCGCGCGCGCATGCCGAACGGCTGGCGCCGCTGATCGAGGCCGTGCTCGACGAAGCGGGCCTTGAGCTGGCCGATGTCGACGCGATCGCCGCGACGGCCGGTCCGGGCCTGATCGGCGGGGTTATGGTCGGCCTCGTCACGGCCAAGGCGCTGGCGATGGCGAGCGACCGGCCGCTGATCGCGATCAACCACCTCGAGGGCCATGCGCTGAGCCCGCGGCTGGCCGACCCCGGGCTTGAATTTCCCTATGCGCTGCTGCTGGTCTCGGGCGGGCATTGCCAGATCCTGCGGGTCGCGGGCGTCGGCCAATACGAGCGGGTGGCCACGACGATCGACGATGCGCTGGGCGAAGCGTTCGACAAGACCGCCAAGATCCTCGGCCTCGGCTACCCCGGCGGCCCGGCGGTCGAGCAGCTGGCACTGTCGGGGGATCCGCACGCCGTTCCCCTGCCCCGCCCCCTCGCCGGCAGCGACGAGCCGCATTTCTCCTTCGCCGGTCTCAAGAGCGCCGTGCTGCGCGCGCACGAAAGCGGCGATTACTCCCCGGCCGACATCGCCGCGAGCTTCCAGCAGGCGGCGATCGACTGCATCGTCGACCGTCTCGAGCGCGCGCTCGACCGGATGGACGACATCTCCGCGCTGGTCGTCGCCGGCGGCGTCGCGGCCAACCGCCGGATTCGCACCGCGCTGGAAGCGGTCGCCGCCGATCGCGGTTTGCCTTTCGTCGCCCCGCCGGCCGCGCTGTGCACCGACAACGCGGCGATGATCGCCTGGGCGGGAATCGAGCGGCTGGGCCTGGGTGCATCCGACCCGCTCGACATTTCCGCCCGGCCGCGCTGGCCGCTCGATCCGCACGCCGAGCCGGTCCGCGGCGCCGGGTACAAGGCATGAGCGCGAGCCTTGGCGTCATCGGCGCGGGAGCCTGGGGAACCGCGCTCGCCCACCTGCTCGCTTCGGACGGACGCGACGTGCTGCTGTGGGCCCGCGAGCCCGAGCTGGTCGCGGAAATCAACGGAGAGCGAACCAATTCGCTGTTCCTCCCTTCCGCGCATCTGGCACCGACGATCCGCGCCACCGGCGATCTCGGCGAAGCGGCACGGCGCGATGTCCTGCTGCTGGTCACCCCGGCGCAGCACCTCGCCGCGGTGCTGGCGGGCCTGCCCTCGTTTCCGCGCGACCTCGTGGTCTGCTCCAAGGGCATCGAGGCCGGAAGCGGCCGGCTGATGAACGAAGTCGCGCGCGACGCGGCACCCGATAGCGAAATCGCGGTCCTGTCCGGCCCGACCTTCGCCCACGAAGTCGCCGCCGGCCTGCCGACCGCCGTGACGCTCGCCTGTGGCGGCGGCCTAGCGCAGTGGCAACGGCTTGCGGCGGAAATCGCCCGGCCGAACTTCCGACCTTATTATACCGACGACGTGGTCGGCGCCGAAATCGGCGGCGCGGTCAAGAACGTGCTCGCCATTGCCTGCGGCGTGGTCGACGGGCTCGGCCTCGGCGAGAATGCGCGCGCCGCGCTGATCGCGCGCGGCTATGCCGAGATGATGCGCTTCGGCGAGGCCCTGGGAGCCGAGCGCGCCACGCTCGCCGGTTTGTGCGGCCTCGGCGACCTCGTGCTGACCTGTTCCTCGACCTCGAGCCGCAACTTCTCGCTTGGCAAGGCGCTCGGGCAGGGCCAGTCGGCGGCCGAGCTGATGAGCGACCGCCGGACGGTCGCCGAGGGCGCGCACACCGCGCCGGTGCTGGTCGAACTCGCCGAGCGGCACAATGTGGCAATGCCGATCACCGAGGCGGTCAATCACTTGTTGCAGGGCTCGCCGGCGCAGGTCGTCGTCTCCGCGCTGCTCTCCCGCCCACTCACCTCGGAAGGGCCTGCGGCTTGAGCGACGCCGCCTCCGATATCGCCGCGCTCGCCAGGGGCGGGCGGACGAATTTCATGGGCTTCCTGCTGCGCCTCGCCGCGCGGCTGCCGTTCCTGTTCATCGCCGGGCGCCTTTACGGCGCCGAGGCGCTCGGCCGGTTCGCATCGGCGCTCGTCGTCGTCGAGCTGGCGGCGATGGTCTGTACCCTGGGCGAAAAGCGCGGGCTGGCCCAGCGCCTGTCCGACGGCGACGAGGACGGCTTCCCTTCGCATATCGTCTTCGACGGGCTGATGACGGCGCTCCTCGCCGGGAGCCTCGCGGCGGTGATCCTGTGGCTGTTTCCGGCGCCGATGTTCCCGAGCGGCGAATACATCGCGACCGACAAGCTGCTGGTCCTGGCGATTCCCGCGCTCGCGCTCACCGAAATCCTCCTGGCCGCGCAGGCCTATCGCTACGATATCGGCGCGACCGTCCGCGCGCGGGCGATCGTCGAGCCGTGGACGATCTCGATCATGGCGGCGGCATTCTACGTCCTGGCGCCGCAAAGCGGCCTGCCGCTCGCCTACCTCGTCTCGATCTATGCCGCGCTGGCGACTGCCGCCTGGTCGTTCCTGACGCATTACGGCTTGCCGCGCGGATGGATTCCCAACCCGCGGCGCATGATCGAGCTGACGGTGCGCGGCGCGCCGCTGGCCGCGGCCGACGCGATCGAATGGGGCACCCGCCGGCTCGACATCTTGATTCTCGGCCTGTTCGCCCAGCCGGCCACGGTCGGCATCTATTACGTCGCGCAACAGGTCGCCAGCCTGCCGCAGAAGCTGAAGACGAGCTTCGAGCCGATCCTCGGGCCGGTCATCACCCGCGCGCTGAAGGACCATGACTTCGCGTCCATCGCCAGGCAGGTCTGCCAGGTGGGGTTCTGGATCACCGCGGCGCAGGCCGGCGTGGCACTGTCGCTGGGCATACCGGGCGAAGCGATCATGGGACTGGTCGGACCGAATTTCGTCGGCGGGACCGCGGCGCTGGCTTTCCTGCTCGGGGCCGAAGTCGTGGCCGCGACCGCGGTCGTTTCCGAAGCTGCGCTGATCTACGTCGCGCGCATGCGCAACCTGGTCGTATCGATCGGTACGATCAGCCTGCAGGCGCTGCTGACGGTCATCCTGATGATCCTGGTCAAGTCCTACGGATTGCCCGAACTCAACCTCGCTGTCGCGGCGGCGGTGTCGCTGGCGGCGGCGCTGGCGGTCGCATCGGGGACGAAGGCGTTCATGCTCTCGCGGATTCTCGACCGTTCGATCAACAACTGGCGCTGGGCGCTTGTCTGGGCCGCCGCGCTGGCGGTGATCGTGGGCCAGGTCGTGATCCTGCTGCCCGAATGGATCGAGCTGGTGTTCGGCATACCGGCGATCCTGGCCGCCTATGGCTGGGTGATCTGGCGGCGCGGGTTCGGACCGGAGGACCGGATGCTGTTCCGCCCCGCGGGCGACACGGCGTCCAAGGGCGGCTGACCCCCCTCGACGCGGGCGCATCCGGCCCGCTAGGACACGCGGATGCAGATCCTCCACAATCCGCGCATCGCGGTCGCGCTCGGTGCGCTGGCGATCCTGCTGCTGGCAGTGATGGCGGGCGAGATCACCGGCCCCCCGATAGCCGGGCGACTCGAAGCGCGCGCCGCGCAAGCGATTGCCGAGGTTGGCGGCGCGCCGGTCGAGGCGCATTTCCACACCGGCAACGACATGCCTACCCGCCATCCGCTGCTGACCGGCGGCGAAGGCCTGAACGAAGCGGTGCGCAACCGGGTCGCCAAGGCGGTGGCGGCGATCCCGGGTGTGGGCGGCGTGCGCTGGTCGGACGGTTCGGCGCTGGCGAAGAGTGCCGACGAGCCGGTCCACCCGCTCCACTGCCAGGAGGACGTCGAGGCCCTGCTGCGCACTCGCTCGATCCGCTTCGAGGAAGGTTCGGCACGGATCGACGCACCGAGCGGCGAGCTGGTCGACGAAGTCGCCGCGGCCCTGCGCCCCTGCCTCGGCAGCATCATCGCGATCACCGGCCACACCAATTCCTCGGGTCCGGAACCGGGCAACATCGAACTGTCGCGGCAGCGGGCCGAGGCCGTGCGCGACGCGCTCGTCCGGCGCGGAATCCCCGCTGACGGCCTGCGGCCGCGCGGCGTCGGATCGCGCTTTCCGGTCAGCGGGCTCGAGCCGGCCGACCCCGCCAACCGGCGCATCGAATTCTCGGTCATCGCCACCGTTCCGGTCCGGCCGACCCCGGTCGATACCCCCGGCCCGCGATAGGCGCCGGCCGTTGCCGGGATTAAGTATGCGCCCTAGAAAAGGGCGCGCATGAAAGTGGAGGCGTGATGCCGATCTGGATGGAACTGCTGGTCCTGCTGCTGGTCGTCTACGCGGCCGGGCTGGCGCTCGGCTGGGCGATCTGGCGGAGCCGCCCCGAAATGGAGGAAAGCGAAACCGATGGCTGAACTGATTGGCGAAAACTGGATCGCCTTCCTCGTCGCGCTGGCGATCGGGATCGCGGTGGCATGGTGGATCCTGGTCGCCTCGCGCAAGACGCGCATCGAGCGCCAGGGCGGCGCCCCGGCCGAAGACGGCGCGCCGGCCCGCCGCAACCAGGCGCTGATCGACGCCCCGCGGGCAAGCCTCGCCGCCACGCTCGAAGTGCCGCCGATCACGCCGCCGGGCCTAGCCGGGGTGGGCGAGGCGATCGCCGCGATCGCCGAGCCGGTCCCGGTCCATCCGGCGGCGGTCGACGACCTCAAGCGGATCAAGGGAATCGGCCCGAAGCTCGAAACGCTGCTGCATTCGCTCGGCGTCACCGGCTTCGCCCAGGTCGCCGCCTGGGACGATGCCGAGATCGACCGCATCGACGCGCAGCTCGGTACTTTCGAGGGCCGCATCCGGCGCGACGACTGGCCCGCCCAGGCGCGCTTGCTGGCAGCGGGCGACATGGCCGGGTTCGAAAGCCGCTTCGGGAAGCTCTAGGGCCCGGCGAACCGAGCAAGGAGCGCGAGCAACCCCGTTCGCTGCCGATTGGCTTGCGACCGCGAGACCGCTAGGGCGGTTTCAAAGGAGACCGCTTGCATGGCCGGAATGGCTCGCTTCGACTGGACCGACCCGCTCAACCTCGACGGCCAGTTGAGCGAAGAGGAACGGATGATCCGCGATGCCGCGCACGGCTTCGCGCAAGGAACGTTGCAGCCGCGCGTGATCGCAGCGTTCCGCGACGAGATCGACGCACCCGAGCTGTTCCCGCTGATGGGCCAGGCCGGGCTGCTCGGCGTGACGATTCCGGAAGAGTTCGGCGGCGCGGGGGCAGGCTATGTCGCCTACGGCCTCGTCGCGCGCGAGATCGAGCGGGTCGATTCCGGCTACCGCTCGATGGCTTCGGTCCAGTCGAGCCTGGTGATGTACCCGATCCATGCCTACGGCACCGCCGAACAGAAGGCGAAGTACCTTCCGGGCCTCGCCCGCGGCGAGCTGATCGGCTGCTTCGGGCTGACCGAGCCCGACGCCGGCTCCGACCCCGGCTCGATGCGCACGGTGGCGAAGAGGGACGGCGACGGGTTCAAGCTTTCCGGCAGCAAGACCTGGATCAGCAATTCCCCGTTCGCCGACGTCTTCGTGGTCTGGGCGAAGAGCGAGGCGCACGGCGGGAAAATCCGCGGCTTCGTGCTCGAAAAGGGCATGAAGGGCCTCAGCGCGCCGAAGATCGAGGGCAAGCTCAGCCTGCGGGCCAGCACCACCGGCGAGATCGTGATGGACGATGTTGCCCTGCCGGCAGACGCCCTGTTCCCCGAGATCGAGGGGCTCAAGGGCCCGTTCGGCTGCCTCAACCGGGCGCGCTACGGCATCTCGTGGGGCAGCATGGGCGCGGCCGAGTTCTGCCTTGCCGCCGCGCGCAGCTACGGCCTCGAGCGCAAGCAGTTCGGCAAGCCGCTCGCCGCCAACCAGCTCTATCAGAAGAAGCTCGCCGACATGGCGAGCGAGATCGCGCTCGGCCTGCAGGCCTCCCTGCGCGTCGGCCGGCTGATGGACGACGGGCGCTTTGCCCCGGAGATGATCAGCATGGTCAAGCGCAACAACGTCGGCAAGGCGCTCGATATCGCCCGCATGGCGCGCGACATGCACGGCGGCAACGGCATTTCCGAGGAATACCAGGTCATCCGCCACATGCTGAACCTCGAGACGGTCAACACCTACGAGGGCACGCACGACGTCCACGCGCTGATCCTCGGCCGGGCGATCACCGGGATCGCCGCGTTCTGAGCGCCAAGCAGCGGCCGGGCGTTCGTGAAATCGCCTGCCCGGCGCTCGTCCCGAGGGCTCGTCCGGGCTTGACCCGACTCCCGCACGCGTGTCACTGTATTGCTTCGGTAATACGCATTGGGGGTGTGCGATGGCGTTCCGCGAGGACGAACGGGCCAGTGCCGGCGCCGGAGGCTCCGCCCCCGCACCCGCCGGCGCCGACCCGTGGGCGCGGACCTTCTTCGAAGCGCACGACGCCCCGGCCCTCTCCTTCGCCGTCGCCCGCGGCGACGGGCTCGCGTGGTGTGCCGCCCATGGCATGGCCGACCTCGAATTCGCCGTCCCGGCATCGACCGAGCACCTGTTCCGCCTCGGCTCGGTCAGCAAGATCGTCACCGCCACCGCCGCTGCGCGGCTCGTCTCGCGCGGACTGGTCGAGCTCGACACGCCGATTTCCTACTGGCTGCCCGACCTGCCGCATCACCACCGGCAGACCACGCTGCGGCAGCTGTTCACCCACACCGGCGGCGTGCGGCACTACCTGCCGAAGGACCTCGCCGGCGATGGCCCCGGCGGCCCGGTGATCCAGCGCCGCTATGCCAGCCGCGCCGAGATTCTCGCGCTGTTCATCGACGACGAGCTGGTCGCCGAGCCGGGCACGAGGGTCAGCTATTCCTCGTACGGCTACACGCTCGCCTCGCTGGTGATGGAGGTGGCCGCGGGGCAGGATTTCGTGGCGCTGGTGGCCGACGAGATCGCCCGCCCGTTCGCGCTTGCCAGCCTTTGCGCCGACGATGTCCAGGCGATCGTGCCGGGCCGGGTGAGCGGCTATTACACCGCGCGCGAGATGGCCTTCCTCGCCGCCGCCGCGCCCGGCGCCGCGCCGCCGCCGGCTTCCGGCGACTACACCAACATGGGCCTTTCCAACCCGGCGTTCTGCTGGGCCGGCGCGGGCCTGCTCGCCAGCATGCCAGACCTTGCCCGCTTCGGCGCCGCACACCTCGAGGGGCCGCACGCCGGGATCACCGACGCGGAACGCGCGCTGCTGTTCACCCCGCTGACCGAGGGAACCGGGCAGCAACCGCCGCTCGGGCTCGGCTGGCGGGTCGACGAGGACAGGCAGGGCCGCCCCCGCTGGCACCATGCCGGCACCACGCCGGGCGGCCGCTGCGGCCTGGTGGTCTATCCCGAACAGGGCCTGTCGATCGCGCTGGCGAGCAACACTTTCGCGACCCCGGGCGACGTGCTCGGCCCGGCGAGCGAGCTCGCGGCGATGTTCGGCTAGGAACCCGCGGGGCGTCCCGGCGGGGCGCCTTTGCCGCACGATCGCGAATAGCGGCTCGACATCGCAGGCCCGGCGCGCGAGAGGGGGGCCGCCCCACCGCCCCCTCCCCCAGAAAGCCCAGAGTCGCCCGCCATATGTCCATCGCCGCACCGCCCGACGCGCGCGACCCGCGATCGCGGGTAGCGTGGCTGGCCGAGCGCCTGCGCCCCGGCCTCGCCCGCCGCGCGACCGGGGTGGCGGCGACGCTCGCGCTCGAAGCGCTGCTGCTGCTCCTGCTGCTGACGCTCTCGCAGGCGAAGGAGGAGCGCCGGGAGGTGCCGCTGGCGGTGGTCGCGTTCGACGCGAAGGACTATGGTGAGCAAGAACCGGCGGCAAAGCCCGAACCCCGGCCGCAGCAGGAAGCGGCGAGCGCCGCGCCGCGGCAGCCGAAACAGGCGGCGGCGCCCGCGCCGCTGCCCCGCGCCGCCGATTTCCGGCGGCCAAAGCAGGCGCCCCAGTTCGACCTTTCGCAAGTGCCCAGCCGCCAGGCCGTGCCGGCGCCAAAGGGGCCGCAAATGGGCCCGGCGTTCACTCCGCGCTTCGGCGATTCGCAGCGCGTCGGCACCGCGCCCAACGGCCAGCCGATGTACGCCGCGCAGCTCGTCGTCGGGCCCGGCTGGGGACTGATCGCCTGCCGCACGGTGGCCGATTTCCGGGTCGAGGACTGCGTCGGGCTCGACGAATACCCGCAAGGCTCGAACATCGTGCGCGCGGTGCTGGCGGCCGCCTGGCAGTTCCGCGTCCGCCCGGTGCGGATCAACGGCGTGTCGCAAGTGGGCTCCTGGGTGCAGATCAGGATCGTCGAGTACGATCTCGAGCGCAAGTAGCGGCCGCAAGGCAGCGGGCGCGCCGCCCTTCCCCGCGCGGCGATCGCATGGCACATGCCGGCAAGGCGCGGGCAAGCGGGGAGTGCGGCGAATGTGGCGGATGCGAATTGCGACGGTGGCGGCGCTGGCGGCGCTGCTTCCCGCCTCAGCGCTGGCCGGCCCGTGCGTCCAGTGGCGCGCGCCCGAGCGGATCGGCTCGCTCGACCCGGCGCTGGTGCCCGAAGCGAGCGGGATCGTTGCCAGCCGGGCCTATCCCGGGCGCTATTACCTCAACAACGATTCGGGCGACGGGCCGTTCTTCTACCTGACCGGCGCGCAGGACGGCGGCACGCAGCGGATCGCGGTGAGCGGGTTCGCCCCGCGCGACGTCGAGGACATCGCGCTCGGCCCGTGCGCGGCGGCGCAATCGTGCGTCTGGCTCGGCGATATCGGCGACAACGCCAAGGCGCGCGCGAGCGTGACGTTCGTCGCCGTGGCCGAGAGCGAGGCTTTCGCCGCCGAAGTGGCGCCGGTGCGCACGATCGAGGCGCGCTATCCCGACGGGGCGCACGATGCCGAAAGCTTCGCCTTCCACCCGGGCGGCGACCTCTACCTGGTGACCAAGGATTACGATTTCCCCACGCGCAGCAACGCGCCGGGGCGAGTCTACCGGCTTGCCGCCGCCGAGCTGGCCACGGCACAGGCGGGCGACGTGCTGACGTTCGCCCCCGTCGGCGAGATCGACCTGCCCGCGCTGATCGCCAACAGCTTCATCAACCAGGTGGCGACGGCGATGGACATCTCGGCCGATGGGACGCGCACGCTGCTGCTGACCTATCGCACGCTGTTCGAATGGAACGAGGACCTCGCCGACGGTATCGCCCCCGGCCGCGAGCTGGAGCCTGGGCGCGACTATGTGCTGACGCCGATCGCGCCGCTCGTCCAGGCCGAGGCGGTGGCCTACCTGGCGGGCGAGGACGGCGTGATCTACACCAGCGAGATCGCCGGGCCCGCCAGCGAAGCGCCGCTCTTCCGCCAGCTCTGCGCCCGGCGCGAACGCTGAATTGGCACGGCCGGCACCTTCCAATCGGGCCGCGGCACCCCATATGGATGCTATCGCGGGCAGAGGCTTCCAGTAGGCGCCCGCGACTGAGAGACAAGGGTGCGCTCCCGCTTACGATGAGGAGGCACCCGTGGACCTGAACAAACTCTATTTCGACCACCAGATCCTGCTGATGCGGGCCGACGGCACCGAGCAGGCCGGCGAACGCGCGCGGCACATGCACGGCGCGGCGCTCGTCGCAGGGCGGATCGGCTGCATGCAGCGCGCCGTAGGCGCCGACGCGGCCGACGGCTGGAGCGCTTTCGCCGCCAACGACGGTGACGTCAACGGGCCGTGGCAGCCCTGCCTCACGGCGGGCGCGGGAGGCGCGGCATGATGAAATTCCGCCGTACCAATACCGACCGCCTCGCGCCCGATTGCGCGCGGCGCCAGGGCAACATCACCCGGCTCGCGCTGACTCTCCTCGGCCGCGAACCGGCGATGGAATTCCTCAATAGCGAAAACGCCTCGCTCGGCGCCCGGCCGCTCGACCTGGCGATCGCCAGCGAGGACGGCTGCGCCCGCGTCGAGGCCGAGCTGGGGCGGATGACCTGCCGCCCGATCACCGCCTGAACGAAGCCGGGAGGCCGCCGCCCCATGCTAACACGAACGGTCCTCGCCTACCTGCTGATCGCGCTGATGTTGGCGTACTTCGCCGGGGTGGTCGCGTGGAAATGGTACTACTCGTACCGCCGGACCGACCAGCGGCGCCGGGCGCGCGATCGCGAGGCCTATCACGCCCTCATCGCCCGGCGCGAAGCCGACGCGTCGGCCGCCGACGGCGAAGCTCCCGGCGTCTAGGGCCGGGTCCTACCCCTCGACCAGCATCAGCGCGTCGAGCGCGGCGACGCCTTCGCCCCTGGGATGGATGATCACCGGGTTGAGGTCGATCTCGCGGATGCGCGGGTTGCCTTCCATGACCCGGCCGATCTGCACGGCCAGCTTCGCCGGCGCATCGGCGACCAGCGCGAGCGAACCGCGACGGCCCTAGAGAATTCCCGATTCCAGCCGTTCAAGGTAACAGAATTGCGGTTCGTGCACTCCGGCCCTGCGACGGATCTCGGCGACTTCTTCCGACTGGAAAAACTGCCGCGCCGCATCGAGCGAGGTCCATTCGGACAGATGGACGATCCTGTTGGCATCGTCATCGAAGCGCAGCAGGTCGAAGCGTATTTCCCCGGCCCGCCTGCGCAGGTCCGCCGCACGGTCAAACGCGGATTTCCAAGCGTCGTAATCGTCCACTTCATGCACGATCAGGACAGTGGGCATCCGATCTACCCCTCGACCAGCATCAGCGCGTCGAGCGCGGCGACGCCTTCGCCCCTGGGATGGATGATCACCGGGTTGAGGTCGATCTCGCGGATGCGCGGGTTGCCTTCCATGACCCGGCCGATCTGGACGATGAGGCCTGCCAGCGCGTCGACGTCGAGCGCAGGCGCGCCGCGCCAGCCCTTGAGGATCGCCGCCTGCTTCAGGCCGAGCAGTCCGGCCTTGACCTGCTCCACGCCGAGGTCGGTGGTGAACAGCTTCACGTCCTTGAGGATCTCCGCGGTCACCCCGCCGAAGCCGGCGAGGACCACCGGGCCCCATTCGGGATCGTTCTTGGCCCCGACGATCATCTCGGTGCCCATCTTGCCCATCTTCTCGACCAGCACGCCATCAAGCATGATCGAGGCGTCGTAATTGGCGACGTTCTGGAACATCTGGCTGAACGCGGCGCGCACTTCGTCGGCGGACTTGAGATTGAGGATCACCCCGCCCGCGTCGCTCTTGTGGCCGAGCGCGGCGGCTTGCGCCTTCATCACCACCGGGTAGCCGATCGCCTCGGCGGCGGCGATGGCGTCTTCCTCGTTCTTGGCAAAGCTGCTTTCGGGGAACGCGATGCCGAGCGGCTTCAGCAGCTCCTTGGCCTTGTATTCGGGCACCACGCCCGAAACCGCGTCGAGCCCGGCGACCGGCAGCGGCGGCTGCGTGTGGTCGGTCAGGTCGCGCTTGGCCAGGTCGGCCAGGCGGCCGATCGCGCGATAGGCGCGCTCGGTGCTGGCGAACCACGGAATGCCGACCTTGCGCAGCCCGTCGATGTATTCCTGCGGCACCCGCGCGCCTTCGTCGACCCCGGCGAAGACCAGCGGCTTGGCGAACGTGCCGTCCTCCAGCACTTTCTGGATCCACGGGAACTTGATCTTGGACGTGATCGGGTCCGACTGGATGATCGAGGCGACCACCGAGCCGACCCGCTCGTCCTCGAGCAGCGCGGTCAGCGCCTTGGTGTAGATTTCCGGCTCCGACAGGCCGACCGCGGTGATATCGGTCGGGTTCGAGACGGGGACGAAATCGGGCAGCACCGCGCGCAGCGCCGGGCTGTCCTCGTCGCTCATCTCGACGAGGTCAAGGCCGATGTCTTCGGCTAGGTCGAAGGCCAGGCCGCGCAGCGCGCCGCTCTCGCCCAGCACCGCCATGTTGGCGCCGGGCAGCGCCTTGCAGGTGACGGCGATGGTGGCGATGTCGCCCAGTTCCTCGAGCGTCTCGGCGAAAATGATGCCTTCGCGGGAAAGCTTGGCCTTCATCAGCGCATAGTCGCCGGCCATCGCCCCGGTGTGCGTCGCGGCGCTCGCCTGCGCCTTCGACGACTTGCCGGGATGGAGCATGACGATCGGCTTGCCCGCGGCACGGGCGCGGCGCGCGGCGGCGATGAACGCGCGCGGGCGGCGCAGCGTCTCGACGTACATCGCGATGACGTGGGTGTCCGGATCGTCGACCAGCCATTCGACATAGTCCTCGACGCCCGAAGCCGCTTCGTTGCCGGTCGAGACCGAGTGGCTGACGTAGCACTCGCGCGGGTGGAGCACGGTCGCCAGCACCGCGGCGATCGCGCCCGACTGGCTGGCGATGCCGACCGCGCGAGTGCCCTTGGGCGGGGTCTTCATGTTGGTTTCGACGAAAGTCAGCGGCACGCGCTGGATGTAATTGGTGCAGCCGAGGCAGTTGGGCCCTTCGATGATCATCCCGTGTGCCTCGGCGATGCGGGCCAGCTCGAGCTGGTCCTTCATCCCTTCCTCGCCGGCCTCGGAAAAGCCGGCCGAATAGATCACCACCGCGCCGCAGCCGCGCGCGGCGAGGCCGCGCACGGTGTCGAGCACGAACGGCCGCGGGATCGCCAGCACCGCGCAATCGATCCCCTCGGGCAGTTCGTCGACCGAGTGGTAGACCTTGAGCCCGAGCAGCTCGTCGCGCTTCGGGTTGACCGGGTAGATCTCGCCGGCGAACTCGTACTGGACGAGGTTGTTGAGCAAGGTGGCCCCCAGGGCCCCGTGGCGGTCGGAGGCGCCGATCACGGCGACCGATTTCGGCCGCAGCAGCCGGTCGATCTGTTCATTGGTGAAGCGCCTGGTGGTCATCGGTGTCCTCTCCGAAAGTCTTGTCGCCTGATAGCCGAAAAGCCCTCCCCCTCAAGGGGGAGGGTCGGGTGGGGGTGTGCCACGCCGATGGCCTGGACGCGCGCCTCGCGGCGCGCTCCCCCACCCCCAACCCCGCCCCTCCGGGGAGGGGAGGTTTAGTCCTTGGTGATCTTCGACTTGTCGAACGCACCCAGCCCCGGCTTGTAGGTCTTCTCGTCGAGGAACTGCCTGGTCGCTTCCTTGCGGGTTTCCCAGCCGCCGAAGTCGTTCAGGGCCTCCTGCGCGCGGATCAGGTAATCCTCGGCGTTGTCGTAGGTCATCTCGCGCACCCGGCGCACCGCCCACTTGGTGGCGCGCAGCGCGTGGCTATCCTTCTTCTTGAGCACGTCGGCGACTTCCTGGACGCGCGCCCGAAGCTTGTCGGCAGGAAGCGATTCGTTGACCATGCCCTTCTCGGCGGCCTGCTTGCCGGTCAGGTTCTCGCCCATCATCGCGTGGTACATCGCGTCGCGGAAACCCATCAGCTCGGCCGCGACCTTGCTGGCGCCGCCGCCGGGCAGGATCGCCCAGTTGATTTCCGACAGGCCGAACTGCGCATCGTCGCTGCAGAACGCCAGGTCGCAGGCGAACAGCGGGCCGTAGGCGCCGCCGAAGCACCAGCCGTTGATCATGCCGATGGTCGGCTTCTCGAACCAGCGCAGGCGTTCCCACCACGAGTAGGCCTCGCGCTGCGCCTTGCGGGTGGCGCCGATGCCCTGTGCTTCGTTCATGCGGAAGTATTCCAGCAGGTCCATGCCCGCCGACCAGGCGCTGCCTTCGCCGGTGAGCACGAGCACCTGCACGTCGTCGCGGAACTCGAGGTCCTCGAGCACGCGCTTCATCTGCCGGTTGAGCTTGGGGCTCATGCAATTGCGCTTGTCGGGACGGTTGAAATAGACCCAGGCAACACCGTCGACGACGTCGTAGCGGACGGTTTCCTCTTCGGGGCGCGGATCGGGTTGCGACGGCATGGCCATGGTAGTTCTTCCTCCTTGCGTGAATCGCCGGCGAGGCGATCCGTCATTGCTATTGCCCATAGCTTTCCTTTTTGTTATCGACAATAGCGATTTCGATGAAGGACCCGCTCACCAGGTACCCCGGCTACGCGCTGCGACGGGCCGCCAACGCGACGGGTGCGGAGCTCGCCCAGCGGCTCGCCGCGCTCGACTTGCGCCAGTCGGACGTCTCGCTGCTGATGCTGGTCGAAGCCAATCCGGGGGCGACCTCCAGCGCGGTCGGCCGCCAGCTCGACATCCAGCGGGCCAACATGGTGCCGGTCCTGAAAAGGCTCGAGGACGCCGGGCTGATCGCGCGCGCGCCGATCGACGGCAAGAGCCAGGGCCTCGACCTGACCGAAGCGGGCCGCGCCAGGCTGGCCGAGGGCCGCGCGGTGATCGAAGCGTTCGAGCGCGAAGTGCTCCAGCGCGTGCCCGAAGAGCATCGCGCTCACCTGCTGCCGGCATTGAACGCCATCTGGCGTTGAACTGCCGCCTCCTCTAACCGTAACAACCTCGTCATTGCGAGGGGCCGACAGGCCCCGCGGCAATCCAGGGCTCTACGGAACCCCCCTGGATTGCTTCCCCCCGCTTTCGCGGGGGTCGCAATGACGAACGAATTGAACAGCGGGAGCAGGCGATGAGCGAGCAGGTGGTCCATCCGGTGCCGGAAGAATGGGCGAAGACCGCCCTGATCGACGCGGAAGGCTATGCCGATAAGTACCGCCGCTCGGTCGAGGACCCGGACCTCTTCTGGCGCGAGGAAGCGCGGCGGATCGACTGGATCAGGCCGTTCACGCAGGTCAAGGACACGAGCTTCGACGAGGCCACTTTCGGCATCCGCTGGTTCGCCGACGGCACGCTCAACCTCTCGGCCAATTGCCTCGACCGGCACCTCGCCGAACGGGGAGACCAGACGGCGATCATCTGGGAACCCGACGATCCCGCCACGCCCGGCCGCACGCTCACCTACCGCGAGCTGCACGAGGCGACTTGCCGCTTCGCCAACCTGCTGAAGGCCGAGGGCGTCCGCAAGGGCGACCGGGTGACGATCTACCTGCCGATGGTGCCCGAGGCGGCGGTGGCGATGCTCGCCTGCGCGCGGATCGGCGCGATCCATTCGGTGGTCTTCGCCGGTTTCTCGCCCGAGGCGCTCGGCAGCCGGATCGAGGATTGCGACAGCGACGTGGTGATAACTGCCGACGAAGGCCTGCGCGGCGGCAAGCGTATCCCCCTGAAAGCCAACGTCGACGCCGCCTGCGAAAGCCACGGCAGGGTCCGCCGGGTAATCATGCTGCGCCACACCGGCGCCGAGGTGCCGATGGTCGCCGGCCGCGACCTCGACTGGGCCGAGGCGGTCGCCGGGCAGAGCGTCGAGTGCGCGCCGGAGGAAATGGGCGCGGAGGACCCGCTGTTCATCCTCTACACCTCGGGCTCGACCGGCAAGCCCAAGGGCGTGCTGCACACCACCGGCGGCTACCTCGTGTGGGTGGCGATGACCCACGAATACACCTTCGATTACCGGCCGCACGCCGACGGCAGCCCGCAGGTCTACTGGTGCGCGGCGGACATCGGCTGGGTCACCGGGCACAGCTATGTCGTCTACGGCCCGCTGGCGAACGGCGCGGTGACGGTGATGTTCGAGGGCGTGCCCAACCACCCCGATTTCTCCCGGTTCTGGCAGGTGGTCGACAAGCACGAGGTCGAGATCTTCTACGCCGCCCCCACCGCGCTGCGCGCGCTGATGCGCGAGGGCGACGAATGGGTCGCGAAGACCAGCCGCAAGAGCCTGCGCCTGCTCGGCACCGTCGGCGAGCCGATCAATCCGGAAGCCTGGGAATGGTACTGGCGCGTGGTCGGCGACGGGCGCTGCCCGATCGTCGACACCTGGTGGCAGACCGAGACCGGCGGCCACATGATCACGCCCTTGCCCGGTGCGACGCCGCTGAAGCCCGGCAGCGCCACAAGGCCGATGTTCGGCGTCAGGCCGGCCATCGTCGAGCCGGAAAGCGGCAAGCTGCTGCAAGGCGCCTGCGAGGGCGCGCTGGTCATCACCGATAGCTGGCCGGGGCAGATGCGCACGGTCTACGGCGACCACGAGCGGTTCTTCCAGACCTACTTCAGCCAGTATCCCGGGTTCTACTTCACCGGCGACGGCTGCCGGCGCGACGAGGACGGGTACTACTGGATCACCGGGCGGATCGACGACGTGATCAACGTCTCGGGCCACCGCATGGGCACCGCCGAGATCGAGAGCGCGCTGGTGCTGCACGAGAAGGTCGCCGAAGCCGCGGTTGTCGGCATGCCGCACGACATCAAGGGCCAGGGCATCTACGCCTACGTCACCACGACGGCAGGCACCGAGGATACGGACGAGCTGCGCCGCGAACTGGTCCAGTGGGTGCGCAAGGAAATCGGCCCGATCGCCACACCCGACGTAGTCCAGTTCGCCCCCGCGCTGCCCAAGACGCGCAGCGGCAAGATCATGCGCCGGATCCTGCGCAAGATCGCCGAGAACGACACCGGCAACCTCGGCGACACCTCGACGCTGGCCGATCCGGCGGTGGTGGACGACCTGCTGGCCAACCGGCCGCGGGCGTGAAGAGGCACCAGATAGCCCTCCCCCTCGAGGGGGAGGGTTGGGTGGGGGTGCTCCCCCGCTGGCGGTGGACGCGCGATTCCCGATCAAGTCGGGGACCGCGCTCCCCCACCCCCAGCCCCTCCCCGCCGGGGAGGGGATACTGAAGGAGGAAACCACGATGATCACGATCTACCACGTCCCCCATTCGCGCTCGCTGCGCGTGGTCTGGCTGATGGAGGAACTGGGCGAGGATTACCGGGTCGAGCAGCTGACCATCCCGATCCCCGAGGAATTCAAGAAGGTGAACCCGCTCGGCTCGGTGCCGACGATCGAGGATGACGGCCCGGATGGACGGATCGTGATGTTCGAAAGCCTCGCCATCCTGCAGTACATCACCGGTCGCCGCATCCCGGCTTCGCTGACCATCACCACCGGCCCCAGTCCCGACCCGGCGGCCTATGCTGAGCACCTGCAGTTCCTCCATTTCGGCGAGGCCGACCTCGCCACCCCGATCGGCACGATCTTCCGCACGCGGGTGTTCACCGGCGAACAGACCAATGCCACGATCGAGGACCAGCTCGGCCAGCTCAGGAAGCGCCTCGCCTACCTCGACGACCACCTGGCGGACGGGCGCGAATGGGTGACCGGCGCCAAGTTCACCATCGCCGACATCTCGATCGGCTATGCTTTCGACCTCCTGGAATTCACCAGGGTCGAATGCGAGCTTCCGCCGCATGTCGCAGCCTATTGGGCGCGTCTGCGCGACAGGCCCGCTTTCCACCGCGCCGCCGCAAGGTAAGCGCCCGGATCGCGGGAGTCGCCAGGCGCGAGGGCGACTGCTATGGTCCTTTCCGGGAGCAAAGGGGAAGGCCATTCATGGCAAGCAAGCCGCAAAGTCACTTGCGCTGGGGCCGCGCACTCGTCGCCGCAGTCGCCGTCGAAATAGTGCTGGTCGTCATTACGGCCGCACTGTTCGCCACGATGGCCGACCCGACGCAAACACTGGACCTGGCGATCCCGCCGGCGGCGCTGATCCTGTTCATTCCGGCCGGGTATTGGACGGCGCGCGGAACCAGCGCCCCTGTGCTTAATGGCCTTGTTGCGGGCCTGTGGGGGATTGCGCTCTATGTCGTGCTGACGCTGATCGCCCAGGGGGCCGTCGCCGATTTCGACTTCGAAAGCAGCGTGCGTCCGGCCTACCTGCTTGCGCATGGCCTGAAGGTGGTCGGCGGCGTCATCGGCGGCTGGCTCGTCGCCCGCAAGGTCTCCGGCTGAGGCGCGACAATTCGGCACATTTTCGACGGTAGCCGCGGCGCGGTTTTGCAGTATCCTCGGCCGTGAAGAGGGATTCTCCGGGCAAGCGAGAACCCGGCAAAGGGAGGAGACAATGAGGCTATCGTTCCGCACCGCGCTCGCGGCCATTTCGCTCGCCGCCGCAGCCCAGGCAGGTGGCGCGTCGGCGCAGATCGCCGGCGTGCCCGCGCCCGAGCAGCCGTGCCAGCGCGAATGCCTCGAAAGCTATGTGAACAAGTACCTCGAGGCGATGCGCGACGGGAAGGTCGACCCGGCCCTGTTCGCGAGCAACGTGCGCTTCACCGAGAACGGCATCGAGATGCCGCTCGGCAACGAAGGCCTGTGGGCGACGACCAGCGGGCTCGGCGGCTACAAGTTCTACATCCCCGATACCGAAACCCGGCAGGTCGCCTTCCTCGGCACCGTGATGGAGCAGGCGACGACTTCGGCCACCGGCCCGCAGCGCGATCCGGAAGCCGTCGGCCTCGCCCTGCGCCTCAGGATCGACGCGGACGGCAAGATCAGCGAAGTCGAGCAGATCGCCGCGCGGCCCGAGCGGCCGCTCGGCCCGGCGCCCGCCGCCGGTTCCAGCCCCTTCCCCGCGACCGGCGCGGCGGTTGAAGCGATGGGTTCGCCCAATCCGATCTTCCTCCAGGCCGTCCCCGAGAGTCAGCGGATGAGCCGGGCCGATCTGGTCGCGGTCGGCAACGCCTATTTCGAGGCGGTCGAGCGCAATACCGGGCACGACTACTATCCCTTCACCGACGACTGCCTGCGCTACGAGAACGGCGTCATCACCGCCGGCCCGCCGGGCACGATCGGCATGCGCGGCCAGCAAGTCCAGGGCTGCAGGCAGCAGCTCGAAACCTCGCTGATTGGCGCCGTCACCGGCATCCGCGACCGCCGTTTCGTCGCGGTCGACCGCGAGCGCGGGATCGTCTTTTCCTTCGCTTTCTTCGACCACCGGCCGATCAACTGGACCTGGCAGCTGGGCGAGCTGTTCAAGATCGAGCACAACCAGATCCGCCGGATCGAAGCGATCTTCATCCGCGGGCCCTATGGCGTCTGTTCCGGCTGGAGCACCTACGAACAGTGCCGCAGCGAGGAAATCCAGGACGTGCGGTGAGGGAGAGGACACGCCAATGCGAATGATCGAGAGCGCCAAGCCTCCCCCTCCTCTTCAGAGGATGGGGTCGGGGGGTGGTGGCGCGACGCGCCAGCGTCGCGCAGGGGGCGAGCACCACCCCGCTGCGACTAAGGCCCGCTTCGCAGGCCCAAGTCTCGCTGCCCCTCCTCTGAAGAGGAGGGGGGGCGGCGTGCTGGCCGCCGCGCTGCTGCTCGGCGCTTCCACCCCCGCGCTCGCGCAGGGCGGTCCGCCGCCGAGCCCGTTCGCAGCCCAGCCGGACAAGCCGACCTGCACCCGCGACGAGCTCAAGGCGGCGACCGACGCCTATGTCGAGGCGCAGCGAACGGGCGATGTTTCGCGCCTGCCGTTGCACGAGAAGGCCCGTTTCCTCGAGAACATGCAGCCGGCCGAGAAGGGCTCCGGTCTGTGGAACACCGCCCTGCCCATCGCCCACGCGATGAGCTTCCACGACGACTTGAGGTGCAAGACCTTCACCGAGATCATCGTCACCGAAGGCGGCCATCCCTACGTGATCGGCACGCGGCTCTACCTCCATGAAGGCAAGGTGATCCGCGTCGACAGCCTGGTGACCAAACCGGGCGACTGGCTGTTCAACGCCAATGCTTACCTCAAGTACACCAGGACCGAGGACTGGGGTGACCTCTACAAGTACCAGAAGACCGAACCCAAGGAGATGATCCGCGGCGCCAACGCCTATCTCGACGGATTCGCCGACAAGTTCACCGACATCCCCTGGGGCACCCCCTGCGCCCGGCTCGAGGGTGGCGCCTACACCAACCGCACCGGCGATCCGCATGCGAGCTGCGAGGTCGGCCTGCCGCCCGGCGTTCTCTATATCGTCAACCGCGACTACCTGGTCGACACCGAGAAGGGCGTGATCAACGTGTTCTGCCGCTTCGGCAGCTCGACCGGCGGGCCGGATTCGCACAGCTTCCGCTTCATCGACGGAAAGATCCGCGCGGTTCACACGCTCAGCGTCCTGCCCGGCCCCCAGGCCGACGACGAAGGCGGTATCGTCCGCAATTAGGACGCCGCCGGGCGGCAAAGGTTGCGGGCCTGGAAAGGGAAACTTAACCCAGACAGGTCAGGCTTTGCCAATGACCAGGCGCAAACGAGCGAAACTGCAGGAAAATACCGCCCGGTCGCGCGTCACGCCGCGCCAGAAAGTGGCGATCGAGGGCACCTGCAGCGTCGGCGACCGGACACCGGAAGCCGTGATCGTGACCGACCTGGGGATGCGCGGCTGCCGCATCCGCGGCGATGCGGTGGGCGTGACCCGCTCGGAACCGCTGGTGCTCTGGCTCGGCGAATTCGGGCCCGTCGCGGGCAAGCTCAAGTGGGCCAAGGGCGGCGCGCTCGGCGTGCTGTTCGACGAGCCGCTCGGCGAGGAAACGCTCGAAGCGCTGATGGTGGCCGGCCCCCCGCCCTCGAACGTGGTGCCGCTCAGGGCCTGAGCTCCCCGCACCCACCCGCGCGCAGGCGGCGCGCACGCTGCCGTCGTTGGCGGGAAGGTCGAGGACGAGCCTTGTATCTTCGCTCGGCCCTAAGGCAGCCCCTCGATCCACTCCAGCAACGGGCCGGCGAGCGACCGGTCCTCGGTGCCCACGGCCATGCCTTCGGTGAGGTGGTTGTGGTCCACCAGGTACACGGATGCGGGGCAGCGCGCCGGGGTCCGGCACAGCTCGGGCAGCAGCCAGCGCGCGAAGTCCTGCATGGGGTCGGGATCGTATTCGGCATAGCCGTAGAACAGCGGCACCGGGCTCGCCCGCAGCCGCTCGGCCGCGGCCGCGGCGGAGTTGAGCCGCGCGTCGGCGCCATAGTAGGCGTGCGGCTCGCCCCCGCCCTCCTGCGGATAGAACGGCGACAGCAGCACCGCGCCCTTTACCGCCGCGAACTCCGGCCCCTGGACCTGCGGATGACCGATATAATCGGCCACGTGGTTGCCGCCGGCCGAATGGCCGAACAGCACGATCCGGTCGGGATCGCCGCCGAAGCGGGCGACGTTCGCGCGGGTCCAGGCCAGCGCCGCGGCGAGGTCCTCGGCGGCGGCCGGGAACGGGTTGTCGGGCGCCAGGCGATAGTTGAGGTTGATGCCGACCATGCCGCTGCGCGCGGCCCACAGCGCGATGTTGTCGGGATAGAACGCACCGTGCTTGTCGCCGCCGACGAACCCGCCGCCGTGGACGAACAGCAGCACCGGAAGGCCCTGCCCGCGCCCTTTCTCGACATAGACGTCGAGCCTGTGCCGCGGGTCTTCTCCGTAGGCGAGGTCGCGCTCGATCGCGACTCCTGCCCACGCCTCGGGCCCGAACAGCGGCGCGTAGTAGGGATCGAGCGCGCGGTCGATCACTTTCCCCTGGGCGCGGACCCGCTCAGCGATCTGAGGCGGCACTTGCGCCGCGGCGGGCGCGGTGAAGGCAACAAGCGCGGCCAGCGCGGCGGCGATCCGGATCGTCATCGTGAAGCTCCTCTCGGGCGCAAGGCTAGCCTTGCTGGCGTCGCGGCTGCAAGCCCCCTCACCCCGGCTCGTAGCCCGGAGAGGATGCCTGCGATGCGGTCGAGATGCGCCCCGGCGCGTCCGCCAAGGGTCCAGGCCCTAGAGCTTCACCGCGCGCAACCGGAGCGCGTTGCCGATCACCGAGACCGAGCTGAACGACATCGCCGCACCGGCGATGATCGGGCTCAGGAGGATGCCGAACCAGGGGTAAAGGACCCCGGCCGCGATCGGCACGCCCGCGGAGTTGAACACGAACGAGAAGAACAGGTTCTCGCGGATGTTGCGCATCGTCGCCCGGCTCAGGCGGCGGGCGCGGACGATACCGCGCAGGTCGCCCTTGACCAGCGTCACGGCGGCGCTTTCCATCGCCACGTCGGTGCCGGTGCCCATGGCGATGCCCACATCGGCCGCTGCCAGGGCCGGCGCGTCGTTGATGCCGTCGCCGGCCATGGCGACCCGGCGTCCTTCGCGCCGCAGCTGCTCGACCTTGGCCTGCTTCTGGTCGGGGAGGACTTCCGCGATGACCTCGTCGATGCCGACGCGCCGGGCCACCGCTTCGGCGGTGCGGCGATTGTCGCCGGTCATCATCACCACATGGATGCCGCTGCGCCGCAGGTCGGCCACGGCTTCGACGGCGCTGTCCTTGATCGGATCGGCCACCACGACCAGCCCCGCCAGCCGTCCGTCGACGCCGACGAACATCACCCCTTCGCCCTCGGAGCGATGCGCGTCCGCCTGCTGTTCGAGCGCATCGGACGCGATTCCCAGGTCCGCCAGCAGCGGCTTGTTGCCGAGCGCCACGACGCGGCCATCGACCTTGCCGGTGACGCCCTTGCCGGTGTGCGACGCGAAATCCGAACTGTCGGGAATGGCGATGCCGCGATCCTGGGCCCCTTCGACGATCGCCGCGGCAAGCGGGTGCTCGCTGCCGCGCTCCAGCGAAGCCGCCAGCTTGAGCACCTCCTCTTCCGCGAAGCCGTTGACGCTCGTCACCGCGACCAGCTTCGGTTTGCCGAGTGTCAGGGTGCCGGTCTTGTCGACCACCAGCGTGTCGATCTTCTCCATCAGCTCGAGCGCCTCGGCATTCTTGACCAGCACACCCGCCATCGCTCCGCGACCGGTTCCGACCATGATCGACATGGGGGTCGCCAGCCCGAGCGCGCAGGGACAGGCGATGATCAGCACCGCGACGCCGTTGACCAGCGCGTGCGCCAGCCGCGGCTCGGGACCGGCCAGGCTCCAGACCGCGAAGGCCAGGATCGCGACCAGGACGACGGCAGGAACGAACCAGGCGGAGACCTTGTCGGCCAGCGCCTGGATCGGTGCGCGCGAACGCTGCGCCTCGGCCACCATCCGCACGATCTGCGACAGGACCGTGTCCCGCCCGACCCGCTCGGCCTTCATCAGCAGGCTTCCCGTGCCGTTGACGGTCGCACCGGTGACCTTGTCGCCGGCGGACTTTTCGACCGGCACCGGCTCGCCGCTGATCATCGATTCGTCGATCGCCGAATGGCCTTCCTCGACCACGCCGTCGACCGGCACCTTCTCGCCCGGACGGACGCGCAGCAAGTCGCCGACATGGACGTGCTCGAGGGGAATGTCTTCCTCGGTGCCGTCCTCGTTGACCCGCCGCGCCGTCTTGGGCGCCAGGCCGAGCAGGGCCCTGATTGCCCTGCCGGTGGCGGAACGGGCTCGGAGCTCGAGGACCTGGCCGAGCAGCACCAGCGTCGTGATGACCGCGGCGGCCTCGAAATAGACGGGAACCAGGCCGCCCATTGTCCGCAGCGATGCGGGGAAGGCCTGGGGAGCGAGCGTCGCGATAACGCTGTAGCCATAGGCCACGCCGACCCCGAGACCGATCAGCGTGAACATGTTGAGGTTGCGGGTTTTCAGCGAGGCCCAGAACCGTTCGAAGAACGGCCATCCCCCCCACAGGACCACCGGCGTTGCGAGCGCCAGCTGGACCCACATCGAGGTTCGCATCGGCAGCAATTCCCAGCCCAGCAGTTCCGCACCGACGACGAGCAGGGCAAGCGGGACCGTGAACGCCGCGCTGATCCAGAAGCGCCGGCTCATGTCGATCAGCTCGGGATTCGGCGCCTCGTCCAGCGCCGGCTCCAGCGGCTCGAGCGCCATTCCGCAGAGCGGGCAACTGCCCGGCTCGCTCCGCCGGATTTGCGGGTGCATCGGGCAAGTCCAGACAGTGCCTTCCGGATAGGCCGCCGCGTCAGGCGCGGGGCGCGCGCTTGCGCCGTGATCGCCGTGGGTATGGTCGCCGTGGTCGTCAGACATGTGGCACCTCTTGATGCGCCGCGGGCCGAGCCGACCGGCGCGATCCCGCACTATAGCTTCCGTACCGTGGTACGGAGTCAAGCGCCCGATTTCAGCGACCCGCCAGCAGCCGCCCGAGCCCGCGCCGCAAGTCCATCATCGCCTGCGCCTGCAGCACCGTATCGGGCACCATTTCGAAGGCATGGATCGCGCCGGGATAGACGTGCAGTTCGCAATGCACGCCGGCGTCGATCAGGCGGCGGGTGTAGTCGAGGTCCTCGTCGAGGAACAGGTCGAGCGCGCCGGTGACGATGTAGGCGGGGGCGAGGCCGGCAAGGTCTTCGGCGAGCGCGGGGGAGAACCAGCCCTTGCGGTGGTCGGTGGGCCGGTAGTCGCCGCGCAGGGCTTCCCAGCCGAAGCGGTTCTTCTCGCGGGTCCAGATGAATTCGCCGGTGTGGCGGTTCCGGTAAAGGTCGTCCGGCCCGCCGGTGCGCCAGTCGAGCATCGGGTAGATCAGCACTTGCCCGGCGAGCCCGGGCCCGCCGCGGTCGCGCGTCATCAGCGCGAGGCACGCGGCAAGCCCGCCGCCGGCGCTTTCGCCCATCACCACGATGCGCGCCGGATCGACACCCAGTTCCGCCGCGTGCGCCGCCAGCCACCGCAGCGCGGCGTAATCGTCCTCCTGCGGGCCGGGAAACGGCGTTTCGGGGCACAGCCGGTAATCGACCGAGACCACCACGCAATCGTGCTCGAGCGCCAGCTGCGGCTTGTCGGCCACGGCGCGGTCGGCGGTGCCGACGACCATGCCGCCGCCGTGAATGTGCAGGATCGCCCCGCGGTCCTTCGCCTTGGACGGCGGGTTCATCACGACGAGGCGCACGTTCGGCCCGCCCTCCACCGGCGCGAACGCCTCGTGCACCGGGAACGGCGGCGGCGGGACTTCGGCGCCGGTGAACATCGGGTTGGCGCGGATTTCCGGCAGGGTTTCCGCGGTGAGGTCGAGCGCCGGCATGTCGAGCATCATCTCGATTTCCGGATCGACCAGGTGGCGCGAGACGCTCATTCGTATTCTCCCAGTGCGACTTCCCTCGTCATCCCCGCGAAAGCGGGGACCCAGTCGGTTCCAGGTAAGACGCTACTGGGTTCCCGCTTTCGCGGGAATGACGAAAAGGGTGAAAATCTATTCCCCCTCGCCCAGCTTGGGCGAGCGCTTGCCCAGGACCAGCTCGGCGTCGGAGAAGCGGATCGGGGTGCGCAAACCCTTGAGGCCCTCGCCGAGGTCGAGCACCATGCCGCGCGCGACGACCTGCGGGTCGGTCAGCGCCTGGGCGACGGTGTTGATCGGCCCGGCGGGGATGCCCTGCTCCTCGAGGTCGGCGAGCAACGCGTCGCGCTCCCAGTCGCGAACCTGCGCGGCGATGGCGTGGGTCAGCGCAGGGCGGTCGGCGACACGGCCGGCGTTGGTCGCCCAGGCATCGTTCGCCGGCAAGTCGATCAGGTCGGCGAAGCGCTCGAACTGCGCATCGTTGCCGACCGCGACGATGATCCAGCCGTCAGCGGTCTGGAAGCCGTTGTAGGGCATGATGTTGGGATGCGACATGCCGATGCGGTGCGGCGACACACCCGAGACGAGGTAGTTCATCGCCTGGTTGGCGAGCGTGCCGACCATCGTATCGAGCAAGGCCAGGTCGATGAACTGGCCGCGCCCGGTCGCCTCGCGCTGGCGCAGCGCCGCCTGGATGCCGATCACCGCGTAGAGCCCGGTCATGATGTCGGCATAGGCGACGCCGATCTTGGTCGGCGGCCCGTCGGGCTCGCCCGACAAGTCCATGATCCCGCTCATGCCCTGGATGATGAAGTCGTACCCCGGGCGCCGGGCATAGGGGCCGTCCTGCCCGAAGCCGGTGATCGAGCAGTAGATCAGGCGCGGGTTGATCGCGGCGAGGCTGGGATAGTCGAGCCCATAATGCGCGAGGTCGCCGGCCTTGAAATTCTCGATCAGCACGTCCGCACCCTGCACCAGCTCGCGGACCAGCGCCTTGCCCTCCTCGGTGTGGAAATCGGCGGTGACCGAGCGCTTGCCGCGGTTGGTGGCGTGGAAATAGGCCGCGTCCTGCGTGCCGTCGCCGTTATCGACGAACGGCGGGCCCCAGCGGCGGGTGTCGTCGCCTTCGGGGCTCTCGACCTTGACCACTTCGGCGCCGAGGTCGGCCAGCACTTGCCCCGCCCACGGGCCGGCGAGGATCCGGGCCAGCTCGACGACCTTGATGCCGGTGAGGGGAGGACCTGCCACTTACTCCTCCCCCTTGAGGGGGAGGCTGGGTGGGGGTGTGCCGCGCCGATGGCCTGGACGCGCGCCAGACGGCGCGCGGGGGGGGCCCCCCCCCCCCCCCCCCCCCCCCCCGGGGGCCCGGA